>Ga0164241_10006161_pt1 | contig 10994 bp, 11 predicted proteins | sample OricomyardsoilBY_FD_108780 | JGI IMG/M metagenome (GOLD analysis project Ga0164241, IMG submission 108780) | Backyard soil microbial communities from Emeryville, California, USA - Original compost - Back yard soil (BY) | ecosystem: Environmental > Terrestrial > Soil > Unclassified | place: USA... | reverse complement strand
CGCGATCGCGTCGGCGAGCGCGCGCAGCTGCGCGAACGTGTGGTGGCCGCCGGCGCCGAGCACGGCGATCTCGTCGGGGCGCCGTAGCGCCGCCTCCTCGAGCACCCAGCCGATCCGCTGCTCGGTGCGCCACCCCGCCGCGACGTAGCGGCGGAGGAGCGCGTCGGGCAGCGGCGGCGCGGTCGCGGTCAGCAACGCGAGGCGCTACTGGATGTCCGGGAGGATCTCCGCGAACAGCTCGAGCTGGCGGCGCTGGACCTCCGCCGGCATCGTGCCCTGCGCGAAGAACTCCCAGACCAGCCAGTCGAGCTTGCCGTCGGAGTACACCCGGCTGAGGTCGACGAGCCGCTCGCGGACCTCCTCCTTCGTGCCGACGATCGCGTGCCGCGTATCGATCAGCCGCTGCGTGCACGCCTCGGTGCTGTCGAAGCGGACCATCTGATCCGGATCGTCCTGCGGCAGGCGCAGCGCCTCGGTCGCGCCGCCGAACAGCTCGAAGTAGTTGTGCCACTCGTAGCCGGCGGTGTCGTTGGCGATCTGGAACGCCTCGTCGTAGCTGTCGCCGATCGCGACGACGCGCACCGCGCCGACCTTCTCGCCGAACTCGAGCTCGTGGCCCGCCTCGGCGGCGGTCTCCTGGTACGTGCGCGCGGCGGCCTGGAACTGCTCCGTGCGGCCCTCGGTGATGATCGGGATGAAGCCCTTCTTCGCCGCGTTCGTCAGCGTCGCCGGCGAGCCGTTGAACGGCACGAAGATGTCCGGGTGCGGATCCGCGTACGGGCGCGGGATCACGCCGATCTCCTTGATCACGCCGTCGGCGTCGATCTCGCGGTCGCCGCCGAACCGGCGCGTCCAGTCGGGCGCGGGCCAGCCGGTGATGCCCTCGTACGGGAACGGCACCTTGTAGTGCTCGCCGTCGTAGTTGAAGCTGTCCTCGGTCCACGCCTTGATGACGACGTCGAGGTGCTCGTTGAACTTCGCGCGGTTGTTGCCGTCCGAGGTCGGCGACGCGAACGGGGTGATGTCGTCGTCCTGGGCGAGGACCTGGAGCCAGCGCTTCTGGTAGCCGCGAGCGAAGCAGACGGCGATCCGGCCCGGGTAGAGCTGGTCGAACAGCGCGACGTCCTCGGCGACCCGGATCGGGTCGGCGACCGAGAGCACGATCGACGAGGGGATGAACTTCAGGTTCTTGGTGATCGCCGCCAGGTGGCAGAACATCAGCACCGTGTTCGGGTTGGCCTCGCCACCCTCGGTGTGGAAGTGGTGCTCGGTGGTCGAGAACGCGTCGAAGCCGAGGTCGTCGAGGCTGCGCACCATCGTGCGGAGCTCCTCGAGCATCATCTGGTAGCGCTCGGTGTTGCGCCCGATCGGCCGCAGGGCCTCGCGCTCCTCGTTGGTCGCGGGGATCGTGGGCATGGCGAAGACGTTGACCTTCACGGGAGGTCCTTTCGGTGTGGGGCGGGCGGGGCGGTCATGCGGTCCTAGAGCTTCGAGACCACGCGCTCGGCGTAGTCCTCGAGCGAGTCGAGGGCGTGCTGCAGGCCGGGGTCGGAGCTCGAGCGGCCCTCGGGCACCCATGGGTGGGTCCAGAGTGCGGTCACGCCCATGTCGTCGAAGACCTTGCAGTCTTCCAATGTCGGGGTGCGATCCAGCGAGATGAAGATCTGGAAGTCCTTCTCGGCGGTCCCGGCCTCGCGGCGGTAGGCCTGGATCTTCTCGACGAGCGCGACGGCCTCGTCGTAGGGGTACCAGTTGGCGCCGAGCCAGCCGTCCATCTTCTCGGCGCAGCGGCGCATCGCGATCTCGGAGTCGCCGCCGCCGAGGATCGGGATCTCCCGCTTGGGCGCGGGGCTGGAGAGGAACGGCTTGTAGTCGTAGTGATCGCCGTGGTGGTCGACCCAGTCGCCGGACCAGATCTCGCGGAGGATGTCGACCATCTCGTTGTGGCGCCGGCCGCGGGTCTTGAAGTCCTGGCCCATGTGCTCGAACTCCTCGCGCATCCAGCCGACGGCCATCGCGAAGTCGACGCGGTAGTCCGACATGATCGCGGCCGTGCCGACCGCTTTGGCGACCGCGACCGGCGGCCGCGCGAGGGCGAGGTAGATGCAGCTGAGGAAGCGCAGCGTCGTCGTCGCGCCGGCCAGCGCGCCGATCGTCACCCACGTGTCCGGGAACGGCGACTTGGTCGGGAACGGCTCCGCGTCGTACGGGTACTGCGACATCAGATCCTGCGGGTAGAGCAGGTGGTCGCTGACCGTGAAGCCGTGGTAGCCGAGCTCCTCCGCGCGCTTGGCGGTGGGGGTCAGATGCTCCGGTTCCATGAACACGGAGTGGACGTAGATCTTCATTCCGGCCTCCAGCTCCTCCGACAGGGCACGTCGATAAAGAGTATCCTCAATGCGCGCAGCGTGTCAACGCGCGATGCTCTAGACCCCCGCCGCACCGCCGCGACCAGGAGACCACCATGGCCCTCGCCGAACTGCCCGACTGGCACGACATCGACCTCGACGGCCCTCTCGAGGGACTGCTCTACGCGAGGGCCGACGGGATCGCCGTGATCACGCTCAACCGGCCCGACAAGGGCAACTCGTTCCACGCCGGGATGGGGCCCGTGGTCCGGGCGATCTGGGAGGACGTGCGCACCAACCAGGACATCCGCGCCGTCGTGATCACCGGCACCGGGGACCGCCACTTCTGCACCGGCGTCGACGTCAGCGGCGTCGCCGAGGGCGGCGGCGCGGTCGCCCACAACCGCCCGTTCGAGGAGGAGGTGTTCTGGTCGGCGCGTCACAACAAGGTCTGGAAGCCGGTCGTCGCGGCGGTCAACGGCACGGTCGCCGGCGGCGGCCTGCACTTCGTCGTCGACGCCGACGTCATCGTCGCGTCCGAGAACGCCCGCTTCATCGACACCCACACCAACATCGGGATGGTCGGGGGGATCGAGAACATCGGGCTCGCGAAGCGGATGCCGATCGGCACCGCGCTGCGGATGAGCCTCCAGGGCCCCGACTTCCGGCTCGGCGCCGAGCGCGCCTACCAGCTCGGCCTCGTCGACGAGCTCACCCCCGTCGGCGGCGCGCTCGAGGCGGCGATGGGCATCGCCGCGTCGATCGCCAAGAACTCGCCGAGCGCCACGACGCTGACCCAGCAGGCGATCTGGCAGTCGATGGAGATGAGCTACGAGGCCTCGCTGCGCCACGCCTGGTCGCTGATCAAGCTGCAGTGGTCGCACCCCGACTTCCTCGAGGGTCCGCGGGCGTTCGCCGAGGGGCGCGCACCCGAGTGGAACCCGGACCTCGACGCCACCCACGGCGGCCTGTCGTGAGCGAAGGCGACGCCGTCCTCGTCGAGCGCGACGGCCTCGTCGCGGTCGTCCGCCTGAACCGGCCCGAGCAGCGCAACACGCTCTCGCCCGACGTCATGGAGCTCCTGGCGACGACGCTCGAGGAGCTCGACCGCGACGGCTCGGCGCGCGTGATCGTGGTCGCCGGCGGAGACAAGTCGTTCGCCGCGGGCGCCGACATCGGGGCGATGCGCGAGCGCACGTTCCAGGAGACGCTCACCCACCCCACCGCCCGCTTCTGGCCGCGGCTCGCGGCGATCGGCGTGCCGCTCGTCGCCGCCGTCTCCGGCTACGCGCTCGGCGGCGGCTGCGAGCTTGCGCTGTCCTGCGACATGATCGTCGCGTCGGAGACCGCGGTCTTCTCGCAGGCCGAGATCCTGCTCGGGATCATGCCCGGCGGCGGCGGGACCCAGCGCCTCGCGCGGGTGATCGGCAAGCAGCGCGCGATGGAGCTCGTGCTCACCGGCCGGCGCTTCGACGCCGCCGAGGCGCACGCGCTCGGGATCGTCAACGCGGTCGCACCCTCCGACCGCTGGCTGGAGGAGGCCGTCGCGCTCGCGCAATCGATCGCCGCCAAGCCGCCGCTCGCCGTGCGCTTCGCCAAGCGCGCCGTGCTCGCCGCCGAGGAGGGCCCGCTGCACGCCGGCCTCTCGCTCGAGCGACGCCTCTACGAGCTCTCGATGGCGACCGAGGATCGCCTCGAGGGCATGGACGCCTTCCTCGAGCGCCGCGACCCCGAGTGGCGCGGGCAGTAAGCCCACCCCTTCCCTCCCAGGAGAACGAACCCATGCGCGCAGTCACCTTCCACGCCGCCGGCGACGTCCGCGTCGTCGACAAGGCCGAGCCCGAGGTCCGCGAGGCCGACGAGGCGCTCGTCAAGATCCTCGCCTCGGGGATCTGCGGCAGCGACCTGCACATCTACCACGGCCGCATCAACATCGAAGAGGGCTTCACGATCGGCCACGAGTACGTGGCCGAGGTGCTCGCCGTCGGCGACGCCGTGCGCAGCGTGAAGGTCGGCGACCGCGTCGTCGGCGGCTTCCAGACCGCGTGCGGGACGTGCTGGCTCTGCCACCGCGGGATGTTCCACAAGTGCGACCGCTCGCGGACGTTCGGCCACGGCGCGGTGCTCGGCTCGCTCGACGGGACGCAGGCCGAGATGGCGGTCGTGCCGTTCGCGAACCTGACGCTGCGCCCCGTCCCCGAGGGGATGTCCAACGACGTCGCGCTGTTCGCCGGCGACGTGATGGCGACCGGCTACCACGCCGCGACCGCCGTCCGCCCGGGCGACACCGTCGTCGTGCTCGGCCTCGGGCCGGTCGGCCTCTGCGCCGTGCAGTCCGCGTTCGTGGCCGGCGCCGCGCAGGTGATCGCGATCGACACCGTCGAGGACCGCCTGGCGATGGCGAAGTCGTTCGGCGCGACGCCCGTGCACCTGACCGAGGAGTCGCCGCGCGACGAGGTCAAGCGGCTGACCGGCGGGCGCGGCGCGCAGGTCGTCGTCGAGGCCGTCGGCAACCCGGCCGCGCTCGACATGGCGCTGCGGCTCGCGGCGAAGTGCGGGACCGTGAACCTGATCGGCGTCTACGCCGAGAAGGCCGAGGTCCACGCCGGCCTGCTGTGGATCAAGTCGCTGACGATCGAGGCCGGCCACGCGAACGTCCTCGGGCACATCGACGCGGTGCTGTCGCTGCTGGCCGCCGGCAAGCTCGACCCCGGCCCGCTCGTCACGCACCACATGCACCTCGACCAGGCGCCGGAGGCCTACGCGCTCTACGACCGGCGCGAGGCGCTGAAGATCGTCCTCACCCCCTGAACAGGGGAAACGCCCACCCGGCGACCTAGGGAACTCAGGCCACTGAACTTAGGCTCGCCTCGTGGAGACCGACGCGCGGATCGAAGAGGGCCTGCGCCACGCGCGCAGGCTGGGAGAAGTGGGCGTGCAGGTCGCCGCCTACCTGAACGGCGAGCTGATCGTCGACGCGTGGACCGGCACCGCCGATCCGCACGGCACCGGGAGGCTCGTCGACGGCGACACGCTGTTCTCGACGTTCTCGGTGACCAAGGGCGTCACCGCGGCGGCGCTGGCGGTGCTCGCCGAGCGCGGCGAGATCGACTACGACGCGCGCGTCACCGACTACTGGCCCGAGTACGGCAAGAACGGCAAGGGGAACACGACCGTCCGCGACGCGGCGTCGCACCGCGCCGGGATCCCGCGGATGCCCGACGGCGTCACGCCCGAGCAGATGTGCGACTGGGACTTCATGGTCGCAGCGATCGAGGACATGACGCCCGTCTTCGAGCCCGGCACGACCAACGGCTACCACACGCTCGACTGGGGCTGGCTGATGGGCCACATCGTCGAGCGCGCCGACTCGAAGGGCCGGCCGTTCGCGCAGTTCGTGCGCGACGAGCTGCTCGACCCGCTCGGCATCCGCGACATCTACCTCGGGATCCCCGACTCGGAGATCCCGCGCGTGGCCGACGTGCTGATCCCGTTCCCGCCCGAACCGGTCCCGCTGGAGATCTACGAGGCGTCGATGCCGGTCAACGTCGCCCCGGGCACGATCTTCAACCGCAAGGAGCTGCGCCAGTCGGTCTCCCCCGGCGCCGGCGGCATCATGAGCGCGCGCGCCACCGCGCGGCTGTTCGCGATGCTCGCGTGCCACGGCGAGCTCGACGGCGTGCGCCTGCTGTCCGAGGACCTCGTGATGTCGCTCGCCGAGCCCCGCGACGACCACGAGGCGACCGACGAGACGCTCGGCATGCCGGTGATGGTCGGCGCGCGCGGGTTCTGGCTCGGCGGCGGCCCGCCGATGGCCTATCCCGTCGTCGGCGACGGCCCGCACGTCCTGTGCAGCCCCGGCGCGGGCGGCTCGATCGCCTGGGCCGACCTCGACAACGGCCTCGCCGTCGCGATCCACCACAACATGATGCACCCGCTGCAGATGTTCTCCTACGACCCCGAGGAGAACCCGTTCTACAAGCTCGCGGACGCGGTCCGCGAGGTCGCGGCGGAGGTGGCGCGATGAGCGGCCGGGTCGTCCTGGTGACCGGCGGCGGCGCCGGCATGGGCCAGGCCATCGCCGAGCGCTTCCACGCCGACGGCGACAGCGTCGCGATCCTCGAGATCGTGCCCGAGCGCCTCGAGGACACGCACGCCAGGCTCGGCGACGAGCGCTTCCTCGGCATCCTCGGCGACGTCGCCTCCGAGGCCGACGTGCAGCGGGCGATGGCCGAGGTCGTCGCGCGCTTCGGGCGCATCGACGTCGTCTGCAACAACGCCGGCACGCTCCGCGAGGGCAGCGCGCACACGGCCACGCTCGAGGAGTGGAGCCGCGTCATCGGCGTCAACCTCACCGGCCCGTGGCTCGTCTGCCGCGCCGCGATCCCGCACATGCTCGAGCAGGGCAAGGGCGTGATCGTCAACACCGCGTCGTCGTCGGCGTTCGTGGGCGGCGGTGGCGACATCTCCTACACGGCGAGCAAGCACGGCGTCGTCGGGCTCACGCGCCAGCTCGCGGTCGAGTACGGCAAGCTCGGGATCCGCGTCAACGCGATCTGCCCGGGCCCGACCGCGACGCCGATGACCGAGGTCAACCGTCCGGCCGAGGGTCCCGGCCCGTACGACGACTTCATCGCCTCGATGCCGGCCGCGCGCTGGGCGCTCCCCGAGGAGATGGCGAAGCTCGTCTTCTACCTGGCCAGCGACGACGCCGACTACGTGCACGGCGCGGCGTGGACCATCGACGGCGGTTGGACGGCGTCCTGATGGCGGCCGAGGCGCTGACGATCGAGGTCGAGCTCGGGCAGCTCGCGGCCTCGATCTTCACGCCCGACGGCGGCGCCGACCCGGCGCTGCCGCTGCTGTTCTGCATCCCGGGGATGACGTACACGTCGGGCTACTACGACCTGCGCTTCGACGGACACGACGGCTACAGCTTCGCCGCCGCGATGACCGCGCGCGGCTACGTGGTCGCGACGGTCGACAACCTCGGCACCGGCGCCAGCAGCCGGCCGGGGATCGAGGTCGACCTCGCGGCGATCGCCGCCGCCAACGCCGAGGCCGCCGCGACGATCCGCGCCCGCGTGAGCGCGACGCGCGTCGTCGGGATCGGCCACTCGATGGGCGGCGGCGTGCTCGTCGCGCAGCAGTCCGGCCACGGCTCGTTCGACGCGATCGCGGCGCTCGGGTTCAGCACCCAGAAGCTCGCCGGCATCTACGAGGACCACGCGAACGAGGCCGCGCTGACGTTCGAGGAGCGCACGGCGTGGGCGCGCGAGCACATCCCGCCGAAGATCTGGGGCGCCGAGTGGACCACCCTGGACCCGTTCTTCACGCTCGACCGCGCGGGCTTCCGCGACCTCTTCTACCGGCCCGACGTGCCGGACGACATCGTCGCCGCCGACACGCTGACCGCGACGTGCGCGCCCAGGCAGGCGGCGCTGGACATCATCACGCCGGGCATCGGCGCGCGGTTCGCCGCGGGCGTGCGCGGGCCCGTGTTCCTCGCCTTCGGCGACACCGACCTCTCCCCCGACCCCCGGGCCGAGGTCGGCGCCTACGCCGCCAGCGACGACATCACGCTGATGCTGCTGCCCGACTCCGCGCACTGCCACAACCTCGCCTCGTCGCGGGCGCTGCTGTGGGACCGCCTCGACGCCTGGGTGCGGGGCCTGGCGTGAGCCCGGCCGGGCGCGACCGCTCCCGAGGCTTCATCCGGCGGCCGACCGCCGACGAGCTGATCGACGTCGGCCGCCGCGAGTTCCTCTCGCTCGGACGCGCCGAGGCGGAGCTCTACGCGGAGATCGTCGGCGGGATCCTGGGGCAACTCGACACGCTCGACGCGCTCGACGTGCCGGCCGCGGTGCCATCGCACGCGCGGGTACGTGACCTGGGCGGGCCGCCCGCCGCCGCGGACAACCCGCACAACACCTTCCTGCACCGCTGCCGGATCGAGGGCAGTGGCACCGGCCCGCTGGCCGGGATGCGCGCGGCGGTCAAGGACAACATCGCCGTCGCCCGCGTGCCGACGACCAACGGCGCGCGGCTGACCGCGCACGCGCCGACCGCAGACGCCGTCGTCGTCGAGCGCCTGCTCGACGCCGGCGCCGACCTCGTCGGCAAGCTGAACATGGACGACTTCGGGTCGGGCGGCACCGGCGAGACGAGCGCGTTCGGTCCCGCCCGCAACCCGCTCGACCCCGCGCGCTCGCCCGGCGGCTCCTCCGGCGGGACCGGCGCCGCCGTCGCGGCCGGCGAGGTCGAGGTCGGGCTCGCCGTCGACCAGGGCGGCTCGGGCCGCGTGCCCGCGTCGTTCTGCGGCGTCGTCGCGCTGAAGGCCACGCAGGGGCTGATCCCGTCGCACGGGGTCACGCACATGGACCACACGCTCGACTGCGTCTCGCCGACCGCCAAGACCGTCGCGCTGTGCGCGACGATCGCCGACGTCGTCTCCGGTCACGACGACCGCGACCCGCAGTGGGTCCGCGCCGCGCCCGAGCCGACGCGCTGCGCCGACGCGCTCGGGCTCGGCGTCGAGGGCCTGCGGATCGGGATCGTGCCGCAGGCCTCGGGCGCCGACCGCTGCGAGCCGGCCGTGCTGCGCGGCCTCGACGCCGCCGCCGGCGCGCTGACCGCGGCGGGCGCCGAGATCGTCGAAGCCCCGATCGCGCTGTGGACCGACAGCTGGCCGATCGGGCTCGCGCTGTGGATCCAGCTCGGCTGGGCGATGGTGCAGTCCGAGGGGCAGGGCTACGGCCACCTCGGCGAGGTCGACGAGTCCGCGGTGCGGGCGTTCGCGCTGAGCCGCCGCCACGAGGCCGACGAGCTGCCGCCGTTCATGAAGGTCTGGCTGCTCGCGGGCCGCTACCTCCACGAGCGCTACCTGTCGCAGTACCTCGCGCGGGCGCAGAACCTGCGCCGCGAGCTGCGCCGCCAGGTGACCGCGGCGTTCGGCGGCTGCGACCTCCTGCTGATGCCGACGACGACGATGGTCGCGCCCGAGCTGCTCACCGGCCCCGCCGCCGACGACGAGATCATGGACCGCGCGTTCACCGGCGCGAACACCGCGCCGCTGAACGTCTCCGGCCACCCCGCGCTCGCGGTGCCGAGCGGGATCGACGAGGACAGCGGGATGCCGACGTCCGTGCAGCTCGTCGCGCCGCACTTCGAGGACGCGCGGACGTTCCGCGCCGGCGCCGTGATCGAGGCGTCGCGGTGAACGAGCCGCGCTCGGGGGCGGGCTCCGCCGCGCCTTCGGGGGAGGCCGCCACCCGCTCCGCCGCGCCTTCCGGGGAGGCCACCGCCGCGGGCTCCGTGCCCCGGCGCACCGCCGGCGTCATCGGGCTCGGCCAGATCGGCGCTGGCGTCGCCGCCTCGCTGCACCGCGCCGGCTGGGCCGTCGTCGGCTGTGACGTCTTCCCCGCCGCCGCCGCGCGGCTGCCCGAGGGCGCGCGGTTCGCCTCCTCCCCCGAGGAGCTCGCCGAGCGCTCCGACGTCGTCCTCGTCGCGGTGCTCGACGACGCGCAGGTCCGCGACGTGCTCACGGGCGCCAGCGGCGTGCTCGGCGCCGAGCACCCCGCGCGCGCCGTCGCGGTCCTCAGCACCATCAACGTCGCGACGCTCGAGGAGGTCGCCGCGGCCGGCCACCTGCGCGGCGTCGGGATCGTCGACTGCGGCGTCAGCGGCGGCGTGCGCGCCGCGCGCGAGGGCACGCTCGTCGCGATGCTCGGCGGCGACGACGCCGCGGTGGCCGCGGTGCGCGACGCGGTCGACGCGTTCTCCTCGCACGCCGTCCACGTCGGCGCGCTCGGCGCGGGCCTGCGCGTGAAGCTCGCCCGCAATCTCGTCACCTACGGCTCGTGGCTCGTCGCGCACGAGGCGGCGAGGCTCGTCGAAGCCTCGGGGATCGATGCGCGCCGCCTCGCCGAGGTGATCCGCGCCAGCGACCCGATGACCGGCGGCGTCACCGCGCTCATCGGCCAGGAGCCCAGCGAGCGCCCCGCACCCGACGCGCTCTCGGCGATCGCCCACAAGGACCTCGGCGCGGCGCTCGCGACGGCCGCCGAGCTGGGCCTCGACCTTCCCGCCACCCGACTGACCGACCAGCGATTCGACGAGCTCCTCGGGCTCGTCAGGGAGTGACGATGAGCGACGACGAAGACCGCCGCGCCCGCGGCCTGCGCACCCTCGGCGAGGTCTACGCCGTCGACCTCGGGATCACCGGAGACGCGAGCCCGTTCGAGGAGGTCACCGTCGACCACCTCTTCGGCGACATCTGGAACCGGCCCGGCCTCGACTTCCGCGAGCGCCGCCTGCTGATCATCGGCGCGATCGCCGCGTTCGGCCGCGAGGACCTCGCCGAGCTGCAGTTCTTCAGCGCGCTGCGCAACGGCGAGCTGACCGTCGAGCAGGTCGACGAGATCGCCGTGCACCTCACCCACTACGTGGGGTTCGCGCTCGGCTCCGTCCTCAACGGGGCGGCGCAGCGGGCGATAGCTCGGCACCGGGAAGCGGGCTGAGCCGCAGGTCGCGGCGCCGCGCGGCGTCGACGATCGCCACGCCGCAGAGGATCACGACCGCACCCGCGACCTGACGGACGACGATGTCCTCGCCGAGCACGAGCCACGCGAGGACGGTGCCGGAGAT
>Ga0164241_10006160_pt1 | contig 10995 bp, 8 predicted proteins | sample OricomyardsoilBY_FD_108780 | JGI IMG/M metagenome (GOLD analysis project Ga0164241, IMG submission 108780) | Backyard soil microbial communities from Emeryville, California, USA - Original compost - Back yard soil (BY) | ecosystem: Environmental > Terrestrial > Soil > Unclassified | place: USA... | reverse complement strand
GCACCATGTGTGGGGCTGGGGGGGGGGGGTGCGCGTGGCCTTCTTCGTCTCCCTTTTGTTCTTCCCCCTCGTGAACGTTATTCGGCGGGGGGGCGGGGGGGGGCCGGGTGGGGGGGGGGGGGGGGGGGGGGGGGGGGGGGGGGGGGGGGGGGGGGGAGGGGGGGGGGGGCGGGGTTGAATAGGAGGGCGGTTGGCAGTCCCGGTGGGCGCCGGGCGGCCCGACGCCCACCGGGGCTTCAGGGGGCCTCAGAAGCCCTGGGCGAGGCGGTAGTAGGCCTGGTTCCAGCGGACCTCGTCGGCGAAGCGGCGGCCGGTCGTGCTGTCGTCGATCACCAGCAGTTCGGTGCCGACCATGGTGGCGAAGTCGACGAGGTCGTCGGTGCCCACCGCGGTGGACAGCACGGTGTGGTGCGGGCCGCCGGCCTGCAGCCAGGATTCCGCTGAGGTGGCGAAGTCCGGCTTGGGTTCCCATACCGCGCGGGCGACCGGCAGTTTCGGTAACGGGTTGGTCGGTGGGATCACGGTCACCTCGTTGCACACGAGCCGGAACCGGTCGCCCATGTCGGCGATTCCGAGGATGGTCGCCGGCCCGGGCGCGGCGTCGAACACCAGCCGCACCGGGTCCTCGCGGTCGCCGATGCCCAGGGGGTGGATCTGGCAGGAGGGCTGGTGTGCGGCGATGGACGGGCACACCTCGAGCATGTGCGCGCCCAGGATGCGGCCGCCGCCGTCGGCGAAGTCGTAGGTGTAGTCCTCCATGAAGGAGGTGCCGCCGGGGCGGCCGCGACCGATGGCCTTGACGCCGTGCACCAGTACAGAGGTCTTCCAGTCGCCTTCACCGCCGAACCCGTAGCCGTCGGCCATCAGCCGCTGGCAGGCGATTCCGGGCAGTTGGCGCAGCCCGCCCAGGTCCTCGAAGTTGGTGGTGAACGCGCCGAACCCGCCGTCCGTCAGGAACTGTCGCAGGCCGGCCTCGATTCGCGCGGCGTACCGCAGGGCGTCCCGGCGCGAGCCGTCGGCGCGCAGTTCGGGTGCCATCCGGTAGGTGTCGTCGTACTCGGCGACGAGCTGGTCGATCTCGGCGTCGAGCACCGCGTCGACGACCTCGACCAGGTCGTTCACGCCGTAGGTGTTGACCGAGACGCCGAACCGCAACTCGGCCTCGACCTTGTCGCCCTCGGTCACCGCGACACCGCGCATGTTGTCGCCGAAGCGGGCCAGCCGCAGCGAGCGAACGGACTGCGCGCCGACGGCGGCGCGCTGCCAGCCGGCCACCCGCTCCCGCACCCGCGGGTCGCTGACGTGCCCGGCGACGGTCTTGCGGGCCACGCCGAGGCGGGTCTGAATGTAGGCGAACTCCCGGTCGCCGTGCGCGGCCTGGTTCAGATTCATGAAGTCCATGTCGATCTCGGCCCACGGGAGCTCGACGTTGGCCTGGGTGTGCAGGTGCAGCAGCGGCTTGCGGAGCGCGTCCAGGCCACGGATCCACATCTTGGCGGGGGAGAACGTGTGCATCCAGGCGATCACCCCGATGCAGCGGTCGTCGCTGTTCGCCTCCAGCATGATGCGGCGGATGGCGTCGGCGTCGGTGAGCACCGGCTTCCAGACGATGGGCACGGCGATCTCGGGTGCGGTGTCGAGCGTCTTGGCGATCATCTGCGACTGGGTGGCCACGTCGGAGAGAGTCTCCGGGCCATACAGTCCCTGGCTGCCGGTGAGGAACCAGCACTCCTTGGTGGACACGGGCGCAGGGGGCATCTCAGGATCTCCTCGGAAAGTGTTCGGGGTCGGGGTCGGAGTCGGTACGCCGGTCAGCTCTGGCCGTAGACGTTCTGGTACCGGTCGTAGAGGGCATCGATGTCGGAGTCGGCGATCGGTTGGGGGGTGCCGAGTTGGCGGGCCAGGAACACGGTGCGGGCGACGTCCTCGAGCATCACCGCTGCCTTCACCGCGTCCCGGGCGTCCCGGCCGATGGTGAACGGGCCGTGGCTGCGCATCAGCACGGCGCGGGATCGGCTGTGCTGCAGGGTTTCCACGATGCCACGACCGATCGAGTCGTCGCCGATCAGGGCGAACGGGCCGACCGGGATCGCCCCACCGAACTCGTCGGCCATCATGGTGAGCACGCAGGGGATCGGCTCGCCGGTCGCCGCCCAGGCGGTGGCGTACCGGGAGTGGGTGTGCACGACTCCGCCGACGCGGGCCATGTGCCGGTAGACATAGGCGTGGGCCGCGGTGTCCGACGACGGGTTCCGGTCACCCTCCACCAGGCGTCCGTCGAAGTCGGTGACCACCATGGCTTCCGGCGTGAGTTCGTCGTAGCTGATGCCGGATGGCTTGATGACCAGCAGGTCCCGACCGGGCACGCGGGCGGAGACGTTGCCGGCGGTCCAGATGACCAGTTCGTTGCGGGGCAGTTCGGCGTGCAGTTCGCTCACCGACCGCCGCAAACCTTCCACCGTGGCCCGGATGTCCAGGGTGACGCTCATGAATGTTCCAATCGACATGTCGTGGCCGGCGGGGACTTCGCCGCATGCATCGTGGTCAACGCCGTCGTCGGGCGACGATGACGCGCTGCAGGACGATGAAGAAGCACAGGAGCGCGCCGACCATCACCCGGGTCCACCCGGTGTTCAGGTCGCCGTCGAACTCCTTGTAGGAGTAGATGACGCCGATGGTCAGCACGCCGAGCAGTGAGCCGAGCACGTAGCCGTACCCGCCGGAGAGCAGGGTGCCGCCGATGACGACCGCGGCGATTGCGTTGAGTTCGTAGCCGATGCCGGCGACGGGGTCACCGGAGGCGGTGTAGAAGGTGAACAGCAGGCCGGAGAGCGCGGCGCACAGGCCGCTGATCGCGTACACGGACACCTTGGTCCGGTTCACCGCCAGGCCCATCAGGCGGGAGGAGGACTCGCTGCCGCCGATGGCGTACACGGTCCGGCCGAACCGGGTGTAGTGCAGGATGACGAAGGCCACGACCACCAGGCTGAGCGCGATCAGCACCGAGGGGGTGATGGTGACGTCGGTGACCCGGACCCGGCCACGGGCGTTGGTGGTGGACGATTCCCAGAGGCTGATCTTCGCCAGGTTGATCCACTTGAAGAAGCCGTCGTCGATGGCGATCGACCGGTCCGTGATCACCAGGCACATGCCGCGGGCGAAGAACATCGCGGCCAGCGTGGCGATGAACGGCTGGATGTTGAACTTGCTGATCATCCCGCCGACCAGCAGGCCAACGACGATGCCGACCAGCAGCACGGTCGGGATGACCAGCCACGCCGGCCAGCCCTGCTGCAGCAGGGTGGCGGCCACCACCGTGCCCAGGGCCATCACCGCACCGACGGACAGGTCGATGCCGCCGGTGAGGATGACGAACGTCATCCCGACCGCGAGCGGGATCAGGAACGCGTTCTTGATCAGCAGGTCCATCAGCGCCTGCCCGGACACGAAGTTCGGGTAGAGCGCCGCGCCGACCCCCAGCAGCACCAGGAACAGCACGGCGGCCGCGCCGACCTGGGAGTACGGCTCCAGCCGGCGCAGCGGGCGACGCGCAGGCCCGGCCGTGCTGGGGCGCAACGAGGTTCCGGCGGTCATCGGACGTCTCCTCGGCTCGGCACGGTCGCGGGGGTGGTGGCGATGGCGGCGTCCACGGACGATGGGGCCTGCGGCGGCGGCGGGGCGGCCGGCCTGGTCGCGACCGGCGCCGGTTCCTTCGGTGGGCGTCGCCGGAACCGTCCGAACAGCACCCGCCGGGCGTCCGGCGACTGCAGCACGCACACCGCGACGACCACGCAGGCCTTGAACACATCGGTGGTGCGGGGGGAGATGGCGATCACCACGAAGGCGTCCATCGCCTCGATGATGAACGCGCCGATCAGCGTGCCGGCCAACGAGAAGCGGCCGCCGGCCAGGGATGTGCCGCCGATGACGACGGCGAGGATCGCGTCCAGTTCGATGAACAGGCCGATCGAGTTCGGGTCGGCCGAGGTCGAGTTGGAGGTGAGCATGAGGCCGGCGAGGCCGGCGCAGAACGCGCTGAAGATGTAGACGGTCCAGGTGATCGACCGGGACCGGACGCCGGCCAGCCGGCTGGCCTCGGGGTTGACGCCGACCGACTCGATCAGCGTGCCCAGTGCGGTCTTGCGGGTGAGCACCGCGGTCAGCGCGAAGATGCCGCCGGCCAGCAGGATCGAGAACGGCACGGCCAGCAGGTACCCGCCGCCGATCAGCTTGTAGGCCGGGGAGTTGTCCGGGTACAGGATCTTCTCCGAGGTGATGATCTGGGCGAAGCCGCGGCCGGCGGTCATCAGCACCAGGGTGGCGACGATCGGCTGGATGCCCAGCACCGAGACCAGGAACCCGTTCCACACGCCGGCGACCAGCGCCATCAGCAGCGCGACGCCGGCCGCCGTCAGCACGACCTTGACCGAGAGCCGGTCGCCGGAGGAGATGATGTACATCGATGCCCAGGCGCCGGAGATCGCGGCGACGGCACCGACGGACAGGTCGATGCCGCGGGTGGCGATCACCAGGGTCATGCCCAACGCGACCAGCACGATGGGGGCGGCGCGGCGCAGGATGTCCACGAGCGGCCCGAACAGGTTGCCGTCCATCAGGCTGATCGAGAAGAAGCTGGGGTTGACCAGCAGGTTGGCCAGCAGCAGGGCGGCCAGGATGGCCGATGGCCAGAAGAGCCGATGATTCACCAGGGTTTTCATGCGGGCTTGGCCTCCGTGCCTTCCGTTGCGATGATCTGCATGACGTCGTTCACGGTGACGCCCTCGTTGATCAGCTCGGTGATCTTCTGCCGGTCCCGGAGCACGGCGATGCGGTGGGACAGCCGCAACACCTCCTCGAGTTCGGCGGAGATGTAGACGACGGCCATCCCATCGTCGGACAGCGTCGCGACCAGGCGTTGGATCTGCGCCTTCGCGCCGATATCGATGCCGCGAGTGGGTTCGTCGAGAATGAGCAGCCGTGGCTCGGTGATCAGCCAGCGGGCCAGCAGCACCTTCTGCTGGTTGCCGCCGGACAGGTTCTTGACCAGCGCCTCGGGGTTGGCGGGTCGGATGTCCAGGGCCTTGATGTACTTGTCGGCCAGCTCGTCCTGCTGCTTGCGGGGGATCTGCCGGAGCCACCCCCGGGACGCCTGCATGGCCAGCACGATGTTGCTGCGGATGGTCAGGTCGCCGATCAGGCCCTCGGCCTTGCGGTTCTCGGATGCGAACGCGATCTTGTGATCGAGCGCGGCCCGCGGCGAACGCAGCTTGACGACGTTGCCGCCGATGGTGGTGCTGCCGCTGTCGGACCGGTCGGCCGCGTACAGCAGGCGCGCCATCTCGGTGCGTCCGGATCCGAGCAGGCCGGCCAGCCCGACCACCTCGCCGGGGTGGATCTGCAGGTCGTAGGGGTTGATGGAGCCCTTGCGGCCGAGCTGTTCGGCGGTCAGGAACGGCTCGCCCGCGGCGTGGTCGGCCGCTTCGCGCCTGGTGCCTTCCTCGAGCGCATCCAGCGCGGACAGCTCCTTGCCGATCATCTTGGAGATCAGTTGCAGCCGTGGCAGTTCGGACACCAGATACTCGCCGACGAGTTCGCCGTTGCGCAGCACGGTGATCCGGTCCGAGATCTCGTAGACCTGGTCCAGGAAGTGCGAGACGAACAGCACCGCGACGCCCTGGTCGCGCACGCCCCGGATGACGGTGAACAGCTCGGCGACCTCCCGCGCATCGAGGGACGAGGTGGGCTCGTCGAGCACGAGGACCTGGGCGTCGATATCGATGGCCCGGGCGATCGCCACCAACTGCTGGATCGCGATCGAATGGGTGCCCAGCGTCGACCCGGGGTCGATGTCCAGGTTCAGGGACTCCAGGACCTTTTGGGCATGCTTGCGCATCTTGCGGAAGTCGACCGCGCCGAACCGGCGCGGCTCGCGGCCGAGCATGATGTTCTCGGCGACCGACAGGTTGGTCACCAGGTTGACTTCCTGGTACACGGTGGCGATCCCGGCGTCCTGTGCCTGAGCCGGGCCGGCGAAGTGAACCTCCTCGCCCTGCACCGAGATGGTGCCGGAATCGATGGCGTAGACGCCGGTGAGCGCCTTGATCAGGGTTGACTTCCCGGCGCCGTTCTCGCCCATCAACGAGTGCACCTCGCCCTGGCGCAGGCGGAGCGACACGCTCTGCAGCGCCTTGACGCCGGGGAAGGTGATGCTGATGTCGCGCATCTCGACGACGGGCCGCGCGGCGGCCGTCCCGCCGGCCTGCGCCGTGGTCTCGGAATCGTGTGGCATCTGTGGGTCTTTCCTTCACGGACGGATGGTCGGAGGGTCGGCGGGTGGTTCAGGGAAGTCGGAATCGGGCGGGTGGGTGCCGGGGGTGCGGCACCCACCCGCGGTCCCCGCCTCAGTACTGCCGGCTGGGCAGCGCGGCCGCCGCCTGCGCCTGGTCGAACTCACCCTCGACGGTCACGATCCGGGTCGGGATCTGCTGACCGGACAGCACCGCGCTGGCGGCCTGGAACAGCTGATCACCCAGCAGCGGCGAGCACTCGACGATGTAGTTGATCTTGCCGGCGGCCAGGGCCTCCATGCCGGCCTTCACCGCGTCGATCGACACGATCTTGATGTCCTTGCCGGGCACCTTGCCGGCCGCTTCGATCGCCTCGATGGCACCCAGCGCCATGTCGTCGTTGTGCGCGTACAGCAGATCGATGTCCGGGTAGGTGGCCAGGAAGCCCTCCATCACCTTCTTGCCGCCGTCCCGGGTGAAGTCGCCGGTCTGCGATGCCAGCACGTTGAACGACGGGTCGTTGCCCAGGATGTTGTCCCAGCCGGTGGCCCGGTCGTTCGCCGGCGCCGAGCCGGTGGTGCCCTCCAGGACGACCATGTTCACCTTGTCCTGCCCGGCGAACTCCGTCTTGGCCCAGGTGGCTGCCTTCTCGCCCTCGGCGACGAAGTCCGAGCCGATGAACGTCTTGTACAGGCTCGGGTCCGAATCGACCGCCCGGTCGGTGAGGATGACCGGGATGTCGGCCGCCTTGGCCTCCTCCAGCACGGCGTCCCACCCGGTCTCGACGACCGGCGAGAACGCGATCAGGTCGACGCCCTGGGTGATGAACGTCTTGATCGACGCGATCTGCTTGGCCTGGTCACCCTCCGCCGAGGTGAACTGCAGGTCCACCTTGTTCTCCTCGGCCGCCCGCTTGATGTCGTCGGTGTTGGCGCTGCGCCAGCCGCTTTCCGAGCCGACCTGGGCAAAGCCGATGACCGCGCCATTCAGCACGGCGGGGTCGATCGGGGGAAGCTCACCCGACGCCTCGGCGTCGGCGCCCACTGCCGCGCTGCTGACCGGCGCCGGACCATTGGCCGAGCTCGACGCGGCCGTCGTCCCGGACGAGGACGTGCCGCTGCTGCCGCACGCTGCGAGGGTCACTGCCACCCCCAGGGCAGCGATCGCGGCCAGTGACTTCTTGAGCATGTGCGGACTCCTCCAACGCTGCAGGGACCTCACGACTGAGACGTCCTTCCGGACCGAACCGGAGTCATGGACCGGCAGTTGATCGGCAATGCGGACGAACCGGGATGTGCCAGGGGCTGCGAGGCATCCCGAGCGGTTCGTGCCGTCATTGGCGACCAATCCTTCACCGAACGTCCAGTGCGAGGGCGGGTCCCATCAGACCCGCTCGGCTAGTGTGAGCGTTCACAACACCGTCCGTCAAGAGCCGATCCGGATGTTGCCGAATTGACACCTCGCTCCTTCGGGTGATGTGCGCCCTGGGCGGCGCCGTTGCGCCGTATCGAGACCATTCCGTGACCTGCGAGGCAACTGCTCGGGACGCCGTCCTACTGACCGAACCGGATCTTGGGATGGTGGCCTCCGGCCGGGTGATCTTGTAATGTGAGCGTTCACCGGCCTTGGCGCAGGCCTTCGGCTTCGAGCTGACCAGGAGCGGTTTGATGACATCCCCACCTGCGGACATGCCGGCCGACCCGCCCCAACGCCCACCGGCATTGCACGATGTCGGACGGCATGCCGGGGTCTCTCATCAGACGGTCTCCCGCGTGCTCAATGGACACCCGCATGTTCGTCCGGAGACCCGGGCGAAGGTGCTCGCGGCGATCACCGACCTGGGATACCGGCCGAACACCGCTGCCCGGGCACTGGTCACGAGAAAGTCGGCGATCATCGGAGTGATCACCAACGGATCCCCGTATTTCGGTCCGAGCAGCACCTTCCAGTCGGTCGAGCTGGCCGCCCGCGACGCCGGCTACTTCGTCAGCGTGGCCAGCGTCCGCACCCAGGACCGACAGAGCCTGGCCCTGATGCTCGATCACTTCATGAGCCAGGCCGTCGAAGGCATAGTGGTCATCGCGCCCCAGGATTTCGCCACCGAGGCGGTGGCCGACGCCGCCGGTCAGGTGCCGACCGTGGTCGTCGCCGACGCACCCCAGCTGACCAATGTGGTGCACGTGTCGGTCGATCAGTTCCTCGGCGCCGAGATGGCGATGACGCACCTGATCGACCAGGGAAATCGCACCATCGCACACATTGCCGGCCCACCGGACTGGTTCGACGCGGCGGCGCGAACGAATGCTTGGCGCTCCCGCCTCGATCGCGCCGGTTTGGTGCCGGGACGGCTTCTGCAGGGGGATTGGACCGCGGAGTCCGGATACCGCGCAGCGGTTTCACTGCTCGGCACCGGCCTACCGGACGCCATCTTCGCCGCGAACGACATGATGGCGCTCGGTGTCCTGCGCGCATTCCGCGAGCACGGGATTTCCGTGCCGGATGATGTGTCGGTGGTCGGGTTCGATGACGCCGACGGATCGGCCCACTTCGACCCGCCGCTGACCACCGTTCGTCAGGAGTTCGAATCCTTGGGCCCGCTGGCCGTGCGGAGCCTGCGGGACTGGATCGAGTCCGGCGGCCCGACCCCGACATCGAGCCAACGGATCCGCCCCCGGCTGATCGTACGGGATACCTCTGCCAAGATGCGCGCCCGCGTCGGTCGTCCACCGGCGGCTTGAGCAATCCCCGGGGGGGTCACACCGATCGGGCGCTGTCGCGCACGACCAGGACCGGTTCCACGAGCGGGAAGTTTTTTGGCGAATGATTCAATTCTGCGAGCAGAATGTCGATACATTGATGGCCCAGCGCGGGCAAATCCTGCCGGACTGTGGTGAGGGACGGGATGAGATGGCTCACGCCCGGGATGTCGTCAAATCCGACGACGGACATGTCCTCCGGGACACGAATTCCGGCCTCGTACATCGCCCGGATGAACCCGATTGCCATCAGGTCGTTGGCGACGAACATTGCGGTGGGTGGATTACCCCGGCGCCGGAGTTCCTGTCCGAGCCGATACCCGCTCTCGACGGACCAATCGCCTCGCAAGAGTGGACCGGGACGCAGATGGCGGCTGCGCAACTCCTGCCGCCAACCCTTGACCCGTTCGATGGCATCGAACCATGGATCAGGTCCGGCGACATGCCCGATTCGCGTGTGCCCCAGGTCGGCAATGTGCGCGGTTGCCAGGACGGCGCCCAGTTGTTGGTCGATCGCGGTGGTCATCACGCCGGGCACGGGTTGGATGCCGGCAGCCACCATCACCAGCGGAATGTCCGTGACGAACGGTTCGGTGACGTGCGCCATCGCCGCCTCCGGTGCGATGACCACGATTCCCTCGACACCCTGATCGGCAAAGTGATTGATGACATCACGAACCGCCTTGGGTTGCATGCTGTTCAGGCCGGCGACACTGACATAGAAGCCGGCATCGCGTGCGGCCATCTCGACACCGATCAGCGTCGTGCTGGGACCCCAATGTGCTGAAACGCTCGTGATCACTCCGATGGTGTTCGAGTGTCTGGTCACCAGTGCCCGGGCGGCGGTATTGCGGCGGTAGCCGAGTTCGGCTATGGCCAGTTCCACCCGCCGGCGGGTCTCTGCGGCGACATTCGGATGGGCGTTGATGACCCTGCTCACGGTCTGGTGACTGACCCCGGCCAAACGGGCGACGTCGTACATACCGGGTGGTCGCGCGCGTTCCGGGGACATCGTGAACACTCCCTCGCCCGTCGATACTTGCTGGCTTGCCGACTCCGCCTCAGCGTAGTGAGCGTTCGCCATGGCGGCTCGACCCAGGTGGCGCAGGCGCCCGGCGGGCAGAACCCGCCGGGCGCCTCCCGCGCCGAAACCGATTCAGGTCAGTGCGATACCGATCACCTCTTCACCGTGACCTGGGCCGTGGCGGTGGGGTCGCCGTCGCTCCCGCTGGCGGTGACGGTCGCCGCCCCCAGCGCGGTGGTGGCCGGCAGCTGCAGGGTGACCTTGGCGGCGCCCTTGACGTCGGTGAACACCGTGCCCAGGGTGGTGCTGCCGATCTTGAGCGTCACCGTGTCGTACCGGTCGAAGCCGGTCACGGTGAAGGTGAGCATGTCACCGGGCCTGGGCTTGGCGGTGTTCACCGTGAGCGCCGGGGTGATGACGGCGGCGATCGACACCGTGGTGCTGCGTTCCTTGTCGACGTTCCCGGCCGCGTCCGTCGAGCGGTAGGTGACAACGTAGTCGCCAACGGTGGAGACGACCACCGGCTGCCCGGCCGGAATGGTGGTCCAGGCGCCCTGGTGGTCGATCGTGTGCACACCGTTCGCGGAGATCGTGATCGACTTCTGGTTGGTCTTCCAGGCGCCGCCGTCGACCCGGTACTGGACGACCTCGCCCGCCGGCGCGGACAACGCCACCAGCACGTTCTGGTTGTACCAGCCGTCGACCGTCGGCTGACCAGCCGAAGTGATCGTCACCGCGGCCTGCGGGCCGTTGGCGGCCGGCACATTGACGGTCTGAACCGCCCCGAGGTTGCCGGCGGTGTCGGCGGCCCGGTACTCCACGGTGGCGGCCGCCGCGGCGACGGTGGCGACGGCCTGGGCGCCCGTGACGGTGGTCCAGTCCGCGGCGCCGTTCACCTTGTACTGGATGCTGCCCACACCCGAGCCGG
>Ga0164241_10006159_pt1 | contig 10995 bp, 6 predicted proteins | sample OricomyardsoilBY_FD_108780 | JGI IMG/M metagenome (GOLD analysis project Ga0164241, IMG submission 108780) | Backyard soil microbial communities from Emeryville, California, USA - Original compost - Back yard soil (BY) | ecosystem: Environmental > Terrestrial > Soil > Unclassified | place: USA... | reverse complement strand
TCACGGGTCGCAGCTTTTTAAATCCATTAAAGGTGCTTCATCTAAAAAATGTTTTTAAAACCTTGGGCATTCAGGTGTTACTGATCAATCTTTCCCACGATCTCAAAATTGCAGCGAATGCTGCGACGATGGCTCACGTTGAGAAAATAATTTACACAAGAGGAATCGCGTTTTCGATTAAAAATTCTTTTTTCAACAGGTACTTATTTTCTCATTGGGTAACAGATATACTTGTCAATTCAAATGCGACTGCAAAATCTATTCTTGAAAATAATAAGCAGTTGTTTCCAAAAGAAAAAATAAAAGTCATCTATAATCCTTTAGATGTAACGGAATTTGTCAACCGGCCATTTTCTAAAATTTATAATCGGGAAAAAGATGAAATAATTATAGGATGTCTCGGACGTTTGGAAAAAGAGAAGAATCACATTTTTTTTATCAGGTTGTCTGAAGTATTAAATAAAGCAGGTATCAACCATAAGATATTAATCGGGGGCATTGGAAGTATGGAAGATGAATTGAAGCAGTTAACAGTAAACAAACAATTAACCAGGAATTTTATTTTTTGTGGATTTGTAGTTAATGTAAAAGATCTTTTGATGAGCTGCGATGTTTTCATGTTGCCTTCATTGTCGGAAGGTTTTGGCTTTGTGATTGCTGAGGCTTTCCTCTGCCGGAAACCAGTCATCGCCTTCAATACAACGGCTATTCCTGAGTTGGTAAAAGATGGACGAACTGGTTTCATAACGGATCTTGATTCTGTAGAGGGTTGTGTAGAGAAAATAGTCGTGTTAAAAAATAATCCCGTGCTGGCAAAAGAAATGGGCGATGCGGGTTACGATTTTGTGAGCAAAAATTTTGAGAAAAATAAAATTATGAATGAACTGGAACATTTCATTATTTCCTGAAATACTTAATCGTACCCGTAAAAAGTTTTACTCTTCCTTCTTATTTATATTTGCAAAAAAATAGAAAAATGAGTCTTGAAAAAATGATCAAAGAAGTTTGGGATAATCGTGAACTGCTAAAAAATGAAACTTATACGGATGCTGTCAGGAATGTGATTGAGGAAGTGGACAAAGGAAGACTAAGAACCGCCGAACCCATAGTTGGGGAAACAGGCAATATCTGGAAAGTAAATGAATGGGTAAAACAGGCCATCCTCTTATATTTCGGAATTCAACAAATGGAAACTTATTCGTTGCCTCCATTTGAGTTTTATGATAAAATGAAATTGAAATCAAATTATAAAGAATTGGGCGTGCGGGCGGTTCCTCATGCCGTTGCACGTTATGGAAGTTTTCTCGCACGAAATGTAGTATTGATGCCGAGCTATGTAAACATTGGCGCTTACGTAGATGAAGGTACGATGGTTGACACCTGGGCCACTGTTGGCAGTTGCGCGCAAATAGGTAAACACGTACACCTAAGTGGCGGTGTGGGTATCGGCGGTGTTTTAGAACCATTGCAAGCGAGCCCGGTGATCATTGAAGACGGTTGTTTTATTGGCAGCAGATGCATCGTGGTCGAAGGCGTAAGAGTTGAAAAAGAAGCGGTGCTGGGCGCTAATGTAGTACTTACTCAATCCACGAAAATAATAGACGTGAGTGGAAGCGAACCAATAGAAACGAAAGGTGTTGTTCCGTCACGCAGTGTAGTGATCCCAGGGAGCTATGCGAAGAAATTTCCTGCCGGTGAATACAGCGTGAGCTGCGCTTTGATTATTGGGAAAAGGAAAGAAAGCACTGACAAGAAAACAAGTTTGAATGATGCATTGCGGGAATTTAATGTGAGTGTGTAATGGGAAAATGTGAAAATTCAAAGAAGTGTGATAAAGCGTGAAGAAAAATATTTTGACCGAAGGTTCGGACAACAATATCTCGACTATAAAGCGAAAGTTAGACGATGGCTTTAAAGGATGAACACATTTAAACGAGTCAGTACGAACCCAAAAGCGGCTTGGCAATATGGTGAGGGCGACGAATATATTCTTAGCTTTTTTTTGCATCTCGCCTTCATTTCGAACCAACGAATAACGCCGGGCGATAGAATGAACAGTGAACTTTTATTTAATAAATTTGGCAGCAATTATAAGGCATTAATTCACTAAACGATCAGGACGTACATACAATGCCTTACCCAGGAACAACCTTTGTTTTCAGGCATCATAAAATCAGGATAGGGATTATACATTTTTATTATTGATTGCATACATGCTTTTTATTTTTAGTGAACCACGATTGCGGATTAGTCCTACATCTATGAGCGAGGGAATAAGTCCCATTCGATAAATCGATCCGCCTCTTCGGACAATTTTAAACCGCTTTCGTCCGCAATTAAGTATTTCATTGTTAGAATATCTTATATTTATCGGGCACGCATTGAAGTCGATGATTATATAATTTATCTATCTTTAACAGGTTTTAAAAAATGTTATCATAAATGACCAAACTTAACGATTCGCTTTACCGGTATGCTACTTACTTTTTTTTACTAATTGTTTTTGTATCGTGTAATAATTCTAAAAACGTTCCCTTCCCGGAAAGTGAGTTGGGCTATACACAGCCGGAAACGGTGCCGCTTGTTCTCAGCGCTGCTAAAAAATTAAAATGGGATACGACCAGGAAGGGCGCCATTACACCGGTAATTAAAAAATTCGACATTGATGCATTACCTGCGTTTCCCTATGATTCCACGGGCTTTAAGCCTTTTTCACAACCGCCGGAAGAAGTTCATTTTGATTTTAAGACACTTCCTGAAAAGGATTTTAGCCTTGATAAATTACCGTCTATTCCGCTGGATTTTAAAACCACATCTTTAGGCCCTATTCCAACTATTAATGCCGGTGACCCGGTAATGCAAAAAGGTAAACCGTTGGCTATTTATGATTTTGGCAAATCGCAGGGGATGCAGCTAAGTTTTATTGGAGCCTTGTATAAAGATAATGCCGGGCTATTGTGGCTCGGGGGAAGAGAAGGCTTACTTCGATATGATGGAGTGCATTTTCAAACATTTGTCCAGAGTGCGTCTACCGCAAATCCAATAAGTGGTATCATTGAAGACAATAGCGGAAGGATATGGTTTATAAACGCGGCGGGAGGAACCATCGGGGTTATTGACCTTCATAAAGGTACGATTGGCTATTCCACAAAAATAGGCGCTGTGGGGAATGATATAACCAGGATTTCCAAAGATGACAAAGGGGATATCTGGCTTTACAATGCAACCGATAAAGCAATGAGCATTATTGATCCGGTAGCCGAAACTTATAAAAATCTGGACAAGAAAGCAGGGCTTTCGGATTCGCTGGCTTTTCAAATGATCCAGGATGATGCTAACAATATCTGGATTGGTGGCGTAACTAAGGGTGTTGATATTATTGTTCCTTCATCGGGGAAAATAAAAAACCTGGGAAAAGCCAATGGCCTGAGCAGTGATACTGTAAGGACTATTACCAAAGATAAAAATGGAGTGATCTGGATGTCAGTGCCTAATGGAGTAAACGCTGTTGATATAAAAAAAGGGACTATTAAGCACTATAATCAATTACAAGGCTTTGGACCTGATTTTCCCTTTAATCTCTTCTTTGATATAAGAGGCAGGCTGTGGGCGACTACCGATAATGGTCTTTACCTGGCAGATATTGAAAATGAAAAGATCAGGCATATTGATCAAAGTAACGGATTAAGCGGAAATATTTTATTGGCCTTTGCTACAGATAATTACCAGCGAAAATGGATAGGATCTACCACTGGTTTAATCATGATAGATCAGGATGGTGAAACAGTGCATCCGTTAGGAACAACGCAAATAATAAGCCTAATGGAAGATGGAGCCAATAACCTTTGGGTGGCAACTTTAAAAGGCCTTTTTATAGTAAATCCTCAAAGGACTGAGATGCACCTGCTGGATAAAGCCGGTGGCTTAAGTGATAATTTCGTGCAAGCGTTCTGGAAAAGAAACGGGAATATGATTGTGGCAACATTTCGGGGCTATAATATTATTGACCCTGTCCATAAAACCATTCTAAAGGTAGGCAGGGATGAAGGCCTTGTTAGTGATTCTCTTTACATTTCATTTAAAGACAAGTCCGGGAATATGTGGCTAACCGGGCCGGGCAGGGGTATTGACCTGATTGACTCAGCAAAAAAAATCTCTCTTCACCTGGAGAAGGAAGGCGGGTTAAGTGGTAATACAATAGTGGATGCACAGCAAGATAATAATGGATTGATCTGGCTGGCTACCCAATATAGTGGAATAGATATAATAGACCCGGTGGCGGGAACTGTAAAATACCTGAACAACCAGCCCGGTTTAAAAGATACCTGCGCCCGTATGATGCTGGAAGATAAGTATGGCCGTATGTGGATAGGTACAGATAAAGGTATTTATGTAGCTGATACAAAAAAAGGTACGCTCACTAATATTTCTACAAATCAGGGATTATCAAACAACACGGTATTATCCCTGTTGGAATATAATGGAACCATACTTGCCGGCACCCTCAACAAAGTTAATATGATAACTCCACCGGAACCGGGAGACTCAAATCAACTATGGAAAATATCACTATTAGATAAATCAGAAGGACTGTTGAAAATTAATTCCAGCTCATGGTCAACAGATGGGATTACTCATGATGGGAAATACCTTTGGGGAGACAATGGCATTACCATGATTGATCAAATCAAAGCCAGCAAAGATTCTGTCAATACTTATATTACCGGGATAAATGTGATGGGGCAGCCGCAATATTTTATGAATAGTTCTGCAGATAGGGCTTATGCCGACCATGCCAAGCTAAAGTCGGATAGCGTTTCCGGCCCTTATAATTTACCTGAAAATCTTTCTCTTCCTCACGACGAAAACTATTTGCAATTTCAATTTGCGCAGGCAAATTTAAGCCGCCCGGATACTACCTTTTATACTTACATACTGGATGGTATTGATAAAAACTGGAGTACGCCATCAATGAATCCGTACACAGAAAATTACTTAAACCTGCCTCCGGGGAAATATACATTCAAAGTTAGCAGCAAAGGAATTGATGGAAAATGGGGCGCCACCGCAGCGTTGAAATTTACGATTACGCCTCCATGGTATCAAACATGGTGGGCTTATACCCTGTATGTGTTAGTAGGCCTTGGTTTATTGAGGTTGTATATTGTTTACCGTTCAAGGAAATTGAAAAAAGAAAATCAACTGTTGGAAGAAAAGGTGAAGCATCGGACAGAGCAGTTGCAGAAATCGCTGGAAGATTTAAAAGCAACCCAATCACAGTTGATTCAATCTGAAAAAATGGCGTCTCTTGGAGAACTGACGGCAGGAATAGCCCATGAGATTCAAAACCCATTGAACTTTGTAAATAATTTTTCTGAAGTAAATACCGAACTGGCAGATGAACTAAAAGAAGAATTGAATAAAACCCATCTTTCTCCTGAAGAAAGATTGCCTATAGAAGAACTTGCTAACGATATCAAGACCAACCAGGAAAAAATAAGTTTTCATGGTAAGAGAGCTGATTCTATTGTAAAAGGAATGTTGCAACATAGCCGGAGCAGCAACGGGCAAAAGGAACCAACCAGTGTCAATACGTTGGCCGACGAATATTTGCGATTGGCTTACCATGGTTTGCGGGCGAAAGACAAAAGTTTTAATGCCGATATGAAAACTGATTTTGATGGAAGCATTCCAAAAATAAATATTGTGGCGCAGGATGTAGGAAGAGTAATTTTAAACTTAATTACAAACGCCTTCTATGCGGCCAAAGCAGCAACAATGGTTAAAGGCAAAGACTACGAGCCAACAGTTTGGGTGAGCACAAAAAAAGAAGATGGAAGTATTTTAGTTAAAGTGAGGGACAATGGCACAGGAATTCCTGATAATGTCAAGGGGAAGATTTTTCAACCATTCTTCACTACCAAGCCGGCAGGAGAGGGAACAGGACTAGGTTTGAGTTTGAGTTATGATATAATTAAAGTTCATGGAGGACATATAACGGTAGATAGCAAGGAAGGCGAAGGGACGGAGTTTACAGTTGAATTACCGATTGCCTGAACGCAGGTTGGGATTTTATAATTTATTATTGCAATACAAAAAACAAATTGAATGAAAATTTTAGTAGTAGATGATGAAAGAGATATGCAGACACTTTTTGAACAACGCTTTAGAAGAGAGATCAGAAACAAACAAGTGGAATTTGAGTTTGCTTTTTCAGGCGAGGAAGCATTGAAGTATCTTGACAGTCATGAGCAGGAAGCAGTACTGATATTATCTGATATTAATATGCCCGGAATGAGTGGGCTGGAGCTATTATCGCGGATCAAAAAAAAGCGGCACGACCCGCCGCCGGTAGTGATGATGATAACTGCGTATGGTGATAATGAAAATTTCAATATCGCTAAACAATTGGGTGCGGATGAATTTTTAACCAAGCCTATTGATTTTACTTTTTTAAAGCAAAAACTTAAAATAAATACGTGATGTCTAAAATTTTAGTGGTTGATGATGAGTCAGACCTGGAGATATTGATCAAACAAAAGTTCAGGCAGAAAATACGCGACGGTAAATATGCATTTGTCTTCGCGGAAAACGGGAAAAATGCCCTCGAAAAGATCGAGGAAAATGAGGATGTCGATATTGTACTTACAGATATCAATATGCCGGTGATGGATGGATTAACCTTACTCAGCAGGCTGAATGAAGAAAACAGTCTTATTAAATCGGTAATCGTTTCTGCATACGGCGACATGCAAAACATACGCACTGCCATGAACCGCGGCGCCTTTGATTTTATTACCAAACCGGTAAATTTTGAAGACCTGGAACTTACGATGGAGAAAACAATCAAACAGGTAAAGCTGATGCGCGAAACGATGAAGGCGATCAAGGAAAATAATATCCTTAAAATGTATGTGGATCAAACTGTACTGAATTTTATGGGCAGTCGCGAATTTGAAAGCAGCTTAATTGAAAATGAAACAGTAGAAATATCTGTGGCGTTCATTGACATTTGTAGTTTTACTTCCATCAGCGAAAACGAATCACCTGACAATGTAGTAAAATTATTAAACAGTTATTTTGATGTAATCGTTAAGGAGATAATAGCCCAGGGAGGGTATATTGATAAATTTATTGGCGATGCGGTGATGGCGGTTTTTAAAGGTGATTTTCACCTGGATCGCTCAATAGATGCTTGTCTTGCTGCGCGTAGGCAAATTGAAAAATTGCCCAATGAATCACACCAGAAAGCCTTTCTACCCAAGGTTTCCATTGGCATCAACAGCGGGGAAGTAGTGAGTGGCAACATTGGCTCCGCAAGTCTGAAGCGGCTTGACTACACCGTGATCGGCGATGCAGTAAACACTGCACAGCGCCTTCAATCAATGGCAACAGCCGGACAAATATTGATCTCTGATGTTTCGTACGAAAAAGTGAAAGAATCTTTTCAATGCAGACAGGTGGGAGATCTGAAAATGAAAAATAAGGCGGCGCCGGTGCTGGCGTATGAAGTGTTGGATTAGGAGGGGTAGCGGTGCATAGGGCTGCGCCCTATGTTGATTTATAACGCCCTTACAGGGCTTCACAAGTTATGAAATCTCGTGTAGCCCTGAAAGGGCGATATACCATAACGATGGGTATAGCCCATCGTAAAAAACAAATTATCATGCCACAGTCGCTTGTCAAAAATTACATTCATCTTACCTGGAGCACTAAGTACCGTGAACACCTTATTCATCCTCCGGTAGAAGAAGAACTTCATGCATACCTTGGAGGAGAATGCAAACGCCTCGAATGCCCGCCGATAAAAATAGGCGGTCATACCGATCATGTGCATATACTTTGTATGCTGTCTAAAAAGATCGCTTTGATGAAATTGCTGGAAGAAATAAAATCGCATTCTTCCAAGTGGATGAAAACAAAAGGAGAGGATTTGAGTAATTTTTATTGGCAAGATGCCCGCCTGAATGACGAAGTCGGGCAGGGGTATGGTGCGTTTTCTGTAAATCCCGCGGAGATAGACCGCGTAATCGCCTATATTGCTAACCAAAAAGAACACCACAAGAAGGTTACGTTTCAAGACGAGTATCGGGCTATTCTTAAAAGATATAAAGTGGAGTATGATGAGAGATTTGTTTGGGATTAGGGCTTAAATCAACAGGGCTGCACCCTGTGTTGATATACAACGCCCTTACAGGGCTTCGTGGAAGTTGTAGTTTTGACTCTCAGTATGAGCAGCCCTGAAAGGGCGTCATAAACTAACGGTGGGTGCAGCCCATCGTACTCACAGATGATGTCTGCATTCCCCATTGGGCTATGCTATATTAGAATATGTCGCCCTTTCAGGGCTTCGTGGAAGTTGTAGTTTTGAAGTAGTGTGGAGCAGCCCTGAAAGGGCGTCATACACTAACGATGGGTGCAGCCCATCGTAACTACGATCATGGCAGCCTCTCGAAATACAAACTTATCCAAGTACCTTTTCCTTCACCACTACAACACCATCTATCGAAACGTTAATGGGCACAGCGCCTACCTGCACAATGACCTTCTTTCCGCGGATATCGGTTACGATTCCGACTTGCCGGTTCGCTTTCATAATTACTTTATCACCTTGCTTTACGGGTTCATCTGTTTCAATAAATTTACTGTCAATCTTCTGTTGCTTCTTTTTCAGGACTTGCTTTTCAGGCTGTTTAAAAAGCAGTGCCTGCATCATCTTTACTACTTTATTTTTGTCGTCGGTTTTCCTCCATTCAACGAGAAGTGATTTAAGCTTTCGCTCCATCTCCTTCAAATAAATGAGCTTTGATTCATTGATCTGATTTTGTTCTTTTAGCAATTCAACCTGTTGCAAATGTTTTTCTTTTTGAACTACCTGTTGCATTTCTTTTTTGAGCTGTTCATTTTCTTTAATTAGCTTTTCGAGACTCTTTCTTTCTGCCAATATTTGTTGCTGATCTTGTTCCGTGCTGTTCAGCAATTTGTCAAGAGAAAAGTGATCGTCATCCACCAACTGTTTTGCTTTATTAATCAAGTGATCAGGCAATCCAATACGCTCGGCGATAGAAAAAGTGTAGGAACTGCCGGGCTTTCCAATAATCAATTGATATAAAGGCTTTAGGTTCTTTTCATCGAAGGCCATTGCACCGTTGATGATGCCACTTACCTTGTTGGCCATCACTTTCAGGTTAAGGTAATGCGTTGTAACCAGCCCGAGGGAATGCTTTTTAGCAAGCTCTTCCATGATCACCTCAGCAAACGCGCCGCCAAGATTTGGATCGCTACCGCTTCCCAATTCATCGATAAAAAACAGCGTTTTGCCATTCGCGTTTTCCATAAAATATTTCATATTAATCAGGTGGGAAGAGTAAGTGCTCAGTTCAAATTCCAGGCTTTGTGTATCGCCGATATGGATCATGAGCTGCTTAAAAATTCCAAACTCACTGTCATGACTACACGAAACTAATAATCCACTCTGCAGCATCATTTGCAATAGCCCTGCTGTTTTAAGCGTAACGGTTTTCCCACCCGCATTTGGCCCGCTGATCACAAGAATCCTATTCCGGTCGTTTAAAGAAATATTTACAGGAACGGTTGGCTTTTCTGCTTTTCTGTTGAGAAGATAGAGCAGGGGATGTACGGCGTTTACCAACTTAATGATGGCCTTATCATGCAATGCCGGAAGTGTGCCGTTATAGTCCAAAGCCAGCTTAGCTTTGGCTCTTATAAAATCATACTCGCCGATAATGTCGTGATAAATGTTTAATAACGAATGATAAGCCCTCATGTTGGTAGTCAACTTTTGCAAGATCACATATACCTCTTTACGTTCGTCGTTTTCTAAAGAAACGATTTCATTATTCAGATGCGTCGTTTCTTCCGGTTCAATGAAAGCGGTTCTGCGACTGTCGCTTTCGCCATGCAAAATCCCCTTTACCATTCTTTTTTGTTCTGCAAAAACCGCAAGCACTTTTCTGCCGTTCATGAAGCTCTCTTCGATGTCCGTGAGATAGCCATCTTTTCTTAATTTGGAAACGATTCTTGCAAAAACCCTTTTGAGTTCCGATCTTCTTTTATACAATGCCATCCTGATATTACCCAACTTTTCTGATGCGCTGTCCTTTACAATGCCATACTCATCCAGTATTTCGTCAATTAGTATTGATATAGTTTTTTCAAAATAGGTTTCTTCAATTATTAATGATAAGGATGGGTAGGCTACTTTTCTGTCCGGCGAAAACCAGCGAAATATTTGCTGTATGGCATTCGCCAGTTTTTTTATCTGCAAAAATTGTTCACCCGAAAGTACTGAAGACTCGATACTTAATAATCTTAGTTCTTTCGAAAGATTCAACACCGCGTCATCCGGAAAATACAATTGATTTTGAAAAAGCAATTTGTATTCATGCGTTTGCAAAAGCTGAGGCGCTATAAATTTTTTATGTGTATGAATACGCAACTCACCGGCTTTGTTACGGGCATATTCTGACCGGCAATGCGCAGCCAACAATTCTTTTATTTTATCAAATTCCAATTGCTGGGGAGCCGATTCTGGAAACAGTTTCATTTGGCGTTGTGAGGGTTTGTTTTTTGTATAAAAGTAAGGTAAGTTTTTGCATGAAAGAATTTATGATGTAAACCTTTTGGGTGATGCATTATTTATAATCGTCCATTTATTGTTGATACAAAAATAATTCTATCTCCACGTTCCTCCGGAACATCAATGCTTCTTACCCAGGCAGGCATCAAATTTTACATGTTTAACGGAGCAAAAAAACAAAAGAGCAATTGATTGCTCACAAGTAGTTGAAAATAACAATCAAGGAAAATTATGCAACAAAGTTTTTGGAACGGACAGGAAAGCCGGCAAGCGCTTGTATCCTTTTATGCGGACATAGCCATTTTGATTTAAGCGCTTATGAGCAATACCTCGCTGGAAAATTAATTGATTATGAAGTAACACAGGAACAGATTAATGAATCATTGGCGGAGTTA
>Ga0164241_10006158_pt1 | contig 10996 bp, 10 predicted proteins | sample OricomyardsoilBY_FD_108780 | JGI IMG/M metagenome (GOLD analysis project Ga0164241, IMG submission 108780) | Backyard soil microbial communities from Emeryville, California, USA - Original compost - Back yard soil (BY) | ecosystem: Environmental > Terrestrial > Soil > Unclassified | place: USA... | reverse complement strand
TGTGGTGGATATTCATCGTCTCCGCATCGATGTGCGGTTCCAGCGCATCATAGGCGTAAGGAAGAGCCGGCAAAGTGTAGGGTCCTGTGGGGGCCTTATCCTGAGCTTGCGCGCTCAAGAGACTGCCAGCGCAGACGAGGCCGAGAGTTGCAACGACGCGTCGAAGCGATGAGGTACGGAGTGGGGTGGAGTGAGAGATTCGCATCGGTGTTACTTTAGCAACCATACGGCTGCGCGCAACTTGGTGGCTGTATTTTTCCATTACGCTCTCCTGGGCTTTCGGGTTTGAACTCCATTCAAAATTCCCCCACTCTTTCCCTGATGATCCCCGGTCTCCCACATCGCGAGCCGTTCGTTTTTATCGACGAAGTGATCGACGCGACGGAAGGGGAGGCCACCTGCCTTAAGGTGTTTTCGTCTGGCGATCCCATGTTTCGCGGTCACTTTCCCGGCAATCCGATCGTTCCCGGTGTAATCCTCACCGAAGCACTGGCCCAGACGGCCGGAATAGCGGGCGCATGGGGCTCGGACGGACGGCACTTCCTGCTTTCCGCGATCCGGAGCATGAAGTTCCCCGCAGCGGCGCGCCCTGGGGACCGCATCACTCTTCACGCCAGGAAGACCGGCGAGATTGGAGGCTTGTGGATGTTCGACGCTCACGCGGAGGCCGGGGAAACCATCGTTGCGACCGGGCAGATCGTTCTCAACGAGACTCAGCTCTCGCCCTGAACGGACGCGCTCAAGACGTCAAGCGCCTGCTCTCCCCGAAATAATTTGGAAACGAACCTGAGGCAGCTCATAGAATTCGCGGAGCATGGACGAGCTGGTTTTTGACATCCTCGTGGCCGTTTGCTCCCTTCTTGCTGGAGTCATCGGTGCGCTGATCGGACTTGGCGGCGGCGTCATCATTACTCCCTTGCTGGTGTTGGCGTTCGGCGTGGACATTCGCTATGCGATGGGGGCGGCGTTGTGCTCGGTCATCGCGACCTCCTCGGGTGCGGCAGCCGCGTACCTGCGCGATGGCATTTCCAACATGCGCATCGGGCTTTTCCTGTGTGTCGCCACCACAATCGGCGCGGTATGCGGCGCCCTGCTTGCGGTGGTGCTCGACCCGGCTGTTCTCTCCATCATTTTCGGGGTAGCCTTGCTCGCAACGGTACTGCTTTCCCTTCGAAAGAAAAAAGATCTGGCCGGACCGGACGCCTCAGATCCGCTGGCGGTAAAGCTGCGCCTGCCCGGCACAATGCCGGCTGCAAATGGCCCCACTCCCTACACCGTTTACCACGTCGTGCCAGGCTTCTGCGTCATGTGGGTCGCAGGCCTGCTTTCCGGGTTGCTCGGAATTGGTTCAGGCGCGTTCAAGGTGGTCGCGATGGATCAGATCATGCGGATCCCCTTCAAGGTCACGACTGCCACGAGTAACTTCATGATCGGGGTGACCGCAGCGGCAAGTGTGGGAGTCTATCTTAAGCGTGGGTATCTCGATCCCTCACTCGTCGCTCCCGTCGCACTCGGCGTGCTCGCCGGCGCTTTCCTTGGAGCGAAACTCCTGGCCGTTGCGCCGGTCAAGCTGCTCAGGGTGATATTCTTGACGGCAGTTTCGGTAATCGCCGTCCAGATGATCGCCCGTGGACTGCACATCAATTTTTGAACAGATGAAGATGAAATCGTCCAGACTTCGACTCGTCGGCGCGGCGCATCGATGCCGGTCCATTGCTAAGCCATGAAGGACGAGCAGATCCAGAATTCACTCGCGCATGTGATGTTGAGTGGCGTCCTTGTGGCGGCTGCGATCATGGCAGCCGGCCTTATCTGGTTTCTCGCGACCCATGACGGAATGGCGCCCGGTGATCACGTGTTCAGCGGGGAACCGAAGTATTTTGAGAATCCCATTTCCATGGTCCAGCGGGCCGTTGATCCTAAAGATATCGGGCACAGGCGGAGCCTCATCATGATCGGCGTCGTTTTACTGCTCATAAATCCACCGGTTCGCGTCGCGTTTGCCGCGTTTGGCTTCGCCGCTCAGGGCGACAGACTCTATACTGCCATCAGTCTCATTGTTCTTGCGGTCCTTATCTTTAGCTTCTTTTGGTGACATGCGTTGGCGCAAGCCGACCGGTCACCTCCGCGCAATGCCATGAGCGATGCGTCGACTCCTGCTGGCGTGCAGAACATGCGCGATTCGCTTTTCGCGCCGCTGGCATTGCCTGCATTTCGCGCAATATGGGCGGCAAACATTGTTTCGAACGTCGGGACATTAATGCAGTCGGTCGGTGCGGCCTGGCTGATGACGAGCCTCACATCGTCGACAACGCTGGTCGGCTTGGTGCAGACTGCGGCGACCTTACCTGTCTTCCTCGTCGGTCTTGTTGCCGGAGCCCTGGCAGATCTCGCCGATCGAAGGGCACTTCTCCTTTGGTCTCAAGCATGGATGCTGCTCATGGCTGCCACGCTTGGTGTGCTGACACTGCTTGGATACGCCTCTCCATGGGTCTTGCTCGCTTTGACTTTCGGCTTGGGCCTGGGCGGTGCAATCAGCCTGCCGGCCTGGCAGGCCACCGTGCAGGACATGGTGCCGAAAGCCTGGGTTACTTCCGCCGTCTCGCTAAACAGCATTTCCTTTAACGTTGCGCGGGCCATCGGACCTGCGCTGGGCGGAATTGTTGTCGCCGTATTCGGCGCCGCGGCCGCATTTTTTGCCAACGCGGCGTCCTTCCTTGCTGTGGTGGCCGCGGTAGCCCTATGGAGAAAACCTCCTGCTGTGCCCTCGCGGCTGAGCGAGGATGTTCTTGGCGCAATTCGCGCTGGGTTCCGGTATCTGCTGCACGCTCCTCGGCTTCAGGCGCCCATCATCCGCGCGATCGCCTTCAATTTGTGCGCGGCGGCGGTCTGGCCACTGCTACCTTTGCTCGCGCGCGATGTGCTGAAGACCTCAGCGACAGGGTACGGACTCCTTTTGGGCGCATTCGGGCTGGGCTCGATAGCCTCTGCAATCGCGCTGCCGCGGCTGCGAAGCCGTTTTGCCCTGGACCGCATACTGGCCATGGGATCAGTCGTCGGGGCAGCAGCCTTCTTCGGGCTGGGGGTGACCACGCAGCCACTGGCGGCCGGGGCACTGCTGTTTTTCTCGGGCGCCGCGTGGGTTGGGGTGCTGATAAATTTCAACGTCGCCGTGCAGACCTCGGTTCCCGACTGGGTGCGCGGACGAGCGCTCGCGTTTTACCTGCTGGCCTTTCAGGGTGTGCTTGCGTTTGACGGCGCGCTATGGGGCTGGCTGGCGGGAGTCATCGGCACGCCGGAATGCTTTGCCGTTGCCGGAGTCGGTCTCATCGCCGGCCTGATCCTTATCCGATTCTTCCCACTGATCATCGACGAGACCATTGACCTGAGGCCTTCCACTCATTGGCCTGAGGCACACGCGAATCTTCAAGCGGACCTCGACGATGGTCCGGTCCTCGTCACCGTCGAATATCTTGTGGCTCCGGAAAATGCCGAGCGCTTTCATTTGGTGATGCGCCAGCTTCGAGAGCGGCGGCTGCGAGACGGCGCGAGAAGATGGCGCCTGTATCACGACGCGCAACTGCCCGGTAGATATCTTGAATTGTTCAGGCTGGATTCCTGGGGTGAGCATCTGCGACAACATGAGAGGACCACAATGGCCGACAAGGAGCTCGAAGCCATCGCTCTTGAGTTGCATCAGGGGCCGGATCGCCCCAAGGTATCCCACTACTTCGGAGTCGAAGAATGAAACGCTGCGCCATTTCCACCTGGAGACTTAACAGAGCGCCTCGCGGTTCTTCGCAAGCGGAACCCGGGGTGCCGATTGTGCCGCGTTGCGACCACTATCGTCACGCATCACTTGACGACGGGCTGCTAAAGAGAGAGGAAGAAGCACGACGATGAGCGCAACGGCAGCCGAAGTTCCCATGTTGAATGTGCAGGTGGACGGGGAATGGAAGCGCTTCCCCAAAGGCACGCGGCTCATTGAAGCCTGTATGAAGAGTGGGCACTTCGTACCGCACTACTGCTACCATCCCAAACTTAGCTCACCGGGGAATTGCCGTATGTGCCTCGTCGAGTTGGGCATGCCGAAAATGACCCCCGAGCGCAAGCCGGTGTTGGGCGCGGATGGGCGCCCTGAAATCGCCTGGAGCCCGCGGCCGGCGATTTCCTGTGCCACTGAAATCACCGAGGGAATGGCAGTACGCACAGAATCTCCGCTCGTCGAGGAATGCCGAAAGGGTGTCATGGAATTTCTCCTGATAAACCACCCTCTGGATTGTCCGATTTGCGACCAGGCCGGTGAATGCCGGCTTCAGGAGTTTTCAGTTGAGTTCGGTAACGGGGAATCGCGATTCGTCGAGGAGAAGGTCAAGAAACCGAAGCGTGTCGATATCGGTCCGCGCATTGTGCTCGACGATGAGCGCTGCATCATGTGTTCACGCTGCGTTCGTTTCATGCAGGAGATCGCCCACGACGACGTTCTGGGCTTCGTCAACCGCGGGAGCCATACAACCCTCACGATCTACCCGGGCAAGAGGCTCGACAGCAATTATTCACTGAACACAGTGGATATCTGCCCGGTAGGCGCACTGACTTCCAAGGATTTCCGATTCGGTATGCGGGTATGGTTCCTGAGAGAGACCAAGAGCATCGACGTCAATTGCGGAAACGGGACGAACATCCTCATCGGGAGCCGCGAGAACGTTATTTATCGCATTACCCCGCGCGACAACGATTTCGTCAACTCTTGCTGGATGCCTGACAGCCACAGACTGAATTTTCACTACGTCAACAGCAGCGAGCGGCTTAAAGAGCCAATAATAAAGGGGGAGGATCTGCCCGCGAGCTGGCCGCATGCCATCCGGGCGGCGGCCGAGCAGCTTACGGCTCATCCGCAAGCGACGGCGATGATCGCCTCCGCCAGGATGACCAACGAAGAGCTCTTCCTGGCGCGGCGGCTCGCGATCGCTCTCGGAGTCGAACTCTTCGATGTCTTGCCCCGCCCGCAGAAAGGCGATGGATTCCTGATTTCCGACGATGGAAATCCCAACACCCTGGGGGCCAAACTGATCGGACTCGCCACCGGGAAGTTGCAGGAAATCGCCGCCGGAGTCGCTGGCGGCACGATCAAGTCTCTTCTCGTGCTCGGTGAAGATGCCCTGGAATGCGGGATCCCTGAGGATGATCTCAAGAAACTCGATTCGCTGGTGGTCACAGCCATATTGCCTGACAAAACCACTGCCAACGCCACTGTATTGCTTCCAGCGGCGAGCTGGGCGGAAAAGCGAGGATCGATGATAAACGTCAAAGGCCGCCTCCAACGCCTCAACCGGGCAATCTCGTCCCCTGGCAAAGCCCGCGACGATTGGGAAATCCTTCATGATCTCATCCAGACGGTCAGCGGCTCGAATGGCACCTATTCGATCGATGAACTCTTCAAGCAGATCGCCGCGGAATTCCACGCCCTGGAAGGACTTTCCCTGAGCCGCATCGGTGACCTCGGGCTCGATCTGTCCGGCAAACTCGAGGTGGCCAATACATGAAGCGGCAATTGTGCGAGATTCGTGAACCGACGATCGCGCGAGGAAATTGCGCCCGACGAGAAGCTCACGTTACCCGCGATTCCGCGACCCACCGACCGTGAGCGACCTTACTTCTTACGCTTTCCAGCCTGAGGTTTTCCTGGTTTGGACTTCGCTGCTCAAGACGCTGGCCTTGCTGGCCATTATTTTGGGCTTTGTCTCCTACACGGTCTACGCGGAGCGAAAGGTCTGCGCGTTTATTCAAGACCGGGTCGGTCCCAACCGCGTTGGCATTCCGTTAACCTTGCTCGGGTTCAAGAAGGACATCCCTCTGCTCGGCCTCGGGCAGCCCATAGCAGACGCCCTTAAGCTTTTGCTTAAGGAAAATTTCATCCCGAACAGCGTCAACAAGTTCTACTATTACATTGCGCCAAAGCTCACGATGGTCCCGCCGATCCTCGTGCTCGCGGTGCTGCCTTTTGGATCTTCGCTCTTTGGAGTTCCGATGGTCATCGCCGATATCGATGTTGGCGTTCTGTACGTCTTTGCCGTCTCCTCGTTGGGGGTTTACGGAATCGTCCTTGCCGGCTGGGCATCTAATTCGAAGTATCCGTTCCTGGGAGGCATTCGCTCCAGCTCGCAAATGATCTCCTACGAACTCGCCCTCGGGCTGTCCGTCATCCCGGTTTTCCTTCTATGCGGCACGCTCAACCTGCCCGATATCGTTCTCTGGCAACGCGAGAATGGCTGGATGGTCGCGCCCTGGTGGCCCAAAGGCTTTAGCATCCAGCAGATTACGAGCGGAGACTGGCACGGAGTACTTGCGGCCTTCGCGGCAGGCTTCTCCCTCCATCGCATGCTCATTTGGATTCCGATGCTCTTGTCGTTTTTCGTCTTTCTTGTCGCGATGTTCGCAGAGACGAATCGCCTTCCATTCGACCTTCCCGAAGCGGAGCAGGAGCTCGTTGGCGGATATCACACCGAATACTCATCAATGGGATTCGCGCTCTTCTTCCTTGGCGAATATGCTGCGATGATTGCCGGCTCAGGAGTGATCGTGACACTCTTTCTCGGTGGCTGGAGCTTTCCATTAATACCGGACGGATCCTGCACCTCATTCTTTAACCTCGCATTTGTTCCTCCATGGCTCGCGAGCCTGATTTGGGGACTCGTGAACATCGGGGTCTTCTTCGCGAAGGTTTCGGCCTTGCTCTTCGTCTTCATTTGGGTGCGATGGACGCTTCCTCGCTTCCGCTACGATCAACTCATGAAGCTTGGCTGGTATTTCTTCTTCGAATTGGCCCTGGTCAACATCTTCATCACGGCGCTGGTGATCGCGTACGTGAAAATCTAGGCCTTCCTGGTCAAAGCTCAGGCCGAGCCTCTTGCTCCGAACGAACGGCGAACTACGGGGAGCAAGACCGCTGAGGATTCGACTCTACTAGTCAGGCAGCCGGGATGCCATGAACGCGGTGGCGTCGCCATGACTTGCCGAGAGCGCCGGCAGCCCCTCCGACGGGCTGCTATCCTACGAATTCGGAAGCGACGAGGGTGGCGTTGTGGCCCCCAAAGCCGAAGGAATTGCTCATGGCAATCTTGACCTTTGCCTCACGGGCGGTGTTAGGAACATAGTCGAGGTCGCACTCGGGGTCGGGGTCCTCGAGGTTGATCGTCGGTGGAACGACGCCATGCTTGATCGCAAGAGCGCATGCCGCGAACTCCACCCCGCCCGCCGCGCCAAGGAGATGCCCGGTCATGGACTTGGTCGAGCTGACCATGGTCTTGCTCGCCGCGTCCCCAAGCGCCTGCTTGATGGCCTTTGTCTCGCAAACGTCGCCAATGGGCGTCGAAGTGCCATGCGCGTTAATGTAGTCAATTTGGTCAGGATTGATCTTGGCATGCCTCATCGCCATGACCATGCACCGCGCAGCACCTTCGCCCTCAGGAAGCGGCTGTGTCATGTGGTAGGCATCCGCGCTCAGTCCGTACCCGGACAGCTCGCAATAGATATTGGCACCTCGCTTCTTCGCGTGCTCCAGTTCTTCAAGGACGACGAGGCCCGCGCCTTCGCCCATGACAAAGCCATCGCGATCCTTGTCGAAGGGGCGCGAGGCACGCTCGGGGTCGTCATTGCGCAATGAAAGGGCTCGCATCGCAGAGAAACCGCCCATCCCGAGCTGAGTAATGGTGGCCTCGGTGCCACCGGCCACAAAACAGTCGGCATCGTCGAACTTAATCATCCGCCATGCTTCTCCGATCGAGTGATTCGCTGTGGCGCAGGCGGTCACGATGGACATGTTGGGTCCTCGGAGATCGTATTCCATTGATACGAGCCCGCTTGCCATGTTGCTGATCATCATGGCTATTGTGAAAGGCGAAACGCGCGATGGACCGCGCTCAAAGAGGCGACGGCACTCCTCCTCCATGCTCTTCAGGCCGCCGATTCCACTGCCGACCATCACACCGAAACGCTCATGGTTCACGGAATCGAGGTCGATTCCGGAATCCGCCAGGGCGATCTTCGCAGCCGCCATCGCGAATTGGGCAAAGCGATCCGCGCGGCGGGCATCCTTGGGCGATTTGAAATACTTTGGAGGGTCAAAATCCCCGACCTCTCCAGCGATCTTGCAATCGTAATTCGTCGAATCGAACGCCTTGTAGCGCGTAACGCCACTCCGACCCTCGGTCAAATTTTTCCAGAAGGTCTCAAGGTCGTTGCCGACTGGGCTTATGATACCGATTCCGGTGACGACTACTCTGCGCTCGCTCATCGAATTATTGCTTGGCTTGGGGAATCTCTAACTCAGCGGGTTGGCCCGCATGTTGGCAATCAAAAAGTTACTTTGTGCCCATTCCCACGTTTTGCACAACTTGAAAGAGTTTTCCCTCAGTTTTTATCGAGGGCGCAATAATGATCTCTGTTTCCTGAAACTCCCGTATACTTGCCGCGCCGACATTGCCCATGCAGGTCGTGATGGCGCCGACGAGGTTCTGGCTTCCGTCATCCACATCGGCTGGGCCGAAAAGGATTTGCTTGAGACTCCCGGTGACACCCACCTTGATCCGGGTCCCGCGCGGCAAATTCGCGTGCGGCGTGGCCATCCCCCAGTGGGTTCCCTTGCCGGGCGCCTCCTGGGCCTTGGCGAATGCACTCCCAACCATGACGGCATCCGACCCGCAAGCGAGGGCCTTGCACACGTCGCCCCCCTTGCTCATCCCTCCGTCCGTGATGATTGGGACGTAGCGGCCGGTCTTCTTGAAATGATGGTCACGCGCGGCAGCGCAATCGGCGGTGGCGGTGACCTGCGGCACGCCTAGCCCAAGCACGCCGCGGGACGTGCAGGCCGCGCCCGGACCGACCCCAATGAGCACGGCGGCGACGCCCGTTTGCATCAGCTCGCGCGTCGCGTTGAATGTGACCGTATTGCCGACGATTACGGGGACGTTCATCGAGGCGCAAAAATGGCCGATATCGAGGGTCTTATATTCCGTGGAAATATGCCGCACCGTCGAAACTGTCGATTGGACGACAAAGACGTCAACGCCTGCTTCCTGAGCGATAGCGCCGAAGCGCTCGGCCTTCTGGGGAATCGAGCTGACCGAGCAAACCACACCTGCCTTCTTGATCTCTTCGATGCGTCGGGCAATAAGGTCTTCGCGTATCGGTTCCTGATAAAGCTTCTGAATGAGCGTGGTGGCCTTGTCCTTGTCCGCCGAAACTACCTCCGCAAGCACCTCATCGGGGTTCTCGTACCGAGTCTGAACTCCCTCGAGATTTAGCACGGCCAGCCCACCAAGCTTTCCCATGGCGATCGCCACCTTGACGTCCACAACCCCGTCCATCGCACTCGCAAGAATGGGAATATTCAGCGTGATGGGCTCTCCATCGCGGCGAGGAATTCGGAACGAGATGTCTACCTCGTTCGGATTTATTGTGACATCTCCTGGCACCAGCGCGATCTCGTCAAACCCGTAGGTCACGCGGGCCTTCCGGTTCCTGCCAATCCACATTCCCATTTTAGTAGACTTTCAATTTTTCTCGTTCATTGAGGCTGCCGCAGCGCGGACAGCGAGGAAGAACAGCCGGCGTACGATCCTCGAACTCCATCGCACAGACGGCGCAGCGAAGGCGGCCGTGGCGGGAGCGATTTTCGCGAACTCTTCGAACCATCTCATACGCTATCCAAACGGTCAAAATGGCGGCAAGAAAAACCAGCAGGTATAAAAAGACCAGATCTGCGAGGTCGACGCGGATCATGGCGCATCGTTCGCTCGAACGTCTCCTCCCCAGACGAAGGTGGCCGTTCCCCACGCCGGCTCGGTCTCCGCGGGAGCCGGCTCGAACCGACAGCCGGCCAGGTAGCGAAGCGCCGCGCGATCGAGGTTTTCATCGCCCGATGACTGCTGGGAAATGAAATGCTGCGGCAGGCCGTCCGTCGACACCGCGACGAGAAACTCGGCCGGAGCCCGTCCCTGCCGCGTCAAGGCGGTCACATCGGAGAACTGAAAATTCGGAGGAGGCGTCCAGGTGCGTTTCTCCAACGCGCCGCCAAAGCGCACGGTGGTGGGGGCTGCCGGCTCCCGAGGCGAGACCGCCTTTGGAACAATGGCACCGACAGTGACCGGGGCGGTGCCCGCACTGGGCGGCAGGAATTCGGAGGGAGGCGGCGACGGCAGCGGCTTCAAGGCGGGCACTTCTTCGTCAAAGCTCGCCACGTACGCGGTGCGGGGCAAATTCCACACATCTGGCCCAAAGACCTGCGCGGAAGAAAACAATGCTGGATCCGAAGCAGCCAGGATCGGCGCTAGCCTTGCCGCTTCCGGAGAACCCGGCAAGACGTAATTGACGGACACCGATCGTTCGGGGCTGCCATCGGAACGCGGAAAAGTGGCATGAAAGAGAAACAAGCTACCGACATGCAGGATGAACGAGAAAACGAGCATGACGGGCAACGCCAGGTGGACGTTGTGGCGGGAAGGCCATTCGAAAAGGTGAATTCGAAGTTTCACAGATCGTCCATGCGCTCTTCGGCCGTTGCGAGCACGACGGGAAAGCCCGTCTCAAGCGCCGCATTCAGTACCGCGCTGATGTTCTCATAGAGTGCGCGCTTGTCAGCCTTGATGATGATAGTTTGCGAACGACCTTGAATCCTCCGCAGCGCCTCCCGCAGGCGCGTCAAGTCCATCTCCTCATTCTCAAAGAAAATTGCGGAAAGCGGAGGAGCCGTGACGCTGATGATGCGCGGGTTGCGCTGCGGCGATAGCAGAAACGGGGACTGCGGCACGTTCACCGCCACGCCGGGCTGAAGCATGAACGAGGTGCTCAACAGTAGGAAAAAGATCAGTGTTAGCGCCAGAGCAAGCGCCGGCGCAAAAACGATCAGGACAGGATGTGGAGCGGGTGAGCGCCGAAGTTTCACGTTGACGGACGTTTGTGCCTGCGCACCTCGTCTAGGATTGCCAAAATCTCG
>Ga0164241_10006157_pt1 | contig 10996 bp, 12 predicted proteins | sample OricomyardsoilBY_FD_108780 | JGI IMG/M metagenome (GOLD analysis project Ga0164241, IMG submission 108780) | Backyard soil microbial communities from Emeryville, California, USA - Original compost - Back yard soil (BY) | ecosystem: Environmental > Terrestrial > Soil > Unclassified | place: USA... | reverse complement strand
CTGGAGGCCGCCGTGCGCGAGGCCGTCCCGGACGGCCAGGCCGACCAGATCGTCGCCAAGCTCACCGAGAAGCTCGGCGCGGGCGACGGGAACTGACCGTGCCCGCACGGCTGCGCGGTTCGATACCCGCGACGAAGCCCGCGAGGTCCGCGAACCGCTGCAGCCGCGCGAAAGATCGACAGCCGGCGTTCACCCGCCGGGCCCCGGCAGCTGACCGGGTCCTCAGTCACGAAGGGAGCTGATGATGCGAATCCTTGGCCGCGAACCCGCGGTGTTCTTTGCCCTTGTCGCAACCCTCATCCAGTCCGTGTTGCTTCTTTTTGATCTCGATCCTCAGGTGCAGGGCGCCATCAACGCCGTCGTCCTCGCCGCCGCCGGGCTGTGTGCCGCGGCGTTCGTGTCCATCGACGCCGCGCTTCCCGCGCTGACCGGACTGATCAAGGCCGTGTTCGCCCTCGTGCTGGCGTTCGGTGTCGAGCTCCCGGACAGCACGCAGGTCGGCATCCTCGCCGTCGTCACGGCGCTGGGCGCCTTCTTCGTCCGGGAGAACGTCACCGCGAAGGTGCCACCGAAGGTGGTCCCGGAACCGGTCGGCTCCGCGTCGGGCGCGTAGGCGCGTTTGCGCGGCTCAGCGGTTCGAGGCTCCGGTGATGAACTCCGCCAGGTCCTTGGACTGCTGCAGCCGCGAGGGCTCGTGCACGTACATCATGTGGCCGGACTCGTAGTACGCCGACGTGATGTTGTTCCGCAGCTCCTCTGGGATGTCGAGGTGCGCGAGCACGTGCTCGGAGGCGAAATACGGGGTCGCGCCGTCGAGGTAGCCGAACGCCACGTGGACCTTCATGTGCTGGTTGGCGCGCATCGCCGCGGCGAGTTTGTCGGCCACTGTCACGTGGGCGTTCTCGAACTCCTTGTACGACCACGCCTCGTGCACGCCGTAGGACAGCATCTCGTATGGCAGGTCGTTCGGGTAGTTCAGTTCCGCGCGCAGGTAGTGGTTCAGCGACGCGGTGTACGAGCCCATCATCGCCGTGAACGACGGGTCCTCGTCGAAGTGTTCCATGGCGTAGTCGGGGGTCCAGCCGGTGAAGCGCGAGTCCAGCCGGCCGGTCACCAAACGCTTGTGCCGCAACAGTTCGGTGAAGAACCGCACGTGCTCGATGCGCAGGTTCACGCGGTCGACGTAGTCCTCGGACAAGCCGGTCAGCGCGGCGAGCCGGGACGCCGTCGCCGTGTACTCCTCTGTGGACAGACGGTGTCCGCGGGCTAGGGCCCACGGGTAGTCGCGCGCGGCGAACTCCTCCGCGTCGGAGAGCACCTCCTCGAGCGGACGGTCGCCGTGCAGGCCGTGGTAGTGCGCGATCGCCGCGTAGGTCGGCAGGAACAGCGCGTACGGCACGTCGTTGCCCGCGGTGAAGTCGATGCTCGCGAAGTCGAGCACGGCCGAGATCAGCATCAGCCCGTTGAGGTACATGCCGTACCGCTGCTGCAGGTGCTGCGCGAGCCCACCCGCCCGGGTCGTCCCGTAGGACTCGCCGGCGAGGAACTTCGGCGACAGCCAGCGGCCGTTGCGCGAGGTCCACAGCCGGATCACCTCGCCGACGGACTCGATATCGCCCTGGAAACCGTGGTACTCGCCCGGCTTCTCACCCTTGACGGCACGCGAGAACCCGGTCGACACCGGGTCGATGAACACCAGGTCGGTCTGCGCGAGCAGCGTCTCGGCGTTGTCCGCCATGCCGTAGGGCGGCGGCGCGAGGTCGCCCGCGTCGCCGGACACCACGCGGCGCGGGCCGAGCAGCCCGAGGTGCAGCCACACGCTCGACGAGCCGGGACCGCCGTTGAACGCGAACGTCACCGGGCGCTTGCCGGGGTCGGCGCCGTCGAGCGTGTACGCGGTGAGGAACACCTCGGCCTTCGGCACGTACCCGTCGAACTTGCCGTCGGTGACGATCTCCTTGCGCAGCACGACCCGGCCCGCGGTGGCCGTGTAGTTGAGCGTGCGCCGGCCGATCTTGATCGTGTGCTCCGTGGTGACGAGGTCGTCGACCGGCTCGGCCGGCTTTTCCTCGGTGGACTTCTCGGGCGCCTCGTCGCTCATGATCCGCACCCTACGTGGTGGGTTCGCCGGGGCGCCAAGCACAATTTGCGCGTGTCCGACCTGGCCTCCCTCGACCTGCGAGTGACCGAGTGCCGTCGCTGCCCGCGCCTGGTGGCGTGGCGCGAGGAGGTGGCGCGGGTCAAGCGCGCGGCGTTCGCCGACGAGGAGTACTGGGGCCGGCCGGTACCCGGCTTCGGCCCGGCGGACGCGCCGCTCGCGATCGTGGGGCTGGCCCCGGCCGCGCACGGGGCGAACCGCACCGGCCGCATGTTCACCGGCGACCGCTCGGGGGACGTGCTGTACGCGGCGCTGCACGCGGTGGGCCTGGCCTCGCAGCCGACGTCCACGCACATCGACGACGGCCTGGAACTGTTCGGCGTGCGCATCACCGCGCCGGTGCGCTGCGCCCCGCCGGCGAACAAGCCGACCCCGGCCGAGCGGGACAACTGCCGCCCGTGGCTCGCCGAGGAGCTGTCGTTGCTGCCGGTGCGCGCGATCGTGGTGCTCGGCGCGTTCGGCTGGCAGGCGCTGCTGCCGGTGCTGTCCGCGGCGGGCTGGACGGTGCCCGTGCCGCGCCCGCGCTTCGGCCACGGCGTGGAGGTCACGCTCGATGGACCGCGGCCGCTGCACCTGCTGGGCTGCTACCACGTGAGCCAGCAGAACACCTTCACGGGAAAGCTGACCCCGGCGATGGTCGAGACCGTCCTGACCCGCGCGAAGACCCTGGCGGGCCTGAAACGCGCTTGAACTCCGCGTCGCCGCACGGTTACGCTGCGAGCAGCGCAGGCCCGTCGCGTCTGGGGGCGAACCGGCGAACTCTTGACGGGCAAAGGGAATCGACGCCCGTGACCGTGCTCATCCTGCTCATCGTTCTTCTCTGGTTGCTCACGCTCGTCCTGGTCGTGCTCGGCCGGATCCTGCGGCTTCCCGGCCGCGCCGCCCGCATCACCGTGCGCCCGCTGCCATGGCCGCGGATCGACATCCGCGTCGAGGCGGAACCGGCGATTCGTCGGGATCGGCGCATATGAGGCGCACAATTGCCGGATTGTCAGGTATCGACTGGATAAAATTCCTTCCCTTCCCCGGCCGGTGCGGCATGCTGCGTGGGATGAGAAGGAGCTCCCGGATCGCCGTGCTCTGTGCGGTCCTGGCACTGCTCCTGTTCGCGGTGGTGTCCGCGCGGGGGAAGTCGGCGATTCCCGGCAGCCTGCGGGACATCCAGCTCGAACGGGGGGTGGGTGACCCGGTCAGCCTCCACGGCGTGACACCGGACGAGAACGCGTTCAAGGTCGACATCGTCGACGAGCTGCAGCTGGTCCAGGCGGCGTTCGTCATCGCGGCGATGATCCTGTTGCTGATCGCGTTCGCGGTACTGATCCGGCGCCTCCAGCAGCTGCGCCGCCGGCCGCTGCGCCTCGGTGTCGGGATCGAGGAGGCCGAGGAGGAGGTCGGCGCGCTCGAGTCGCACCTGCAGATGCGGCTGCGCCGGGCCGCCGAGACCGCCCGCATCGAGCTCGCCGCGCGCGACGGCGGGCCGCCGGGTGACGCGGTGATCGCCGCGTGGCTCACGCTCGAGGAGGCCGCCGCGCACGAGGGCGCCGGGCGCAAGCCGCACGAGACCGCCACCGAGTTCACCGCCGCGCTGCTGTCGCGCTACACCACCAGCGAGCCCGCGCTGGACGAGCTGCGCGTGCTCTACCAGCGGGCCCGCTTCGGCCGGCCCGGCGAGGTCACCGAGGACGACGTGCGCACGGCGGCCGCCGCGCTCGACCGGATCCTGCACGCGCTCGCCAACGCGGCCACCCCGGCGGTCGCCGACACATGAGCCCCTTCCGCGCCATCGGCCTCACCATCCTGACCGCGGTCGCGGTCTTCCTGCTCGCGACCACCACGATGAACACGCCGTTCTGGTGGGCGGTGCTCGTCAGCCTGCCGCCCGCCGCCGCGGTGCTGCTCACCGCGATCTTCGTCGGCGGCTTCGACCAGGACTGGACGCCCGAGCCCGACCTGCCGGCCGCCAGCGTCTGCCTGCACGCGAGCCAGCTCACCGACCGGCTCGGCCAGGCGGCCACCGACCCCTACCGCTTCACCTCGCGGGTCCAGCCGCGCCTGCGCAGGCTCGCGCTGTCGTCGCTGCGCCGCGTCCCCGACACCGCGGACATCGCGGACCTGCACGACCCGCGCGCTCGCGAGCGGCTCGGCGCCGACCTGCACGAGCTGCTGACCGCGTCCGGCGCCCGCCTGCCCAAGCCCGATGAGTTCGCCGCGATGGTGCGGCGTCTGGAGGAACTATGACTTCACCGTCCACAGCGGACCCGCAGTTGGGCGAGCTGCCGACGCCGGAGGTGATCCGGCAGGACGCGGGCGCGGTGCTGGACGCGGTCGCGTCGGTCGTCGTCGGCAGGCAGCGCACCGTGCGGCTGGCCCTGGCCGCCGTGCTCGCCGGCGGGCACGTGCTGTTCGAGGACGTGCCGGGGCTCGGCAAGACCCTCATGGCCCGCGCGCTCGCGCAGTCGCTCGGCCTGGAGTTCCGTCGCGTGCAGTGCACCCCGGACCTGCAGCCCGCCGACATCACCGGGTCGTTCATCTACGACCCGGCCGAGCGGGACTTCGAGTTCCGCCAGGGCCCGGTGTTCGCCGGCCTGATGCTCGCCGACGAGATCAACCGCACGCCGCCCAAGACGCAGGCCGCGCTGCTCGAGGCCATGCAGGAGCGCCAGGTCACCGTGGAGGGCCGCACGTTCCCGCTGCCTGCGCCGTTCCACGTGCTGGCCACCGCGAACCCGATCGAGTACGAGGGCACCTACCCGCTACCCGAGGCCCAGCTCGACCGCTTCCTGCTCCGCCTCGACGTCGGCTACCCGCCGCCCGACGAGGAGGCCGAGGTGCTCCGCAGGCGCATCGCCCGGCGCCGGGAGGAGGTCGTGCTCGACCCGGTGATCGACGCGACCCGCCTCGCCGCGCTGCAGGCCGGCCTGGAGCGGGTCGACGTGGACGAGGACGTGCTGCGCTACTGCGTCGACCTCGCCAACGCCACGCGCGGGCACCGGTCGGTGGAGATCGGCGCCTCACCGCGTGGCTCGCAGGCGCTGCTGCTCGTCTCGCGGGCGCTCGCGGTGCTGGCCGGCCGCGACTACGTGGTGCCCGAGGACATCAAGGAGTGCGCGATCGCCGCGCTCGCGCACCGGCTGACGATGCGGGCGGAGACCTGGACGTCGGGCGTGACCGGCGCGCAGGTGGTCGAGGAGCTGCTCGGCGCCGTGCCGACCCCGAGCAGTACCCGCTCGGTCCGCCGGTGAGCACCCCGTGAGCAGCCCTGAGCAGGCCGGTTCGGCAGTCGGTCAGCGCGACAGGTCGCCCGGCCACCGCGCGCGCCGCTGGTTCCTCGGCCGCCGCGAGGTGCGCCGGATGGGCTGGCGGCACACCGACGCGCTGACCCGCGCGATCGTGTGCGGGTTCGGCCTGGCCGTCGCCGGTGTTGTGCTGCACCGGCTCGAGCTGCTGCTCGTCGGGGCTCCGCTGCTGGTCAGCGTGTTGCTGACCGCGCCGCCGCGCGGGGTGCCGACGGTCCGCGCCGCGCGGCTCGCGGACACCGTGGATGCGGGCAGGTTCAACGAGATCACCGTGGACATGCAGCCGGGCGAGGGCGCCGTCTTCGCCGCGTTGCGCATGCCGCTGCCGTCCCGCTCCGGCGTCGGCCCGGTGCACATGATCCCCGCGGTGCACGGCCCGATCAGCGCGCGGGTCAAGTGGAGCACCTGGGGGCAGTCGGACTACCTGCGGCCGGACCACCTGCTGGCCGGCCACGACGGGCTCTACGTGCTGGGCCCGGTCGTCGGGCGCACGGCCAGCCACACGGTGCTGCCACCCGTCGAGCCGCTGCCGGCCGCGCCGCTGCCGCCGCGCGCGGCCGGACTGGTCGGCGCGCACCGCTCGGCCCGCCCCGGCGACGGCCAGGAGCTGCGTGACATCCGCCCGTTCCAGACCGGCGACCGGCTGCGCCGCGTCGACTGGCGGGTCTCGCTGCGCGCGTCGGCGGCGATCGGCGGCGAGGCGCTCGCGCCGGGCACCCTGCACGTGCGCGAGCGCCACGCCGAGGCGGACGCCGACCTCGTGCTGGCGCTGGACACCACGCTCGACGTCGGCCGCAAGATCGAGGAGTGGTCGGAGATCACGCCGGGCAGCGAGGTGCGCATCGGCGGCAGCCTCGACGTGGGCGTGCGGGCGGTGTGCTCGCTCGCCGCGGCGTTCCTGCGGCAGGGTGACCGGGTCGGCGTGATCGACCTCGGCCATCCGCGCGGCGGGGTGACGCCGGGCACCGGCAAGCGGCAGCTGCAGCGGATCCGGCACTCGCTGGTGCTCGCCGCGCAGCGGGTGACCGGCTCCGGGGAGCCGGTGCTGCGCGCGTCGCAGTACCCGTACGGCTCGACCATCGTGGTGCTCTCGGCGTTCCTCGAGGACAAGCTGGTCGACCTCACCGTGCAGGCCGCCCGGCGCGGGAACCTGGTGCTGGCGATCGACCTGCTGCCCACCGACCTGCAGCCCGACCGGGAGTCGCCGTGGGGCGAGTCGGTGAAGCGCATCGTGATCGCCGAGCAGAAGATCCGGCTCGCGGTCCTGGCCGGACACGGCGTGCCGGTCGCGCGGTGGGAGGACGGCAGCGCGGCGGCCGCGCTGATGCGGGCCGCCCGCCGCAGACCGCGGATGGTGCGGCGATGAGCGCCTCGGCAGTACCCCGCCTCGGGCGCGGCGTGCCCGCCTGGCTCCTGCGGGTCGCGGTGCTGGTGGCCGGCGTGTTCGTGGTCGCGATCCCGACCGCCGACGGCGCGCTGCTCGGCACCTTGTTCATCATGTGCCCGCTGGTCGTCATCGCGATCTACGCGCCGGCCTCGCCCGCGCCGTCGGGGCTGGTGATCGCGGCCGCCGTGATGGCCGCGCTGACCGGCGACGACCCGCTGCGACCCGCCGTGCTTTTGATGATCCCGGCGGTGCACCTGTTCCACGTGACGTGCGGGCTGGCCGGGCTCGTCCCGCTCCGCGGTCGCCTGCATCCGCGGGCGCTGCTGCGCCCGGCGCTGCGGTTCCTGCTCGTCGAGGCGATCGTGTTCGCGTTCGTCGGTGTGGCCGCGCTGCTGCCGGTCACGCAGATCCCGGCGTCGATCGAGATCGCCGCGCTCGCCGGGCTGGTGGTGGTCGCGGTGCTCATCCTGTTGTGGCACCAGCAGTCGTTCCGGCAGCGCCGTGACGGCTCGCACACCCGTAGCGGCGCGTCTCACACCGGGAGCGGCGGGCATTGACCAGGTAAAGGTGCCACGATGGACTCATGGGGCGAGGGAAGAGCGCACCGACCCGGATCCTGATTCTCGGCGGTGGCTACGTAGGGCTTTACACGGCGCTGGGCCTGCAGCGCCGGCTTCGTGGCGGCGAGGCCTCGGTGACCGTTGTGGACCCGCAGCCGCACATGACCTATCAGCCGTTCCTGCCGGAGGCCGCGGCGGGCGCGATCGAGCCGCGGCACGTCGTGGTGCCATTGCGCCGTGCGCTGCGGCACTGCCACGTGCTGACCGCGCGCGTCACGAAGATCTCCCACGGGGAGAAGAAGGTCGTCGTCGAGGCGCCGGACGGGCACCTCGAGGACATCGAGTACGACGTGCTGGTGGTCGCGATCGGCTCGGTCGCGCGGCTGATGCCCATTCCCGGGCTCGCCGAGCAGGGCATCTCGTTCAAGACGATCGGTGAGGCCATCTACCTGCGCAACCACGTGATGTCCAAGCTGGACGCGGCGAGCAGCACGGTCGACCCGGAGCTGCGCAGCAAGCTGCTGACGTTCACGTTCGTGGGCGGCGGGTTCGCCGGCATCGAGGCGCTCGCGGAGCTCGAGGACATGGCGCGCTACGCCATCCGCTACTACGAGAACATCGAGCCGTCGGACCTGCGCTGGGTGCTCGTCGAGGCGGCCGGGCGGATCCTGCCGGAAGTGCGGGAGAGTCTCGGTGTCTACACGGTGCTGCAGCTGGAGCGCCGCGGCATCGAGGTCTATCTGTCCACTTTGGCCAAGTCGTTCGAGAACGGACACGTGGTCCTGTCCGACGGCACGGAGTTCGACAGCGACACGATCGTGTGGACCGCGGGCGTGAAGTCCAACCCGGTGCTCGCCGCCTCGGACCTGCCGCTCGACGACCGCGGCCGGGTGCGCGCGGTGGCGACCCTGCAGGTGGACGGCGTGCCCGACGCGTGGACCGCGGGCGACAACGCGGCGGTACCGGACCTGTCGCGCATCGAGCAGGAGCCGGACGCGCTGTGCGCGCCGAACGCCCAGCACGCGGTGCGCCAGGCGAACCTGCTGGCGAAGAACATCATCGCCGTGCTGCGCGACCGCGAGCCCAAGCGCTACGAGCACCGCAACGTCGGCTCGGTCGCGAGCCTCGGTCTCCACAAGGGAGTCGCGGACGTCTACAACGTCAAGGCCAAGGGGTTCATCGCCTGGGCCATGCATCGCGGCTACCACGTGGCGCGAGTGCCCACGTTCAACCGGAAATTCCGTGTCGTAGCCGACTGGTTACTGAGTGGACTGTTACGGCGCGAGGTCATCTCGATGGGTCAGATCAACAATCCGCGCGCCGAGTTCGACCGCGTCTCCCGGGGTTGACGTCGTCATTCCGGTGTTCGGTCCGATCGGGCCTGGTTCCGGTACAGCTAAATGGCGTACCCGGGGTTGGGCCAGCGGACCCAAGTTGTATCGAACCCGTCGGTAGCCTGGTGATCACGTCCTAGGCTGCGCCTGCCCCCGTAGCCCAACTGGCAGAGGCAGCCCCCTTAAAAGGGGTGGAGTGCCGGTTCGAATCCGGTCGGGGGCACAGCGACTCCCGCGAATTCACCCGCCGTCACACCGCGACTGTTCGCAATTGTTTTGACACACAGAGTGGGCTTTCTTGTGCGCTCAACTAGTTAGTGTAAATCGCGGTAACATGTTCGGTCATGAGCCGACAGCCCATCGAGGTCGCGTTCGAACGGCGAGGTCAGGGCCGCCCGCTGGTGCTTCTGCACGGGATCGGGCACCGCTGGCAGGCGTGGGAGCCCGTGCTGGACCGGCTGGCCGCGGCGCACGACGTCATCGCGGTCGACCTGCCGGGTTTCGGGCGCTCACCGCTGCTGCCCGACGGCCGCGGCTACGACATGCCCAGCGCGGTGCAGGCGTGCGCCGACATCTTCGCCGACCTGGGCCTGGACCGGCCGCACGTGGCGGGCAACTCGCTCGGCGGCGTGTTGAGCCTGGAGCTGGCCTCGCGCGGGCTGGTCGCGTCCGCGACCGCGCTCGCACCCGCCGGGTTCTGGACGCCGCGGGACCGGGCGTGGGCGCTGTGGGTGCTGCGGATGATCCGGTACAGCGGGAAGCTGCCGGGCGGCACCGCGCTGCTGCGCCGGCGGTACTTCCGGCTGGTCGCGGCCGGGCTGCTCTACGGACACCCGTCGCGGATGACGGCCGAGATCATGCTCGCGGACCTGGCGTCGATGGTCGGCTCACCGGCGTTCGACCTGGTCGCCGCGGCCGGCCGGGACTACGTCTACGCCGCGGAGCCGCCGGCGGTGCCGGTGACCGTGGCGTGGGGGACCCGCGACCGCATCCTGTGGCCGCGGCAGGCGCGGCGGGCGGCGGAGCTGCTGCCGAGGGCGCGGCACGAGTGGCTGCACCGCTGCGGCCACGTGCCGATGGTCGACGAGCCGGACCGGGTGGCCGCGCTGATCGAGCAGACCTGTCAGGCGGCGTCGGCGAGCGAGGCCGCTTGACCTCCTGCCCGCTCGAGGTTGGACAATCGGTGGCATGGAAGATCGTCTGCTGGACCTGCTGAGCGGCGCCCACCAAGGCGTCCTGGCCACCATCAAGCGCGACGGCCGCCCGCAGCTGTCGAACGTGGGCTACGACTTCGCCGACGGCGTCATCCGGATCTCGATCACCGACGGCCGCGCCAAGACCGCCAACCTGCGGCGCGACCCGCGCGCGAGCTTCCACGTGTCCGCGCCGAACTTCCGGGGCTACGTGGTGGCCGAGGGCCGCGCCGAGCTGACCCCGGTCACGACGACCCCGGACGACGCGACGGCCGACGAGCTGGTCGCCGTGTACCGCGCGATCGCAGGCGAACACCCGGACTGGGACGAGTTCCGCGCGGCCATGATCGACGAGGGCCGTCTGGTGTGCCGCATCCCGGTGGACCGCGTCTACGGCATGGCCTGACACTCTGCGGCCGCCCGGCGTGGGCGGCTATGTGCTCGCGCGACTGGACGCCGACAGGTGCAGAAGCCCGGGGCAAGCGCTCCGCGCCGATGGACATCCGGACCGGGCGAACGCTTGGCACAGGCGGGCGCATCGTCCCGGGCAGGCCTCGGCCCGGACCGATGGCCGGGGACTCGCGCAGGCTGGGCCGCCAGGCGGGCGGGGTGCTCGGCGTGGGCGAGCGCACATCGCGGCGAGCGCTTGAGCACAGGAAGTGCTCGGCGCGGGTTGTATTCAGCGCAGGTGGGCGCCCGTCGCCGGTGGCCGCTCGGTCCACTGCCAGCTCGGACCGCGCCTCTTCGCGCGAAGCAAGCAGGTGCTCGGAGCGGGCGGGCGTTCGGCCCGGAATCAGCGCGGGCGGGCGCTCTTCGCGGGCTGGGTGCGGCGGGAGCGTTGCGGGGGGACCCGCTTGCCGTTCCTGGCCGGCGGCTTCCAGTTCTTGTCCGACTCCGCCGTCGGGTCCGGCTTCTCGGCCGGCTCGGTGTTCGGGATCGTCGGCGGCTCGGTGGCGGGCTCGGACGGCGGCGGCTCCACGCGGGCCATCAGCTTCGTCGGCGGGTTCACCGCGCGCATGCGGACCTGGGTCGGCGGGTCGACCGGCGGCGCCGACGTGTCCGGCTCCG
>Ga0164241_10006156_pt1 | contig 10997 bp, 9 predicted proteins | sample OricomyardsoilBY_FD_108780 | JGI IMG/M metagenome (GOLD analysis project Ga0164241, IMG submission 108780) | Backyard soil microbial communities from Emeryville, California, USA - Original compost - Back yard soil (BY) | ecosystem: Environmental > Terrestrial > Soil > Unclassified | place: USA... | reverse complement strand
GCCCTTGCCCAGCAGGCCGCGCCGCGCGGATTCAGGCAGCACCACCCTGCGGAACTCACCGCCGCGCACGCCCTTCACGCCGTAGTGCATGGCCAGGCGCTCGTTGAGGAAGGTCCAGTCGGCTGTCATCAGGTCGACGACGCTGCGATCCTCACCGAACACGCTCCACACGAAGTCGAACAGTTCTTCGCGGAAGGCCGGAATCAGGTCCTCGGTGTAATCGGGAAACAGGTTGGTATCCGGATTCACCAGATCGAGGCCACCCACATTCAGCCACTGGCCCGCAAAGTTGGTGGCCAGCGAACGCGCGCGCGGATCGGCCAGCATGCGCCGCACCTGCGCTTCGTACACTTTCGGGTCTTTCAGCTTGCCCGCCGATGCCACCTCGATCAGCGCCTCGTCGGGTGGCGCGCTCCACAGGAAGAACGACAGGCGCGTCGCCAGATCCAGATCGTTCAGCGCGAAATTCTGCCCGGGCCGGGCGCCTTCGGGCGGCGTGTGGAAGCGGTACAGGAATTTCGGGCTGGCCAGGATGGCCATCACGCCTTTCTGGATGCCGTCATCGAAACTGCCGCTCTTGCGGCCTTCCGCGTAGAAGGCCATGGGGCCTTCCAGATCGTGGTCATCGACGGGACGACGGAAAGCGCCGCGCGCCAGCGTGCCGAGAATCCTGCGCGCACAGGGGGTTTCTTCCGCTGCCGATTGTGGATGACAGACCAGCAGCTTGCGCCGGCTGGGCGTGTCGCTGATCCCCGCCTTTGCCAACGGTCCCTTGATTTCGACATTGCTGATGCGCGGGCCACCGGAGTTGCCGTTGACCATCTGCGACATGCCGGCCACCGGCACCCAGCTGTGCAGCACTTCGTTCTGCTCCGCCGCGGTCTTCTGCTTGTAGGTGACGCCGATGCTGTGTCGCCCGGCTGGCACGTGGATCTTGATGTTGCGGAAGCGATCGTCGATGGCCGTCATCCCCACGGCCTGTTCCACGTCGATGGCCCGCAGATCTTTCTCGCCGCCCACCTGCGCCTGGAAAACGCGATTGCCGTCCACCGTCACGATGAGCTGGAATGGGTCCATCACACCCCAGACATAGCCGCCACCGACGAGGCCGCTGATGGTGACGTCGTAATCGCCATCCACCGGGAACCAGTGCTCGATGGCCAGGCCACCGCGCGTTCCCAGCGGCAATCCCTCGTGATGCATGTACTGCAATGCCGCGGCCGATCCGGCGTAGACCGTGCTCTGCGTGCGTGCGCGCGGGTTGCCCAGCGCCTGGATGCTGACCTGTCGCGCGGCGGCGATGTATTGCTCCAGGAACGAGGGACTGATCTTCAGCACATCGGCGATGTTGTTGAAGCCCGAGCTCTGGTCATCGCGCGGCAGCAATGCCTCGGCGTTCACCTCGAGATCGAGCAGTTCCTTGATGGCGTTGGCGTATTCAGGACGATTGAGCCGGTGCAGCACCACCGAGCCCGGATTGGGATTGGTCACCGCGGCGGCATCGAGGGAAGTTTCCAGCGCGGCGATGAAACCCTTGCGGGCGGCGGCGTCGGGTTGCGGCTCGCCGGGGGGCGGCATCAGCGAACCACGCAGCTTGCGGACAGCCTCTTCCCAGGTCTCGGCTTCGGAGCCCACGTCATTCTTGTCGAGCGTGTCGAAGGCCAAGCCTCCGGCCCAGTCGGTGGAGTTGTGGCAGTTGCTGCAATATTTGTCGACGAAGCCCCACTTCTGCGCCAGCAGCCCCGCTGGCGCGTGGCCTTCGGCCGCTGTGCTCTGCGCGACCGCTGCACTCTGCGCGGCGGCTGCGCCGGCGAACGCGGACACCGCAACACCCAGCAACACGGCGGCAATGCGCACATCGCGCATCGATTTCATCCACACGTTCATCAACGCGCCACCCGGCGGATCTCGCCCACGTGATACCAGGCCGTCTCGTAGGCCTGCTTCAGGAACAATGCCGGATCGCCAAACTGCGCGTCGAACGCCTGCGTGGGCTTCGCGGCCACCAGTTCGTCGTAAGTGCCGCCCTTGTAGTAGTTCTCGCCGATGCGGCTGATCACGGTGTAGCACATCTCCTGCTGCTGCTTGAGCGCGTCGACACCCACGGGCGCACCAACACCCGGCACTACCTTGGTGGCGGCATCGCTGTGGGTTACAAGAGTCTTCAAGGCGGTGTGGACGCCACCCAGCCAGCCATTGCTGGCTGAATCGATGATGGGATAGCGGCCCGGCGACACGACATCACCAGCGACGATGACGTTCTCTTCCGGGAAGCGCACATAGATGTCGCCATCGGTATGCGCCTGTCCCAGGTGCACGTACTCCACCTTGCCGCCACCGAAATCCAGCGTCTGCGGTCCGTAGTAGAAGGTCTTGTTGGGCAAGGCCTCGGGCGGCTGCGGCTTGTAGATCTTGTTCTCCCAGCGCGAGTTCACCTCGGTGGACAGCCACAGGCGGGTGTTCTCATGCGCCACCACGTCGACGCCGGCCTTGCGCGCCGTGGCGTTGAAGCCCGACTGTGCCCAGTGCCAGTGCGTGTTGATGACGGCGCGCAGCCTGGCGCCCGGAAAGCTCTGTGTCAGCAGCTTCTGCAGGGCCTTGCCGTCGGCCGCGGACCCACCATCCACCAGCAGCAACTCGTCGCCGGCGCGGGCCACGAGAATGTTCGCCGCCGCGCCACTGATCAGCGAGAGCCGGCCCGCCAGCGGCGTCAGGGTGAGCCGGTCCGCCGCCGCCGCGACAGGCGCAAACGCGCTCATGGCCGGCACGGCCGCCGCCGCCAGCCCGAATTTCAATACAGTTCTGCGCTGATCGTCCAAACCTTTCCCCGAAAAAACGGCCGCCAACTACATAGACCGCTGATTTTAAGGAAAGTTGTGGCGAAATTCCCCGAAACAACAGGCGGTTGCAGAGGCTGCGGCGCCTACGCGCCCTGCCCGCTCTGACCATAAGACCATTCGTAACCGTCCGGATCGCGAAAACTGAAATTGCGCTCTCCCCATGGCTGGCTGAGCAGCGGGCCCACCTCGACTCCGGCCTCGCGCAGCCGCGCATATTCGCTGTCGATGTCCTCGACCAGCACTGCCACGTGCATGCCGCCAGGCTGCGCACCGGCATGCGCAGCCCCAGCATCGGCCAGCAGCACCAGGTAACCGGACCCGAACCGGAATCCGGCCACATCCGTCTCGCTGGTTTCCAGCTTCCAGCCAAGCTTGTCGCCGTAGAACTGCCTGCTTCGCGCCAGATCGGACACATGCGCGGCGACATAGAAGATGCCCTGAATGCTCATAGAAATACCCCCGTTGTCGAACCTGCGTGCCCGCGCCACGTCGCCGGAACATCTACTTCGGCGCGTCGAGCGGATCGAGTCCCCTGTGATAGGCCGGGTCCATGGCGGCAAGATCGCTGCGATAGCTCACGGCAGTCGCCGTCGGGAAACCCGCCGGCAGCTTCTGCGTCACCTTTCCCGTCGCCGCCCACTCCGTGCCACGCTGAAAGGTGGCGATGAAATCCACCGAACTCATCGCCGCCACGTCGTGACCCAGCGTGGTGTGGAAGATCCGGCCCTTGCCATACCGCAGCACCATCAGCTGCGGCTCATCATGGCCGCTGCCGGCATTCGCCGGATCCGAATACGCCGTGGCCAACACCGTCATGTTCCGGCCGGGACCACGCAATCGCGCGTACAGTTCGTCGCCCTGGTGCATCCAGACCTTCGGCAATCCATGCGTGATGGGATGTTCCGCGCGCACCGTCAACGGGAAGGGAATGCGCCGCCCGTGGCTGCCGGCCGCGCCCGGCGTGGAATCGGAAACCAGTTTGCCGCCGGAGAAATACCAGTACGGGCCCGACTGCTCCTGGCGATTGCGCCACCCGCCCACACCCGTCATCTCGTTGAAGGCGCGCCAGCCGGGAAAGGCATTGTCCGCCGCGTGCACGATCACCACGCCGCCGCCGGCGCGCACGTAGTCCTCGAAAGCCGTCTGCAGATTCCGGGGCCAGCGCTCATCCGGCGCGTCGTAGTTGAAGATCACGGCGCGGTAGCGCGAGAACCGCGGCTGAAAGGCGCTGAAATCAGCGCCCGCGGCCGGTGCCGTGAGCACCTCCACCTCGAACAATCCCGTTTCTTCGAGCTGCCGGCGCAGCACCGGCGTGGTGAGCCGCCAGGCGTGATACGGACCGGCGCTTTCGCCATCGAGAATCATCACACGCATGGGTGCGGCGGCGATACCCGCGGTGGAACACAGCACCGCGGACAGACACAGGATGATTACGACGCGCAGCTTCATGGATGGGCTCGCCCTGCGTTGCCACGCCACAGCCACCAGATGAAACCCAGCACCCCAGTGGCGATGCAGATCTCGTGCAGGCTGCGCAGCGAGATGACCAGATGAAGAGCGTTGGTCTGCGTGAAGGGTGCCAACGGCCTGATGTCCGCGTGCATCACGCTGTCGAGCAGCACATGCGACCAGGCGCCGAGCAGCGCACCCCACACCACAGCCGAAACCGGCAGACGACGCCATGACAGCAACGGGCCTTGCGGCAGTTTCACGGCCAGCCACCGGGCCGGGAAGAACAGCGCCACGATCGCAACAGCCGCCAGCGTTGCGCCCACGTAGGTGTGCAGAAAGGTATGAATGCGCGGCTGTCGCGTCACCATGTTGTACAGCGACTCCACATCGATCAGCACATTGGCGGCGCAGAAAGACAGAAAACTCACGCGGCTGCGCGTGGCTTGTGCCAGCAGCGCACCGGGCCCGAAGTGGAACGGCGTTACCGGCATGCACGTGCCCGGGTGATGCTCATGCAGGACATCACCCGGGCATTACCGGTATCAGACGCCGGGAATGTTGCGCTTCGCCGTTGCGCGCCGGTGCTGGATCTCCTGCACATAGATCGGCGTGCGGTAGTAGCGGCTGCGGCCGGCCGCAATGTGCTCGGGCATGGGCTGGAACGCCACCATGGACTCGGCCATGGCCATGCCACGCGCCTGTACACCGACCACATACTCCGGCGCCGGATAGATCCACATGTCGTTATTGACGATGCCGTTGACCACCAGCCGGCCCACAGTGAGCGGATCCTGTGGGCGCGCCCACAGTGGCGTGGTCGGCGGCGGTGCCGGACGTGCGGCAGCCCCGCCACCGCCTGCCGGCCGCGCACCGATGGGACCACGCGGCGCGGCGGGCGCATCGTTTTTCAGCGCTTCGGGGCGATAGGTCTCGCTGCGCCCGATATTCGTGCTCGTCTGGCCCGGTACTAGATTGGAAGTGCCGATGTTCGTGGCGCGCAGCTCATGGCGCAGCTCCTCCATCAGCCCCGACACCGCCATCTTCGAAACCGCGTAGACACCGGTGGTCCCCAGCAGCACGCCATCGGTGGAAGACGTGGTGACGATGTGCGAGCCCTCCTTGTGCGCCAGCATGCGCGGAATGAAGGTGCGCACGCCGTACAGCGGCCCGAAGAAATTCACGCCCATGCACCAGTCCCAGTCCTTGTCCGAGCCACCGGCAACGGTGGCGAAGGGGCCGACGCCGGCGTTGTTCACCAGGATGTGCACGTGGCCGAATTTCTTCTCGATCTCGTCGGCCTTGGCCGCCCAGGCGTCACGCACCATCACGTCGTGAACCACCGTGGCCACGCGCGGATCGTTCGCCGGGAAATACTTCAGCGCCTCGGCGAACTGCTTGTCGTCGTAATTGCCCAGGATCACCTTGGCGCCCTGCTCGTGAAGCGCCCGCGCAATGCCCAGGCCAATACCACTGGAGCCGCCGGTGATGTAGGCGACTTTGTCCTTCACATCGGTGATGGGCGGCGCCTGCGACGGCCCCATATCCGGCAACGTCGGCGCCGCACTCGCGGTCAGCTCTGCCGCGCTCGCCGTGCCCGCACCCACACCCACCAGGCTCGCGGCACCAGCCGCCGCCACGCCACCCAGAATCTGGCGGCGGTTCATGTTCTGCTCATCCATCGTCATCCCCCGTTATTCCAACGATTCAATCAAGTGTTCGGGACGGCGCCTCCCGGCGTCATCTTGTCGACTGTCTCCGGCAGCACGGCCGCGATCTTCTGCAGCAATTCCTGCGGCGTGATACCCAGGCTTTGCGCCAGCTGTCCGATCCTGTCGGCGCTGAATGCCTGCTGGATCTGCGCCGGCGAGATCGGCATGTTCTGGCCGGTCCCCACCCAGGAGCGCACCGTGTCGCCCAGACCCTTCTGCTCGAAGTGCTGCACCAGGCCCGCCACGCCGCCGTGGTGCTGAATCAGATTGTTGATGGCGTTGGTGGCGACTGCGCCGACCACACCACCCAGTACACCGTCCAGGAGTCCCATTGCGAATTCCTCCTACTGCGTGAGGCAGGCATTGTGCGGCAGATCGGGCCGGGCCGCACCGCAGGCGCCCCGCGAGGTGGTTTGCGGGCCCTCAACGAAGTGTTTTGCTCCCACGAACGCATTCGGCTAAGATGCGCGCCCCTCCTGGTGCGGGGTGGAGCAGTCTGGCAGCTCGTCGGGCTCATAACCCGAAGGTCGTAGGTTCAAATCCTACCCCCGCTACCAATTTTTCCGGTTACTTCGTGGCCGGCTTCGTAAACAGCAGCACGAACTGATTGGTCCGCCAGCGAAAGCGCGGATCGAAAGACGCGCGCGTCATGTCGTCCTGCGGATTCGCCAGCACGCCGGAGCTCGCGTTCAGCCGCAATCCCGCTGCCTATAATTCGCCGCGCACCAGCAGCGGATCGATGCGATGCAAAGTGCTGGCGTCACGCAATCCCGAACCATCCGGCGCCGCGTGATCCACCACCAGCACACGTCCGCCCGGTTTCAGCAGCCGGACGATCTGCTGGTTCATGCGCACGCGGTCGCCCAGTCGCACGATGTCGTGGTACATCAAAATGATGGTCACCAGATCGTAGCTGCCGGGCTGCCCTTCCAGTCCTTCGAAAGGCGTCAGCATGCCGATGATGTTCGGTCTTGATGCAAGCAATGCTTCGCGCTGCGCGGCGATGTTCTTCACATACGAAGGCGCGTCATGCGCGGCCACCAGTCCCTTCGGCCCCACCATGCTCGACAGCAGCCGCGTGAAATAGCCGCCACCCGAGCCCACATCCAGCGCCCGCTCTCCGGGGGCCACGTGCGAGAACACGAGCAGGTCCGCCGCGTGCCGGCCTGTATCACGTTCACGATCGGTGGCGGGACGATCCGGTGCCGTCAGGGCCGCTGCTATCGCAGCCTGCCGGTTGAAATGGCCAGCGGAAGCGCAAGACGCAGCAAGCCCGCAGATGCTGATGAGGGCGATGACAATCCTTGTCTGCCGCACAAACACTGACGCTCTTCTGCCTCGCAACGAGCCCGGCCACGAGCAGGGCCGAAAAGCACAACTTAATGCAGATCAGCCGCCCGGAATCACCAGCCGGCACAGCGCCAGCAGTTGCTGGGGCACGATGCCCAGCGCCAGCACCGCCAGCGCATTGATGGCCAGCACCAGCTTCAGGGCCAGCGCCTTGTTCATGGCCGGCTGCTCGCCGGGCGCCTCGAAATACATCAGCCACACCACGCGCAGGTAGTAGAACGCGCCGATGACGGAAGCCACGACGGCAATGATGGCCAGCGTGAGCTGATGCGCCCCGAGCAGTGCCTGGATGATCTGCAGCTTGGCCCAGAAGCCGACGAAGGGCGGCACGCCAGCGGTGGAGAACATCATCACCGCCATCGCGCCGGCCAGCAACGGATCGCGCTGGTGCAGCCCCTTGTAATGCTCGAGCTGGTCGGCCTCGCATCCTTCACGGCTGGCGATCAGCACTACCGCAAACGCGCCCACCGTCATCAACACATAGGCCAGCGTGTAATACAGCGCCGAGCTGTAGCCGGCGCCGGTGCCGGCAGCGAATCCGAACAGCACGAAGCCCGCATTGGCGACGGCCGAATACGCCAGCATGCGCAGCAGGCTGGTCTGCGCGATGGCGATCAGGTTGCCGGCGCTGACGGACAGCACCGCGAGAATGGCCAGCATCTGCGTCCACTGCGTCGTCTGCGTACCCAGGCCCTCGGCCAGCAACCGGAACGCCACCGCGAAATACGCCAGCTTGGGCACTGTCGCCACCAGCGCGGCGGAGGCCGCGGGCGCGCCCTGGTACACATCCGGCACCCACATGTGGAAGGGTGCGGCGCCAAACTTGAATGCGATGGCCGCGACGACAAAGGCCGTCGCCAGTGTGAAGCCGAGCCCGGGCGAGTCGCCCAGACGCGCGGTGAGCGCGCCCAGATCCAGCGTGCCCGTCATGCCGTACAGGATGGACATGCCATACAGCAGCGTGCCCGAGGCGATGGCGCCCAGCACGAAATACTTCATCGCCGCCTCGGCCGCGATGCCGGACTCGCGATCGAAGGCCACGATGGCATACAGCGACAGCGCCAGCAGCTCGATGCCCACGTAAACCGTGAGCAGATTCGCCGCCGAAGCCAGCACCAGCACGCCCAGCAAGGCGGTGAGTGACAGGATGTAGTACTCGCCCTTCTGGATGCCGCGGCGCGCGAGGTAGTGACGGCTGTAGAACAGCGCCAGTGCCGCGAACAGGAAGGCGCCGGTCTTCAGCAACCCCGAAAGCCGGTCGACCACATACATGCCACCGAGAATGACCTGCCGTTCGGTGACGCCCTGCCGCGACGCGAGCACCGCACCCACCAGCAGCACCAGCAGCGTGAATGTGGCCGTGCGCCCTGGCGCCTTCGCCGCAAAGAACAGATCGAACAGCAGCACCAGGCACAGCGCACCGACCAGGTACAGCTCGGGCAATGCCAGCCACATTTCGTTGGAGGAAAACGGGGTCATAGCTTGGTCGCCAGGATGAGCTGCGTCAGGTGTTCGATGGAGCCGCGCATGATGTCCAGCAGCGGCGCGGGCCACACGCCCAGCACCACCACCGCGATAGCCAGCGCGCCCAGTACCAGGAATTCGCGGCCATTCACGTCGGTGAGCTCGGCCACGTGATGGTTGGCCACGGGCCCGAAGATCACCCGCTTGACCAGCCACAGCGTGTAAGCGGCACCGAGGATGAGTGTGAGCGCCGCCAGCGCCGCGTACCAGAAGTTGGCCTTGAAGGCCGACAGCACGACGAGGAACTCGCCGACGAATCCGGAGGTGCCCGGCAGGCCGGAGTTGGCCATGGCGAACAGCACCATGAAGGCGCCGAAGATGGGCATGGTGTTGATCACACCGCCATAGGCGCTGATCTCGCGGCTGTGCACGCGGTCGTACATCACGCCCACGCACAGGAACATGGCCCCGGAGATCAGGCCGTGCGAGATCATCTGCACCATGGCGCCATCGAGGCCCATGCCCGCCCCGGCTGTGCTGCCGGTGGCGCCGACGATGTCATAGGCCAGCACCGCGCCCAGCGTGACGAAACCCATGTGCGCGATCGATGAGTACGCAATCAGCTTCTTCATGTCCTGCTGGACCAGCGCCACGAAGCCGATGTACACCACCGCGATCAGCGACAGTGTGATCACCAGCCAGTCCAGCTCGCGGCCGGCGTCGGGCGCGATCGGCAGTGCAAAGCGCAGCAGGCCGTACCCGCCCATCTTCAGCATGATGGCGGCCAGCACCACCGAACCGCCGGTGGGTGCCTCGACGTGCGCATCCGGCAACCAGGTATGCACCGGCCACATCGGCACCTTCACCGCAAAGGCCGCCAGGAAGGCCAGGAAAATCCATCGCTGCTCGACCAGCGTCAGTGGCAGCGCCTGCAGCGCGCCGATCGAGTAGTCCTGGGTCTTCAGGTACATGTAGATCAGCGCCACCAGCATGAACACCGAGCCCAGGAAGGTGTACAGGAAGAACTTGATGGTGGCGTAGATGCGTCGCGGGCCGCCCCAGATGCCGATGATGAGAAACATCGGAATCAGCATGGCTTCCCAGAAGAAGTAGAACAGCAGCGCGTCCGCGGCCGAGAACACGCCGATCATCAGGCCTTCCATGATCAGGAAGGCCGCGTAGTACTGCGCCACGCGCTTGGTCACCGATGTCCACGCGGCGATGATCACGGGCACGGTGATGAAGGCCGTCAGCAGGATCAGAGGCAGCGAGATGCCATCCACGCCCAGGTGGTAGTCGGCATGGAAGGCCGGAATCCAGTCATAGCGCTCGCGGAACTGGAATGCGGCGGTGCTGCCGTCGAAACCCCAGTACAGCGGCACGCACAGCGCCAGCGTCGCCACCGCGGCCAGCAGCGCCACCCAGCGCGCGGCCGGCAAACGCTTGTCGCCCAGCAACAGCACCAGGATGCCCCCCACGATGGGCAGCCAGATCAGCACGGAGAGCAGTGAATTCATCAGCATGATCCGGTTCCTAGTGTTTGCCGACCAGGAACCAGCCCAGCAACAACGCCAGGCCGATCACCATCCAGAACGCATACGAGTACAGGAACCCCGTCTGCACGCGGCGCACGACACTCGCCAGCCAGCCCACTGTCATCGCCGAGCCGTTTACCGCGGCGCCATCGATGATGACCTTGTCGCCAGCGGTCCACAGCAGCGAGCCGAGCAGGCGCGCGGCGCGCGCGATGATGTTCTCGTTGATCCAGTCGAAGTAGTACTTGTTCTCGAGCAGGCGCTGCAGCGGCTTCAGCCGCGCGGCGATGGCGTCGGCCGTGCCGGGGCGCTTCCAGTACAGGAACCAGGCAGATACGACGCCGGCCAGGGCCAGATAGAACGGCGGCGAGACAAAGGCATGCCAGCCCATGTGCATGGCGTTCGCGGCTTCTTCAGCCACATGCTCCATGGCCGGATGCTTCTCGAGATTCACCAGGATGGCGCCATCGAAGAAATGCCCCCCCAGCATGGGGCCGATCCAGATGCCGCCGATGATGACGGAGGGAATGGCGAGCAGTACCAGCGGCACCCACACCACGGCCGGGCTCTCGTGCGGCTCGTGCGCATGGGCGTGGTCATGACCCTTCGCGGCTTCGCCGTGACCATGGCCATGCTCATCGCCATGC
>Ga0164241_10006155_pt1 | contig 10998 bp, 7 predicted proteins | sample OricomyardsoilBY_FD_108780 | JGI IMG/M metagenome (GOLD analysis project Ga0164241, IMG submission 108780) | Backyard soil microbial communities from Emeryville, California, USA - Original compost - Back yard soil (BY) | ecosystem: Environmental > Terrestrial > Soil > Unclassified | place: USA... | reverse complement strand
TCATCGCGCCCAGGGCAAACACGCCCACCGCCAGCAATAGTCCACGAAAGAACCAGCGAAGAAACGTGCGTCTCCTCCGCTGCTTCGCCTCAGCGTCCTTTTGATGGTCGGCCCCCATGCGTTCAGGGGCGCTGTTCGGGCTGCGGTAGATCGGTGGCGCCCTGCTTGAGAGAAGCGACGATGGTGGCGTTTAGCGCGGCGTCCAACTTGACGCATTTGGCCGAGACATCGCCACTGAACGCGCCTTTGCATTCCTTGCGACGGGCAATGTAGGCGTCTTTGATCGCTGGCACGCTAAGCAAGGACTGCTCCACGTCGTCCCCCAAGTAGCGCCAAGGCACATCGGTGTACTTGGGCGTAGGTGGAACGTCCATACGCACCTCAGCTGAATCCAGCGTGACGCAGGAGCCGTCCAGGCGCATGGCGTCAAAACCGCCGCTTTCTCCGCTGACCTGAATGCCACCGATATTGGCGGCCCGGTGATACAGAAGGACCACCTCCTCATCAAAGGCTAACCATTCCGATCCACTGGTGGCTCCTCCAGAAGCGTTGACGGCTTTGGTCTTGCGCGACAAGTAAGCATGCGTAAACGGCGACTTTTCTTGAAACAGATGCAGCGCGACCGCAGGGTACACATCCTGACACAGCTTTTTGACCCAACGCGGATCGGGAGTGCAGACTTCACCTGTCTTGTAACAGCTGTTGGGGATGGTCCATTTTCCGTCCGCACCTGGTCCGCTTTCTGGTGCGGCTTCCGTCGCCTCGGGCGCGGCGCTGGGCGACGCTGCCTCACTGGTCTCTTCGGACGGTGTGGGCGTTTCCGCTGCCGGTTTTGCCCCACCACAGCCCAACAGGCTCATCATGCCCATCACGCACAGCAATCCTCCACTCACACTCTTCATGGCCCCATTCGGACCATCCTAGCTAGGGCGCTGTCAACCCTCCGCATAAAAGCCGAAAGCGCAGCTAAAAATGGCTACAAACAGCCTCACTCAACCGTAACCGTCTTGGCCAAGTTGCGTGGTTGATCGACATCCGTGCCCTTGAGGTCCGCGATGTAGTAGGCCAAAAGTTGCAAAGGAATGCACGTGAGCAGCGGCAACACCCAAGGGCTTGCGCTGGGGACGCGCAATACGTCATCCGTCAGTTCAGCCGCACGGTCGTCGCCCTCGGTCACAACGGCAATCACCTTGCCTTCTCGGGCGCGGACTTCCTGCAAATTGCTCAGCGTTTTCTCGTAGTGATCATCCTGAGGCATGATCACTACGGTGGGCATGTTCTCATCGATGAGTGCCATGGGACCATGCTTCATCTCGCCAGCTGCATAGCCTTCTGCGTGAATGTAGCTGGTCTCTTTGAGTTTGAGCGCGCCCTCAAGCGCAATGGGAAATCCCAAACCTCGACCAAGGTAGAGCATGTGCTCCGTGCGATGCCAGCGTCGTGCCACACCAAGGACATCGTCACTCAACTCCAGCGCGCGACGCATCTCGTTGGGTACTTCGAGCAATGCTTGCAAAATTTCGCGCGTTTTTTCTTCAGATAGCGTCCCGCGCACTCGGCCTAAGTAGACGGCCAGCGTCAACATGGCGACCAGCTGTGTGGTGAACGCTTTGGTCGACGCCACACCAATCTCCGGTCCGGCGTGGGTATAGAGTGCGCCGTGCGCCGCCCGAGGGATGGCGCTCTCAAGGACGTTGGACAGGGCCAGCACAGTAGCACCTTGCTCCTTGGCGGTCATAACCGCAGCCAAGGTATCAGCTGTCTCTCCCGATTGACTTACAGCGATGACTAAATCGGTTTCCCGGAAAACTGGCTCACGGTAGCGCACTTCGCTGGCTAGTTCCGTTTGAGCAACCACCTTAGCGAGTTGTTCAATCCAGTGTCGTCCGGCAATGGACGCATGGTAGCTGGTACCACAAGCAACGAAGTAGACGCGATCGATGCGCTTCGCGATGGCGTCGCTTAGTCCAAGATCTTCCCCTACGACCGAGGAGGTCGCCATGTTGATGCGGCCACGCAGCGTGTCTTCAATGGCCCGCGGCTGCTCAAAGATCTCTTTGAGCATGAAGTGCTTGTATCCGCCCTTTTCAGCTTGAATCGGGCTCCAAGCGATGGTCTTGGGGGCTCTTGTGACAGGCTCACCAGCCGTCGTCTCCACGACCGCTCCGTCACACGTGAGCTCAGCTATCTCATTGTCCTCCAGAAACAAGACCCGGCGCGTGATGCTGAGCAGCGCGGGCACATCTGACGCACACAACACCTCGCCTTGGCCTAAGCCGAGCACCAAGGGCGAAGACTTCTTGGCGACCACGAGGCGATGGGGATCATCACTGAGGACAGCCAGCGCGTAAGCACCACGCAGTTGCGTCAGTGCAAATCGCACGCTGTGACGTAGAGCAAGCGCACCCAGGGTGTCCTTCACCCGTTCGTATTCACCGGCCACCAAATGGGCCACAATCTCTGTGTCCGTCTCGCTGGAAAACTGCACGCCTTGGTCCATCAAGCTTCGGCGCAGTTCCAAGTGATTTTCAATGATGCCGTTGTGCACAACCGCGATGCTCCCCGAGCGATGCGGATGCGCGTTTTGCTCATTGGGGCGCCCATGGGTGGCCCAGCGCGTGTGACCAATCCCAATATTTCCAGGGAAATCTTGCTGACCGATGGCCGCCGTCAAATTGTCCAACTTCCCAACGGCGCGCGCGATGCGGATAGCTTGACCATCATGAACGGCGACACCCGCCGAGTCATAGCCGCGGTACTCTAAGCGCCGCAGCCCATCCAGAAGGATGGGCGCCACGGCCTTGGGCCCTACGTAGCCAACAATGCCGCACATCTGTTAGCCCCCCACCAGGCTGCGATAAAGATTGACCGTCTGTGCCGCGACCCGTTTCCAACTGAATGTGGAAACCGCTCGCTCGCGACCAGCCTCACCCATCCGGCGCGCCGCTTGTGGATCCATGGCCACCTGATTAACGCGCTTGGCAAAATCCTCCGCAAATTGCTCAGGCAAAAGCGGGTTACCCTGCTCATCCCCTGCGTAGCGTACCAAGTACCCGGTCTCACCTTCGACGACTATTTCAACAGGCCCCCCGACAGCAGAGGCAACAACGGCCGTCCCACAGCCCATGGCCTCAACATTGACGATACCAAAAGGCTCATAAATGCTCGGACACAGAAAGACAGTGCTGGCTGACAATAGTTCAATCACCTCAGGCCGCGGCAGCATGTTGCGCAGCCAAAAAACCCCGCTCCTGCTGCTTTTGAGGTCGCTTACTAGCTCCTCCACTTCGGCCTCCAGTTCACGGGTATCCGGCGCACCCGCGCACAGTACCAACTGGATTTCAGGTTCAAACAAGCGCGCGGCGCGCAGCAAATGCACAACGCCCTTCTGACGAGTGATGCGACCGACGAAGATGGCAATCGGCTTGTTTGGATCGATACCGTGACGAGCCAGCGCGGCTGACCCATCCTTGGGGCAGTACTCTTCCGTGTCGATGCCGTTGTAGATGACGTGAACCTTTTGTGGGTCAACACTCGGGTACGCTCGCAAGATGTCAGCCTTCATCCCAGCGCTCACTGCGATCATGCGATCGCAAGCTTCCGCCGCCGTCTTCTCCACAAAGCGTGAAACGCGATAACCCCCACCCAGCTGCTCCTCTTTCCAAGGACGCAACGGCTCCAGACTGTGGGAGGTCATGATGTGCGGGATGCCGTACATCAGCTTGGCCAAGTGCCCCGCAAAGTTAGCGTACCAAGTGTGGGTGTGCACCAGCTGTGCGCCCTCAAGCGCGCTGGCCATTTGGAGATTGATCGCCATGGTGCGCAGCGCCGCCTGATGGGGACGGTCACCTGAAAGTTCGGACCACCAATCGTAAGCCGCAGCCACCTCCTCGGCGGGGCGGTCTTTGCCAAAACAGTACACCTCAAGATCAAGGAGCTGCTTGAGCTCCTTGCCCAGGTACTCCACATGGACACCAGCCCCTCCGTAAATTTCGGGAGGGTACTCTCGGGTGAGTAGGGCGATGCGCATCTGACCACACCCTAAATAAGTGCAGGACCCGTGTCGAGTTTTTGGCAAACCCCTATTCCAAAGGCGCATTGACCCCGCGCGCGTGGGCGCCCTTCATGGGCGATTGCTTCATCCCAAATAGCCACGAGGCCAGTGATCTCGATCACCGGCCTCGCACTTTGCCTGCAGTTTTGCTTTAGAAGTCGCGCATCTGCTTGCGGATCTTGCCGATCGCTTGCTCCTGCAGCTGACGGATCCGTTCCCGAGACAGATTGTACTTGTCTCCGATTTCCTTAAGCGTCAGCTCATCTTCCTGATCCAATCCAAACCGCCAGCGAATGATATTGGATTCAATGGGGGTGAGAGTGGACAGCAGTCGCCGTACCTCGTCGGACCAGCGATCCGCTGCCAGTTGTTCATGAGGAGAGAGTGTGTTGTCGGCCTCCAAGAAATCAACGAACTTGCGCCCGTCGTCATCACCCACTGGACGATCCAAAGAGAACGGTGTGTCAGCGTACAGGTCCTTGACCTTCTCCAACTTGTCCCGAGGAATGCCAGTTTCCTTTTCCAACTCGGCAGGGGTCGCTTCACGACCAGTGCGTGCCGAGATGGTCTGCTTGGCGCGCGTGACCCGATTATAGGTGTCAAGCATGTGCACAGGAATGCGCACTGCGCGACCCTTATCAGCCAGAGCACGGCTGATGGAGTGACGGATCCACCAAGAAGCATAGGTAGAGAAACGATAGCCCCGCGCGTGGTCAAACCGCTCAACTGCCTTGATGAGCCCGATGTTTCCCTCCTGGATCAGGTCGATCAGAGGCAATCGACCGCGATTGTAGCGACGAGCAATGCTCACCACCAAACGCAGGTTGGACTTCACAAACTTGTTCTTAGCATTGCGCTGGCGCACATCGGCGCGCTCAATTGCACGTACGTAGGTGTGGTAACCCTCGGTCTCGTCAAGCACCGGGAGTTGGTCAACCCCACCATCGATCTCGGTGGTCAGCATCTTTGCGGTGTTGACGGCGCGCCCCATCCACTGGCGATCCGAGTCAGGCATGCGCAAGGAACGCCCCAACTGGTTTGCCAGGCGATCCCATTCCGTCTTCTGCTTCTCGTCAAAGCTCCCGACAGTGTTGTGGATGCTGATCAAGAGACGCAGACCCTCAACCGTAGACATGTCCGGACGATCCTCATCAGGCAACGCTGCCAAATCAGGTTCCAGTTGATCGATCAGACGCTCTGCAGCTGGCATGTACGCAAGCAACTTGCACCACATCTCCGATTCAGCATTCTCCACGCGCTCGGCCGCCTTGAGCTCCTCATCAGCGCCCATCACTTGATGTCCAGACATCTCGCGGAAGTAGCGCGACAGCACGGAATCGCCCCCCTCCTCATCGCGGCGCGAAGGAACGATATTGGCCGCGCGTGACGCCTCCCGACTAGTGGCGCGAGCCCCACTCGGGGATCGGGCGAGACCATACTCAGGACCAGCGGCGCCCTGCACGCCAGTGGAATGCTGGTGCGAAGCGGCAACCGTTCGGGCTTGAGCGGCGGTCTTTCTGATGGTGGGTCGCTGGGTCATACTGGGGTCTCACTGGGGTTGAGGTAACGAAGGAAAGAAGAGAGAAAAGTTGATTTTTGGAAAAAGGGTGTCACCTTGGACAACTTTCTGAAATCTGGGGTTATTCCCACGAGATAGAAAGTATTGAGGGAAGGCTTCAGTACTCAGGAGAGTGCATAATTCGTTCCAAGCGCGTCGAGGGGTGATGCCTGGCCAGTCCTCCACCCAAATAGGCGGCGCGCCCGCAGCACACTTCACCATCAACGGCAAGAATGTTCGTTCTCATAAGAATTGATTTGGTAATGATTTGCCCCGACACAAGTCCGTACCAGTCGATTGTCAGGTGGCAGTCAGCACGATAACTCGACGAATCGAGGGGATCGCTCGAAGGAAACCCGTGCTTTTCAGCCGCATGAAGGGTCTCCCGGAAACAGTGGACGCGCACCAACTGCGTCCCCGGAAATCGTTCTCCCTCAATTCGAGTTGAAGGAGAGGAGCTGCGCCCAAGCTGGCACAGTGTGACAGTGCTGACCCTACGTGCAGAACTTTGTGCAGACTCGCCACACAGTGGGAGCGCTTCCGAGTTCAGCTTGGTTCTGAGACCCTAAAACTGGTTCAGGAACCGAGGATCATTTTCGAACAACACCCGAATATCCGGAATGCCATAGCGCAGCATCGCGATACGCTCGATACCGAGGCCGAAGGCAAAACCTGAATAAATCTCCGGATCAAGCCGACAGTGGGTCAAGACGTCAGGGTGAATCATGCCACACCCCAAGACCTCCAGCCACCCGGTGCTCTTGCACACGCGACAACTGGCGCGCGTGCCGTCTTCGGCGGAGCAGAATACACACCCAACGTCCGCCTCAGCACCTGGTTCGACGAACGGAAAATAACTGGGGCGAAACCGCACAGGGACGCCCTCGCCATACAGGCGATGAATGAATTGCGTCAGCACGCCTTTGAGTTCGGCAAAGCTGACATCCCGCGCAACGTAGAACCCTTCCACCTGATGAAACATCGGTGAATGAGTCACGTCATCATCGCGACGATAAACTGCACCACCCGACACCAAAGCAAGTGGCGGTTTGTGAGTCGACATCTCTCGCACCTGCACCGGGCTGGTGTGGGTCCGCATGAGCATGCGCACGTCCGGTGGCGCGCCCTTCACATTGACCCAAAAAGTATCCTGCATGTCAGTGGCAGGATGGTCCTCAGGGAACGCAAGCTTTTCAAAGTTGTTGGTTTCGAACTCAACCTCTGGGCCCCAGGCGATCTCAAAACCCAAAGAACGAAAGATGGCCAGCACCTCATCTCGAACTAACATCACCGGATGACGATGCCCACGGCCGATGGGGCGCGCTGGCAAACTCAAGTCATACGGGGCCGCATCAAGATCGGCGCGCTTTTTCGCGCTTTGCAGAGCGTCGAGCCGCGCCTGAAACGCAGTCTCCAGATCCTCGCGTGCGCGATTGACCTGTTCACCTACTTCACGACGCGATTCCGCTGGGACATTGCCCATGCCGCGCAATAGGGCGGTTAATTCGCCCTTCTTTCCCATGAACTCAGCGCGTGCATTCCGCAAAGTGAGTTCATCTGAACTCGCTTCGAGGAGTTGCCCGAACCGGGCCTTGAGTTTTTCAAGGCCCAGCGCGATATCGCTCACGGCGTTCGACACGCTATCCAAACTCAAGATGCCGCTTGGTTTGCCAAGTCGGTCAACTTCTTAAAGGCCGCAGCGTCATGCACGGCCAAGTCGGCCAGAATCTTGCGATCCAAATCGATGCCAGCATTCTTAAGCGCGCCCATGAAGCGAGAGTAAGAGGTGCCGTTGTCGCGGCACGCAGCGTTGATGCGCTGGATCCACAGGCGGCGAAAGTCACGCTTGCGCAGCTTGCGGCCGGCGTAGGCGTACATCCAGCTCTTGTAGAGGCAGTGGAGAGCTTGCTGAAATCGGTTCTTACGGCTGCCGTAAAAACCTTTGGTCTGCTTGAGAACTCGCTTGTGGCGACGGCGGGGTACTGGGCCCCTCTTCACTCGTGACATCTTATTGTATTCCTATCGATTGGCTGTTGTTGGTTGGGTCGACTCGACTCACGCGTAGGGGAGGAGGACCTTGATGCGCTTCTCAAACTCCGGGGCGACCATATCGTTGTCGCGCAAGCGACGACGACGTTTACGGCTCTTTCCCATGAAGGAATGCTGACCACCCATCTTTGGGCGACGAACGCGGCCCTTACCGGTGATCTTGAAGCGCTTTGCAGCAGCTCGATTGGTTTTCATCTTAGGCATGAGATTTCTCCTGATCGACGACGTTGGTATTCTCATGACCAAACGCCGTCCAATTGGGGTAATGACAACGACGTCTTTGCGGGCGCCGTTGCGATCCCGGCGTTCCTGGGGGAACGGGGGACGCGACTTATGACCGAAGCGTCTTTTCTCGTCAAGCAGCAAGCCTTTCCGGCTGCGCCCCACCGTTCCAATCTTGAGACAAGCGCATGACATTCCGCCTAGGGAAGAATTTTAATCATCCTAGCCGGCACTGGACTACCCCAAACACCGGCAGCATGGATGCACAATTCCACAGCCGCGGCATGTGCCGAATTTAGGTCCGTTGTGCTAGGGCGCTGCCCGTGCCCGCCCGCGAAGACATCAAGAAGATCCTCCTCATTGGTTCTGGCCCCATCGTGATCGGACAAGCTTGCGAGTTCGACTATTCGGGCACGCAAGGAGCCAAGGCGTTGGTGGACCTGGGATACGACGTAGTCCTGGTCAACTCCAACCCGGCCACCATCATGACGGACCCGGAGTTGGTGAAGCGCACCTACATCGAACCGCTCGATGTACCCCATCTCACTGCCATCATCGAGCGTGAGCGACCTGATGCAGTACTGCCCACGTTGGGTGGCCAGACCGCCCTCAACCTGGCGCTTGAGCTGCACGATCATGGAGTCCTCTCCAAGCACGGCGTCAAACTCATTGGCGCGCAAGTCGACGCCATCCGCAAAGCGGAAGATCGACGCTTGTTCAAGGAAGCGATGGCCAAAGTAGGCCTGGAATGTTGCCGCTCAGGCTACGCACATTCGCTTGAAGAAGCTTACGAGATTGTGAAGGACACGGGCTACCCGGTCATCCTCAGGCCTAGCTTCACCTTGGGTGGGCAAGGCGGCGGGATCGTGGAGACTCCGGATGAGTTCGACGAGAAGGTGCTATGGGCGCTCGATCAGTCACCGACCCACGAGGTGCTCGTGGAAGAGAGCATCCTCGGATGGAAGGAATACGAGCTTGAGGTCATTCGCGATCGCAATAACAACTTCATCGTCATCTGCTCGATCGAAAACATCGATCCGATGGGCGTGCATACCGGCGATTCAGTGACGGTCGCGCCCGCCATGACGTTAACGGATCGTGAGTACCAACGTCTGCGCGATCAGGCGCGCACGGTGATGGAAGAGATTGGCGTCGAGACGGGTGGCTCCAACGTTCAGTTTGCCATCGATCCCAAGACGGGCCGCGTCATCGTGATCGAAATGAACCCACGCGTGTCTCGCTCCAGCGCGCTCGCCTCCAAGGCCACGGGTTATCCCATTGCCAAGATCGCTGCCAAGCTGGCCGTTGGCATGACGCTCGACGAATTGCAGAACGACATCACGCGGACCAGCGCAGCTTTTGAGCCGACCATCGACTATTGTGTGGTCAAGTGGCCTCGCTTCGCCTTCGAGAAATTCCCTGGCGCAGATGATCGTCTCGGAACGCAAATGAAGAGCGTCGGTGAGGTCATGAGTATCGGTCGTAGCTTTGCTGAGGCCTTCCAAAAGGCAGCACGTTCTCTCGAGACCGGGAAGAACGGTTTCCAGTCGCTCCATGACCGCGTCGATTATCGCGTGCTCGCCCAAAAGAAGGCCGTAAAGCGCGATCTGACCAATGAAGCGCCTCCGGCGAATAAGCCTCGCCCCACCCTTCCCCCCGCAGGCCCCAATGAGATGGCCAGCGCGCTACGTAAGGTCATCGGTCGACCTGCTGCAGACCGGCTGTTTTATGTGGGTGACGCTCTACGAGCAGGCATCAGCGCCGAGGAAGTCTACGAGCTGACCGGTATTGATCCGTGGTGGCTGGCCCAATTCGAACGCATCTTGGCTCATGAAACCAAGCTAACTCAAGCGCCAGAGCTGGACTATGATCTGATGCGCGAAGCCAAACGCCTTGGCTTTGGTGACGCACAGATCGCCACTTTGCGCGGCGTATCCGCGGACGAGATTCGCGCCGTACGCAAGAGCATGGGTATTGTGACCACCTTCGGGCGCGTCGACACCTGCGCCGCAGAATTTCCAGCGTACACGCCCTACCTCTACTCAGCCTTCGAGACCTATTCCGAAGCGGATGTGAGTGACAGACGGAAGGTCATCATCTTAGGTGGCGGTCCCAATCGCATCGGGCAAGGCATTGAGTTCGACTACTGCTGTTGTCACGCCGTATTTGCCCTGCGCGAGCTGGGTTACGAGACCATCATGGTCAATTGCAATCCGGAGACTGTCTCGACCGATTACGATACGGCGGACCGTCTGTATTTTGAGCCGCTCACTCTAGAAGACGTGCTCTCCATCGTGGACGAAGAGCGCAAGAGCGGTGAGCTATTGGGCGTCATCGTGCAGTTTGGCGGACAGACTCCGCTCAAGCTCGCCGTTGCTCTCCAAGAGAGAGGTGTGACACTACTGGGCACTAGCGCGGACGCCATCGATCGGGCCGAAGACCGTAAGCGCTTCGACGCGCTGTTGACTAAGTTGGGGTTGAAGCGTCCCGCGGCCGGGATTGCGACCGAGCCTGAAGAGGCCCGGAAGATAGCAGCGCAGATTGGCTACCCGGTACTGGTGCGGCCCAGCTACGTGCTGGGTGGACGCGCCATGATGATCTGTGAGGACGAAGCGTCACTAGCTGATTACGTCGGTATCGCCGTGGATGCAGCCAAGGATGAAGGCCTAACGCCCACTTTGCTCGTCGATCAGTACCTCAAGGGCGCCATCGAGGTGGATGTTGATTGTGTCGCCGATGGAAAGCGCGCCGTCATTGGCGGGGTGATGCAACACATCGAAGAGGCAGGTGTGCATTCTGGCGATTCAACCAGCGTACTGCCGCCGCATAGTTTGGCACCGGAAGTGATTTCTGAGATTGAGACGAACACCCGCGCGCTCGCCATTGAGTTGGGTGTGATCGGGCTCATGAATGTGCAATTCGCCGTTAAGAACGGTGATGTGTATGTGATTGAGGTTAATCCGCGCGCATCACGTACCGTGCCGTTCGTGGCCAAAGCCACCGGACGACCGCTCGCCAAGATCGCTGCCAAGGCCATGGTGGGGTGCTCACTGGACGAGCAGGGCGTGGTGGATCAAGCTATCCCCACCCATGTCGCGGTCAAAGAGTCCGTGTT
>Ga0164241_10006154_pt1 | contig 11001 bp, 10 predicted proteins | sample OricomyardsoilBY_FD_108780 | JGI IMG/M metagenome (GOLD analysis project Ga0164241, IMG submission 108780) | Backyard soil microbial communities from Emeryville, California, USA - Original compost - Back yard soil (BY) | ecosystem: Environmental > Terrestrial > Soil > Unclassified | place: USA... | reverse complement strand
GCTCTTCATCGCCGCCAGCATCATCCTGCCGACGATCGAGAGCGCCCTCGTCTCCAGCACCGACCGGCTTCCCCTCGGCCTTTCCAACATCAAGGCGATCGACACGGCGCTGCTGCTCGGCGCCGCGATCCTGATCGTCTTCCTGATCTGCTGCGTGATCTTCTGGGCGGTGCCCAAGGGGCACATGCCCTGGCGAGCCGTCTGGCCGGGGGCCGCGTTCGTCACGCTCAGCGCCGGCATCGCCAACTGGCTCTTTCCCTTCTACCTATCCAACATCTCCAGCCTCTCGCGCTTCGGCTCGACCGTCGGCTTCATCCTCATCGCCCTGCTCTGGTTCTACGTGCTCAGCCTGGCCTTGATGGCAGGGGCGGTGATCAACTCGCTGCGCCACGAGCTGCACGACACCGGCGAACTGCCCTACACGGGCTCGAGCACCGGCGACCGGTCGGGAGACTGCGGCTGCGGGGGCTCGTCCGAGTCGCCGCCGACAGGAGCCGTCAAGGGCTCCCGCGAGCCATAGAAGGAGAGCGCGAACTGCACGAGCTCCGGGCATAGCTCCGGCAGCCGCGCTGTCTCGCCGGCCAGGACCCGCTGCTTGATCCGCGAGACGATCCCACCGACCACCGCGGGCTCGACCGACGGCTTCGGCGGCACGATCCGCGCATCGCCCATCGCGGCAAAGTGGAGCATGCGCCCGTAGCGGTCCAGCCACTCGTGATGTCGAGCCGCAAGCTCTTTCCCGGCGGAAGGCGCCTCGATGATGATCAAACGAGTGAGGACCGTGTCGCGGCCAAGCAGATCCAGCGCTGCCCCCAGCGCCGCATTGGCCCGGTTTGCGAGGCCGGTCTGCGTGTAGCACTGGAAGGTGAGGACGCCGAGCAGCCGCTCCTGGGCGATCTCGTAGGCGGCAGCGAAGCAATCGCGCTTGTCGTCGAACTGCTCATAGAACGAGTTACGACGAACCTGGGCGATTTTGACGATCTGGTCAACGGTGGTGGTCTCGAGGCCGTTCTCGGCAATCGCCAAGGGCAGCGCTTCGAGCAAGCGGCGGCGCTGGTCGGCCGCCACCACGTTGGCCGGAACCGCATAGGGACCGCGTGGAAGCGGTAGATCGGCTGAATGTTTGGCGATTTCGGCAGCGGGCATCACTTTTGGTACGAAGAGATTCTAACAAAGAACATAAAGGTTCTATGCTACAAAATGGAGTAGCCCAGCCCCCACGCCACAAGGAATGCCAGCGTTCCAGACGGGGCGCTGCCGACAGGCCACGGAGTGGATATATGCCAGGCAGTCGACCGCGGGTGAGACAGCGCTTTTCTCGCGATTGGCGGCCACCATTTGGTGGGTGATGACGACTCACCGGTGCGGAGCCCAGCTTCTTGCTCTTTGCTCGGTGAGGTTTGAGTTATCGACAACACCAGAAAGGCAACCCAGATGGCACGAAGGAGCTCTTGAGGCTTGGCGATGGAACGGGAGGCTGGATCAGCAAGACAGTCCAATGTCCTGACGCCGAGCGTCCCCCGAGACATCGGCGCCAGGGCCCAGCGGCAGCGAATCCTCGACGCGATGGCGATCGTCGTTGCCGAAAAGACCTTCTCGGCGGCAACGATCGCCGATATCGTCGGGCAGGCAAGCATCTCGCGGGCGACTTTCTACAAGCACTTCGCCGACAAGCGTGAGTGCTTCGACGCCGCCGCGAAGTCGTTCGTGGGGGAGCTGAGCGATACCGCCATCGGGGCCCAGTCCAGCGCCGAATCGCGTCCTGACGCAATTCGGCAGGCAATCGCGGCGGTGCTCGAGCAACTGGCGGCGAAACCGAGCTACGCCAATCTGGTGCTGATCAACGCGCCGATCCTCGAACCAGGCATCGTCACCGATCATCGCGAGCTCGCGGTCGAAGGGCTGAAAGCACAGTGGGGCGCCGGCAAGGGCGGCAAGTGGGCCGGCGCCGACGCGCGCATCGCCTTTGGCCGGGCCCATGTGCTGATCGCCGACTACCTCGCGGGGGATCGAGCCGACGAACTGCCCGAGCTGCAGCCCGAAATCTCCTACGTCATGCTCCTGCCCTTCGTCGGCAATGAGGAGGCGCTTGCGCAGGCTAGGAGTGCCCAGTGAGCAGCAGCTCCCAGCAGGGCCAGGCAGATCCCGATTCCCTTGCCGGCATCATCGAGGTCGACCAGGATCTCCACCTCTGGAAGCTGCCGCGCGGACGTCACGGCCTGCCGCGCGAACTGGTCGCGCGATCCCAGCGCGAACGGCTGATCGCAGCGGTGGTGCGGGTCACCGCCGAGAAGGGCTACAGGGCGACGTCGGTGGCCGACATCCTCAAGGCCGCCGGCGTCGGACGCGAGAGCTTCTACCGGTACTTCGAGAACAAGGAAGACTGCTTCCTCGCCGCCAACGACGTGCTGATCGACGATCTCGAAGCCGCCGTCGCCGACGCCTACGACCAGCCTCGACCCTGGCCGGCCCGGGTTCGTGGCGGCCTGGTGGCGACGCTCGACTGGCTCGCCGGCAACCCCGACATCACCCGGGTGATGATGATCGAGATGGGGACGGTGGGACCGGTGGCCATACTGCGCTTCCGCCAGACGTTCCACCGCTTCACGGCGATGCTCGAAGACGGGGAGCAGCTCAGCGAGGAAGCACCCGACCTGCTCACCAACCGCGCCAGCATCGCCGGCGGCGCCGTCTTTGCACGGGTATACGAGGAGGTGGCGATCGGCAACATCGAGAATCTTCCCCAGCTTCAGCCCCAGCTGACCTTCGAGCTTCTGCTGCCGTACATCGGCGAAGAGGCCGCCGCGATCGAGCGCGACGCGGCGAACGAGGAACTGGACAGAAGGAACAGCGCACAATGAGCACCGCGACGGAACCCCGTGGTAGGAGAAACCAGGAGGCGCCGGCGCAGCCTTACCCATGTCCCGTGTCAGCGAGGCGTGGGCGTACATCAACCGTAATTCGAAGACGGAGCCGTGTGAGCCACGGGAATTCCGTCGAGGCGAGTCTTCTACGCGCCGGGTGGTAGGTCAAAGAATCGACGGACAACAGAGCCGAAGAGATGGCCGTTGCTCTGTCAGCAACGTTTTTTACCTGCAAATCGGCGTAAAGCGAATCCATGCGTGCGCGGAACCGTGCGCCCAGGGATCCGTGCGACGAGGGCTCTAGGAGATGAAGAGGGCTCTGTGCAGAGCGTCGACGACGTCGATCGTGATCGCCCGGTCACCAGAGACTTCTAGCTGATCCGAGCCACCCTCGACGAGGGCGTCGAGCCAGCCCATCGCCGAGCCGCGAATCCAACTTGCCGGGCTGGGCTCGAGCTTCGAGGTGCAGCCGACCAGCTGTCCGGCCTGCACCGTCAGGCAAACGCCGGCCGAGCGCCAATCGGACTCGTCGCCGCCATACACGGCGAGCTGGGACACACCCTCGGTGCCTGGGTCGAAGGCGACGAGAGGCAGGGCCAGCAAGAGGATCGTCTCGACGTCGATCCGCGTCAGCGGCGCGGTCTCGTCCGCCATGTGACGCCGCTCGCAGCGCACCGCCGCGAGCAGCGGCGCCATCGCCTGGCGCAGCCAGTCCGCGACCGCGTACGGTGTGCCGCCGCCGTTGCCCTGCACCGGGACGACGAAGCCGGCGAGCCGCATCGCCGCCAGCCGCCGCTCGAGGGCCGGGTAGCTGAAGGCGCTGATCAGGTTGTCGATCTCGGTGAGCGAGAAGGGACGCACCGCGAGGGCGCGCAGCATCGTCGAATCCCAGCCGTTGCTCAGCGCCTTGATGGACGCCTTGCCGGTTTCGCTCTGCAGCTCGAGTGGTCCGCCCGGGGCCCGCGCCAGCCAAGCGTCGACGGCGTCGGCAACCCGGAGCAGCTCGACGCCGGTGGGGGTGAGCGCGTTGTCGACCATGTTGGCCCTGCCGTCGCCCTGACGCTTCTCCAGCGCCCCCACGCCGTAGAGGATGTCGAGGTTGCCTCGCAGGGTCGTCTGCGCCGGTCCGCCAACCTCCTTGCGCAGGTCGGCGAGGCGCAGCGGTTCCTTGACCAAGGCGCGGAGGACCAGTCCGTGGAGGGCCCTGGAGAAGAGTGAGAGGGCATAGCCCCCCGCTCGGAACGGGTATTCGACCGCATAGTCCGCCTCGCTGGTCTCGCTCACGCCAAGCTGTGCGTGAACACCGCGGGGACCAGCATCGAGCACGGGCGCCTCCCTTTACCGTCGAGGAATGCCGAAGTTCCATCTTAGAACAAATAAGTTCTAGCAATCAGCCCGACTCTTTAACAGGCGGGCTGAGGCGCTGAAACCAAGCAGGTCGGGGGACGCAGGGAGGTCGACAAGGGGAGCGCACTTTGGTGCGTGACCCGCCGGCGACCGACCGAGGACCCCGAGATGCGCCGGTTACAGCGTCTCAGCCGTAGCGCTCGCCGATGATCGCCCGTAGCTTCGAGCGATCGTGGCGGGCGTGTACGCGCCGGACGGTGCCGGAGCGCGAGCGCATGACGAGCGATTCGGTGGTGGCGCCGGGGCCGCGGTAGCGAACGCCCTGCAGCACGTCGCCGTCGGTGACGCCGGTGGCGGAGAAGAAGACGTCCTCGCCGGAGCAGAGGTCGTTGGCGGTGAGGATACGGGCGAGGTCGTAACCGGCGTCGACGGCAGCGCTGCGCTCCTCGTCGTTGCGCGGCCAGAGCCGGCCGAGCAGCTCTCCCCCCATCGACTTCAGCGCCGCGGCGGAGAGCACGCCCTCGGGGGTGCCGCCGATGCCCCAGAGGAGATCGACCGGCGAGCGTTCGCTGACCGCGAGCAGGGCCGCGGATACGTCGCCATCGCTGATCAGGCGAAGCCGGGCGCCCGCCTCACGCACTTCGCTCATCGCCTCCTCGTGGCGCGGGCGGTCGAGCATGACCACGGTCACGTCGCCGACGCTGCCCCCCTTGCGCTCGGCGATCAGCTTCAAGGTCTCGGGAAGGGGGCGGTCGAGGTCGAGCAGGTCGGCGATCTCTTCGCCACCGGCCATCTTCTCCATGTAGACGCAGGGGCCGGGGTCGAACATCGAGCCGCGCTCGGCGAGAGCGATAACCGCCAGCGCGCTCGGCATGCCGCGTGCGCAGAGCGTGGTCCCCTCGAGCGGGTCGACGGCGATGTCGACCACCGGAGGGCTGCCGTCGCCGATCTGCTCGCCGTTGAAGAGCATCGGCGCCTCGTCCTTCTCGCCCTCGCCGATGACGACGACGCCGTCCATCGCGACCGAGTCGAGAACGAAGCGCATCGCGTCGACCGCGGCGCGATCGGCGGCGATCTTGTCGCCACGGCCGACCCAGCGAGCGGCAGCGAGCGCCGCCGCCTCGGTCACTCGTACGAGCTCCAGGGCGAGGTTGCGATCCGGCTTGGCCTGTGAGGTCTCCCCCATCGGCACGGCAGGCTATAGGGTCGGCCGATGAGCCAACGCTGGGGTCTCACACTTCCGCTTCCAGGTCTCTCGCTCGCCGCCCACGAGGACTTGGTGAAGCGGGCCGAGGCAAGCGGCTACACGGACCTCTGGAGCGGCGAGACGAACGGGCCCGACGGCTTCACGCCGCTGGCCCTGAGCGCTGCCTGGACCGAGCGGGCACGGCTGGGGACAGGGATCGTTGGCGTCTTCCAGCGCGGCCCGGCGCTGCTGGCCCAGGAGGCGGCGGCGCTCGCCAGCGCCTCCGACGGGCGCTTCGTGCTCGGCATCGGCTCCTCTTCTGACCGGATCGTCGAAGGCTGGAACGGGATCCCCTTCGAGCGACCGCTGGCCAAGGTGCGGGAGACACTCGACTTTCTCGACACGGCCCTGGCCGGAGAGCGCACCGCCAGCGGCTTCAAGCTGGAGAGCGCACCGGCCCAGCCGGTGCCAGTCGTGCTCGCCGCCCTGCGCGGCAGGATGCTCCAGTTGGCCGTCGAGCGGGCCGCTGGCGCCTTCACCAACTTCCTGCCCCTGGGCGGCCTACCCAAGGTGACGGCACAGCTCGAGGGCGCGCCGGAGAGCTTCGAGCTGCTCTGCCGCTTCTTCTGCATTCCCGGCGAGCGCGAGGCGGTCGAGCCGCTGGCCCGCTTCATGTTCTCCTCCTACATCACCGTCCCCGTCTACGCCGCCTTCTACCGCTGGCTCGGCTACGGCGACGAGATCGACGCGATGATCGCGGCCTGGGAGAGCGGCGATCGCCAGGGCGCCGCGGCGGCGGCCCCCTGGAGCCTGATCGAGGAGATGTTCATCTTCGGCTCACCCGAGCAGATGGCGGAGCGCATCGGCGCCTTCGTCGAGGGCGGCATAACGCTGCCGATCCTGACCCCGATCACCACGCCTGACAAGCTGGGCGAGCTGATCGAGGCACTGGCGCCCTAGACGGCCCGGGCCAGGCTGAGCGCGTAGTCGCAGTCGGAGTCGGTGAACCAGCCGCTCATCGCCAGGCCGGCCTCCTCGTAGACCCGAGCGAGCCGCTCGTAGGTGAACTTGGCGGAGATCTCGGTCCGCATCTCCTCGCCGGCGGTGAACTCGACAGCCATGTCGAGGCCCTCGAGCCGGATCGTCTGCTCCGCCAGAGACCGCAGACGGATGTCCATGCGGGCCTCCTCGACGTCGTAGCGGGCGACGTGCTCGAAGGTATCGAGGTCGAAGTCGGCACCCAGCTCGCGGTTGAGCACCCGCAGCACGTTCTTGTTGAACTCGGCGGTGACCCCGCTGGAATCGTCGTAGGCCGCCTCGAGCCGGTCCACTCCCTTGACCAGATCAGTGCCGAGCAGGAGGCGGTCGTCGGGGCCCATCAGGGCCGCGAGGCGAGCAAGGAACTCCCGGCGCGGGCCCGGGTAGAGGTTGCCGACGGTGCCGCCGAGGAAGGCGACGAGACGTCCGCCGCCGCCACTCGGGATCCGCTCGAGGTCGCTCTCGAAATCGCAGACGAGGCCGCGGATCGCCAAGCCCGGGTACTCCTCGACCAGGCAGTCGGCGGTCTCGTGGGTGATCTCCGCGGAGATGTCGACCGGGACGTAGGTCTCCAGGCAGCCGGCCTCGAGCATCGCGCTGAGCAGGTGGCGGGTCTTCGATGCCGAGCCGGAGCCGAGCTCGACCAGGGTCTGCGGCTCGCCGGCGGCGGCGATGATCTCGGCGGCGCGCTCGGCGAGGATCGAGCGCTCCGCCCGGGTCGGGTAGTACTCGTCCAGCTCGGTGATCTGCTCGAAGAGCTGCGAGCCACGCTCGTCGTAGAAGTACTTCGGCGCCAGCTCCTTGGGCACGCTCGAGAGGCCGGCGCGGACATCGCGTCGCATCGCCGCGCCGGCGTCGGCGGCGAGGTGCACCTCGATCGCTATCTGCTCTGTAGTCGCCTCGGAGTCCAAGTTGTCTCAGTTCTCTACGCGGTTGGCCGGGTCATGGATCAGGAGGCGTCCCTCGCGCAACGGATGCCGGCGAAGATCTGACGCCGCTGCGGCAGGTCCCAGTTGCGGAAGCTCGGTCGCATCAAGCTGCGATGGGTTGCCCACGAGCCACCCCGCAGCACCTTGTACTCGGCACCGAAGAAGACCTCCGAGTACTCGCGGTAGGGGAATGCCTCGAAGCCGGGATAGGCGAGAAAGTCCGAGGCGGTCCACTCCCAGGCTTGGCCGACCGCCTGCAGGTTGCCGCTCGCGACCTCCCACTCCTGCTCGCCGGGCAGCCGCTTGCCGGCCCAGCGGGCGAAGGCATCGGCCTCGTGCCAGGAGACATGGAGGACGGGATGGGACGGCTGTACCGGGTCGCGACTCCCATTTGCAGTCCGCACCCATCCCCCGCCACCGTCTTCCTCCCAGTACAGCGGAGGCTCGGCACCGGTCTCCCCCATGAACTCGATATACGCAGCGTTGGTCACCAAAGTTCGATCGATCTCGAAGGGCGGCAGCTCGACGGTGTGGCGAGGGCGCTCGTTGTCGTAGGCAAAGCCGCGGTCGGGCGCGCCGATCTCGTGTGCTCCGCCTTCGATCGCGACCATCTCGGGCGCGCCGGCCGGCAGGTGAGTAGACGGGCCGAGGTCAATGCCTTCCGGGTCATAGCCGTCGACCAATTGCAGGAGCTGCAGCATCGTCTCGTTGTGCTGCAGCTCGTGGGCGAGCAGCATCTCGTAGACGAAGCCGTCGCGCAGCAGTGGGTCCTCGGAGCCTGGGCTGAGGTCGACCTCCTCGAGCACCTCGAGGGTCCGCTCGCGCACGTCGGCGAGGTAGGCGCGCAGCTCCGCGTCGCGCAGGATCGGCAGCTCGCCGCGGGTCTTGCGCGGATTCTCGATCGCGTCGTAGAAGCGGCCAAGCTCGCCGTGCAGCGGCTCGCGACCGCCGATCGTCTGCACCAGCCAGAGCTCCTCGAAGTTGGCGATGTGGCCGAGATCCCAGGCCAGCGGGCTGAGGATCGGCGAGTAGACACGGTTGAGCTGCTCGTCGTCGAGCGGTTGGATCAGCTCCAGCGTGCGGGTGCGAGCCTCGGCCAGGCGCTTCGCGATCGCTTCCTTGGAGCTTGACGTCACCTCGGTGGCGATCACGAAACCCTAGCGAGACGGGAGTGCTGGGTGTGAACTTCGAGAAATCAGGTCGGTTAGGGTGCTCGGTCATGGAGGTCGCGGGTACGGGAGCGCTGGTTGCGGGCGGGGCCTCAGGGCTCGGCGAGGCGACGACGCGGGCGCTGGTAGAGGCCGGCGCGACGGTGACGATCGCCGACCTCAACGCCGAGAAGGGCGAGGCGCTGGCCGCCGAGCTGGGATCGGGCGTCAGCTTCGTCGCCGCCGACGTGACCGACGAGGAAGCGGTCGCGGCGGCGGTCGAGCAAGCCGCATCCGCTCCAAGCGGGCTGCGTGTCTCGGTCTGTTGCGCCGGGATCGGCTGGGCCGAGCGGGTAGCCCACAAGGGCGGCCCCCACAACCTCGAGCTCTTTTCCAAGGTGATCGCCGTCAACCTGATCGGCACCTTCAACGTGTTGCGCTTCTCCGCCGCCTCGATGAGCGAGAACGAGCCCGACGAGGAGGGCGAGCGCGGCGTCTGCGTCAACACCGCCTCGATCGCCGCCTACGACGGCCAGATCGGCCAGATCGCCTACGCGGCCTCGAAGGGCGGCATCGTCGGCATGACCCTGCCAGCAGCGCGCGACATGGCTTCACGCGGCGTCCGCGTCGTCACGATCGCTCCCGGCCTCTTCGACACGCCCCTGCTCGCCGCCCTGCCCGATGAGGCGCGCGAGGCGCTCGGCGCCGGCATCCCCTTCCCGTCGCGCCTTGGCCGTCCCGAGGAGTACGCCCGTCTCGTCACCCAGATCGTCGCCAACCCGATGCTCAACGGCGAGACGATCCGGCTCGACGGCGCCCTGCGGATGCCGCCGAAGTAATCGCGGTCAAACGAAACGTCGATTTCCCATGTCATGCATGGAAAATCGACGTCTCGTGCTCAGTCGGTCCCTTCGGCCTCGGGGTCGCGCCAGACGCGCTTGCGCCAGGGCGGGCTGACCGCGAAGCGGGCGCTGCTGCTCACGGCGATCTCCTCGAGCGGGATCAGATGGACTGCGCGACGAGGCGTGAGGCGGTCGCCGCTTCGGTCGCCCGCAGCGTTGCCGGCGTGGCTACCGCCAGAGACGAGCAGGACACGGGTCTCCGAGCCCCAGCCGTTGCGGGGACGGGCGCCAATCGCCTCGACGACGTCGTTGAGCAGGCCGATGTCGGCATCGGAGCCCCAATTCGAGACTCCCTGATCGTGGTTGTAGCCATGGTGAGATGAGGCGCGCTGGTCGACACTTCCGTCGGGTCGAATACGGATCTGGACGGACTCCCAGTCGTCTTCGTGAAAGCCCTTCGCGCCGACCACTGGAACCCCACGCAAGGTGGCGCTGTCGGCGTAGTAGGTCCAGTACTGGAGGTAGAGGTTGCCGACCCGCGAGCCGGAGCAGTCCACACCATCCGCTTCCGTGCGCTCCACCCCCTCGGGCCGGCAATCGATGACGTGGATAAAGGCGGTGACCGGCAGCCCGACATCGGTGCGCCGCACCCGGCCCTCCTCCGCCCCATCGCCACAGGCCGTGGCGCGGCAACGCCGGAAGTCGACCGGCACCGCCCGCGACCCCTGCTCGAAGAGCAGCGACGGCATGTGCTCACGAACCAGCTCGCCAACTTCGGTCCCGTAAGCCGCGACAAGAGTTGGCTCGTCCCCGCAACCATCAACAAACGCCGCCGCGCAGAGAATCCGCGCCCCGATCGCCTGCGCCAACGCCGCCCCCGGTACCCGAACCCCCACCGCCACCATCCCGGCAAACAGCAGCGAAACGAGGCAAACCAACCCAACCCACTCAACCGTCCCCTGCCCCCGCTCCCCAACGCCCATGGAGAGACAAGGCCGTAAGAACCCCGCCCTCTCCCCCCAAGGACGAAAGATCGCAGCCCTTCAGTCTCCAGTCGTCCCGGTCCAAGAGGATCCGGTCATCCTCCGCAGGAATGTCGCGAAGCGGCGAAATGCAATCTGTCTATTGCGCGCCATAGGCGCGCAGCATCTTTCCGGAGCAGCCCGAAGGGCGCGACATCAATTCCGGCGGAGGATGACCGGATCCTCCCCCAACCGAGCGCTACAGCTGTTGGATCTCCGCTGCGATATCGGCCGCGGCCTGCTTGGCGTCGGCGAACAACATCGACGTGTTCGGTTCGTAGAAGAGGTCGTTGTCGATGCCGGCGAAGCCGGGGCTGAGCGAGCGCTTGATCACGATCACCTGCTGGGCCTGGTCGACTTCGATGATCGGCATGCCGGCAATCGGGCTGTCCGGATCGTTCTTGGCTGCCGGGTTGGTGACGTCGTTGGCGCCAACGATCACAGCGACGTCGGTGCGCGGCATCTCGGGGTTGATCTCCTCCATCTCGCGGAGCTGCTCGTAGGGCACGTCGGCCTCGGCGAGCAGCACATTCATGTGCCCGGGCATGCGGCCCGCGACCGGGTGGATCGCGTAGCTGACCGTGACGCCGCGCTTCTCGAGCTCGTCGCCGACCTCCTTGATCGC
>Ga0164241_10006153_pt1 | contig 11002 bp, 9 predicted proteins | sample OricomyardsoilBY_FD_108780 | JGI IMG/M metagenome (GOLD analysis project Ga0164241, IMG submission 108780) | Backyard soil microbial communities from Emeryville, California, USA - Original compost - Back yard soil (BY) | ecosystem: Environmental > Terrestrial > Soil > Unclassified | place: USA... | reverse complement strand
GCCGAGTTCCGCGCCGTCGGCGCAGCGGACCACGAGGGCGCGTACCGAGTTTGTTCCGTAATCGATTCCGAGGGTATACACAGTGGAGTGGAGGAGGGTGGAAGGTAGCGGAAAGATTCCGCAGGGAAACAGCGCCGCTACTTTACAGTCATATGGCGGGCGGGGTCATGCTGAAAATTCTGCGTTCCGATGCTGAAGACCATGGGAGATCGGCGATTTCCTCCGGCTTTATCGGATAAGCAACCCTGCGTCGCCGGGCGTTCAAGGGGTTCGTTTAATTCATCAAAGGGCCGGTTGCCGGACAAGGCGACGCGCACGCTAACGCGCGACCCGAGGCTACGGATGAAGCCGGCTGCATTGTCGGATGGGTGGGCGGGTTCTTCGTGCCATTACCTGCATTCATTTCAAGCGCTTTGGAGTCGGTTCCCCCGACGTCCGCAATCGCTGTGGAGGGGTAATTGGCGTCGGCAATGGCGCAATATACTTACATTTAACTTATTTTAATTTAAGTTATTTATATATAGTTATATGTGTATTTTTTTCATGAAATTATTGCCATGTTTATGTCGGATATCTTTACGATCATAAGAGAATGTAAAGTGACCTCGCTTTGGATTTTACGTTTTTATAAAGAATATCATAATGATTACTAACGGTTAATGATTTTATGCATTAAATATGCATTATCTGGCCCTATGAATGCTAATTAGAATGCACTTCCACTTGGGGTAACCGCATTCGACACCATGAAATCAAAGATCCTCCGTGTAGCCCTCTTCGTTTGTGCCGGTATTGCCGCAATGCAATTCGGCGGAGCATGGAAGGCGCTTTCGCACTCGAACACCCCGGGCTCTTCCTTGGTGTCCCGTGTTGCCAAGTTGGACGGACACGCGTTTCACGCTCCTTCGCCGCACCTCCAATCCGAAGTGTCAAAGCCCGATATTCCGGCCCATGGGCCCAAGCCTTACCAAGTGCCTGCTCTTGTGGCAAAGCCTGGTGAACAGAAATCCTCCTTCCAAGAAAACCGCGAAGTGTTTCCGGAGGACGAACAGCTTTTTCAGCTACCGGCTCCCACGGTTATCGCGCAGGATAACGGCGCTTCTTTCAGCCCGCGCCATTTGGGTCGGAGCGGCAATCTGCCGCCTTTGCTGGGTGGATTTGGCGGTTCATCGCATTCGGGCGGTGGCAAGGACAAATCGTCCGATACGAATCCTTCCGATAACGTCATTCCTCCCGATAGCTCCAACTCCACTCCCCCGGTCGATACCAGCGACAGCGGGACCGGCGGAAATGACGGTTCCTCGAACGGCAACGATAATTTGGGTAACGGGGATGGGAATACGGATAACCTCGTCCCCTCGGGATTCGTGCCACCCGACCCTTCGGAAACCTATACGGAAAACGAACTTCCTCCGATAGAACCCCCGGTTAATCAGGGCGACTTCAACGAGCCCCCGTCCCTCCCCGCACAAGGCCTGGTGGAAACGGGTCCCTCGGATTCGCCTCCGGCCAGCCGGGTTCCCGACAACGGCCTCACCCTTGTTTTGCTCGGCATCGGCTTCACGAGCCTCGCCTGTGCGAAACGAAGGATGAGCCGCCGGTAGTTTGCCGTCGCATCCGAACGAAAGGCGTTTCGCATCGGTTAGGATGATCGGGACGGCATGAATTTCATGCCGCCGGTGGATCGCGCCTCAGGTTTCGGTTTTTTGCAGGCCGAGCTTGGCGAGCAGTTCGTAGAAGGTGGGCCGGCTGATGCCGAGTTCGGCTGCGGCGGCGGTGATCTTTCCCGAGTGCCGCCGCAAGGCCTGCTGGACCATCTCCCGTTCCAATGCCTCCCTCGCCTCCTTCAGCGAGGTTCCCGGGGTGGCGGCGGATGAAGTCAGTTCCAGATCCCGGGCGGCGAGTCGTTTGTCGCCGCTCATGATCACCGCGCGGCGCACGCGGTTCTGAAGTTCGCGCACATTGCCGGGCCAGGCATGGCGGGCGAGAGCCCGCATCGCCTCCGGGGAGAAAACCAGGCCCGGCTTTTTGTTTTGCTCCGAGAACTGTTGCAGAAAGGAGTTTGCCAGCAGGGCAATGTCGCCTTCACGGTCGCGCAACGGCGGCAGCACAATCTGCACTACGGCCAGACGATAAAAGAGATCCTCGCGGAACGAGCCGTCGGCCATGCCTTTTTTGAGGTCGGCGTTGGTCGCCGCGATCACGCGGGTATCGACGTGGATTTCCTGGCGGCCGCCGACGCGTTCGATGCACTGCTCCTGGAGGAAACGCAGCAGTTTGACCTGGATGGGCAGGGGAACCTCGCCGATTTCGTCGAGGAAGAGGGTGCCGCCGGAGGCGCTTTCGATGCGCCCCTTGCGCTGTACATGGGCGCCGGTGAAGGCGCCTTTTTCATGACCGAAAAGTTCGCTCTCGATCAGTGTTTCGGGGATCGCGCTGCAATTGATGGCGACAAACGGACCGTCCTTCCGGTTGCTTCGTTGGTGAATGGCGCGGGCGGCCATTTCCTTGCCCGTGCCGCTTTCGCCCAGAATCAACACCGGCGCCTCGGTTCCGGCGACTTTCCTGATCGAGTCGAACACCGCCTGCATCCGCGCATTCGTCCCGAGCATCCCGTCAAACGCGTCCTGCCGGGATCGCGACTGAAGTTCACGGTACTGGCGTTCCAGTTGCGCGACGTGAAAGCAGCGGCCGAGCAGCATCGTCAATTCGTCCATCGCGACCGGCTTGCAGAGAAAATCGTAGGCTCCCGTCCCCACGGCCTGGAGGGCGTTGTCCTTTTCTCCCTGGCCGCTGACGATCACGATCTTGGCGAGACCGTCGATTTCCAGCAGTTCCGAGAGAATCGCCAGCCCTTCCTCCGGGGTTCCCGGATGCGGCGGCAATCCCAGGTCGAGCAAAACGACGGGCGGTCGCGATGCGCGAAAGGTATCCACCGCGGTGGTCCGATCCTGCGCGAGCAGGACTTCGTAATTTTGCATCAACGCCCATTTCATCTGGGTGCGGATTTCCTCGTCGTCCTCGACAATGAGCAATTTCGGCTTCGCGGGGGATAGGGTCATGGGCGGAAGATCGGGCGGCTTGGCGGGAAGCGCTTACTGGACGGAAATGGGGAGGAAAACCTGGAAGGTTGTTCCTTTGCCGGGTTCGCTGGCAACTGTGATTCTGCCTCCATGGGCCTCGACAATCATTTTGCTTTGAAACATCCCGATGCCGAGGCCGCTTTTTTTGGTGGTTTGAAAAGGCCGGAAAAGGGACCGGCGGATGAATTCCGGGCTGATGCCGCAACCGCGGTCAATGACGCTGAGCACGGCCCAATTGCCTTCCCGGCCGGTGGCCACGCGGATTTCGCCATCGGCGGGCGTCGCTTCCTTGGCGTTTAGGATCAGGTTCGTCACTACCTTCAGGATTTGTTCCGCATCCATCGGGATCAGGGGAAGAGGCGGGAGTTCCCTGACGAGGGCGGCGCCCGCGCCCTGACCGAAGGATGCGAGGGCGCGGTTTGCCACCGCGTTGAGATCCGCGGGGGCGGGGGAGATCTTCAACTCGTGACGCAGCATTCCGAGCCGGCCCACCAAATGATTGATATGGGTGACCGTTTTGGAAATTCCCCTCAGCGCGTCCTCCCGGAATGCGGGGTCGTTGAAATGGACGGGGAGGTTGGGCAGCATCAGGTTGAGGGTCGAGGCGGCGTTCTTGAGGTCATGGACGAAGAAGGCCGCCATCGTTTGAAACGCCTCGAGTTCCTTCCCCTGGAGAAGTTTTTGCGACAGCCGGACATTGAGCAGGCTCGCCGCGGCATGGTCCCCCACGCACTTCAGCATGTCGAAATCCTGGAGGGAATAGGCGGCGCCTCCGACCCGGTCGCCGAGGGTGATCAACCCGAGCATCTCGCCGCGCGCAATCAGCGGAATGCCGACCCGATGCCCGCCGTTGGGGAATTCGCCGGGATGCCATTGACGGAGCGCCGTCGCCCACGGACTACGCGAGCCCTCGATATCGGCGGGTTCCGGATGCTGCTGGAAATAGCGGATCACCTCCGTGGAATCCTGCGGTTGCGGTCCATGGTCCCGATTTTGCGCCTCGGAGAGCGAAGTGGAAGCGGCGAGGCTCAGCGATTCGCCCTTTTCGTCCATCAACCAGATGCTCACGGACAACGCCTCGAACATATCCGCCACCATCCGGACAAGCGAGCGGCACAAATCCGCCTGTTCGACGCGCGACGCGGTTCCTTCGTTGAATTTCCGCCACATCGTCCGGTAGTCGTAAAGCGGCCGCTGGAAATTCCGGCTGACAAAGCGGCGAAGCGTCAGGCGCACGCGATCGGACTGAAGCAGGACGGCAAGCAACACCAGCGCGACGAGCCCGAGGAAGGATTTGAGCGCAAAAGCCGAATCGCCCCCGAGATAACTGACGATCTTGGAAAGCGCCCCGACAAACAGCAGGTAAATCCCCGCCAGCAGGACGGTGAGCGATCCCTGCAGGACAAATTGCGAGGGATAGACCTCGAGGCTCGAGCGCTCCGTGCGGAAGATGGAACGCAGCATCAGCAGCGCTCCGACCAGCGCCGCCCCCGAGTTCAGGATTTGGAACGAGGGATCGATGCCGCGGAACAGCAGGGCCTGGCTGCCCGTGTAGAGGCGCACCGTGAACAGCAGGCCCACCCCCATGAGCATGAATTTGATCCGCCACCGCATCGTGCCGACGGATGCCCGGAAGGTGCGCTCGAGGTTCATCAGCACGATCACCGACCCGATGAGGAGGAAAACGTTGAGGGCCATGCCGGCCCAGTCGAGGTGGACGAGCCACCGCGAACCCGACGCATCGTCCGCGACGGCGATCAAGAGGTGATTGCGGAAGAAAATCGCGACGGCGATCGGAATCGCGAACGTGCCCGCGACGGCCGGCCACCACCTGGCGATGAAATCGTCCGCGTTGCCCCGTGCATAGGTCAGGCTGAACAGGTACCAGATCCCGGGCAGCGGGGACAAAGCCAGGATGCGCCAGTTTACCCAATAGATCAATTCCCCCGGGTGATCCGCGCCGGCGGCTTGCCCGATGAAGATGTTCTCCGCCGCCAATACCAGCATGCCGGCCGCGAACGTCCAATCCGCGACTGTCCGATGGGTGCGGAGCAACGCGATGACCGTCAGGAGCAAAGCGCACGCGGCGCTGGCATAGGGGAGGAATAGCGATAGGATCATAGCGGCTGGCCCACCTTCGAATCAGACAGAAGCCGTCCGAAAATGTCGATGGCCGAGCTTGGGGAAAGTCCGGTTCCGGGCGGATCCTGCCGCCGGCTAACCGAGGGCCTCGGCGATCGTGGCGATGATATCCTCCGCCGGTTCCGTGCCGACTGAAAGACGCAGGAGGTCGGGCGACAGGCCGTGGTCCGCGAGTTCCTTCCGTCCAGCCTCGGTCGTGACCAGATCGTAGTGGGCGAGATAGATAAAGGGGGAGATGAGTGTCGTCGTCATGCCGAAGCTGGGTCCTTTGGGCAGCCGCATGCGATCATAGACCATTTCCATGGGGGCGCGCACGGTGAACGAAATCATGCTGCCGATGGAATCCGGGGTACGCGCGATCTTGAGATAGTTGTCGTGGGTCGCCGGCTGGAGCGCCCACCATACTTGTTTGACGCCGGGATGGCCGAGCAGGAATTCCGCGACCCGCCGGGCATTGGCGTTGATTTTCGCCACCACGTCCGGAGTGGCGCCGATCTGGGCGGCGAGCCGGCTGAGATCACGGTCATGCACCGGCTCGATCCACTGCATGATGCACTCCAGGAGCCGACTGGCATCCGGACCCGAAGGATTGACGACGACCGCACCGGCAATCACATCGCCCTCATGAGCGGTGTATTTGGTGAGGCTTTGGGTGACGACGTCCGCATACGGAAGCAGGTCCACGTTGAACGGAGAGCTGATCGCGGGATCGAGGATCAGGCGCGCCCCGTGCCGGCGGGCCAGCTCCGCGACCGCGGCGACATCGGGCGTTTGGATCAGGGGGTTCGTCGGCGCCTCGATGACCATGCCCGCGATTCGGGAGCCCTGTTCGGCGAACACCCGCTCGATCGCCGCAAAATCCCTCACATCCCCCAGTCGGACATAATCAGCGGCCGGGTTGGCGGTGAATTTTTTCAACAGGGCGATGGAGTCGAGATAGAGCCAGCCCAATTGAATCCAAACGGTCCGCCCGCGCGGAGCCTGCAGCGCATTGATCGCGCGAAACGCGGCGTACAGCGCGTTCATGCCGCTGGGCGCAAGCAGGATGTCATTTCCCGAAACGGAAGAGTAGGGGGCATGCAGGACCCGTTTGATTTCGGCGACGCTGTCACCGGAAAAAAGTTTTTCCGGCGCGGCTTCCGCCAGCACACCCAAGCGCACCAAATGGTCCTCCGCGGCCCGGGAGGAGAGAAATCCGCCGAGATGCTGGAGGAACACCTTGCCCTTGGCGTTCAGCGCCGGCGTATCCCGATGGGCGACACCGTCGATCCCTTCGAGGCAAAAGGGAACGGCGGACGCCGGTTCACCCCGGCCGAGATGGTCGGCCAGCGCGGCGGCCATCTGCGCGGAAGTCACGAGCCAGAGGGAACGACCGGCCAGTTCCGGACGGGTTATCAGGTGCGCGCAAAGCATGCGGGCATGCGAATGCACGACAAAGCGCGGGTAGCCCGAGGTGATGTGACGGGTGGTTTCGGGCTGCCCCTGCTCATAACCGACGATGTCGCGGAGGGTTGGCAGGCTGCATGCGACGGAATGCGGGCTGCCGGGGATCCGCCGGCCAAGGGGAATGGGTTGAAAGAGGGACATGCGCAGGGTCCTACAACTGTCCGGCCGATACGGGGAAGCAATCCCGCTCTGTGTCATCGGTTCGCGATTCCGGATGGCTTGCCGAAAAACAAAACGTGTTGCGCTTCACCGGCGGAGTGGCGAGCAATGGGCGCATGAAACTCGTTTCATGGAACGTCAATGGCGTGCGCGCCGTGCTGAAAAAGGGCTTTCTCGACTACATGGGAAAGGTGGATGCGGACGTCATCTGCCTTCAGGAAACCAAGGCGCATCCGGGCGATGTGCAGCATGTGGCCTGGGTCGCGGGTTACACGCCGCATTGGTATTCCGCCGTAAAAAAAGGCTATTCGGGCACGGTGATTTTCACCCGCGTGGCTCCGAAGAAGGTGACGTGTGGCATCGGCCTCGCCGGTCACGATGACGAGGGGCGCGTCATCACCGCGGAGTTTGATGATTTTTATCTGATCAACGTCTACCAGCCCAACTCCCAGCGCGGGCTGACGCGGCTGAAGTATCGCACCGAGGAATGGGATCCGGCGTTTCTCGCCTTTCTCAAAAAACTCGAAAAGCGGGGCAAACCGGTGGTTTTCTGCGGCGATCTGAATGTCGCCCATACCGAGATCGATCTGACCAACCCCAGGTCCAACCGCCGCAACGCCGGTTTTACGGACGAGGAGCGGACCAATTTCACCACCGTGCTGAACCGGGGCTTTGTGGATACCTTTCGCGAATTTGAAAAAGGTCCGGGCCATTACACCTGGTGGAGCCAGATGATGAACTGCCGGGCCCGGAACATCGGGTGGCGCGTCGATTATTTTGTCGTTTCGGAAAAATTGAAGCCGGCGCTCAGGCGCGCGTGGATTTCGCCCGAGGTGATGGGCAGCGACCATTGTCCCGTCGGTCTGGAATTGAAATGAGCCGGCCGATCGCGCGCAGCAAAGCGACTCCCCGGGGCAAGCTGCCCGCCACGGTGCGCCTGGGCCGTTCCGGCGTTCACGGTTTCGGATTGTTCGCCCGCGACTTTATCCCGGAAGGCACACGACTCATCGAATACGTGGGCGAGCGCATCACGAAGGCCGAGGCGGAACGGCGCGAGGAGAAGCGGCTCGCCCGGCTGGCGGCGGGCGGCGACGGCTGCGTATATGTCTTCGAGTTGAACCAACGCCACGATATCGACGGCAATGTATCGTGGAATCCCGCGCGCCGGATCAACCATTCCTGCGGACCCAATTGCGAAACCCAAAACATCCGCGGCCGGATCTGGGTGGTCGCCTTGCGCGACATCGCCCCGGGCGAGGAGCTGAACTACGACTACGGCTTCGACTACTCCGAGTGGCAGGATCATCGCTGCTGTTGCGGAGCGGGCGCGTGCGTCGGCTACATCGTGAAGTCCAGCCAGCGTTGGCGCGTGCGACGAACGCTGGCGGCGGGACGGAAATAACAGGCGGAAAAAAGACCGGGAGGCAAACGTCCAGGGCGACCAAACGCGGGCTTTTCTTCGGCCTGGGTTCGGGCACGCTGCCGGCCATGGAATTGGCGATGGAATTGAAAAAGCTGGTCATGCAAAAGCCGGCTCTGACGCTGGCGGTGGCGGAAAGCCTGACCTGCGGTCAACTGCAGGCCCGGATTGGCGCAGTCTCCGGTGCTTCGAATTATTTCCTCGGCGGCATCACCGCCTACACGCTGGCGCAAAAAGTGAAGCATCTCGGGGTCGATCGCGCTTCCGCCCGCCGCGTGGATTGCGTTTCCCAACGCGTTGCCGTCGAAATGGCGCAGGGCGTGGCGGAGTTTTTCGGCGCGGATATCTCGGCCGCCACCACCGGCTATGCCGAACCCAATCCCGCGGCTGGCGCCAAGGCGCCCCTGGCCTGGTGGGCGATCTGCCATCGGCTGCGGGGCGGCCGCACGACGGTCATCTCCGGTCTGATCGAGATGCCCGGGGCGAAACGAACGGAGGCCCAGGCACGGGTGGCGGACGAAGTGCTTGGCGCTTTGGCCGTCTATCTGCGCGAGTGGCGGTCCGTCCGGGCAGTGGGACGGTAACCCCGGGCATTAAAAAACCCGTCGGGATGCGGCGGGTTGCAAGGGATCGGATTATCGCTCCGATCAACGCGTCAGACGCTCCACGTAATCCATCAGATAGTGGGCCTCCGGCGGCGGAGTCACCCAGTCGCTGAACAGCAACTCGGGAAGCCGGTCCTTGGTTCCATAGAAGATCTGGTTGGCTTCGTTGTCGGGCGACATGTAACCGGTCTTGATGGTGGCGCCGAGATACAACCCTTCGGAAGCGGAATAGACGAGAACATTGGACTCGGTCCGGAGAGTCGTGGTCGTGGCCTCGCGTTCGGCCGCCCGGATGCCGGCGGTGGCCTTGGCGTCGGCACCGAGGTTGAACTTGTTCTTAAAGAGAAGGCGTGCGGCGGCGTCATCCATCAACACATAGACGGCCGTGACGGATTTGCCGCCAATCTGGAGACCGAAGCTGAGTTCGCCGGCGCGGAGGAAGGCGGGGACGGACCACCGGCCGTTGGGGCGGCGCACCATGGCGACCGCGTAGCCGTCCTTCACGCCAAGGAAAAACCCGGCGTGGAACTGGTTCACGATGACGATGCCCTTCGCCCGATGAAGGATGTCCGACGGGATGGCGGTTTTAAAGTTTCCCTGGATGTCCTGCAGGATCGCTTCGCAGGAATCGAGGTGCTCGATAATGGTCGCCCGGCTGACGGCAGGCTCGGCGCGGGACAGGCCGGCGAGCAGGGTGCAGGCGAAAAGGAGGGAGATGAACTTCTTCATGTGTGGTGTGATGATAGCCTCGCACCGGTTGAGCGCAAAGCTGTTTTCAGGAACGGAATAAGCAGATAAAAAGGGAGAATGAAAGCCCCTACTTCGCCGGACGGAAGGCCGGCGGGGCATAACCGTGGTGATGGACAGGAATTACGGGCATATGTTGCAGGTTCATTCGAGCCCCCGGAGCGCCACTTCCTCCTCGTTCCATCCGAAGTAATGACCGAGTTCGTGCAGGTAGGTGAGGCGAACCTCCCGGCGATAGCCGGCCTCCCGGCCCTCCGCGAAATCCAGGATGTTTTCCAGAAAGAGGAGGATTTGCGGAGGGAACGGCTGATCCCCGCCAGGATCGCCGCCAAGGTCCGCACCCACGAACAGTCCGAGGATATCCGCATCCAGGCCATCGGCGATGAGTTCTTCGCCGGGAACAGCCTCGAAGGTGACCGGGACCGCCGTCGCGGCGGCGCGCACTTCCGTCGGCAGTTTTTTTAGGACGGCCTCGACCACCTCCCGAGCGAGCATCGTGAGCTTTTCAAAAGTCATTTGTGAAATCGGATCCACCCATGCATCCGCTTCGCGATCCGTCAACGGGGCAATTCCCGGGAAAGGTCGAATTTCTCGAAGCGCTCCCCCAGCCACCACACGACGGCGGAAAACTCCGCTCCGAGGATGAGGGCGGCGACCACGGTCGAGGCCAGCACCGCCGCCGCCGTGCCGCCCAACCAGTGCACCGCGAACGCCGCGACACCGCCGCACAGCACCGCCGGCAAAAGGGAAACCAGCAGCACGATGACATATCCGGCGAAGAATATCAGCCGTTGCCCCATCACTTCGACGCCCGCGCCGCGCGCACCGGAGTTGTCGATCCACGCCGGAAAATAAAGGGTCGCCGCAAACGGGATGCTTAACATCAGTCCGGTCAACGGCGGGAGGATCAGGGCGATCCCGAGTGCGCCGGTGCCGAGGATTCCGGCCGCCAGCGTCGCGCCCTTGCCCGTCATCCCGATTCCCGGGGCTCCGAGCAGCAGGAACAGCCACTCGGCGGCGGCGAGGATAACCATCGGGGTCAGCAGCGACCCGAACACCACCTCCCGCCCCCGCAGGGGATAGCCCTTGAGCAGATCGAAGTGCGTCACCATGAGACGGACATTGTGACGCATGAACATCGGGCCGACGACCAGCAGCCACGCACCCAGACCGAGCGAACCGAATGAAATCATCCCGTACACCTGGTGATTGAGGCCGGCCGTCCTCGCCCAAAGATGAAACAGCAGGATCGCGGCGGAAAAGCCCAGCCAGGTCCGCAACCGGAAGAACGGTCCGAGGGCGATCAGGTTTTTCCAAAGAAAGGCCACCGGAACCATGCCCTGCGGGTCGAGCGCGAACGCGGCGTTTCGCGGCTTGCCCGATCGATCGCCGGCGGACTG
>Ga0164241_10006152_pt1 | contig 11002 bp, 6 predicted proteins | sample OricomyardsoilBY_FD_108780 | JGI IMG/M metagenome (GOLD analysis project Ga0164241, IMG submission 108780) | Backyard soil microbial communities from Emeryville, California, USA - Original compost - Back yard soil (BY) | ecosystem: Environmental > Terrestrial > Soil > Unclassified | place: USA... | reverse complement strand
TGATTTATCTTCCGGGAAGTGGAGCAGCCAGCCACTAAAATGCAGATTAAAACGTATTTCATAATTCTTGCCGTTAAATTTTTAGACAACCTCAAGCAATGCTTATTTTCAATGCACACGTGGAATTGTCCACGGTGCGTCGCTTGTAGAATGGCCTTTTGATTTTGTGTAATTTAAGGAATTTGAAAATAAAAATTAACGCAAGAGTTTAATTATGCATTTAAATTGTCGCTGAAAAATACCGGATGCGGCAGATGGAAACACCGACTGCATCCTGCCCGGCTCGGTCGCGATTTTCCTGTTCATTCTCCATAACTCGTGTTCAACGAGTTTACCCCGTAAGAATAAAGTTCTAACACAGGGATGCATTTCATTTAATGTAGTAGCAAACGAACCTACCTGTCCGGCAAGCACGCATTTTTCGAATAATTTCATTTTTCATCCTTGGTCTCTCGCGCAAACTATCTTCTCAGGGTTCGCAATAAAACCCGTGAAGACATGAGTTTAGGATAGGACAATACCGCTGCCTAAGACGGTGGGTTTTAAGACATAATAAATTGGTTGCCTGAAATAATTTTATTGGAATAAACAATAACAGTAAACCCGGAAATAACTCAAATTCTTATTTATCATGACAGGGAAGCACACCCGAAAACAGAAGTTTAATCTTACTGTCAGTTTTCACCAAATATAAGTGCCAACAGCGCCAGCATTAAGTGATGTGGAAGCCGTTTTCCCATTGTATCCATAGGGCTTCGCCCTATGTTTTGATACAACGCCCATTCAGGGCTAAGAAATAATACAGATCAGAAGAAAGTCCTCAAAAAAAGACGTCATATTCCTAAAACGCATACTCCTTTACCAAATATAAGTACCCACTGCTCCACCATTTAGCGAAGTGGAAGCCGTTTTCCCATTAAATTCAATATTGAATTGTTGCCATTGGCTTCCGGTATTTAAAACTATCAAAACTTTTTTTCCATCAGGAGTCAGAAAGGCAACATTAGCAAGCCCTGAAACATCAGATGACTGAATTCGGAACGAACCAGGTCTTACAAATTTAGAAGCATGCGCAATGATGTAATAAGATTGATTTCTGGCCACCTGACTTCCATCAATTGTAACAGCTCCGAGGCATGTGGTACAGCCGCCATCGGTATGAGGCCCGAGGTTTGGGTCAGAAGCAAGATTCCATTCCAATACATTCCTGCTCCAGTTTTTTGTGGCGCCGATAATCAGGTTTTGAATTGCCCACGAAAGATCGCCATCAAACGAAGAGCCTGAACCGGTATATTGTTCTGTGAAATAAATATTTTTATCAGGGAATGCATTGTGAACTTGCGAAAGAGCAGAGACGCTTCCGGCGTATAAATGAAACGCAGATCCATCCACATATTTATTGGCATCAGGATCCTGCAAGATGGCTAACGGATATTGGGGCTCATCTGCATTGTGATCATAACAAATGATTTTGGTAGAGATATTATTATTCTTAAAAGTCGGCCCTAAACTGCTTTTTATAAAACCCGCCTGGTCCAAAGCGGTCATATACATACTCGGATTATTGTTAGGATTTAAAGGTTCATTTTGAGGCGTGATTGCGTCAATATTGATCCCGTACGATTTCATCGCCTGGATGTATTTCACAAAATAGTTGGCATACACATCAAAATATTGTTTCTGCAAACTTTCGCCTTTTGAGCTATCATTGTCTTTCATCCACGATGGCGCAGACCATGGCGAACCCAGGATCTTTATATTCGGATTGATTTGTAAAATGCTTTTTAAAATAGGAATCAAGTCTTTCGTATTTTCTGCAATACTGAATTTAGATAGTGAGACATCAGTTTGCCCCTCAGGCATATCATCAAAAGTATAAACGGTTTGACTTAGGTCAGAGGCGCCGATACTTACCCTGATATAACTAATGCCAATCGAATTGCCTTCCGTTGAAAATAATTCTTTTAAAAGATTGCTTTTATCGGCATCTGCCATCGAATTGATTAAATGTGCACTTCCGTCGGTAAGGCAAAATCCAAAACCATCAATGCTTTGAAATTTTTTTGTAGAATCAATTTCTATGGATGGAAGTTGATTGCTGACGTTAGTAAACAGGACATCAGATTGCTGGCTAAAAAGCACCGATTTATTTCCTTCTGTTAGCCAAAATTTAATATTTCCATGACTGGTCACCGGCGGAACAGGGGGAGACGGTGCAGGCTGTGATGACTGACTTTTAGAACAGGAAAAAAGAAAAAAAGAACAGATAAAATAGATACATAAAAATTTTAGTCGTTGCATAATGCGATTTACTTTAATGGTTACACGAATATTGAATTCCCGAATAGAAATTCCGAATAAATGCCTGCCGACAAAGCAGGTTCGTATTCTGTGTCGCATGAATTTTTATTTTCCCTGGATTTCCATAAAACAATTAACCGGCAGATAAAACATTTTATAGGCTACCTGCCGGTTAATAAAACCAAATCTCCAAAATTAGTATCCAGAATTTTGCACCAATTTCGGGTTCAAATCTAATTGTTGCTGGGGCACAGGATAGATGAGTTCATCAGGCTGCACATTATAATTCAAATTATTACCTGCACCGTCTTTTTGTGCATTCATCACCTCAATCGCTTTTCCTGTTCGAAGTAAATCAAACCTACGCTGTCCTTCAAAAGCCAGTTCCAGCCTTCTTTCTGTTGCTATGGCCATGGCCATATCAGCTTGTGAGGCAGCAGTAGTATTGGGCAAGCCCACCCTACTTCTAACTTTGTTTACCAACGTAGCGGCATCACTTATATCGTTGGCATTATTATAGGCCTCGGCGCGCAACAATAAAATATCAGCAAGCCGGATGGCGTAAAAATCATTTGTACCATTGTTAGGATCATTATACTTGGCAAGAATTGGAAAATTATTGGGGTCTTTCCAGTAAGGGTCGCTCCATCCGTAATTTACAAAACTAACAGAAGCATGAAGCCTTACGGAGTCGCCCTCCACTCTGAAGGTATTGACCAGGTCATTGGTAGGTGTGCTAAATTTTTTCCAGCCGTCTCCAATAAATTGCGAAGGTATCCAGTTGCCAATTACACTCCAGCCAACATAATTAAATTCCCAGATGGCTTCACTGTTATTTTTGTGATTATTATCCCATAAGAAATTGAAATCCGGTACCAGTAAATAGTTCGGAATTACTTTATCACAATAATAGGCGACAGAATCCCAGTTGGGTATAGGCATGCTGGCATATACTTTTGCAAGGATAGAATTAACCGCACCTTTTGTTACTACCATTTTGTCGGATGGTATGTTATCATCCTGTACGTTATCCTTAGCAAACCAAAGATCCTGAAGTATGGCATCATAGACAGAATCAACAGATGACTGCGGAACAAATGTGGACTGAATGAGACTTTCTGAATTGGAAAGATCAGCCGGTTGCAATATAATGGGCAGTCTGCCAAACAAACGCACCATATCAAAATAAGTGAACGCGCGCATAAATCTTGATTCGCCAAGAATTTGCGCTTTTCTTGTAACGCTTAATACGGGATCGCTACATGCCTGAATCTGGGGCAGGGCTATATTTATATTACCAATAATTCCGTAGGCGTCTTTCCAGTCTCTGGTTATATTACCATTCAATGAATTTGTGGTAAACAAATCTATGGCGATGTTGTCCGCATTATCACCACCTGCATAGCAATTGTCTGCCCACGCATCACCATTTGTAATCCGGTCAAGGACGTTAAATTCCAGGCCGTAAGAATATCCGATTTCCGCAGTATATTCCCCCTGCAAAAGATCTTCGGCTTGTGATGCAGAAATCACTGCTGAGGATGTGGTATTAGTTACCACCTGGGTAACAGGTTGCTTGTCCAATAATTTAGAACAACCCGATACAACCAGCATAGAAATAGCAGGTAATAAAAGAAGGTTGAATTTTTTTATTTTATTTTTCATATAAATTTCTTTTTTAAAAAATTAGAGATCTTTTCTTCTACCTCTTCAGTAATTATTTTAAACTCACATTGATACCAAACAATATCATTTTTGTTTGAGGATAAGCGCCATTATCAATGCCTAATGAAACATTTCTGTTATCACTTGTATTATTAGAGTCACCATAAGAATTTACTTCAGGATCAAAACCTTTGTACCCGGTAATAGTAATCAAATTGTTGGCTGAAACATAGACACTTGCAGAACTTAAGCCCAATCCTGATAAAGTTTTAGGATTAATATTATAAGATAAAGTGATGGTTTTAAATCTTAGATAAGAACCATTCTCGAGAAAGCGCGTAGAAATTAAGGTATTATCGACGCTTTGATTTACGCTCACCGCCGGGATGTCTGTAATGTCACCGGGCTTTCTCCACCTGTTTACGATGTCTTCGCTTTGGTTAATAGCGCTTCTCATGGCTTCCATTTCCAGGCGTCCCGCATTGAATATCTTATTCCCTTGCTGTCCCTGGATAAACACGGCCAGGTCAAAGTTTTTATAAGACAAGTCATTGGTCAATCCATACACAAATTTTGGCAAGGCACTCCCGAGTAATACTCTATCAGAAGGATCAGGGCTCGAAACGTTTTTCCCGTCTCTATTCCGGTATAGTTCGAGACCGGTTTGCGGATCTACACCTTCAGCCACATAACCGTAGAACTCTCCCAGCCCATAACCTTGTATTAAATTGATTGCATTTCCTCTTTCGTAAATACTTCCGAAAGAAGGCATTGATGGTATTCCCATTCCAATATCCAATACTTTATTTTGGTTGAATGAAATATTAAAGCTGGTATTCCATTTAAGATTTTTATTTGAGATATTGGTGCTTGAAATAAGGAATTCTTCACCAATATTTTGCATCGAAGCACCATTGACAGCCACCGAACTAACGGGCTGAGAAGCTACCGGGTAATTCACCAAAATATTGTTTGTTTTCTTCACATAAAAATCACCGGTAAAAGTTAACCGGTTATTAAGAAAAGCTGCATCTATACCGATATTTGTTTGGGTGGTTGTTTCCCACGTAAGGCTTGCAGGCGCTATATTTGCAATACTTACACCTCCGGTAACGGGGTCGATATCTGACTTGGATAAATAATCATAGCTTCCTATGCCCTCCTGATTACCATTTTTACCCCAACCTACCCGCAATTTTAAATCGCTGATAGCTTTGACATTCTGCATAAAATCTTCCTGTGAAATTCTCCATCCCGCAGAAAATGAAGGAAAGGTAGCATCACGGTTGCCCGGTGCAAATTTGGAGGAATGATCGGAACGGATATTTGCCTGGAATAAATATTTTCCATCAAAATCATAAGTGATTCTTCCAAGATAAGACACCAAAGCCCATTCATCAATCGAAGTGGTACCGGGCTGTTTAATAGAATCCCGTAAATAAGTTTCATCCCATGACAACAAACGATATTCAGGCTTTAGAAACGAACCGCTGAGAAAGGTCTGTTCCGTGTGTGAATCCTGCGCTGTCCATCCTGCCAACGCAGTTAAATGGTTTTTGCCAAAATCTTTTTTGTAATTAATGGTTTGTTCACTGAGCCATGTACTGTTGTTCGTCTTGGTTTGATTATTCTGTCCCTGGGTTTGCCTGCCGTAGATGGTAAGGAAAGGATCCAGGAAGAAATTATATTTCTCATTGAGATAGTCGATCCCGAAATGAGATGAAAAAACCAATCCTTTTGCGAGGGTTACGTCAGCTCCTATGTTAGCCAATAAACGATCGTCGTACGTATGGTAATAACGTCCTAAAATCGCCCCATAAGGATTCTCCCAATTGTTTCCGTAGGGATTATAACCAACAGTACCATCAGCGTTAAATTTTGGAACAGTAGGGGGAGTTTCCAGCGCGGATAAAACGACACCGCCCCGCGCTACGCTTAAGTTATCATCTACGCCGTTCGTTACCGCGTGAGCCAGCAACGTGCTAGTATTAAGGCTAAGCCATTTATTTACTTTCGTTGTTAAGTTTACCCGGCCTGTAAAACGATCAAATTTCGCCGGCTCAATCATTCCATTTTGTCCCAGATAATTCAAAGAAATATAGTGCGTCGTTTTTTCGCTTCCACCTGAAATAGCGAGCTGGTAGTTTTGCTGGTTCCCCTTATCTATTACTTCCTTTGGCCAGTCTATATTATTTGCCTGGATTAATGAATCAGTTATGGTGCCAGGCCCTCTCAGTTCATTTGCATAATCCTGGTATTGCTTCGCGTTTAATACTTTGAGCATCTTTGTTGGAGAGGTAACACCATAATATGCACCGGCAGTAATTCGCGACTTTCCGGGCACTCCCTTTTTTGTGGTAATTACTACCACGCCGTTAGCAGCCCTTGTGCCATATATGGCAGACGAAGCTGCGTCTTTCAGCACAGAAATACTTTCAATATCGCCTGGGTTGTATTCTGATATATCTGTAGTGGGTATTCCATCTACAATATACAAAGGATCGTTACCGGCACTTATAGAAGACGACCCCCTGATGCGGATGCTAAAGCCCGCACCCGGTTTGCCTGAGTTAGAGGTAACCTGTACACCCGCAGCTTTTCCCTGCAATGCTTCACCAGCATCTATTATAGGACGGTTCTGGATGTCTTTAGCAGTAACTACACTTACAGCACCGGTCAAATCGGCTTTCTTTTGTGTGCCATATCCAATCACCACTACATCGGTTAATGAAGTAGCTTCTGGTTGCAACACTATATTGATCGATGACTGATTAGCTACATTAATTTCCCTTGTTTGATAGCCAACATAAGAAACAACCAGGACAGCATTTTCAGGAACCGAAATACTGTAATATCCATTGGCTTCAGAAGTAACGCCATAGGTACTTCCCTTTATATGTATTGACGCCCCTACCAACGGAACACCGCCAGCTCCTGTTATTGTACCCGAAACGGTCATATCCAGTGTCTTTTGTAATTGAGCTGATTGAATCACCACTAAATTATCAGGCAATAATTTATACCTTAACCCGGTATTTTTTAATAAAATATCCATCGTTTGCGAGATGGTATATTCTTTTATATCCAAATCTACTTTCGATTTGAGCGCGGGAAGGTCTGTGTTATACAGAAACCTGTAGATGCCCTGCCTTTCTATTTTTTGAATAACATTTTCAATTTTAGCATTCTTAATACTCAAAGAAATGCCGGGTTGCGCTTTGATATCCGCGTTGGTTTTTAATACTCCCAGGAGAATGAACAGAACGGTGAGTTTCATGATTAAAAGCGCTTTTAAGAATTCTTTCGAAAAGTACCGCGGGTGCGGATGTCTTTTTTTCATACATTTATAGTTTATGGTTAAAAAATAAAATACCTTATAGAAGGGGTTATTAAGTTTTTTGACTAAACGGGGGATACTGCAATATCCTCCGTTATTTTTTTTATTCGTGTCCGATGTAGTTTACATCGGCATTATTGTTTTATTTCAACTACATCATTTTTTATCTCATATTTAAATTTTACAGTTAATTGAAGTGCGGTTAATGCTTGTTCCAAAGTTTCATTTTCAAAAATTCCGTTGAAATGATATTTCTTCAGGCCGACGCTATATATTTCAATCTTCACACCATACCATCTTTCCAGCTTTGCGGCCAGGTTATCAAAATCATCACCATCAATAACTAAACGGTTATAAAGCCATGAAGTTTCTTCTTTTAAACTGTCAGGCTTACTTGGGGATAAGGTGGAAATAGAAATATCCTGGCCCGTGTTAGATTCTTTTAAAGAGTCTTTACTTTCTGTTTTTTGCAGCGGTAGTTCATCGTCTTTACCTTTTCTAAAAACCAATTTTTCATTTGGCTTCAAAATTACTTTCGGAGCCGAAGGATCGTCTTTATTGTAAACTTCTACGCTTCCCCTGAGCAATGTTGTTTCGATAGTGGGATCCTGTTCATAAGATTTTACATTAAATAATGTACCAAGCACCTTTATGTCAATTCTGGAAGTATGAACAATAAAGGGATGGGCGGCATCCTTCGTTACATCAAAGTACGCTTCGCCTTCGAGGTTTACCTCTCTTATCTTCTCATTAAAATCTTTATTATAGCTTAATGTTGATGAGCCGTTTAATCTTACTACCGTTCCATCAGGTAATACGATTTGTGATTTAGAACCGGGTTTTACATAAACCTGCTGTAATTTTTTTTGACCTGACGCTTTGGAATTAGAATTTTGTTTCCATAAAAAACCAATCCCAAGAATAAAAATAAAGGATGCCGCTGCGTAGAGCCATTTATAATTATATGGCTTTAATAATTTTTTGACGGGTATCAGATCATTTTCATTTGCTATTTCTTCACTATTTTCCGCATCTAAAATTAACCGAAACCTTTCTTCCTCCATTTCGTCTGTCACTTTTAAAACTTCGCCCGCCTGGTTCCAGAACAAATCAATTCTGTCTGCAATCATTTTTGCATCAGAATGATCTTTCAGATATTTATCCAATTCAATTAAATCGTCGGATGTTGCCTCTCCGGAAACTTTAAGTGCCAATAAATTCCATATTCTGTTTTCAGGATGATGCATGAAGTAACCGGTCTTTCATATAAAGACAGTAAACAAACAAATACCCCCTAAAAACAATCAGAATTTATTTTTTTGATCGGAAGGTTGCGGCATTTTTTCAAAATCTTCTTTAAGAATAAAGGCGATTCTGCGTATGGCAATCGTCATTTGGGTTTCTACCGTACTAAGGGAGAGATTTAATATTTCAGCAACTTCTTTATATTTTAATCCATCTTCTCTTATTAATTTAAAGATCATCTTGCATCTTGGTGGCAGCGTTTCTATAGCAGTTTTAATTTTAGAGTAAGTTTCCCGGTAAATCAAAATCTGCTCAGGAGACAGAGTGCCTGCCATCTCTATATTAATGGCATCAAAAGGTTTGGTGATATTCTCCTGAGCTTTCGAGGAAAGATAATTAAGACACGTATTTTTTGTAGCTGTATAAAGATACACTTTTACATTCCTGATATTTTCCGCACCATGTCTGTTTTTCCAAAATTTTATAAACACGTCTTCTACTAATTCTTCAGCGACTTCTTTTTGTTTAACAAGGACAAAAGCAAATTGTAAAAGCTTTTTATAAAAATGATGATATAACTGCCTAAAAGCAGCTTCGTTACCCTCGGAGATTCGTTTTAGCAGCGTATTTTGAAAATCATCATTGAAGTCTATATCCGCATCCATACAATAAAATGAATTTTTAATCTAAGCAACCAAATCTTACGTGACTTGATTCGTAAAATTACACTGATTAATTTATTCCAATAACAATTATTTGAAAGAAGTACATCGCCTCGAAAAAAAAATGAAAGCAGTAAACAAACTTTAAAGTCCTTTTTTTATTATGATCTTTAATTTCCTTTTATGTCAAATCCCTTGTTGCCGCTGCATTTCCAGGGTCTTCTCATCTTTCTGTCCATCAAAAAACTTATCTAAAACTTTTTGAAAAACAGGATCCGGATCTGGCAAAGAAGAAAATAACGTCATCGAAGAATGTAATTTCATATCATCAGGGCTGCCAAAAATTTTATTTGGGTCGTTGGTTTCAAGATTTAATAAGGCGTTGCAAATTTCGATAAGCCTGCTTCCCAGAACCGGGTGATTCAAAAATTCTTCAGCTTCCTGTTTACTTTTTATGGCATAAAATTTTGAGGTTTCGCTAGCGCCCAAACCTTGTATCTGCGGAAAAATATACCACATCCAATGGCTTTGCTTTTTGCCCTTCTTTATTTCTGATAAAGCAACGAGGTAATCCTTTTCCTGTGCATCAAGAAATCGCTGTAAGCTTTTTATGTTTTCCATTTAATAACGAATTGTACGCGAAGTTAAGATGCAGTAAACAAACTTTGATTGAAGAATCTGATTTCCCTTTTGGCAAAAAAATCACTCACGACAAAAATTTTTCATATTACTATCTTCAATTCTGTTATTTTTAGAAAATAAATATTGACTCCGTTTGCAAATCATGATTGAAGACCTTCCCGGTTATTATAAAATCTCTTATTCTTTTAAAAATATAAATCTAACTTACTCAAATTAAACCTGCTTATATGAATCGCGCGTATTCCTGCATTGTCGTCTCAATCGTTCTTCTGTTATCCTGCAATACAATATCAAAAAAAAGTGTAACAGAAAAAAAGACTACAGTAAATGCTGAATCTATCAGTGTGAAGTATCAGTTAGTTACTTACGGATCCGGCATTCTTGTTGAGTTAAATACACCCACCCCTAACGATGGAAAAATATTTGTCACAGATAACACGGGCAAAATATGGATTCTCAAAAATGACTCATTAGCATCAAAACCATTTTTAAATATCTATGACAGAATCGGCAAGCAGCCTAAGAATTCCCTGGTAGGTATGATTTTCAGTGTGGCATTTAGTCCGCAGTATTCGACCAACCGGAAATTTTATGTTTGTTACAATGCCCCTTCGAAAATTCATACTGATAGTGCCAAGCTGGTTGTTTCAGAATTTACGGCAAGTAAAGCAAATCCTGATATTGCAGATATAAATTCCGAACACCGGATCATTGAATTTAAGGGTCGAACTGTTCAGAATAATGGCAGCCAAATGGTCTTTGGCCCTGATGGATATTTATATATTTCTATTGGAGACGACAATGCGAAAGACACAACATATCATTACCATGCACAGGATTTAAAATACCTGAATGGAAAATTGCTTCGTATTGACGTAAGTAAAAATCCTTATGCAATTCCGGCAGATAATCCTTTTGTGGGAGTAAAAAATGCAAGACCTGAAATCTGGGCCTATGGCTTTCGCAAGCTGTGGCGTTTTTCATTTGACCCGGTAACTCATCAACTATTTGGTGGTAATGTTGGAGAAAATAAGGAGGAGGGAATCGACATTGTAACTAAAGGTTCAAATTACGGATGGCCTGTTAAAGAAGGTGATAGCAGTTTTGAAAAAAATAATTCAAATTTAGAAGCTACTTTCACACAGCCCGC
>Ga0164241_10006151_pt1 | contig 11002 bp, 8 predicted proteins | sample OricomyardsoilBY_FD_108780 | JGI IMG/M metagenome (GOLD analysis project Ga0164241, IMG submission 108780) | Backyard soil microbial communities from Emeryville, California, USA - Original compost - Back yard soil (BY) | ecosystem: Environmental > Terrestrial > Soil > Unclassified | place: USA... | reverse complement strand
GGCCATACGGAATCGGCCGCGACGTTCATGTGGGCGATACCATCATTGGGATCAAGGGGCGCGTCGGTTTTGAAGCGGCAGCTCCCATGCTCGTAATTAAGGGACATCATGCCCTGGAAAAGCACGTACTAACAAAATGGCAACTGACATGGAAGGATCAACTCTCCCAGTTCTATGGGAACTGGTTGCATGAAGGCCAATACCTTGATCCGATCATGCGCGATATTGAAGCATTCCTTTCAAGCTCACAACAGAATGTCACGGGCGATGTGCACATACAATTGTTCCCTTACAGATTCCAGGTTCTGGGTATTGAATCTGCCTATGACCTGATGTCGTCTAAATTTGGTAAGTACGGCGAAATGAATCTTGGCTGGACGGGAGAAGATGTGATTGGATTCACCAAGATATTTGGTAATCAGACGGGCATTTATCATCAGGTTAAAGAAAGTGTCGATGGCGAAGGTTAAGGCAGGTATCGTAGGTGGCGCTGGCTACACGGGAGGGGAGACGATCAGACTTCTGCTGAATCATCCTGACGCCGAACTTTCGTTCGTGCAAAGCCGAAGTCAGGTAGGGAAGCCGTTGTACGCAACGCATCCCGACTTAAAAGGCGATACAGAATTGACTTTCACCGATAGCATCAGCCAGGATGTCGACGTGATTTTCCTCTGTCTGGGGCACGGTGAAAGCATCAAGTTCGTTCAGGATTCATCGATTGCTGATCGCATAAACATTATTGACCTCAGCCAGGACTTCAGGTTAGGCGAGTCGGTCAAGGGACGTTCATTTGTGTATGGCCTCCCGGAGATTAATCGGGATCTATTGCGCAAAGCGAAGAATGTCGCCAATCCCGGGTGCTTTGCTACCGCCATTCAACTGGGACTCGTTCCCCTGGCGAAGGCGGGTTTACTGGGAGAAGTATTCTCAACCGGGATCACCGGTTCGACGGGTGCCGGACAGAAGCTTCAGGAAACCACACATTTTACCTGGCGCGCGAATAATATATCGGCGTACAAAACCTTGTCTCATCAGCACATGAAGGAAGTGGGAAAGACGCTCAGGTCATTGCAGGCCAGCGCTGGAGCAGTTCACTTTGTACCCTGGCGTGGCGACTTTGCACGCGGTATTTACGTGAGTTCAACCGTACAAACCACTTTGGCTCCCGAAAAGGTGCTGGCACTGTATAATGATTATTACGCGGGACATCCGTTTACTGTAGTGACGCCAGGCACGATCGATATGAAGCAGGTGATTAACACGAATAAGTGTCTTGTCGGAATTGAACAGGAGGGAGATCGGGTGGTGATTCACACGGCCATCGATAATTTGATAAAAGGTGCCTCGGGTCAGGCCGTCCAAAACATGAACCTGATGTTTGGATTGGAGGAAACAGCGGGGCTTAAACTTAAGTCGATCGTATTCTAACGGAATGAGTATGTCCAGGTTGTTAATATGGTATGTGTGGCCCAAACGACGACGATGATTTTTCATCGCGACTTGATCCATCATTACCGTATCTACAATTCTTGATTTTTCTTTCTACTCCTCAATATCTACAAACATGTCAGTTGACCTTCAGATGAAATTATTTGATGTATACCCCTTGTTCAGCATCACGCCCGTATCGGCGAAAGGATCCTGGATTTGGGATGATCAGGGCAAAAAATACCTCGACCTATATGGAGGCCATGCTGTCATTTCCATCGGCCACACGCATCCCCACTACGTGCGTACCTTGGGTGATCAGTTGTCGCGCATCGCGTTTTACTCAAACAGTGTGCAGAATCCGCTGCAGCAACAACTCGCAGATAAGCTGGGCCAACTATCGGGCTATGCGGACTATCAGTTGTTTCTCTGTAATTCAGGTGCCGAAGCAAACGAGAATGCGCTCAAAGTAGCGTCGTTTGTGACGGGGAGAAAGCGCGTGATTGCTTTTGATAAAGCATTTCACGGACGCACATCCGGCGCGGTGGCCGCGACAGATAATCCGAAGATTGTAGCTCCTTTCAACGCAGGACACGACATTGTATTTCTTCCCCTGAACGACGAAGCAGCGCTTGAAGCGGCATTGGATACTTCGGTAGCGGCCGTTATTGTTGAGGGCATTCAAGGTGTAGGCGGTATACGATTTCCCGAAGACAGCTTCCTCCAATTGCTGGAGCGGAAATGTAAGTCAGTAGGTGCATTGCTCATCCTGGACGAAATACAATCCGGCTACGGTCGTACAGGTAAATTCTTTGCGCATCAGTATGCTGGGATCCGGCCGGATCTGATTACGATGGCCAAGGGAATGGGTAACGGATTTCCTGTTGGTGGCGTTCTGATTCGCGCGGATATTCAGCCTTGGAGCGGCATGTTGGGTACCACGTTCGGTGGCAACTACCTGGCCGCTGCGGCCTGCCTGGCTGTGTTGGACGTGCTCGCCGAAGAAAAGCTGATCGGGAATGCCGCTGCAATGGGCGCCTATCTGATGAAGGAGCTCGCGGCTATTCCAAATGTATTGAACCTACGGGGTCGGGGCCTGATGATCGGATTTGATCTGCCGCACGAAAAGAGTAAGGTGCGTCATGCGTTGTTATTTGAACATGGCATATTCACCGGTGAAGCAAAACCCAATACAATACGTTTACTTCCATCGCTTGCTTTAAGCAAGGATGAATGCAATATTTTCCTCACCTCACTGAAAGAAACCCTCGCATGAAAAACTTCATTTCTGTTAACGATGCGCATGACATCAATGCGTTAGCCCAAGTTGCGCTGAATTATAAGTCTGATCCGCTTATGGATCGGGGATTGGGCACGGGAAAACGTATGGGCCTTTTGTTTCTGAATCCCAGTATGCGTACGCGTCTCAGTACACAGATTGCCGCGCAGAATCTGGGTATGGATTGCCTGGTGTTCAACGTGGGTCAGGATGGTTGGTCGTTGGAGTTTGAGGAAGAAGCCATCATGAGTGGTTCCACCGTGGAGCATATCAAGGATGCTGCGCCGATCCTTGGGAAATACTTTGATATTCTGGGTGTGCGCACCTTCCCAAGCCTTCAGAACAAGCACGAAGACTACAGCGAATTGTACATCCACCAATTCATTAAGTATTCGGGTGTTCCGGTGGTTAGTCTCGAGAGTGCCACGTTGCATCCGCTTCAAAGTCTTACAGACATCATCACGATAAAGGAAACTTTTAAGGAAAAGCGCAGGCCAAAAATTGTGCTAACGTGGGCACCACACGTCAAGGCTTTGCCGCAATGCGTGGCGAACAGTTTCAGTCAGTGGGTAAATGCTTGGGGAGAGGCTGATTTTGTGATCACCCATCCGGAAGATTATGAGTTGGATCCAAAATTTACGAGCGGTGCCTCTGTCACTCTTAATCAGGAAGAGGCATTGAAATGGGCTGACTTTGTTTATATCAAGAACTGGAGCACCTATCATCACGACTACGGAAGAGTGTACACAAACGATCCGGGCTGGATGATGACAAACGAAAAGTTGTTGCTTACTCACTCGGCTAAGATTATGCATTGCCTGCCGGTTCGCAGGAACGTAGAGGTAAGTGATGAAATTCTCGATGGTGCCAATAGCATTGTCACGCGTCAGGCATCGAATCGGGTGTGGGCGGCGCAGGCTGTGCTGAGTGAAATCCTGAAAAAGCTTCCCGCATAGATGAACAAGCTCTTCATCGTAAAAATAGGAGGGAATGTGCTGGACAATCCGTCGGCTCAGGAGCAATTCCTTCGGGACTTTGCGGCAATTAAAGGACACAAGGTGCTCGTACACGGAGGAGGAAAGATAGCGACAAGCATAGGGAACCGGCTGGGAATCGAGTCACGCTATATCAACGGCAGACGCATCACGGACGCTGAAACCCTGGACGTGGTGACCATGGTGTATGCCGGTTTGGTAAACAAACAACTCGTTGCCCGGCTGCAGGCCATACAGTGTAATGCGATCGGTGTGACCGGTGCTGATGGAAATCTGATCAAGGCAACGAAGAGAAAAGTGAAGGAAATCGATTACGGATTTGTAGGCGATATCAAGCCGGAGGGCGTTAACATTACGTTGTTGAACGCGCTCCTCCTTCAACAAACTATTCCTGTCTTTGCGCCATTGACACACGCAGACGGGAGCATGCTCAACACCAACGCAGATACCATTGCGTCTGTGCTGGCCGTTGCGCTCAGCAGGGACTTTGATGTCCGCTTGCTCTTTTGTTTTGAGAAAAAGGGAGTATTGCGCGATGTAGAAAGGGAAGATTCGGTAATTCATCACCTCACAGAAAACACGTACGGTGAAATGTTGCAACAGAAGGCACTGGCTGACGGAATACTCCCCAAGCTGGAGAACGCTTTTGCGGCTATTCATGCGGGCGTAAAAGAAGTATTGATCGGAGACGCCGGAGACTTGTCACGTAATACAGGCGAAGAAACTGCCGGGACGCTCATTACGTTATGACCAGCGACAGGCAAAGCATAATATCAATCCACGAAACGATGATATGGAAGCATTTACGCAGTCCACGCTCATAAGTGACGCTATTGGCCTTTTGCAGCGCCTGATCTCCACGCCATCGTTCAGCAGGGAGGAATCTGCCACGGCTTCACTCATCGTTGATTTTCTGGAGAAGCGGGGTATTAAGGCGGAGCGCAAAGGCAACAACGTGTGGGCCAGAAACAAATACTTTGATACGCAGAAGCCGTCGGTGCTGTTAAACTCCCATCACGATACTGTTAAACCCAACCCAGGCTATACACGCGATCCATTTGCACCGGAAATTTTGGATGGCAAACTGTATGGGCTGGGAAGCAATGATGCTGGCGGACCATTAGTGAGTCTGATTGCCACTTTCCTCTATTATTATGAGCGCAATGATCTGACCTTTAATATTCTCCTGGTCGCGAGCGCGGAAGAGGAAATATCAGGCAAAGAGGGAATTGAGCTGGTGTGGAACGACTTACCCCGGATAGATTTTGCCATCGTTGGTGAGCCTACGCTTTGCGATATGGCAACGGCGGAGAAAGGACTTATGGTGCTGGACTGTACGGTGAAGGGTGTTTCAGGCCACGCTGCGCGAGAGGAGGGAGTGAACGCTATCTATCTGGCGTTACCTGACATTGAATGGTTCAGGAATTATTCGTTTCCCCGCATTTCTCCGACGCTTGGTGCGATGAAGATGACCGTCACTATTATTCACGCTGGATCCCAACATAACGTGGTTCCCGCCGAGTGCAAGTTTACGGTCGACGTAAGGGTGACGGATGCCTACACGCTGGAAGAAGCGTTGCAGATCATTGTTGAGCATGTGAAGTGTGAGGTTGTGCCGCGATCGTTGCGCATGCGTTCTTCGGGGATCACCGAAGATCACCCCATTGTAAAAGCAGCGGTTAAGCACGGCCTGAAATTGTACGGTTCGCCTACCACCTCCGATCAGGCGCTCATCCCTGTGCCGTCTGTCAAGATGGGCCCGGGTGATTCGGCGCGTTCGCATAGTGCAGACGAATTTATTTACGTGAATGAGATCGCACAGGGCGTGGCTACTTATATCAGACTATTGGACGATGTCGTGACCAAATAACATCACAAGGGATAATCATGAAACTCTGGCAAAAGGATAAAGCGTCGCTTCAGGAAGTCGATCGGTTCACCGTAGGAAAAGACCGTGAGATGGATATGTTTCTTGCGCGCTTCGACATTCTCGGATCACTGGCACACATCACTATGCTGGAGTCGATCGGACTGCTGACAAAAGCGGAGCTCGATGTATTAGCGAAGGCCCTGAAGGAACTTCACGCTGAAGTCGTGGCGGGTAGCTTCTCCGTTGACCCACAGGTTGAAGACATTCATTCGCAGGTAGAACTTCTTCTCACGCAGAGACTCGGTGAAACTGGAAAGAAGATCCACGCCGGACGTTCGCGGAATGATCAGGTGCTGGTGGATATAAAACTTTTCCTCAGGTCGGCAATTCACGATGTAGTGCTTGAGATCAAGCAACTCTTTGATCTGCTTCAGTCACTCGCGGACAAACACCAGCATACGCTACTACCTGGCTATACGCATTTCCAGTTGGCCATGCCTTCGTCTTTTGGACTTTGGTTTGGAGCCTATGCCGAAAGTCTTGTTGATGATATGGCCACGCTACAGGGCGCTTATCAGGTGGTAAATAGAAATCCCCTTGGCTCGGCAGCGGGTTATGGTTCCTCGTTTCCACTGAATCGTACCCTGACGACGCGTTTGCTTGGATTTTCATCCCTCAACTATAATGTCGTGTATGCACAAATGGGGCGTGGCAAAACCGAGCGCATCGTGGCATCGGCACTTTCTAATGTAGCGGCAACATTGGGAAAACTGGCAATGGACGCGTGTCTGTTCTTGAATCAGAACTTTGGTTTTATCAGCTTTCCTGCTGAATTGACAACGGGGTCCAGCATCATGCCTCACAAGAAGAATCCTGACGTATTTGAATTGATCAGAGGCCGCTGCAGTCAGCTGCAGGCGTTACCCAACGACATCGCGTTGGGTATTGCCAACTTGCCGTCCGGATATCACCGCGAGATGCAGTTGTTGAAGGAGCTATTGTTTCCGGCCTTTGTACACCTGCGTGACTGTCTCCAAATGACTCAACTTATGCTTTCGCACGTAACCGTGAAGCAGGACATCCTTCTTGATGACAAGTACAAGTTCCTGTTCAGTGTGGAAGAGGTGAATAAACTGGTGCTGGATGGCGTCCCTTTCCGCGATGCCTATAAGAAGGTGGGAATGGATATAGAGCAGGGCAAGTATGAACCCACGCGCGAGGTCAATCATACCCACGAGGGAAGCATCGGTAACCTTTGCCTTCCCGAGGTGAATGCGCTGATGGATCGTGCCATCGCCGGGTTTCAATTCCAGGAAGCTGAGGACGCACTCGCCGCACTGGTGCGATAGCCATCACCGTCCAGACATTTCCTATGGATGCTTAGGCGTCTCATCAGCGCCCGGAACCCGCACAGGTGCTTGTCCTTTCGCGTTCGAAGTAGTGTTGCTACCGCATCCAGACCTCTCAAAGATCTTAACTCAATTGAATTTCCTCCAGACCGGCATTACGCTTCGTCCTTCGAGATACTTGTCGACTCCTTCGTTCAGCGCTTTTCGATAGATGAATAATGCTTCGTGTACTTTTTCAATAGTCTCCTCAACTTCCTGGTCGTTGTGTGAGTACGACACGATTGTTGATGGCATCAAAAGTCCGCGCTTCATGGTCTCTTGTAGGAATAGCGTTCTGAAGGCCTGCGAGGGTTGATGCTCATGATCGCGTGAAGTGTACACTGAGCAGCACGGAGGCCCGACAATGGCAACGTGATTTTCGAGTTTTAAATCTCGCGATGCGTTCATGATGCCTTTCTCGAGTTTGCTTCCCTGCTCGTAAAGTCGTTCGATAACGTTGTTCGCTTTGTAGAAGCGGATGTTGGCGATTGCGGCCGCCATGGCGTGTGTTTCCGCGCCATGCGTAGTCGACAAAAGAAACACGCGTTCTTTCTTATGGTGAATTCCGCCCAGTTCCATGATGTCGCGTTTGCCTGCGAGTGCAGAGATCGCAAAACCATTGCCCATGGCCTTGCCCCAGGTGGAGAGGTCAGGTACTATATTGAATTTTTTCTGCGCGCCTCCGATGTGCCAACGAAATCCTGTGATCATTTCATCAAGTACGAACAGCGCACCATGCGCGTGACATAGCTCCCGCAACTTGTGCAGGAATCCGTTGGTTGGTTCGTCTATCTTTTGGGCTTCCAGAATTACGCACGCGATTTTCCCGGGATTCTCCGCGAACATCTGTTGCGCACTTTCGAGGTCGTTATAATTGAACTTCGTCGTTAAGCGTTTGGTGGCGTCTGGAATTCCTCCTGCCATTGGCGTGGAACCTATGAACCAGTCGTGAACAGAAAAAAATGGATGGCTGGCACACATGGCTACCATTTCACGTCCTGTGTACGCCCTTGCGAGCTTGATCGCGCCGTCAACAGCATCAGAACCATCCTTGCAAAACTTAACCATGTCGGCACCATCAACCATGCTGAGAAACTCTTCAGCACACTCCAGCTCGATCGTGGAGGGCCGTCCAAAATTTGCGCCTAATTCAAGTTGTGCTCTGACCGCATCGTTAATGGGAGCGAACGCATGTCCGAGTGATACAGACCTGAGTCCGCTGCCCCATTCAATGTATTCGTTACCGTCGGCATCCCACACACGAGCACCTTTTCCACGTGTTACGTAGACAGGCATGTACTCGGGAAATTGGTCGTCACCTTTTGCGTAGGTATGAGCCCCACCTGGGATCAAGTCATTGAACTTGCGTTGAAGTCCGAGTGATTTGTCGAACTTGCTGATGCGATCTTTCGCAATTCTGCCGTGTAAAGTCATAGGAATAACTTTTAGAAGTTAATAATGCCTGAGGTGCTTCAGGTAAGCTAGGGTGGGTGGGGGGTTTGGGAAAATCTGCTGTGGGATGCAGACAACTGACATCAACATTCCAGTCACTGTGGGGGGGTGGAGAATTTGATGTTGTGATTCAAATGTCACTAATCAAACAAACTTGGTAAACGATTTTTGTCATCAAATTTTAAGACTAAAATCATATCTGAAAACCTTATACTTGCTTCGCAACTTTTGTTATGGAACCTCGGGTAATACTCACTTTGATTTTGGCGATTTCAACAGCGGCATATCTGGTCGATCAGATCCTTGATTTAATCAACCTGCGAGCTCCGCGACCAGACAGTCCGGACGAACTTTCAGGATATTTTGACCCCAATCAATACCAGCGCTCACTCGCTTATCACCGCGAGCGTACCAGATTTGCGTTCGTGATGTCTGCCGTCAGTTTTGCTGTCTCGTTTGCGATGCTTCTCCTCGGCGGCTTTGGATGGATCGACGGACAGGTAGCACTGTATGTTCGACACGAAATAGTGCAGGGTCTTATATTCTTTGGTGTCATTGGACTGGCAGGGGACCTTCTGTCAACGCCTTTCCAGTGCTATTCCAATTTTGTTATTGAAGCGAAGTACGGTTTTAACAAGTCAACGCCGCTGATATTTATCACCGACAAGCTGAAGGGCTATTTGCTCGCAGTGCTTATTGGCGGACCGGTGCTGGCACTCTTCTTTTATATGGCGCGTTATTTTGGACCACACTTCTGGATATGGTTCTCGGTGGTTGCCATTTTTCTGATCTGGGCGGTAAACACGTTTTATGCCTCCCTGATCCTACCGCTGTTTAATAAGCTTACGCCCTTGCCGAATGGTGCGCTTAAAGAGGCTATTGCCGACTTCGCTGCACGTGTAAGCTTTCCCCTGGACAGTGTTTATGTCATGGATGGATCAAAGAGATCAAGTAAAGCCAACGCTTTCTTTTCTGGAATGGGACGACGGAAAAAGATAGTCCTTTACGACACGTTGATAGAAAGTCACTCAACGGAAGAGCTCGTTGCGGTATTGGCGCATGAAGTAGGCCACTACAAAAAAAGACACATCGTCTGGTCTTTCTTGCTGGCCTCGATACAAATCGTCTTCACGTTGTTTGTCCTTTCGCTCCTCTTATACGCTAAGAATGTGTCGCTCGCGTTAGGGGGCGATCATTGGTCGATGCCGCTAAACCTCGTAGCGTTCGGAATTCTGTTTTCTCCCATTTCCGGAATTACGGGATTGGCCATGAATATATTCAGCCGACGTAATGAATTTGAAGCTGATCGGTTTGCACGTGATACCGCTGATGGTGCAGCGCTTGCTTCGGCGCTGAAGAGATTGTCTGTGGATTCGCTGAGCGATCTCTATCCGCATCCTGTTTATGTGTTCTTTCACTATTCTCATCCTCCACTGCTTCAACGCCTGAAGGCACTCACTAAGCCCAATCCATGAAGACACCATTCGCAACATATTCACTCCTGACCATTAATATCGTCGTGTTTCTGGCGCTTGCATTTCATTTGCAAAGCCTGTCCATGGACACCTCCCGCGATGCCATGACGATCATGCATTGGGGGTCTAATGTAAATCCGCTGACCTTGGGGAGTCAACCGTGGAGGATCATTACTTCTATGTTCCTTCACTTTGGCATATGGCACCTGGCGGTGAATATGTATGCGCTGCATTCCATTGGCACCGGATTAGAATCCGGCCTGGGTTCTTTACGCTTTGTACTCGTGTACTTTGTGTGTGGCATTGCTGCCAACTTGCTCAGTCTAGGACTGAACATCTACGTGAATAGCGCAGGTGCATCAGGAGCGCTGTTTGGAATTTATGGCTATTCGATGGGTGCCTCGCTGATCAGCAATCTGAACGATTCGGCTGCAAGAAGGAGGGTATTGGTCAGTTTTCTGATTTTTGCTGGTATTAATGGACTTATCGCCTATGCAGCGAACGTTGACGTGTGGGGACATGTTGGAGGACTCATTGCAGGTATACTGTTAGCGATCTTGCAATTGCGTTTCAGGATACTTATTGACAACAGGCAACTTGCAGCCGCCATGGTGGTATTGGCGGGATGCATGTATCTGCTGCCACGCGACCAGGTGAGATATTATCGATTGTTCCAGGGCGTTCTGGCACAGGAACGTATCACAAACGGATACTATCAACATGAATTGGGTGATGCTGAATTACTAGACAGTCTTGAACATTCGGTTAAGGCGTGGGATTCTCTTAAAGCTGCCTTTGAATCTTCGGGACCCATTCGATCCCGGTTGCATCACGATACTACTGTCATGCGCCAATACATCCGGTTGAACAGGCAGGTAACGAATTTTCGCGTGCTGCTCCTTTCGAAGCAGTCATACACCTATCTGGATAGCATTGAGATAGCCAATGCAGCGTATCAATCTGTTCCAGCTCTTCAATACAACCTGGATTATTACCCGCGTGCAGCATTTGGTCAATCACCGACCACAGCCGACACTTCGCGCCAAACTAAGCTCGCTATGCGTCGCGTGTTTTATGATGCGGAGTGGCGGGAGATATTTGATCCCTCAAGCGCT
>Ga0164241_10006150_pt1 | contig 11002 bp, 7 predicted proteins | sample OricomyardsoilBY_FD_108780 | JGI IMG/M metagenome (GOLD analysis project Ga0164241, IMG submission 108780) | Backyard soil microbial communities from Emeryville, California, USA - Original compost - Back yard soil (BY) | ecosystem: Environmental > Terrestrial > Soil > Unclassified | place: USA... | reverse complement strand
CGTACATGAGGTCGCGCTGGAAGAGGGCTCGGTTGGCGTCGGTCGCGACCAGCGACCAGCGGTCGGACGGGAGCTCCAGGGTGGAGGCCACCTCGAGCGGTTCGTCCGCAGCACCCGCGCTCGTGCCCAGGCGAAGCGCCGTCACCCGCGTGGTGCCGCAGGCGTCGCTCGGCGTCACCAGCGTGAGCCCGAGCCAGGCGTCGCCTACCTGGAACGGCCACAGTCCCTTGAAGCTGCCATCGCTGAGCCCCAGGCTCTGTTCGATGTGCGCGCCGGCATCATCGATGAGCAGGCGATGCACGTGTGCTCGTCCCGTCAGGCCCGGCGCGGCTTCGACGCTGACCCAGCGCTCGGCCGTGGCGTCGCCGCCGAGAAACGCCGCGGGGTAGCCGGGCACGTTGACGGGAGCTGACGCGACCGGCGCGCCCGAGACCGGCGCCTCGAAGCGATCGAGCATGAAGCGCGCCTCGCCGGGGGGAAGCAAGTCCCCCGAGCTGGCGCGGCGCTCGAGCCGCGTGCTCGCCAGCGTGCCATTCGATGCCAGTGGCCCCGCGAAGCGGGAGCTCCGATCCTGCAGCCCGGAGATCGATTCGAGCGTGCTCACGCCCCAGGCTTGCCAGGCGGGGGCGCCGGGGGCATCGAGCTCGAGCGCGTAAAAGTAGAGGCGGGAGCCGAAGCCATAGACCGTGGGAGGAGCGGGAGCCGGCGTGGCCGCGCAGTCAGGCTCGATCTCGGCGGGTGGACACCGCGCTGGGGTGCCGACGAGCACGCCCGCTTCGGCGAGCGGCAGCGCCTCGATACCGAGCGCATCGCACTTGGCTTGCGTGTCGCAGCTGAGTTCCACTTCCGCGACGAAGGCCAAGTGCTGTTCGTCGAGCGGCAGTGCGACGCGATCGAGTTGGGCCAGCGGATCGTAAGTGTGCCAGTGGATCGACAGCTCGTTAGAGTTGTCGGGCACCGGCAAGGGCAACTCGGGGAACGGCAGAGAGCCGGCCAGCCGCGGCTCGTCCGACAGGTCGAACACCGCGACGCCAGCAACGTAGCTCGTGCAATCGCGGCCGCTCTGACTGCACTGCGACGGCTGCACTTCGTCGACGACGACTACACCATGGGCAGTCGGGATGAGGCTCGAGGCGCCAGGCGAGAGCTCGAAACTGACGGTCGTGCCGGCGCGAGTCACCTCGAGCGTGGGATTGGGCTGCAGGCCCGTCAGCAGATCCGCTGGCGGGACCGAGCGAGCGACGAGAGCGGCTTGCGTGAGCGGGTCGCCTGCAGCCGCCGTGCCCACGACGCCCAGGGCCTCTACCGAGGCCGATCCATAGCCGGGAGGTGCGTCTGGATCGACGCCGAGCGGCAGCCCAGCCCCCCTCACCACGATCTGCGACGATGCCGCGCTGCCCGTGCCCTGAATGCTGGCGGGTGCGTCGATGTGGTTGCGGGGGGATTGGCTGAGGTAGGTGTCGGGCAGGGCCTCGAGCACGCTCACCGTCTGGCCGCGGACCGAGAGCAGGCTCATGCTTTGCTGACCCGTCGGCAATGGGAGCCAGCCGAGCGCCAGGACCGCATCCGATGGAGCGGCCTCCGGCAGGTCGAGCGGCACGACCGTCTGGAACGGGGCCGGGAGTGCGAGACGCACCGGTGCCTCGCCCGTGAGATCCCAGACCTGGGCGGGCCCCTGGGAACCCTCCGGGCCCTGCAGCCAGAGCTGGCCTTCTGCGAACAGCGAGAATACCCCGACGCCGTTGGCTAGCCCGGCGAGCGCAAAGGAACGCTCCGGGTCGTTGCCGCCCGCTGCGAGTTCGTAAACGTGCAGCGTGAGCTGGTTGGCTGCTGCGCTGACGACGGAGACCTCGCTGCCGCGGATGTCGACGGGCCCCGCCACGGCTCCGGCTTCTGGCGGGCTGAGGCTCACCGGTTGCCGTAGGGCCCCCGTCTCATCCCAGCTGATGACGTGCACGGTCCCGTCGCGAAGGACGGTCGCGACGCCGTCCCCACTCCACCCGCCATGCCAGTCAAACGGCAGCTCCTGATGAGCGAGCGGCTCGAGTTGCGTGGCGTTCGGGCGGAAGCCGCTCAACGTCAGCGCTTCGAATTCGGGTCCAGAGCAACTCTCGCGAGATACCCTGTAAGCGTCGCAGCCTCGCCACTGTGGCACCAAGCGCGCGCTGAGCACCCAGAGATCCTGCCCGCGTTCTTGCATCTGCCAGAACGTGCCCTCCAGTTTCACGTCGCCGACGCGCACGGGGGCCGTCGGGTCGGTCACATCCAACCGGACCACATGCAGCGTGGGATCCAGCGCCGCCGCCGCGGGTAGCCCGCTCCCGTCCAGCACTGGCGGCTCAGAGGCCGCGACCCAGAGCTCGCCGGAGGCCGAGACCAGCAACTGGTGGATCTCACCCCGCACGGCACCCTGGCTGAGCGTCACGGGAGCATCGGGATTGGAGACATCCAGCAGGGTCAGCCCCCCGGCGTCATCGCCGAGCGCGAGCACGTCGCCGCGCGACGTCGAGACGACGAGCGCACGACTGAGGCCGCTCGGCACGTTGGGAAGATTATCCATGCCCGGGTATGGACAGCCGGGCACACCAGGCTCCGGTGACGCAAAATCCACCGGCGAGCTCGTATCCACGACCGGATTGTCCGTCTCGGTGCCATTGCAAGCGTACCCGACGGCGAGGCCACACCAGGTCAGCACCAACGCACGGCTGAGACGATTACGATTCCTCATGGGGCTCCTCTGACTCGCTCTTTGCTGGCGACGCGGTGCCATTTTCCACCGACGCCGACAACGCAAACACCTGAAAATTGACCTGCACGACGCGCTCGGGATGGCTGTCGAGCTCCGCTGCCTGCAACAGCTCCTGGCGAAAGGCTCGCACCCGTTGCTTGAGCTCTTGCAGCTTCGCGTCGCTCACGCACAGGGTGAGGCAGGAGACGTCGCGCTCTTCGCGCGGGCTGTGGTCGAGGGCGTAGCCGGCGCGCTCCAGCATCATGTGGTGGAAGCTGAAGATGTGGTGCCCGAGCGGTCCGGCTCCTGTCGTGAGGAGGGCCGTGGTCTGCTCGAGGCCGGCGCCATCAGTCTTGGGCTTGCGGCGCAACAGGCCCAGCTTGAGGAGCGTCGCGACCGCCTTCTCCGCCTGCGCGGGCGAGATCTTGGGCTCGAGCTGGCGGGCGATCCAGGCTGGATCTTCGTCGAAATCGGTGCGGCGCACGAGCTCTCGGATCGCGGGCACGTACCACTGGCTGTGGTAGGCGGACTGCTCGCGGGCGAGCTGGTGCACCGCACGAAAAGGCCGGAACCGGAACAGCCGCTCGTAGCCGCGGTTGCGCTCGGCGACGGTGCTGGCCTGGCAGTACGCGACCAACTCGCAGAAGAACTCGGCGCGGTCGCTCACGAGGCCGCAGCCCCTGGCGAAGCGGACCGCCATGCTCGCGCTCAGGTTGCGCTCGCCGTCGATGACCAGCTTCAGGTAATTGCTGGAGCGGATGCCTGCGCGCTGCGAAAACGCGCGAAAGGAGAAGGCGTGTTCCGCTTTGGCATACGCGTAGTGGTCAGCGAGGAAGCGCCTGTAGTCAGAGTAGCTGTACACATTCGGCTTCTCGCGTTCACTCACACCCCAATCTGGCAGCCCCCAGGCGTTGCGTCGAACCCGCGGGCGCAGAAACCGTGTACTCGGAGTACACACGCAGCGAAGCGCTGCCCGGAGCGGTGTCGTAGGGGCCCACGCTGCTCTCCCCGGGGGCCCGTGGCAGAGAGCGAGTTTTGGGAGCGGAGGTCCGCGCGCGTCCGCTGACCGTGGGTCCCACCCCGAATCGTCTTTGGAGCTGCCGATGTACACGCCCGTGAAACAGCTGGGCCAGCGCCGCCAGACGCCAAGCACATGGCGCGAGGCTCAGTGGCGTCAGACAGTGGCGCCAAGCTCAGAAGCGCGGCAGGAGCTCGGCGAAGTTGCAGGGGCGGGTGCGCCCGTCGAGCTGCGCAAGCAGAATCTGGTCCATCGCCAGCCGAACCGCGGGGCGAGAGCCCGGTAGGAGGAAGAAGAGCGTTTTTCCGCAAAGTGCGCCGAGAGCGCGAGACTGAATCGTGCTCGTCCCGATCTCGGCGTAGCTCAGGCTGCGGAACAGCTCGCCAAAGCCGACGATCGGTTTGGTCACCAGCGGCTCGAGCGCCTCGGGAGTCACGTCGCGCGCCGTGAGCCCGGTGCCCCCGGTGGCGATCACGACCTGTACCGCGGGCGCGTCGCGCAGGCGCGCAAACAAATCGCGCAGCAGCAGCAGTTCATCCCGCACCAGATGCCGTTCGACGATGCTATGCCCGGCGGTCGTGAGGAGCTGGACCAGGAGCGCTCCGCTCGTATCGGTTTCGAGGTCTCGCGTGTCGCTGACCGTGACGACGGCGATACCGAGCGCTGAGAAGGTGGGCTCCGACACGCGGCCAGCTAAGCCCGGCCCGGCGCGAAGGTCAACCCGGGGCCGCCCGCGCCGAGCGCCCGCGTCCTGCTTGCTCTTGGCGTGCCTGGTGTTCGGCTGCAAGGGCGATGTCGCTTCTCGCGGCAGTGCTCGCGCCGCCGAGCTGCGCGCGCCGCTGCGCAGCCTGGCCAGCGCCGACGCCGGCACCCCGTCTTCACACGCCCTGTCTTCACACGGCCCATCTTCACACACCGCCTCGGACACGGCGGATGCGGGGGCAAAGCCCCGCTCCACACTGCCGAGGCTGCAGCCCGGAGGGAAAGACGCTGCACAGGGTCGATACGGGATGGTCGTTTCGGTAGAGGCGCAAGCCAGCGCCGCCGGGGTGCGCATGCTGGAAGCGGGCGGGAACGCGGTCGATGCGACCGTCGCGACGGCGTATGCTCTGGCCGTCACGCATCCGAGCGCCGGAAACCTGGGTGGCGGGGGCTTCTTGCTGATCGCTCGCCCTGGCCAGCCCGCCGTGGCGATCGACTTTCGCGAGCGTGCACCGCAGCAGCTCACGGTCGCCCATTTCGAGGCCATGCTGGCGGACGGGGCGCGCGGGCCCGCTGCCTCTGCCGTGCCGGGCAGCGTGGCCGGGCTCAATCTCGCTCTGCGCGACTTCGGCCGATTGCCGCTGCACGAGGTGTTGCAGCCCGCCATCGAGCTGGCGCGGCGCGGTCACCGCGTAGGAGCGCGCGAAGCGGACACGCTGCGTTGGAGCTGGAAAGAGTTGCGGCGCAACCCCGCCGCCTGGCGCAACTTTTCCGGCACGGACGGCCCCGTGCAGGAGGGGGACTGGCTGGTGCGCACGGACCTCGCTCGCACCCTGGAACGTATCGCGGAGGAGGGCGATGCCGGTTTTTATCGAGGCACGACCGGACGAGCCATCGTTGCAGCCATGCGCCACGGCGGCTTGATCAGCGCGCGAGACCTGCGCAGCTATCGCGCCCAAAGGAGCGAGCCGATCGAGCTCGGATATCGCGGCTATGAGGTCTCGACGGCTCCCTCCTCCGGCGGTGTGATCGTCGCGCAGTTGCTGCTCTCGCTCGAGCGGTTCGGCGCTTTTCGGCTGCTGCCTGGCTCTCCGGATGAACTGCATCTGTTCGTCGAGCTGGCGCGGCGGGCGCAGGCCGATCGGCGCTTCGGCGCAACGCGACCGGTCGCCACGAACGAGAGCGGCTCCCTGGCGCTGGCCGAGCGGCTGGAGCGCTTCGCCCAACTCGACTTTGCGCCCTTCGATCCGTGGCATGCCACGCCCTCGAGCCAACTGGCTCATGGGGCGCTGTCCGGCGAACGCGAGTCGGAGCACACGACGCAGCTCTCGGTCGTGGACCGAGAGGGCAACGCCGTGAGTTGCACCACGACACTCTCCGCCAGCTTCGGCGCTCGCTACGTCGTGCCCGGCACCGGCATCGTGATGAACAACTCGCTGGCGGGCTTCGGCATCGGCGCTGCCAACCAACCGCGCGGCGGTCGACGCATCCAGAGCTCCATGGCGCCCACGCTGGTGAGACACGCCGGACAGGTCGTGGCGGTACTGGGCTCGCCCGGCGGTGACACCATTCCAAGCACGGTGGTCCAGGTGCTGCGCCATCTGATCGATCACTCCATGACGATCGACGCGGCCATCGAGGCACCCCGGATTCACCACGGGTTCTTTCCAGACGAGGTCCGCCTGGAGCGCGGGCGCACCCCCGACCCGAGCGTGCTCGACGAGCTACAGGCACGAGGCCACCACCTCAACCTTCGTCCCACCCCGATGGGTGCAGCGAACGACATCCTGGTGGTCGAGGGCGTGGCCTACGGGCACGCGGACTCGCGCGAAGGAGGGCTAGCGCTGCCCGCCCCGCCCGCGCCTCGCTGAGCGCTTCCCTACCCCCGGCCCGGGGGGACGTCGTCTCGAGCCGACGTTGACTCGGTGGGCGAAGGTGCGCTTTAGTATGCGCCTTGCCCGCGACCCTTACTTTTTCTCATCGGCAGGCTGGCCTGCTCTTGCTCCTCAGCGCCTGCTTCGGTTGCGCGGAGGGCGTGCCCATCGGGCCCGACGACGTGGTGATCTTGCAGCAATTGCCCGGGGATGCCGGTGTGTCGGGGATCACTCCGCCGGTCGAGACCACGCCCAACCCTGCCCCCGGCGCCTTGGCTCCGGCACCCTCCCCGGCTCCCATCCCGCCGGTCGCTGCGCCGGTCGTCGTTCCGGAGGCAGGGGCGGTGGACGCCGGCTCAGCCGCCGATGCCGGCGGCTGAGGCTTCGACAGCTCTCGGGACTCAGCTCCCGTTGCGGCGTTGATAAGCGGGCACATCCCAGTCGGCGTCCGAGGGCGACGCCGGGAAGATGATCTGCTCGCGAACCTGCGGTCCCGGTCGCACGACCGTGTGAGGCACGCGGGTGGCGGACGGACGCAGCGGCGGGCGCGGCGCATGCGCGGCCACGCTGACGTGATGGTTCTGTTCGTGGCGCATGTTGACGGACACCGCGCGGGCCTCGCGCGGGATGTTCGACTCGAGCGGCTGCCGCGTCGCCTGCCGCAATAGGTCGGCCGCCTCGTGCTCGGTGCGGTTGAAGCCAGTGGCGATCACCGCCACCTTGATCATGTCGGCCATGCTCTCCACGATCGAGGCGCCAAAGATGATGTTGGCGTCCTCGTGCGCCTGCTCCTGAATCAACGTGGCAGCCTCTTCGATCTCCTTCATCTTGAGATCGGGGCCGCCGACGATGTTGATGAGCACGCCCGTGGCGCCCTCCACCGAAATGTCGTCGAGCAAGGGCGAGGTGATCGCCTGCTCGGCAGCGAGCCGTGCACGCCCCTCGCCCTTGGCGCAGCCCACGCCCATCAGCGCGCGGCCCATGTTGTCCATCACCGTGCGTACGTCCGCGAAGTCGACGTTGACGATGCCCTCTTGAGTGATGAGATCGCTGATGCCCTGGACCGCCTGGAACAGCACCTCATCCGCCTTGCGGAAGGCCTCGACGAAGGTGAGGTCCTCGTCCGCCAAGGTGATCAACTTCTGGTTGGGGATGGTGATCAAGGTGTCGACCTGGTCGCCCAGAGTCGCCAGGCCCAGCTCCGCACGGCGGGAACGCTGACGCCCTTCGAACAAGAACGGCTTGGTCACGACGCCCACGGTGAGCGCGCCCTCTTCGCGGGCCAACTGCGCAATCACGGGCGCCGCGCCGGTGCCGGTGCCGCCGCCCATACCTGCGGTGATGAACACCATGTCGGCGCCGACCAGCGCCTCCTTGAGGCGGTTGACGTCCTCCAGCGCGGCCTTGCGACCCCGCTCGGGATCCGCACCGGCGCCCAGGCCCTTGGTCACGGCTTGACCAATCGGGATCTTGATCGCGGCATTACTGGCGTTCAGCGCCTGCGCGTCGGTGTTGACGGCGATGAATTCGACCCCTTCCAGGCCGAACGCGATCATCGTGTTGACGGCGTTGTTGCCGGAGCCGCCGACGCCCACGACCTTGATGCGCGCCTGGTATTGTTGCGTTTCTTCCGCAAACTCGATCGAAAAACCCATGTGTCCTCGTCCTTCCGCAAAGCTGCGCTGACTCGTTCGCTTTTTCCCGGGGGCAGTGCTCTGCCGAGCCCGGCTAGAATGCCGCTCGGAGCCAGCCGAGCACGCCGCGGCCGATGCCGTTGCTGCGCGAGCGCGCAGCCTCTTCAATGCGGCTGGGGGCCGGCGACTCCTCGACCGCGTAGTGCCGGGCCTCGGCCAGGCGCTGGGCGCCGTAGTGCACGAGCCCGACGCCGGTCGCCCACTGGGGGCCCTGGATCAACTGCACGATGCCCTTCACGCCCACCGGCACGCCGAGCCGCACCGGCATGCCCAGGATCTCCTCGGCCGCCTCGACGATGCCTTCCATCTGGACCGCACCGCCCGTCAGCACCACGCCGGCGCTGAGGTGGTCGATCAGGCCAGATTCCTCGATGCGTCGTCGCACCTCGCTGAACAACTCTTCGACGCGCGGCTCGACGATATCTCCGAGCACGCGGCGCGCGACCTTGCGCGGGGCATGCCCACCCACGCCGGGCACCTCGATCTCTTCGTCGTCGGCGATCATCCGCCCCAGCGCGCAACCGTAGTTGCGCTTGAGCCGGTCCGCCTCTGCCACCGGCGTGCGCAGGCCCGCCGCGACGTCGCTGGTCACGTTGTTGCCGCCCGCGGGAATCGTGCTGGCGTGAGCGATCCCGCCGTCCGCGTACAAGAGCAGGTCGGTAGTGCCACCGCCCATGTCGATCACGCCGCCGCCGATCTCCTTCTCGTCCTCGCTCAGCACTGCCTCGGCGCTGGCCAGCGAGCTCAACACGACGTCGGCGACCTCGAGCTGGGCGCGCTCCACGCAACGAATTGCGTTCTGGACGCAGGAGGTGGCTGCAGTCACCAGGTTGACCCGCACCTGCAGCCGCACGCCGCTCATGCCGATCGGGTCGCGGACCCCATCCTGGTTGTCCACGATATATTCGCGCGGCAGCGCGTGCAAAATCATGCGGTCGGCATCGACGGGAATGGCGCGGGCCCCTTCCAGCACTCGCTCCAGATCCGCCTGCGTGACTTCGCGACCGGCCACCGCCGCCACGCCGTCGGAGACCTGCCCGCGCACGTGGCTACCGCCCACCCCCACGTACACGGTGGTGATCTCCACGCCGGCCATGGCTTGCGCAGCACCGACCGCCTCGCGGATCGCGCGTACCGTCCACTCGATGTTGGAGACGACCCCCTTGCGCAGCCCGCGACAGGGGACGTTGCCCACACCGAGGATGGTGATCCCATCGCCATCGACCTCGCCGACGACCGCTGAGACTTTGGTCGTGCCCAAGTCGAGCCCGACTACGATTTCCGGGGTATTTTCACTGCTTGTGGCCACGTTGGTCTCGTCCTCGGGGGGTTCTTGCTCGAGCTCAATCGACGCTGACACAAGCGCTCGGCCGCGGACAAATTTGTTGCATCCGAGTCTGTGTCGAGAGCGCTCGCGAGTGGCGAGCGACACGCCGTACCCCGCAACGGCGGCCCCGGGACGCCTGCCGCCAGCGCTCCGGCGCGCGCTCAGCGCATGCGCACGACGACGCGCTCGGGATGGAGCGCATTGTCCAGGAACACCACGCCGGGTAGCTCTCGCTTGTGCTCGAAGGTGCGCAGCACCTCGGCCACCATCAGCATCTTGCGGGGCCAGGGCCCTTGGCCCAAATGCAGCGAAACGCCTCGCACGCCGACGACCAGCACCACGGAACCGTCGGGCGAAAGATGGACCTCTTGGGCGCGCTGCGCGCGGCTGACCGGCAGGCGCTCATAATGCTCGAGGACCGTCAGCCCGGTGGCGAGGCGCGCCAGCGCTCCCGGTCGGTCCTTCGCCAGCGCATCGAGGGTGATCCCCGTCAGCATCGGCAGATCGTGGGTATCGCCGTCCTGCCAGACTTTGAAAGGCTCTCCCTCCGCATCGACCAGGAAAATTTCGCCGTCCAGGGACGCGAGCGCCAGCGCCTCGTGCTCCTGCATTTGAATGCGCAGAGTGTGCGGCAGCTTGCGCGTGATGCGCACGCTCTGGATCCAGGGGTCGGTGAGCAGGCGTTGCTCCGCAGCGCGCAGGTCGAGCGCGAGCAGGCTGGTCCCTGTTTCTACCCCGGCCCGACGCGCGACCTCGCGATCGGTCAGGCGCCGGCTGGCTTCGACTTCGATGTTCTGCACCGAGAAGCGCGGGCTGGTCAGCGCTAGACGGTAACCGCCCCAGGCCGTGGCCGTGGCGGTCCCCAGCACCAGGCCGAGCCCGAGGCAGGCCTTGGCACCGTTCCAGATTCGCCCCCACCAGGGCGGGCGTTGCTCCGGCACCCGGGCATTGGGACGCGGCGCCTTCTTCGCCTTCACGCGGCTCCCCCGCCGCTCGGGGGGGTGTTGCCCCGAGCCAGGATCAACTGCTCGATGCGCGCGAGCGTGCGATTGATGTCGCCAGCGCCGAGCGCGATCACGACGTCGCCCGGGCGCGCCATGGCGGCCAGGCGCTCACACAGCTCCTCGCGATCGGGGCTGTAGTGCGCAGAACGATGGCCATGCCGGGTGATCTCGCGGGTCAACGCCTCGCTGTTCACGCCGGGCAGCGCTGGCTCTCCGGCGGCGTAGATCTCGCTCACGAAGACCGAGTCGGCCTGATCGAACGCCTGCGCAAATTCCTGAAACAGCGCCTGGGTGCGGGTGTAGCGATGCGGCTGAAAAGCGACCAGCACCCGCTGCCGGTAGGCGTGGCGGGCAGCATCGAGGGTGGCCCGGATTTCGGCCGGATGGTGGCCGTAGTCGTCCACGAGCGCGATGCCCAGGGGCTCTGCGACCACCGTGAAACGCCGTGCCACACCTCGAAACGTGGCCAGCGCTTCCTTGACCACGTCGAGTGGCACCGCGAGCTCGTCCGAGATGGCGATCACGGCCAGGCAGTTGAGCACGTTGTGCTGGCCGGGCATGCGCACCACGAACTCACCAAGCGAGCGTCCCTTGTGGTGCACGACAAAGGAGGTTTCGAGCCCGCGATAGGTGAGCGCATCGGCAACGTAGTCCG
>Ga0164241_10006149_pt1 | contig 11003 bp, 13 predicted proteins | sample OricomyardsoilBY_FD_108780 | JGI IMG/M metagenome (GOLD analysis project Ga0164241, IMG submission 108780) | Backyard soil microbial communities from Emeryville, California, USA - Original compost - Back yard soil (BY) | ecosystem: Environmental > Terrestrial > Soil > Unclassified | place: USA... | reverse complement strand
CGACGTCGGCTGCGCTCCCCTCCGGGGCGAGCACCACCCCGTCGCTGCTCACCGACCACTCCCCCGGCCCGCCTCGCCCTGGCGGCCCGCCAGGCGCGAGCCGCCCCGGTAATGAAGGTCGGCGGTGATCTCGGCCTGGCTGATCGCGATGCGCGGAGCCTTCGTGGGGCGTGAATGCCTATGTCTCGGGATCAACTTCATGCGTCGCCTCCGTTCGGGCGGTGTACTCGGTTTCTTCAAGCAACTGATGCTCTGGTGAGCCTACCTCAGTCAGTTGCTTGATGCAACCAAGTGTGCGAAGATCACACGGTGCTGAACCACGATTACCCCGGCCAGACCTGCTCGATCGCCGAGTCGCTGGAGGTGATCGGGGAGCGCTGGTCGCTGCTGATCGTCCGCGACGTGCTCAACGGCAACCGCCGCTTCAGCGAGATCCAGGGTTCGCTCGGGGTCGCCCGCAACGTGCTCTCGGCGCGGCTGCAGCGACTGACGGCGGAGGGCATCCTCGAGCGCCGCCCCTACCAGCAGAGCCCAGAACGCTTCGAGTACTTCCTGACCGAGAAGGGCCTCGACCTCTGGCCGGCCCTGATCGCCCTGCTCAACTGGGGCGATCGCTACTCGACCAACCCCGCGGGACCGCCGAAAATCATCGTCCACAAGGAGTGCGGCGGCCGCGTCAGCGATCGCGGTATCTGCGAAGAGTGCGGCCAGGTTCTGAACGCCCGCGACGCCCGCCAGATCCCCGGCCCGGGATCGCCGTTGGCGCTCGCCACCGCCGCTGCCGAGACGTAGGCATCCCCTCCCCCTCGCGCAGCGCAGGCGCTAGCGTTGGCTGGACGGCCAATCGGGTGAACGTGGACTGAGGAGGAGTTGGAATGGCGACTGCGGCGGAGCTTCAGGTTCGGGACAAGGTCTTCATCGGCGGCGAGTGGGTCGCGCCGAGCGGGAGCGAGCCGATCGAGGTGGTGAACTCAACCACCGAGGAGGTGATGGGCACCGTGCCCGCCTGCACTCCCGAGGACGCTGACCGGGCCGTGCGCGCCGCCCGCGAGGCCTTCGACTCCTGGTCGCGCACCTCGCGCCAGGAGCGCGCGGACTACATGGCGGCGATCGCCGCCGGGCTCAGCGAGCGCAGCGAGGAGATCGCGGCGACGATCTCCCAGGAGCTGGGGATGCCGCTGAAGCTGAGCCAGATGATCCAGATCGGCCTGCCCACCGCCCAGTTCGGGGCGATGCCGAGGCTGATGGATGAAATCGCCTGGGAGGAGGAGATTGGCAACTCGCGGGTGCTGCGCGAGCCGGTTGGGGTGCTGGGCGCGATCACGCCCTGGAACTACCCGCTGAACCAGATTGCCTGCAAGGTCGCCCCCGCCCTCGCCGTCGGCTGCACGGTCGTCCTCAAGCCGAGCGAGGTGACGCCGCTGAACGCCTTCCTACTGGCCGAGGTGATCGAGGCCGCCGGCCTGCCCGCCGGCGTCTTCAACCTCATCACCGGCACCGGCCCCGTCGTCGGCGAGGCGATCGCCGCCCACCGCGGCGTCGACATGGTCTCCTTCACCGGCTCGACCCGGGCCGGCAAGCGGGTCAGCGAGCTCGCCTCGGCGACGGTGAAGCCGGTGGCGATGGAGCTCGGCGGCAAGTCGCCGAACGTGATCCTCGACGACGCCGACCTCAGCCGGGCGGTCCCGGACGGCGTCGCCAAGTGCTTCCTCAACTCGGGCCAGACCTGCAGCGCCCTGACCCGGATGCTGGTCCCGCGCGACAAGCTCGCGGAGGCCGAGGAGATCGCCGCGGCGACGGCGGCCGCGTTCACGCCAGGAGACCCGTTCGCCGACTCGACCCGGCTCGGCCCGCTCGTCTCCGACGTACAGCGCCAGCGCGTGCGCGGCTACATCGAGAAGGGCGAGGCCGAGGGGGCGAAGCTGGTCACCGGCGGCGCCGCGGCGCCCGAGGGCCTCGATCGCGGTTACTTCGTCCGCCCCACCGTCTTCTCCGAGGTGGCGCCGGAGATGACGATCGCCCAGGAGGAGATCTTCGGCCCGGTGCTGGCGATCCAGCCCTACGACGGCGGCGAGGACGAGGCAGTGCGGATCGCCAACGACAGCGAGTACGGGCTGGCCGGGGGCGTCTGGTCGGGCGACCAGGAGCGGGCGATCGCTGTAGCCAAGCGGATCCGCAGCGGCCAGATCGAGATCAACGGCGGCGCCTTCAACCCGCTGGCGCCGTTCGGCGGCTACGGCCAGTCGGGACATGGGCGTGAGAACGGGCGCTACGGGCTCGAGGAGCTCTTGCAGGTGAAGTCGCTGCAGCTGTAGGAGGGCGAGGGCGTAGGCGTGGGCAACCTGGGGAGGGTCCTGCGGGCGGGGCAAACAGGCTCCGTTCTCGGACCCTCCCCAGGTTGCCCCCACGAAGCGCTGCTCCAGTGGAGCGGAATAGGCTGGCGGGCATGAACTTCGACCTCTCTGACGAGCAGAAACTGATCCAGAGCACCGTCCGCGACTTCGCCCGCCAGGAGGTCAAGCCTGTGGCGGAGGAGTTGGATCGGGAGAAGCGGTTTCCCTACGAGATCGTCGAGAAGCTCGGGGGGCTGGGGTTGATGGGGATTCCGTTTCCGCAGGAGTACGGCGGCGGCGGAGCGGACACGCTCTCCTACGTGCTGGCGGTGGAAGAGTTGGCCCGGATCGATTCATCGGTCTGCATCACGATGGCGGCCCACACCTCGCTTGGGACGATGCCGATCTACCTGTGGGGGAGCGACGAGCAGAAGGCCGAATGGCTGCCGCAGCTATGCAGCGGCCGGCGCCTCGCCTCCTTCGGCCTGACCGAGCCGGAGGCCGGCTCCGACGCCGGCAACGTCCGTACCCGGGCGACGCTGGACGGCGGCGAGTGGACCGTCAACGGCGCCAAGCAGTTCATCACCAATTCCGGCACCGAGATCTCCGGCTGCGTCTCGATCACCGCCGTCACCGGCGAAGCCAACGGGCGCAAGGAGGTCTCGAACCTGATCGTGCCCAACGGCACCCCCGGCTACGAGATCGGCGAGGCCTACCGCAAGATGGGCTGGAACGCCTCCGACACGCGGCCGCTGACCTTTGAGGACTGCAAGGTGCCCGAGGCCAATCTGCTGGGTCGTCGCGGCGAGGGCTTCAAGAACTTCCTCCACATCTTGGATGGAGGCCGGATCGGCGTCGCCGCGATGGGTGTCGGGCTCGCCCAGGGCGCGCTCGACGAGGCGATCGCCTACGCCAAGGAGCGCCAGGCCTTCGGCAAGTCGATCTCCAAGTTCCAGGCGATCCAGGCCAAGATCGCCGATCTCTCGGCCCAGATAGAGGCAGCCCGCCTACTCACCTGGCGCGCCGCCCTGGAGAAGGACGCCGGCCAGTCCTTCACCCTCACTGCCGCCCAGGCCAAGCTGATCACCGGCCGCCTCGCGGTCAAAGCGACCGAGGAGGCCGTCCAGATCCACGGCGGCTACGGCTTCATCGAGGAGTACCCGGTCTGCCGCTTCTACCGCGACGCCAAGATCCTCACGATCGGCGAGGGCACCGACGAGGTCCAGCAGATGGTCATCGCGCGCCAACTCGGCTGCTAGGACTTCCTAGGCTGACTTCAGCGTGAAGTGGACCCTGGTCCCCGGCGACCCGGGTTCGAGCCAGATCCTGCCCCCATGGGCCTCGACGATCGCCCTTGAAATGGCCAGGCCGAGGCCGGCGCCGTCGTCGCCGCGGGCTGCGTCGCCGCGGTAGAAGGCATCGAAGACGCGCTCGCCGTCACCAGGCGGGATCCCCTCGCCGTCGTCGGCGACCTCGACCTCGACGCCGCCAGGAGCACTGCGGGCGCGAACGGTGATGCTGCCGTCGGCGGGGGTGTGGCGGATCGCGTTCTGGATCAGGTTGAAGAGGACGCGCTGGACCTTCTCGGCGTTTGCCTTGGCGGTCAGCTCGCCGGCGGGCAACTCGGCCGCAACCGTGATGCCGCGCTCTCCGGCCGGCGCTCGCATCGCCGCGACGGTGTCGCCGATCAGGTCGTGCAACTCGATCTGGTGCATCGTCCAGGAGATGTCGCCGGCCTCGATCCGGGAGAGCTCGAAGAGGTCGTCGATGAGGTCGCTGAGGACGGCGACATGGGTGCGGATCTCCCGCAGGTAGCGGTCACGGGTCTCGCCGGTGGCGACGCCGTCGTCGATCGACTCGACCAGCAGCCGCAATGAGGCCAGCGGCGTGCGCAGGTCGTGCGAGGCCGCCGCGACGAGCTGGCGGCGGGCCGCCTCGATCTCGCGCCGGGAACGCTCCTCCATCGCCAGGCGGACCGCGAGAGCGGCAGCCAGGGCGGCGCCGAGCGCGGCCAGCACGACCAGGAGGACCTGGGCCGCCCCCATCTTGCTCGGCACGGCGACAGCCGCCGCGCCGGCGAGGAACGCCGCGACGGCGATGACGACGGCGCGCTTCATGGCCGCAACCGGTAGCCGACGCCCCAGACCGTCTCGATGAACCGCGGCTCGGTGGGATCGTCGCCGAGCTTGGCGCGGAGCCGGCGGACGTGGACGGTGACGGTGCTGGTGTCGGTGAAGAAGGGCTCCCCCCAGACCGCTTCCATCAGCTGATCGCGCGAGTAGACGCGGCCGGGATGCATAGCCAGGTAGGCGAGCAGGTCGAACTCACGCTGGGTGAGCGAAAGCTCCTCACCATCGAGGTAGACGCTCCGCGTCGCCGGCTCGATCCGCAGCGGACCGTGCTCGATCGGCGGCGCTTCGCTGTCTGGTGGCGAGACCCGGCGCAGCACCGCGTCGACCCGGGCGACCAGCTCCGCCGGAGAGAACGGCTTGACGACATAGTCATCGGCCCCCTGGCGCAGCCCGACGAGCTTGTCGGACTCCTCGCCGCGGGCCGTCAGCAGGATCACGGCGATGCGCGGGCCCGCTGCCTCGTGCAGCTGGCGCATCACCTCGATCCCGTCGATCCCGGGCAGCATCAGGTCGAGCACGACGAGATCGGGCCGGTGCGCCGCGGCCAGGCGCAGCGCCTCGGGGCCGTCGGCCGCGCGGTGAGTCTCATAGCCGGCGCGCTCCATGTAGCGGCCGACGACCTCGAGGATCGTCGGCTCGTCATCGACGACCAGCACGGTGCCCTGAGTGGAGTCGGCCATCGCCGCGATTCTCCCCCCTGGGCGGGCGGACTCGCGGCTAACCGAAGGTGAAGGCATACCCCTCCACCCCCGCTTCCGGTTCCAGGCTGAGGACGTGGTGGCCGACCTGGGGCAGATTGACGAGGTTGTAGAGGCGGTGCCCGGTGACCGTGGCGACGCCGCCATGCACGTCGGAGCCCGCGTCCGCCGGCGCGATCGGCTTGCCGTCGAGCCGCACCTTCAGCCGGCGACTCTGACCGGGCGAACCGAGCACCAGGTACACGCGCCGAGCTCCGAAGTTGAGATCGAGCGAGGCGCCCGATTCGGCGGTGGCCGAGTCGAGGGCGATGTTCCAGCTGCCGTGGTAGGCGAATTCATTGGCGGGGAGAACCCGCGGTGCGGTGAACTGGTGCGAACCCGGCGAGAGCATGGCGTTGGTGAAGCGTTCGGCGCGGGCGGCGCCGAGGTAGGTCTCGGGGGTGGTGACGGTGGCCGAGGGCGCCACCGCGCGGACGCGGGTCTCGCTGCCCTGGACCTTCTCCCCCGCTTCAGCCAGCAACTCCCGGATCACCTTCTCTTTCTCCTCGTATTCGCCCTCGCCGAAGTGGGCGTAGCGGACCCGTCCCTGGGCGTCGATGAAGTACTCGGCCGGCCAGTACTGATTTCCGTAGGCGTTCCAGGTCGCCTGTTCGTTGTCCTGGGCGACGGGATAGCGGATCCCGTTTTCGCGGATCGCCGTCTCGACGTTGCCGGCTTCGCGCTCGAACGGGAACTCCGGCGTGTGCACGCCGACGATCGTCAGGCCGTTCTTGCGATAGCGCTTGTCCCAGGCCTTCAGGTAGGGAAAGGTGCGGATGCAGTTGATGCAGCTGTAGGTCCAGAAGTCGACCAGGACGACCCGACCGCGCAGGCCGCGCAAGGTCAACGGCCGGTCGCCGGGAGTGTTGAACCAGCGCTCGTTGCCGACGAATTCCGGAGCCGGCCCGAGCACCGGCAGGCCCGAATCGGGGCCGGCGGTCGTCGTTGCGCTCACCGCCCTGGCGCCGATCCCGTGCCCGGACCCACCGCGAATGTCCGCCAGCGCCGATTGCACGCCGTCCATGCCCTCGAGCCCTTCGCTGGGATTGACGAGAAAGCTCGGCAGGTCGCTGGCGATCGTGTTCTGGAAGCGGATGTCGTAGTTCTGCAACATCGCCAGGGCGACGAGGACCATCACCGCGCCCATCGCGACCTGCAAGCCGGCACCGCGGCGGGCCAGCGGCGCGACGACGCGGCGGCCGCCGAGCATGAGGAAGTAGAGGACGGCGGCGGAGCCGATGCCATAGCTGAGTGCCACCGCCAACCGGCCGGCACTGAACGACTGCGAGGCCGAGACGGTGATCACCCCGGCCAGGATCGGACCAGCGCACGGCGCGTAGACGAGCCCGAGGCTGGCGCCGATCGCGGTCCCCGACCAGAAGCCATCGCCGCTGGTGCGGACGACGCCGGCTCGGCTCGCGAACTGGCTCATCCAAGCCTCCAGCCGCGCCGCCAGCGGCGGGATCATCAGCACGATCCCGAAGCCGAGCAGGACGGCGATCGCCAGCTTGCGGAGGAGGTCATTGGGGAGGCCGAGGGCGGAGATCACGTAGACGAGCGCGACCGTGGCGAAGGTGAAGGAGACGGCGAGGCCGGCTACGATGCCGAGGGGACGACGACGCCCACCGGTCGCCCCGGCCGAGAGCGCGATCGGCAACACCGGCAGCACGCAGGGCGAGAGTGCCGTGGCCGCACCGGCGATGAATCCGAAGAGGATCAGCAGTGCCATCTCGTCAACCTTCCCAACCCCGTCTTACGAGGAGATGACGCCCGCGGCTCACCCACGCCGGGGGCTAGGCGCTCAAAGCGGTCTAGGCGCCAGGGGGCGTGGCGGTGACGTCGCCCTCGGGGCGGCCGGCGACCTCGGCGGCCCGGCCGAGGCTCTCCCCGATCCCGTAGTGCTCGCAGATCGCCAACTCGTGCTCGCGGCGCAGCGGGCGGGTGGGGTCGACGACGGGGGCGGTGCGCAGTTGCTCGCCCTCGAGCGCGACCCAGACGCCGAAAGCAGCGCCGGCGCAACTGCGCAGAGGGATAGCGATGAGCTTGGCGGAGCGGCGGCGGCCGACCTGGGCGATCAGCCAGGCGGGCTCGGCGCTGGAGTTGTCGACGTAGAGGCCGTTGACCTCGCCGACCGCCTCGCCCTCGATCCCGCGAACCTCGGCGCCGACCCACTTGCGCACCTCTGCCAGTGAGGGCAGGGCGGCCGTCTCACTCATCGATCTGCCACTCCAGCAGCTGCACCGCAGCGCTGGCCGGATCGAGCTCCCTGGTCACCACCCGCTCCAGCAACTCCGCCGTGCGCGGGTCCTCGGCGGCGGTGCTCTCGAGCCGGCGGCGCATCCGCGCGGTGGCGATACCCAGCACCTCGCTGCGCAGATTGCGGGCGCGGCGCTCCTCCAGGGTGCCCGCGGCCTCAATGAAAGCGCGGTGCTCGTCGATCGCCGCGGCCAGCTCGGCGACCCCCTCGCCGCGGGCGGCCTCGGTGCGCAGGATCGGCACCTTCCAGGCGCCTGGTTCCTGTGAGAGAGCGAGCACGCTGCGGACCTCGCGCACCATCGTGTCGGTCATCGGGTGGTCGGCCTTGTTGACGACGATCACGTCGGGGATCTCCATCACCCCCGCCTTCAGCGCCTGGATCGAGTCGCCCGAGCCGGGCATCAGCGCCAGCACGATCGTGTCGGCGTGGTCGACGATGTCGATCTCGGCCTGGCCGACGCCGACGGTCTCGATCAGGACGTCGTCCTTGCCGGCCGCATCCATGACCAGTGCCACCTGCAGGGCCGCCTCGGAGAGGCCACCGAGGGCGCCGCGCGAGGCCATCGAGCGGATGAAGACGCCGGGGTCGAGGAAGTGGTCGGAGAGACGGACCCTGTCACCGAGCAGAGCGCCGTGCGTAAACGGGCTGGAGGGATCGATCGAGAGCACCGCTACCTGGCGCTCGCTTTTGCGCAACTCCGCGGTGAGGGCACCGATCAGGGTGCTCTTGCCAACCCCCGGAGGGCCGGTGAAGCCGACGATGCGGGCCTTGCCGGTGCGCGGATAGACCTCGCGGACGAGATCCCAGCCGGCCGGGTCATCTGACTCGATCAGCGTTATCGCCCGCGCCAGCGCCCTCTTGTCACCGGCGATGAGGCGCTCGGAGAGCGGGGCGGCTTTGGCGGCGTCGGGCATGGGCGGGCCAGTCTAAAGTGCGGCCCGCCGTGATCGACTCGATCCGATTCATCAGCCGCCAGGGAATGGCGAACCACCGCTACGGGCGCCTGCTCTGGCGCTACCTCTGGCGGCGCCTGTTCACCCGCGCCGGCCGGCGCTGGCGTACCGACGGCTTCGTCTTCTTCGGCCGCCGCCTCGAACTCGAGATCGGGCGCGAGGCCGAGGTCCGCTTCGGCCGCTTCGTCTGGATCGGCGACGGCTCGAAGATCCGCTGCCACGAGGGCGAGGTCGAGATCGGGGCGAAGACGGTGATGGGCCAGGAATGCACGATCTCCGCCTACCGGCACGTGCGGATCGGCGAGCAGTGCGTGATCGCCGACAGGGCGATGTTCATCGACTTCGACCACGGCGTCGTCGAAGTCGAGCGCCCGATCCGTGTCCAGGGCATCTACATGCGCGACGTCAACGTCGGCTCCAACGTCTGGATCGGCTACGGCGCCTGCGTCCTGCGCGGGGTCAGCGTCGGCGACAACTCGATCGTCGGCACCAACGCGGTGGTGACCAAGGACGTGCCCGCCAACGCGGTCGTCGCCGGCAGCCCGGCCCGGATCATCCGCATGCGCGAGACACCGCAGGAGATGCGCTGGGCCAACCCGGTCGAGCCCGACCCGACGGCCCACACCACGCTCTCCCCGCCAGATCACTGAAGAGTTCGTGTGCCCATAGCCACCACAACTCTTCAGGCAAGAGCGAGCGGGAGGTCCGTCTGGGCGAAGTCGTCGCCGATGCAGAGCAGTGGCGCTGCGGCGACCTTGGCCGTCGCATAGGTCATGCAGTCGCCGTAGTTGAGACGGGCCGGGTGGCGGCCCTTGCCGAAGCGGACGAAAGCCTCGGCGGCTATTGCCCAATGTCGCGCATCGAAGGGAATCGAGGTGGTCGAGTTCTCGTCCAGGAAACGAAGCAAACTGGTGTGACCGGCATCTCCCTTACGAGCGATCAGCACGATCGCGGTCTCGAACAGCGTCGGCGTCCCGACTGCAACAGCGGGAGCTACCGCAATCGCGTCGACGAGATCGAGGTAGCCGTCCTCCTCTTCGAGCACCGAGACGATCGCGGAGCTGTCGAGGATCAGTAGCCGTTCGGCCCGTAACCGAGGATCTCTTCCTTCTCCTCTTTGGTGATCGGCGGGCCGCCGCGGTTGGGGATCAACGGCCAGATCTCGGTTTCCAAGAAGTGGAGCATCTCCTCCCTGGTTCTCGGCCTGGGCTTGCGCTCTTGCTCGGTCGGAAGGCCGAGGCGTTCCCCCCTTTCGCGCAGCGCTTGGCGCACCACCTCCCCCTCGCTCTCGCCGGTAAGCGTCGCGATTTCCGCCGCCAACTTCTCCGTCTCCATGTCTGTGAAGTTCAAGGCCATGATGGGCTTGAACCATCGTAGGCCCCCAATCGTCTGCAATCCAGCGTGCAACGACCCTACCAAGAATGAAAGCTTTTGTCTGTCGATCAATACATTCCATCTCCGGTGCTTCGGCGGGGTGGCCTGCGACGGAGCGTCCCCTGTCTCGCATCCGTCGACTCCGGTTAGGAGGAGCATTGCCACCCATGGACATCGCGGCCCATTTCGGGGACAACCTGGTTCGCTGTCGCAAGCGCGCCGATCTCTCCCAAGACGAGCTCAGCGTTCGCGCCTCAGTTCATCGCACGGAGATCAGCCAGCTGGAGCGTGGCCTCCGCATCGCCCGCATCGACACCCTGATCAAACTCGCCGGCTCGCTCGAAATCCCCGCCGAAGAACTGCTGGCCGGAATCTCCTGGAGCCCAGGCGACACCAGAATCGGGAATTTTCGGCCCGACGAGAAGGGCGGCGGCTAGGCGTCGCTCAAGCCGGGCCGAGCGAAGCGCCGGCCAGGTCCGCGTAGACCGCGACGGTCTGCTCGGCGACGTCGCCCCACTCGAAGCGGCGCACGTGCTCGTAGGCGTCGGCGACGAGGCGGCGGCCGAGCTCGTCGTCGGAGAGAACGCGGATCGCCACCTCGGCGAGCGCTTCGGGATCGTCGGCGCGGAAGCGCAGGCCGCCTTCCTCGTGGACGACGACCTCGCGCAGGCCGCCGGTGTCGGCGACGATGCAGGGGCAGCCGGAGGCCATCGCCTCCAGCGCCACCAGCCCGAAGGGCTCGTAGATCGAAGGCACCACGGTGAGGTCGGCGATCCGGTAGAGCGAGTGCAGAACGTCGTCGCCGATCCAGCCGAGGAATGTGCCGTGCTCCATCAGGCCCAACTCCTCCGCCTGGCGGTGCAGTTCGGCCTCATGGGTGCCGGAGCCGGCGACCAGGAAGCGGGTGCCGGGGGCCTCTTCAATCACCCGCGGCATCGCCTCCAGGGCCAACTGGAAGCCCTTCTCGTAGACGAGGCGGCCGATCAGCAGGACCAGCTTCTCCTCGGGGGCGGCGAACTCCGAGCGCAGGCGCTCCAGCTCGGCCGGCTCCTGCGCCTGCAGATCGTCGGGGTCGATCCCGTTGGGGATGACGTTGATCCGCTTCTCGGCGACGCCGAAGATGTCGACGATCTGCTCGCGCATGTAGTGCGAGCAGGCGATCACCCGCTGCGAGCGGTTGGTGATCCAGCGCTCGACCCCGTGGATGTAGGTCTGGG
>Ga0164241_10006148_pt1 | contig 11003 bp, 9 predicted proteins | sample OricomyardsoilBY_FD_108780 | JGI IMG/M metagenome (GOLD analysis project Ga0164241, IMG submission 108780) | Backyard soil microbial communities from Emeryville, California, USA - Original compost - Back yard soil (BY) | ecosystem: Environmental > Terrestrial > Soil > Unclassified | place: USA... | reverse complement strand
GTGTTCATCCACCTGCGCCAGCTTCGCAACCAGTGGTGAGAGCATGAGCGATGTGACGCCGGGCACTGTGGAACGCGACCGCCGCGCGCTGCGCCGCTGGTTCACCATCGGCGTGGTCATCCTCGTGCTGTGGTCGGTGTGGCTGATCCTGAAGCCGCTGATGACATCACTGGCCTGGGCCGCGGTGCTGGCCTTCCTGCTGTATCCGCTGCAGCGACAGCTGACGCGCCGGCTCGGCAACCGTCGTTCGGCGGCCGCCGGCATCCTCACCGGGCTGACGCCGGTGGCCATCTTCGTGCCGCTGACGCTGATCGGCATCGCCTTTGCGCATCAGGTGACCGAGCTCGCCGCGACGCTGCAGCACAATCGCGACGTGTTCGCGCTGTCGCGCTGGCTCGACCCCGCGCAGCACCCGAGCATCGCGCGACTGGCCAACTGGCTGGCACAGCGCTTTGACCTGCAGGTCGCCGAGCTGCCCGAATATGTGCATCAGGCCGCGCAGAAATGGGCCGGCACGCTGGCGCGTTCCAGTGGCGCGCTGTTCCTGAATACCGCCGGCATGGTGCTGCGATTCTTCCTGATGCTGTTCATCCTGTTCTTCATGCTGCGCGATGGCGCGCTGTGGTTCGAGCGTCTGGCGCGGCTGCTGCCGCTGGCTCCCGGCCGGCGCGATGCGCTGTTCACGCGGCTGGGCAAGGTGCTGCGCGCCGTGGTGTATGGCTGTGGATTGACCGCCCTGGCGCAGGGCACCCTGGTATGCATCGGCTTTGCCATCGCCGGCCTGTCCGGACCCATCGTCTTTGGCGTCCTGGCCAGTGTCGCGGCGCTGCTGCCATTCGGTGGCGCGGCGCTGATCTGGGTGCCGGCCGTGCTGTATCTGCTGGGCACGGGCAGTTTCGGCTGGGCCATTTTCATGCTGGTGTGGGGCGGCGTGGTGTCGGTGTCCGACAATTTCATCCGTCCGGTCATCATCTCGCGCTATACGCCGGTGCCCACGCTGCTGGTATTTCTCGGCGTCATCGGCGGGGTCGCCGCCTTCGGGTTGCTGGGCTTCATCCTGGGGCCGGTCATCCTGGTGCTGGCCATCGAACTGCTGCGCTATGCCGAAGGGTCGATCGCGCGCAGCCCGTGATGCAGAAGTCTCCCGGGCCCATCCGGTAGAATCCGCGGCCTCCCATGGATCTGTCTCACATACTCAATCCGCTCAATGACGAGCAGCGCGCCGCCGTCACGGCGCCGCCGGGTGCAACGCTGGTGCTGGCCGGTGCTGGCAGCGGCAAGACGCGGGTGCTGACGCATCGCGTGGCCTGGGCGGTGACCGCGCTCGGCGCCGCGCCGCATAACGTCCTTGCCGTCACCTTCACCAACAAGGCCGCGGCCGAGATGCGCCATCGCATCGAGAAGCTGCTGGGCATGCCCGGCGGCGCGATGTGGGTGGGCACCTTCCACGGCATCGCGCACCGGCTGCTGCGTCTGCATCATGCGCTGGCCGGATTGCCGCCGGGGTTCCAGATCCTCGACAGCGAGGACCAGCAACGCCTGATCAAGAAGGTGGTGCGCGGGCAGCAACTGGATGAAACACGCTACGTGCCGCGCGAGGTGCAGTACTACATCAACAAGCTCAAGGATGAGGGCCTCAGGCCCGGCCAGGTCAAGCCCGGCCACGATCCCGTCCAGCAGATGATGGCCAAGCTGTACGAGCAGTATGAAGAGACCTGCCGCCGCAGCGGCGTGGTGGATTTCGCCGAGCTGCTGCTGCGCGCCTATGAGCTGCTGCGCGACAACGCCTCGCTGCAGGCCCATTACCGCGCGCGCTTCACGCAGGTGCTGGTGGATGAATTCCAGGACACCAACGCCATCCAGTACGCCTGGACGCGCCTGATGGCCGGCCCCGAAGGCAGCCCGTTCGTGGTGGGCGATGACGATCAATCCATCTACCGCTGGCGTGGCGCGCGCGTGGAGAACCTGCACCAGTTCACGCGCGATTATCCGGAGGCGAAGATGTTCCGCCTGGAGCAGAACTATCGCTCCACCGGCAATATCCTGGGCGCGGCCAATGCGCTGATCGCCAACAACTCCGGCCGGCTGGGCAAGAACCTGTGGACCAGCGGCAGCAAGGGCGAAAACATCAGGCTGTATGCCGCCTTCAACGAGCGCGACGAGGCCGACTTCGTCACGCAGCGCATCGCCGAATGGTCGCGCCAGGGCGGCGCGCGCACCGAGGTGGCCGTGCTGTATCGCTCCAATGCGCAGTCGCGCGCCTTCGAAGAATCATTTCTGTCGGCGCGCATTCCTTATCGCGTGTATGGCGGCCTGCGTTTCTATGAACGCGCGGAGATCAAGGATGCGCTGGCCTATCTGCGGCTGATCTCCAACCGCAACGACGACCCCTCCTTCGAGCGCGTCGTGAACCTGCCGGTGCGCGGCATCGGCGCGCGTTCACTGGAAGTGCTGCGTGAACAGGCACGTCGCGACGGCACTTCGATGTGGCAGGCCACCGCGGCCATGCTGTCCGGCACGCCCGGATCCGCCGGACCGGCCGAGCTGGGCAATCGCGGCGCCGCCGCCGTGCTGGGCTTCCTGAAGCTCATCGACCAGCTCGACCTGGACACGCGGGGGCTGCCCTTGCACGAGCAGATCGATCACGTCATCCAGAACACCGGCCTGATCGAGCACTACCGCAAGGACAAGCAGGACAAGGGCGAGGCACGCATCGAGAACCTGGATGAACTGGTCAGCGCCGCGCGCGGCTTTGATTCCGATGCCATCAGTCCCGGCAGCGATGCGGAGAAGCTGCCGCCGCTGGAGGCCTTCCTGGCCCACGCCGCGCTGGAGTCGGGCGAGGGCCAGGCCGCCGAATGGGAAGACTGCGTGCAGATGATGACGCTGCACACGGCCAAGGGGCTGGAGTTCCCCGTGGTGTTCCTGTGCGGCATGGAGGACGGGCTGTTCCCGCACCAGCGCTCGGTCGATGACCTGGACGGCCTGGAAGAAGAGCGCCGCCTCTGCTACGTGGGCATCACCCGCGCCATGAAGCAGCTGTACATCAGCTATGCCGAGCAGCGCCGCCTGCACGGCATGGACAGCTACGGCACCCCATCGCGGTTCATCGACGAGATTCCCGCCGAACTCATCGAAGAGGTGCGGCCGCGCATCCAGGTCTCGCGGCCGATGGTGGGCAGCTATCGCCCTTCGCCCGCGGCGGCACGGTTCCGCGAGCCCGCGCCCGAGGCGGCGGCGCCCGGCATGAAGCTCGGCGCGCGTGTTCGCCACGGCCGCTTCGGTGATGGCGTCATCCTGAATCTCGAGGGCCAGGGTGCCCAGGCGCGCGTACAGGTAAACTTCGAGCAGCAAGGGGCGAAGTGGCTGATGCTCTCGTACGCCAACCTGGAGATCGTGCGGTGAAAGTGCTCATCCTGGGTGCCGGTCAGGTAGGTCGCACCGCGGCCTATCACCTGGCGCGCGAGCCGGACAACGAAGTCACGGTCATCGATTCGAACGAGGCCGTGCTGCGCGAACTGCAGAGCCGCATCGACGTGCGCACGGTGGCGGGCAATGCCTCGTATCCGCAGATTCTCGAGGCGGCCGGCATCGCCGACGCCGACATCCTCGTGGCGCTGACCAGCTCCGATGAAGTGAACATCGTGGCCTGCGAGATCGCCAATGCGCTGTATCGCACGCCCACCAAGATCGCGCGCATCCGCGCGCCCGAATACACCTCGCAGGAAAAACTGTTTGCCGCGGGCGCGCTGGCCGTCGACGTGTGGATCAGCCCCGAGCAGCTGGTCACGGAATACATCGAGCGGCTGATCCACAATCCCGGCGCCTTGCAGATCGTGGACTTCGCCGATGGACGCGTGCGGCTGGTGGGCATGCTGGCCCGCAAGGGGGGCCTGCTGGTGGGCCAGCAGCTGCGCACGCTGAAAGACCACATGCCCAACGCGGATGCGCGCATCGCCGCCATCTATCGCAACAGCCGCTTCATAGAGCCCGATGGCGAGACCGTGGTGGAGGAAGGCGATGAGATCTTCTTCGTCGCCGCGCGCGACAACATCCAGCGCATGATGAACGAGATCACCCGCGCCGAAGAAAAGGTGCGCAAGGTGGTCATCGCCGGCGGCGGCAACATCGGCTTTCGCCTGGCGCGCCTGCTCGAGAAGCACTACCAGGTGAAACTGATCGAACGCGATGCCGAACGGGCGCGGCGTGTCTCCGAGCGCCTGGAGGGCACCATCGTGCTGCACGGCGACGCGCAGGACGAAGAACTGCTGATCGAGGAGAACATCGACAGCACTGATGTGTTCGCGGCCGTCACCAATTCAGAAGAGGCCAATGTGCTGTCGGCCATGCTGGCCAAGCGCCTGGGCGCGCGCAAGGTGCTGGCGCTGATCAACCGCCCCAGCTATGGCGAGCTGATGGACAATCGCAGCATCGACATCGCGGTGTCGCCGCAGACCGTGACCATCGGCTCGCTGCTGGCACATGTGCGCAAGGGCGATGTGGTGCGCGTGCATTCGCTGCGACGCGGTTCGGCCGAAGCGCTCGAAGCCGTGGTGCACGGCGATGCGCAGCGCTCGCGCGCGGTGGGCCGCAGTATCGAGGAGCTGGACCTGCCCAATGGCGCGGTGATCGTGGCGCTGGTGCGCAACGAGCGCGTGATCATCGCCCACCACAACACGCGGATCGAGCCCGAGGATCACGTCATCGTGTTCCTTTCAGACCGGCGCCAGATCGACGCCGTGCAGCGCCTGTTCGACTCGGACTGAGAGCCCACGCCACGTGCGCTCCCTTCTGGCGGTAACGAATGTGCTGGGCGCGCTGCTGGCGCTGTTCAGCGCCTACTTCCTGCTGCCCATCATCACGGCGTGGATTTACGGCGAGACCGAGTCGCTGCGCATCTTCGGCGAGTGCGCCGGCATCACGCTGGCCGTGGGCGCGTTGCTGCTGCTGACCACGCTGCGCTTCCGCACCGAACTGAAGCCGCGCGATGGCTACCTGCTGGTGAGCCTGGCCTGGCTGTCGGTCACCGCCGCCGCCGCGTTGCCCATGATGCTGGGCGCGCCGCAGCTGTCCTTCACCGACGCCTATTTCGAGTCCATGTCGGGACTGACCACCACCGGGTCGACCGTGATCACCGGCCTCGAAAAATTGCCGCACGCGGTAAATCTGTGGCGCTGCGCGCTGCACTGGCTGGGCGGCATGGGCATCATCGTGATGGCTGTCGCGGTGCTGCCGATGCTGGGCGTCGGCGGCATGCAGATGTATCGCGCCGAGGCGCCAGGCCCGGTGAAGGATGCCAAGCTCACGCCGCGCATCACCGAGACCGCCAAGGCATTGTGGCTGGTCTATGCCGGGCTCACCGCGGCGTGCTTCGCCGCGCTTTGCCTCGCGGGCATGTCGGCCTTCGAAGCGATCTGTCACGCCTTCTCGGTGATGTCGCTGGGCGGATTTTCGACTCACGATGCCAGCGTCGCCTGGTTTCATTCAGCCACCATCGAAGTCGTGCTGATGGTATTCATGCTGATCGCGTCATTGAATTTCGCCACCCATTACGTCGCGCTGCGGCGAGGCGATTTTTCCGCCTATCGGCGCGATCCCGAGGCGCGCTGGGTGTTTGTATGGGTGGGCTTCAGCATCGCGCTGCTCACCGCCGAAGTCATTCATGCCGGCCTGTACGGCACCTTCGCGCAGGCCCTGCGGCATGTGGCCTTTTCCACCGTATCCATGGCAACCACCACTGGTCTGGTGACTGCCGACCACTCCCTGTGGCCAGTGTTCGCTTCCATGTGGATGCTGTTCCTGAGCTGCGTGGTGTGCAGCAGCGGCTCGACCGGCGGCGGCATCAAGCTGTTCCGCGCGCTGATCATGATCAAGCAGTTCTTCCGCGAGATCTTCGTGCAGGTGCATCCCGCCGCGGTGGCGCCACTGAAGATCGCTGGCCAGGTGGTGTCGAATAGAGTGGTGTACTCGGTACTGGCCTTCATCTTCGTCTACTTCATGACGGTGGTGATTCTCACCTTCGTGCTGCTGTCCACGAACATGGATTTCACCAGCGCGATGACGGCAACCATAGCGTCGATCAACAATGTCGGTCCTGGCCTGGGCCAGGTGGGTCCCGGCACGAACTATGGCTCGCTGAACGACAGGCAGACGTGGGTCTGCACGCTGGCCATGTTTCTGGGCCGCGTCGAGCTGTTTACTTTCCTGATATTGTTTTCGCGGCCGTACTGGCGCAAATAGACGCGCCGGTCAGAACAGATCGATGTCGCCCGGCTTGGAGGCCGCGCGCGAGTCGCGCACCTGCGAGGGGTCTTCAGCCACGATGCCGTTGGGAAAAATCTTGCCCAGGTGCATGCGCTGCGTCTCTGACAGCAGCCGGTCGCGCAGCCGGCGATGCAGGCCGTTCCAGTTTTCATCGCCGCGCTCTGGCATCGTGTCCAGCTGTTCGGCGCTGCCCGACAGATAGTCCCGCACATGGCTCAGGTGCTGCGTCATGCGGTCGTGATACTGCAGGCAGGTGATGGCCAGCAGCATCTCGGTACGCATCGCCGCCAGCGCATCGGAACGCACCGCACCCGCCGCATTGGCCAGCATCGTGGCCAGATTGCGCAGCGCCTCGCCCAGCGCATCCACCGAGGGCTGCGACTGCTGCAGCGCCAGCTCGATCTGGTCGCTGGCCGCCATCAGCACGCGGGCGGTCTCCTGACCGCTGTTCTGGTTACCCGCTCCCACCGTCGGCCTCAGGTACCCGTGCTCAGCAGCGGCTGGGGTGGAGGCGTCATGCGCAGCAGACCTGGAATGTCCAGGATCAGGGCCACCGTGCCTTCGCCGAGAATGGTGGCGCCGCCCACACCTTCGATGCGGGCATAGTTGGTCTCCATCGACTTGATCACCACCTGCTGCTGACCCAGCAGCTGGTCGATGAACAGGCCGGCGCGCCGACCGTCGCCCTCGACGATCATGATCAGCCCTTCGTGCAGCGCATCGCTGCGCGGCAGCACGCCGAATACTTCATGCAGGCGGATGACGGGCAGGTATTCGCCGCGGAACGAGAACACCTCGCCGTGATCGTAGATATGGCTGGCGGCTCCGGGCTTGAGCTGCAGCGACTCGATCACGGTGACCAGCGGCACGATGTAGGTTTCAGTGCCAACGGCGACGGTCTGTCCATCGACGATGGCCAGCGTCAGCGGCAGCGTGATCGTGATCGTGGTGCCCTGGCCCAGCTCCGAGCGCAGTTCGACACTGCCACCCAGATCCTTGATGTTGCGGCGAACCACGTCCATGCCCACACCGCGACCGGAAAGGTCCGTGGTCTGCGCCGCGGTGGAAAATCCGGGCAGGAAGATCAGGTCGTAGATCTGTTCATCGCTCAGCGACGCATTGGCGTCTATCAGACCCTTGCTGCGCGCCTTTTCCAGGATCCTGTCCTTGTTCAGGCCACCACCATCATCGCTGATGACGATGTTGATCGATCCGCCCTTGTGGAAGGCGTTCAGGTGAACGGTGCCCTCCTCGGGCTTGCCGGCCTGCACGCGCGCCGCGGGCTGCTCGATGCCGTGATCGACGCTGTTGCGCACCAGATGCACCAGCGGGTCGCCGATCTTCTCGAGCACGGTCTTGTCCAGCTCGGTCTGTTCGCCGGAGATCTGCAGGCGGATCTTCTTGCCCAGGCGCGTCGACAGGTCGCGCACCAGTCGCGGAAAGCGGCTGAACACCGAGCCCACGGGCAGCATGCGCACGCGCATCACGCACTCCTGCAGCTCGCGGATATTCATGTCCAGTTGCGCCAGGCCCGAACGCAGGCGCTCGGCATGCGGACCGTCGAAGCGCTTGCTCAGCTGGCTGAGCATGGACTGCGTGATCACGATTTCCCCGACGGTGTTCAGCAGTTCGTCGATCTTCTCGATCGCGACGCGGATGGAGTTCACCTCGGCGCTGCCTGCCTGCGCCGCACTGGCCGGCTGCGCGGCGCGCGCGGCGGGAATCGCCGCCACGGCTTCGGCCGGCGCCGGCGCCTCGGCGATCTCCACCTCGACTTCAGGTTCGGCCACCGGCGCGGTTCCACCGTCCGCGGCTTCGATGGTCAGTTCGCAGTCGCCTTCGGCCCATTCGAAGATCAGCTCGATGGCGCTGCGCGGGGCCTCGGTGAGCAGTTCGAGCTGCCAGGAAATGAAACAGATGTTCGGGTCCAGCTCCACCAGCTCGGGCACGGCGGCGTAATCGGCCTGCACGCGAAGCTCACCCAGCCCCTGCAGCTCGCCGAACATCCTCAGGGGATCATTGCCGCGGCCCAGCAGTTCTGGCAGGGCCTTGAAGCCGATCTTCCAGCGGCGCATCGCGCCTGGATCTGCCGTGAGCGCGGTTTGCGCCGCAGCCGGGGGCGCATCAGGCCTGGATTTGGCGGCGGCGGGCGGTTTGGCGGGTTTGGTTGCGCCGGCCTTCTTCTGTTCATCGATGATGCGCGTGAATTCCGTGCGCAGCGCATTGGCGGCGGCCGGATCAAAAGTCTGCTGCTTCTGGATGGCTGACAGCATGCCGCGGATCTGGTCCACCGACTGCAGCAGGCCCTCGCAGATGGGCGCCGTGACTTCCATGCGCTCGGCGCGCAGCTCATCCAGCAGCGTTTCGAGGGTATGCGTGAACGAGGCCACCTCGTTGAAACCGAACATGCCGGCGCCGCCCTTGATGGAGTGCGCCACACGGAACACCGTGTTCACGGTTTCTGAATCGACGGCGCCGGGCACCAGCTTCAGCAGCGCGTTCTCCATGGAGTCCAGCGCCTCGAAGCTCTCGACGAAGAACACTTCGTGGAATTGGTCCAGCTCAATGCCCACCGCGGGCTCCTTGCAGGTGCGCGGTGAGATGCAGCGGTTCGGTCACACCAAGCAGCTGGCTGCTGCGCAGCAGTTCGGGCGATACCGCCGTCCACTGCAGCGTCTTGCCGCGCGCGGCATGCGCCTTCGCGAAGGCGATCAGCATCTGCAGGCCGGCGGTGTCGATGCGTTCTACCGCGCCGCCATCGACCAGCACGTCGGAATCCCGGAAATCGACAGCCAGCAGCTGGAACAGCATGTCGTTGGCATCGCGCAGGGTGAAGGAGGACTCGAGCTTCAGCCCGGCGCGCTGCGGCGCCGCCGGCGCGGCGCCGACTTCTGGCATCGGCGCGGCCACTGCTGCAACCGCGGCCTGCGCCATCACGGCGTCGGCGGCAACCACTTCGCGTTCGACGTCCTGCTCCACCGCGGCGGTGCTCGTCACACCCGGCCACTTGGACTTCTTCACGCGCGACGCCGGCGTCGCGGCCTTGCGGGTCGTGGTCGAGCGCCGCGTGGCCGCGGTCTTTTTCCTGCGGGAGGATTTCATATGCCAAGGCCTGCGATCAGGTCATCCACATCATTCTGGTTGGCCACCGCATTGACGGTGACGCCGGGCACGGAGGGGCCGGCCGGATCCGTGGCATTCAATTTCGCAACGCGCTCCAGCGGCACGCCGGAAACCTGCGCCAGCTCGTCCAGCACCGATTCGACTTCGCCGATCAGCTTGCGGATGCCGTGCAGTATCTGCCCGGTCAGATCCTGGAAGCCCTGCGCAAGCATGACTTCCGTCAGATTGGCACGCACTTTCTCGGCGTTGCTCTGCACTTCGCCCAGGAATTGGCGAATGTCGCTGTGCGAGCGGCTGTCCAGTGTTTCGCCCAGCACGCGCGCGTCGCGCGCAGTGACTTCGGCCAGCGGCGCCGCCTGCTCGATCAGGTCCAGCGTGCGGTGCGCGGCCTCCTCGGTCATCTTCAGCACGTGATCCAGGCGCAGCCGCGCATCGGGAATCTCGTGCCCCGCCAGCGCCGCAATGCGCGAATCCAGTTGAAAGCGTGCCAGCGCGGCGGCCAGCGACTGCGAGAGCTTGGCGATGCCGGTGCGCAGCGAAAGCTCGCGCGCGCTGTTCAGCTCGCCGAGCAGGTCATCGAATGTGCCCTCGTCACCGGCCGCATAGGCGTGGTTGAGCTTCGCCATGACGCCGCGGTAGCGCGACATGAATTGCCTGGTCACGATCAGCCCGCGGCCTGGCTGGCCAGGATCTTGTCGATCTTTTCCTTCAGCGTCTGCGCCGTGAACGGCTTGACCACATAGCCATTCACGCCGGCCTGCGCGGCCTCGACGATCTGTTCGCGCTTGGCCTCGGCGGTCACCATCAGCACCGGCAGCTTCTTGGTGGCGGGGTCACCGCGCACCTCGCGCAGCAGCTCCAGCCCCGGCATGCCGGGCATGTTCCAGTCGGTGATCAGGAAGTCCACGTCGCCGGCCTTCAGCACGGGCAGCGCGGTCTTGCCATCGTCGGCTTCGGCGATGCTGGTGTAGCCAAGATCGTTGAGAAAGTTCTTGATGATGCGACGCATCGTCGAGAAATCGTCCACGACCAGAAAACGTATTGATGTGCTCATACACGATGCTCCAGATATCAGGCGATCAACGTCGCTCCACGCCACCCACTGCCTCGGTGAATCTCACGCCGTAACGGTCATTGACCATTACCACTTCGCCATGCGCCACCAGCCGGCCATTCACCAGCACGTCCAGCGGATCACCCGCGGGCCGGTCCACCTGCACCACGGACCCGGGCGCCAGCTTCAGCAGTTCGCGAATCGTAATCTGCGTGCGGCCAATCTCCAGCGACAGGCGCACATTCACGTCAAGAATCATGTCGGAAGCCGGTGCGGCGCTCATGCGGATTTCCTTGCAAAGGCGTCCAGTGCGTTGCCGGTCTTGCGCATGGTCAGCTGCCCCACCCGCACCACCTGCTTGCCGCGTTGCTGTCCCAGCTCGCCGCGGAACAGCGGCACGCCGTCGGCCATCACCGTGGCGCGGCCGTCGAATTCAATGGGCAGCACGTCGCCGGCGCGCATGTCCAGCAGCTGTCCGAGCGTCACGCGCGCCTGGCCAAGGCCGGCGGCCAGCTCGACTTCGGAGTCCTCGAGCTCGTTGCGCATGATCTGCGCCCAGCGC
>Ga0164241_10006147_pt1 | contig 11003 bp, 4 predicted proteins | sample OricomyardsoilBY_FD_108780 | JGI IMG/M metagenome (GOLD analysis project Ga0164241, IMG submission 108780) | Backyard soil microbial communities from Emeryville, California, USA - Original compost - Back yard soil (BY) | ecosystem: Environmental > Terrestrial > Soil > Unclassified | place: USA... | reverse complement strand
GCCTTTATATTTTTAATTATCATTGGATTTTTTCTTGATTCTCCCGTATTTCAAATTCCTGCTGCAGCCAGCATTACTATTTTATTTGCTATTCTGATAGGAGTAGCGGGTGCATTTTCTTACTTCATGCAAAGCTGGAGTATTGTATATCTTATTATTTTTTTATTGGGATTAAATTTTTTCTATCGCAATCACTGGATTGACCCGAGCAACAAAGCATACGGATTAAATTATGAACAAAGAGAGGAACGGCCATCTTATTCAAGAGAAGGATTGCTGGCGCTTTGTACACCCGAAAAGAAAAAAGCAGATAGCCTGAATATGATTTCCATTTTAAACAACTGGAAACGTAAACAGGATAGTGATAAGCCTTTGTTTCTAATACTAAATACAAGTGGCGGCGGCCATCGTAGTGCAACATTCACGCTAAGTATGTTGCAGTATTTAGATAGTATGACCAATGGCACTATTATGCAAAAATTATTTCTCATCAATGGCGCTTCCGGCGGCATGATAGGTGCTACTTATTTCCGTGAGTTGTATTTACAAAAACAAAAAGGAAAAACGATCAACCTGCAGGATAAAAAGTATGTTGATAATATAGCGAGCGATTTATTGAACCCACTGTTTTCTTCTTTTGTAGCAAGGGATTTAGTGTCGCCTGCACAAAAATTCAGTATTGGTAATAATAAGTACATCAAAGACCGCGGTTATGCTTTTGAACAACAATTAAATGTAAATACTGGTGGGGTTTTAAATAAGCACCTGAAAGATTATATAAAAGATGAAAAGGCAGCTAACATCCCGCTTATTTTTTTTAATTCTGTAGTAACACGCGACAGCCGCAAAATGCTTATCAGCACACAGCCTGTAAGCTTTATGATGCAGGGATGGCAGGACACTACAATAATGCCGGAGATGGATCCTGATGTAATTGACTTCGCATCATTTTTTGCGAAACAAAACCCTTACGATTTACGTGTACTGACAGCCCTTCGCATGAATGCTACTTTTCCTATTGTATTGCCAAATGTATGGCTGCCATCAAACCCCGTAATAGACGTAATGGATGCGGGCCTGCGCGATAATTATGGACAGGAAACGACATTACGTTTTCTGGAAGCATTTAAAGATTGGATTGATCAGAATACAAGTGGCGTATTGATTATACAAATGAGAGATAGAAAACCCGGTGGCTGGGACTATCCATATGTATCAGATGATTTAACAGACCACGCTACAAAACCTTTTTTATTGTTACAGAATAACTGGTTTAAAATGATGGAGTATTTTCAGAATGATATGCTCAGTTATTATAGCGATTATCCCGGAAGAAAAATTCATAAAGTACTTTTTCAATATTCGGCAGATAACGAGGAGAATAAAGCGGCGTTAAACTTTCATTTAAGCCGCAGAGAAAAGAACAGTATTCTTTCTTCAGTAAATTCAGCAGTAAATCAAAAAGGCTTTCAGCAGTTGAAGCAATTGTTTGAACCGGCAGTTACGCCGGCTGAATAAGGCGGAAACTTTCTTTCGCAATTTCTATTTCTATTTTTTCATATGAATTTACAGGGTCGCCGTCTATATGCATGGGTGCATTATTTCTATTGTGAATGACAAGCTTAGTAGTTTGAAAATAAATGATGGGTTGATCAAGAGAGTTTTCTATCTTTTTTAATTTCCCCGCAAGAATTTGTTTGATAAGATTAAATAGTAAAAGAGGTTTGGCTGATTTCTTCGCAATAACAATATCCAACAACCCATCCGCTAATAAAGCTTTTGGAGCGATGGTAAAATTGTTGCCAAACTGGTTACTGTTCGCAACGCTGATAAAAAACGCTTCTGTAGAAAAAGAAAGCCCGTTCGCTTCTACTGTAAACAAATAAGGAGCAGCTGAAAAAAAATTGCGGCTTACTAATGCAGCATATGTTTTTAATCCACGCTTAGGTTGCTCTGCAAATTCATGCGCCACTTTTGCATCAAAGCCGAGGCCGCAGAGCATACAGGCAAATTTTCCATTCACAAAAAAACCATCAATAGCAGAAGGCTTACCATCAAAAACAATATCCAAAGCTTTAGATGGATCTTTCGGAATTTTTGCAGAATAAGCCAGCCCATTGCCGGAACCAAAAGGAAGAATACCAAAGTTAACCGGAAGATGCAGGAAGCTACCTGCTACTTGATTTACTGTTCCATCACCGCCGGCTATCACGATATCAGTAACCTGCTTTTCCTGAATAGTGGGGATAAGAAATGAATAATCACCGCTGGCTACAGAATGCACGATCTGGAACGGTATATTCCTTTCCTTTGATTTTTTTTCAATTAATTGCCGCAACCCCGATTTTGTTTGTACACCGGAAATAGGGTTGATGATATAAATGATATTACGCCGCATGGTAGCCTTCAAAAAGCACAAAAGTATATATTGTAGTATTTATCAATCGATTAATTATTTTAAGGAATTAGCGAAGTGGGAAAATTTTACCCCACTTTGCCTGTATTTTACTTCATTATAAAATAGCACGATATTTTCTGTATAATCAGCTTAGCAAGAAAATTTTAATCAGCGAAGCGCAGGCATGGAAAAACCACCTAAGAAGAAAAGAAGTCTCGGCAAAAGAATACTGCGGATTACGCTGAAAACATTCCTGTTTATCTTTCTTTTTTTCATTCTCCTTATTTTATTAATCCAGACCGCACCGGTACAGAATCTTATCCGGAAAAAAGCGGTTAGCTGGTTACAAAAAAAGCTGGATACAAAAGTGGAAGTAGGCCGTATTTATGTAGGCTTTCCCAAAAATATAATCTTAGAAAATATTTATGTTGAAGACAGGCAAAAGGATACACTTTTATCTGCGGGAAAAATTAAAGCGAACCTGAATTTATATCAGGTCATTTTTAAGGGCAATATTGATTTTGAAAATATCGAACTCAATACGATTACTGCGAAAGTAAAAAGGGAATTGCCCGATACTACTTTCAATTTTCAATTTATTATTGACGCATTTGATTCAGGTAATGATGATGCCAACGAAAAAGATACTGCTTCATCTTCGTCTTCTTTTGCAATACGCAAAGTGCAGTTAGATAAGATACGATTGGTGTATAAAGATGTATTGACAGGAAATGATGCTGCTGTATACTTCGATCATTTGGATACAAAGATTGACCGGTTTGATTTAGATAAAATGGATTTTGATGTATCATCCATTAACCTAAAAGGGCTGGCAGCAAAGCTGTACCAATCCAAACCTTTGGTCGAAGAAAAATTAGAGACAGAAAGAAAGCAGGAGGCATCAGAGCCGGTTTCATTAAAACTCGCATTAGGAAAAGCTACCCTGGATGATATAAAGTTGGATTATAAAAATGATGTTTCATCTACGTATGCAAATATTGCAGTAGGAAATTTTTATGTGAAGCCAGATAAAATTGATCTGGACAAAAAGACAATTCGCATTGATGACTTTAACCTTGAGAATACAGTAGCTACTATACGGTTGGGTAAATCTGAAGAGGCAAAACAAGTAAAAGAAGAAACGGAAGAAGTAGTAAAGGTGCAAAAAGAAGCGGGCTGGAAAATTATCGCAAACTCTATTGGCCTGGCGAACAACGCTATTCAATTTGATAACGATAATGCGCCAAGGCAAAAAGAAGGGATGGATTATGCGCATTTGAAGGTGAATAAGCTGATGCTAAAAACAGATGATTTTATTTTCAGCGATGATTCAATTGCAGGAAAAATTAAAACAGCATCATTTACAGAGCAAAGTGGGTTTGTGTTACAGCAATTGCAAACCGATTTTTTATACGGCAATAAAAACGCCTACCTGCAAAACCTGTATCTGAAAACACCCGGCACAGAATTACAAAGAAAAGCGGCTATTCAATACACTTCTATCGAATCACTAAGTAGTTCGCTGGCAGATATGAAAGTGGATCTCGATATCAGCAATAGTAAAATTTTAGTAAAAGATGTATTGACATTCGTTCCATCCCTGAAATCACAACCTGCTTTTGCTGATGCAAATGCTACATGGTTTATCAATAGCCGCATATCCGGAAAGATATCCGATTTGAATATTCAATCGTTACAGTTAAGCGGTTTGCAGGATACTAAAATGAATGTAAAAGGAACGATCAAAGGCTTGCCCAATGCAGATAAGACATATGCAAACCTTTCGATAAACTCTATTACTACTTCTAAAAGAGATATTGAGAAATTTATACCAAAAGGAATGTTGCCGCAGAACATAACATTACCCAATCGCATTAATCTTTCCGGAGATATAAAAGGTAATGCAGAAAAGATGGCGGCAGATCTCGCTTTGAAAACTGACCTGGGAAATGCACGGGTAAAAGCTATAGCAAGCCAGTTAACAAATGCGCAGGCTGCAGTGTATGATGCAACGGTAACTACAGAGTCAATAGACCTTGGTACAATTTTACAAGACAAAAAAACCTACGGCCCTATATCTGCAACTTTTACAGCCAAAGGAAAAGGATACGATATTAAAACAGCGAATGCAGTAGTTGATGGAATGATTAATTCAATGGTGTATAACCAATACGAGTATAATAATTTCAAATTAGCAGGTAAAATTGAGAATCAACTCGCGAATGTAGAAGCAAGCATTCACGATGCGAATATCGATTTTTCCTTACAGGCTTCTGCCAATTTTTCTACTCCCTATCCGGCGATTACATTATCAGGAACAGTGGATAGTATAAAGATGCAGCCTCTTCATCTTGCAGAAAATGTAAGAGTGTACCGTGGTAAAATAGAAGCGGATTTTCCGAATACAAATATTGATAGCCTGGAAGGTAGTTTGCAATTATCCCAGTTTTTATTGGTGCATGATGACAAGCGCTTACAATTAGATACCATTCAGCTACATGCTGGTAATGATTCTACCGGAAAGTTTGTACGATTGAACAGCCAGGTTTTAAATGCGGCCATCGAAGGGCAATATAAGATTACAGCGCTGGGAAATATTTTACAACAAAGTATTCAGCCCTATTTCAATGTCGGAGCGCCGGATTCTATCATGAATGCGGATCCCTATAATTTCCGTTTGAATGTTTATATGAAAGATAACCCTGCATTGCAGTTGGTAGCGCCATCGGTAAAACGACTGGATTCACTCACTTTGCGTAGCCATTTCTCAAGCGATAGCGGTTGGGCAGCTATTGTAAAAGCACCGGCGATGGATATAGGTACAAGCAATGTCCGCAATTTTGAGTTGAACGCCGGAACAAATGATGCTAAAGATGCTGCAAAGATTAAAGCAACAGTAGAAAGAATTGCAAGCGGTAGCAGCATTGAATTAAACAACACAACGATTGATGCAACGATTGCTGATAACACTATTGATTTCGGATTAAATATCGAAGACCGTGCAGAGAAGGATAAGTATAAAATCAGTGCGGTGGTAAAGCAACCACAGGAAGGTGAATACGCTATTACAGTAAAGCCGGATAACCTTTTATTAAATTATAATAGCTGGACTATCGCAACAGATAATGAGATCACCATAAAAAAGGAAGGATTGAATGCTCATAATTTTTTATTGAGCAGAAATACGCAGCAACTATCTGTCAATAGCCAGTCTGCTACACCCAATGCGCCATTGGATGCGTCGTTTACTAATTTCAGGTTAGCGACATTAACAGGATTTGTACAACCTGATTCAACATTAGTGGATGGTTTGTTAAATGGTAAAATCACATTTACTGATTTAAATACTGAACCTGTTTTTGCGGGCGACCTTACAATACAGGATTTGAATATTAAAAATGATACAGCAGGTAATGTGCACATTTTGGTAGATAATAAAACTAATAATGCATATGCAGTAGATGTTACATTGGATGGGCGCGGAAATGATCTTAAACTAAAAGGAAACTATTATGTGCAATTGGTAAATGGGAAAAGTTTTGATTTTGACCTGGCCATTAATAAACTTCCTGTAACAACGGCGCAGGCATTTTCTGCAGGGGCTATTCGTAATGGATCGGGTTCAGTAAACGGACAGTTTAAACTGGCTGGTACAGTTGATAAACCTTCATTAAATGGCGACTTGAATTTTGACCAGGCAGCTTTTAACCTGAGTATGCTGAATAATTATTTTCGCATTGACAAAGAAAAAATCAGGATAGATGGAACGGGTATTCATTTCGATCGTTTCCAGGTAAAAGATTCGGCAAATAATACATTAACCATTGATGGTATTGCAGCAACGAACAATCTGAAAAATTATAAGTTTGATATGGATGTTCGCTCTAACAATTTCAGGGCGCTGAACAGTACTAAAAAAGATAATGACCTTTTTTATGGCACACTTTATTTTTCAACCAATTTAAAAATTACGGGAACAGAACTTTCACCTTCAGTAGATGGAAGGTTGACAGTGAATGAAGACACGAAGATGACTGTGGTGTTACCACAACGTGATCCGGGTGTGGTAGACAGGGAAGGTATAGTAGTATTTGTAGATAAAGATGCGCCATTGAATGATTCCCTGTTTATGCTCGCTTATGATTCTTTAAACGTTTCTGATTTCAGAGGGATGAATATTTCTGTAAACCTGCAGGTAGATAAAGAAGCTGATTTTACTTTGATTGTAGACCAGGGCAATGGTGATTTTTTAAATGTAAAAGGCGAAGCAAACCTAACCTGTTCTATTGATCCCGGAGGAAAGGTAACGCTTACCGGTACGTATGAATTAGAGGAAGGTGCATATGAACTGACTTTCAATTTTCTGAAACGAAAATTTGAAATACAGAAAGGAAGCCGAATTGTATGGGAAGGCGAACCGACAGATGCGAATGTAGACCTTACTGCTATTTATGTAGCCAATGCAGCGCCTTTGGACTTAGTAAAAAATCAATTAGCGGCAGATATTACAGCCAATCAACGTAATACTTATTTACAAAAACTTCCTTTCAACGTGTATTTAAAAATGGAAGGAGAGTTGCTGCAACCATTGATAACATTTGATATTCAATTACCGGAAGATAAAAGTTATGTTGTGTCAAACGATATTGTTACAGCAGCACGTACAAGGCTCGAACAATTGCGGCAGGAAGAGGGAGAAATGAATAAGCAGGTTTTCTCATTGTTGCTACTTAATCGTTTTATGGCAGAAGATCCTTTTAGCAGCAGTGGCGGTGGCTTAACAGCCGGAACATTTGCACGCCAGAGTGTAAGTAAATTATTGACGGAACAATTGAACAAACTGGCAGATGATTTAGTAAAAGGTGTTGATCTGAATTTTGATGTGCTTTCTTCAGAAGATTATACAACTGGGCAGCGAAGAGATAGAACCGACCTGAATGTAGGCTTATCGAAAAATTTATTAAACGACAGGCTGACTGTTTCCGTAGGCAGCAATTTCGAGTTGGAAGGCCCGCAGAATACGAACCAGCAAGCGACAAATATCGCTGGCAACATTGCAGTAGATTATCATTTAAGCAAAGACAACCGTTATCTTTTACGTGCTTACAGAAAAAATGAATATCAGGGAATTATTGAAGGATATATCGTGGAAACGGGATTAAGTTTTTTGATACGTGTTGACTATAATAAGTTCCGTGAAATATTTTTATCGCAGGAGCAAAGAAGAAAGCAGCGTGAACAGCGCAGGCAAAACAGGGAACAATCACAAACAACAACAGAGCAAAACAGGGCTGTAAAGGAGGAGGCGAAATGAAAAGGCAGTTCATGATAAAGGATTTATTTGTTTATAGCATTATTATTTCCATGCTGGTGTCTTGCAGTGCTACACGCAAAGTACCTGAGGGCGATGCACTCTATACAGGAGCAAAAATAAAACTGGATGGTCCCGATCTTTCGCGTAAGCAAAAAAAGAACTTACGCAATGAAATGTCTTCACTCACAAGGCCGGTACCGAATAAAAAAATATTAGGTTTCCGTTACAAATTATTTTTTTACAACATTGGTGTTTTTAAAAATAAGTTAGGCGAGCCTCCTGTATTGTTAAGTGATGTAAAGCCGGAGTATAATGAGAAAGTATTAAGCAGCACTTTACAAAATCAGGGCTTCTTTGATGCTTCTGCAAGAGGGGAGATCAATAAGAAAAAAAAGAAAGCATCTGTTACGTACACAATACAAACAGGCGAACGATATTATATTAATGAAGTGCATTTTCCGGAAGATAGTAATAAGGTGTTGCAAAAAAATATTGCCCTGTCATCGGAGAAAACATTTTTAAAAACGAAAGAACCTTTTGACCTGGCTGTTATTAAAGGGGAGCGTGAGCGTATTGATGCCTATTTGAAAGAACGCGGCTTTTATTATTTCAACCCTGATTTTTTAATTGTTGAAGCCGATAGTACAATAGGTAACCATACTGTTAATTTATACCTGAAAGTAAAAAATGAAACACCTGCAGCCGCCAGGGATTTATATAGGGTGAATGATGTTTATATTTTTACTAATTATCGTTTGAATGATACTACAGCTACTGATTCATTAAAAAAACGTGCTGAGTTTTATAATGGCTATTATGTAATCGACCGGCAGAAATTATACAAGCCTTCTTTGTTTGAAAGGGCTATGCAGTTTAAGTCAGGCGATATCTACAATCAACGCGATCATAATCTTACACTAAGCCGTTTAATCAATTTGAATTTATTCCGCTTTGTAAAAAATAGTTTTGAACCTGTAAGGGTAGGTGATACAGCCAAACTAAATGTATTTTATTATCTCACGCCAAGCCCTAAAAAATCAATCCAGGGAGAGATTAATGGAAATACTAAATCGAATAATCTTGTAGGTTCATCGATAACTATCGGGTGGATGAACAGGAATACATTCCGTGGCGGTGAATTGTTATCTATAAAAGGATCTGGTGGCTTTGAAGTACAATATAGCGGCAATTTCCGGGGGTATAATACATATAGGGCAGGCCTGGAAACAGGGCTATCGTTCCCTCGTTTTCTTATTCCTTTTATTAATTTAAAAACAAGAGGAAGCTTTATGCCGAAGACAAATATGTCGTTGGCGTATGACATCTTAAATAAGCGCAAGCTATACACTATGCAATCTTTCCGATCGGAGTATGGATATGTTTGGAAAGAAAATATCCGGAAGGAACATACATTTAATCCTATCAGTATAAATTATGTGCAACCATTACAGGTAACAGATTTATATAAAAGCAGCGCAGCCACTAATCCGGTATTATTGAAAGCCATCGAAAAACAATTTATACTCGGTTCTAATTATACTTTTAATTATAACCAGCTACAGGGAAAACCTGCCATGAGTGGAGGTTTTTATTTCAATGGTAGTGTCGACCTTTCCGGAAATATAGCTGGCTTATTAATGGATGCTAATGTGCGTAAAGGAAATGTGAAAGAATTATTCAATGCGCAGTATTCGCAGTATGCAAAATTTGAAACCGATGTGCGGGCGTATGCAAAAATTTCTTCGTCAGCAGTATGGGCCAACCGTTTGATTATGGGTTTTGGTTTGCCGTATGGCAATTCTTTATCATTGCCCTATGTAAAACAATTTTTTATTGGAGGTACCAATAGTATCCGTGCATTCCGCAGCCGCTCATTAGGGCCGGGCACTTATAAAGACACTGTATCTACCGTATTTCTTCCTGACCAGTCGGGTGATATAAAACTTGAAGCCAATACAGAATTGCGTGCAAAGATTGCAGGCCCATTGCATGGTGCTTTGTTTTTAGATGCAGGTAATATCTGGTTGTTTAATTCTGATAGCTCGCAGCCCGGTGGGCGTTTTTCCAAAACATTTTTAAAAGAGATAGCAGTGGGCGGCGGCGCTGGTATCCGCTTAGATATTTCATTTCTTGTCATCCGGCTAGATGTGGCTATTCCTTTACGTAAACCTTATTTACCAGACGGCGAAAGATGGGTAATAGATAAAATTGATTTTTCAAGCAGAAGCTGGCGCAGGGATAATATCGTTTTTAATTTAGGAATCGGGTATCCGTTTTAAGGATGTTGTATTTCTTTCCATCCTAATATTTCTATTGCAAACGAATCGCATGCATTTTCAACGGCTAATAAATCTTTTGATTTAATAGAAGAACCAATAACATGGTCACCTGTATTTGGAAGCGCTATTTTTCTTTTTAAACTATCCGCTGTTCCCAATTGATAATACATTCTTTTAATGGCAGATACTTTTACTACATCATCCTGGTGTTCATCATCTTTATAATAATAAAGTATCAGCGTAGGCTGTTTTACTTTTTCAAATACATGCGCTTTCATTGTTGTCTCCAGCAACTCCTGTAATTGAACGGCTGCTTCCATTCTGTATTTATAATTCCAGTATTTTTTGTAAATGCTGCTTGTATCAGATGAGATATGATAATTACCTTCTACCCAATGTGCCACTTGTAATCCCCAATGATTATTTAATACCCAGGCAGCACTATTATTAATTTCAATATTAGGAGAAAGAAGAATTAACCCGGCAATATCAGGATATTCCGCAGCAAGTTTTAATGCAAGCGTACCACCTGTAGATGTTCCCATCAGTATTACTTTTTTGCCCAACTGCTTTCCGATAGCATAGGCTTCTTTTGCGGAGTTCCATAGTTTTTCAGCTGTAAGGGAAACTAATGGTTCAATGGTATCAATACCATGCTCAGCAAGGCGCGATAAAAAAAGATTGCATCCGAATTTTTTTGCAAAAGCAATATGAACAGGATTGCCTTCTTCGTGGCTGGCAGAAAATCCATGAAGGTATACAACAGCATATTCCGTTTTCTGACGCAGAGAATCATCCGACCAGATAATTTCTGCTTCATTTCCCGGTTTAAGTTTATGAAGCGATTCTTTACGTTGAATAAATTTTTCAAGCGAATCGGGTGCCGCAGGTATTGCTGGAAGGTTTGTGACGTACACCGGTGAAGCCGGTTTTGGCCCTAAAAAGTAAATAATAATTAAAAATAAAACGATGAGTGCTAGCCACTTCAGAAATTTCACGGCAGGTTATTTTC
>Ga0164241_10006146_pt1 | contig 11003 bp, 12 predicted proteins | sample OricomyardsoilBY_FD_108780 | JGI IMG/M metagenome (GOLD analysis project Ga0164241, IMG submission 108780) | Backyard soil microbial communities from Emeryville, California, USA - Original compost - Back yard soil (BY) | ecosystem: Environmental > Terrestrial > Soil > Unclassified | place: USA... | reverse complement strand
TGTGCATGGCAAGTAATATGTACATGGGTAGCGAACAACTTGAAGTGATCATTAATGGCAAGACCTATTATTCGTGTAGCCCCCATTGCACGAACCTGCTGCAATCAGAAGATCATATACGGGTAGCCACAGATCCGATTAGTAAAAAGACGGTCGACAAAGCTAATGCTTTCATTTCGATGAGTGCGGACAGCGTTGGTACAATACTCTATTTCGAATTGGATAAAAACGTAAAGCAATATTCAAAGAAACAATGAGAAGAAGGAGAAGAACCAAATTCTCAGCCTAATAATTTAGAAAGGAGATATCATCATAAGCTACTGAAATATAGTACTTAAAATCTAAACCTAGAAAACCATGAAAAAATCAATTGTATCATTCACATTCCTCATTGCAGGATTATTTGTTGCCTCCGTATTGATAACAAGCTGCGGTAGCAAAAAAACGGAACAGGCTCCCGAAGAAAATCACCACGAGCATGATTCAACCAGTCAGCACGAAAACATGCCAATGGATTCTACACAAACCGCATATGCCTGCCCGATGCATCCGGAGGTAACTGGCAAGGAAGGTGATAAGTGCTCAAAATGCGGAATGGCATTGGAAGCGGTGAAGGACAAACACGAACACTAAAAGCCGATTGAATTTATCAAACGATGAAGTGAATGTTGCCTTTAGTTAGCATTTGTTTCATCGATAACCCTCTTCTGATAATTCATTTATGACAATATTTTAAAGAGATGATCAAGAACAAAAATTTACTCATTCGAAGAATCCATCGCTACCTCGGACTATTTATCGGTATTCAATTTCTCGGCTGGACAATCAGTGGTCTTTACTTTAGCTGGAACAACATTGATAATGTACATGGCGATCACCTGCGCAAGTCAACTTCCTTCATCTCAGCAAATGTTTCCACCGTTTCACCAACCGAAGCGATTCAAAACCTAAAGCAAACCCAAACAGTAGACTCCATACATTCTGTTCGTCTTATCAGAATTCTGGATAAGCCTGTTTATCAGGTTGCATACTTCTCGGGCCATGTGGGTGAAGGGATGCATCATCATCTTCATTATGCACTGGCGGATGCTGGTACAGGGACGATGAAAAAGAGTCTATCTAAAGAAGAGGGTATTGCTGTTGCTGAAGAACAGGTTATATCAGGTGCAACCATAAAAGAGGTAGAGTACCTGGAGAGTACCAATGGTCATCACGAGTATCGCGAAAATCCTTTACCTGCCTGGGCAATCACATTTAACAATCCTGATTGCACCGTGTATGTCAGTGCTGAGTTGGGAACCTTTCAATCGATACGACATAACCAATGGAGAGTCTTTGATTTTTTATGGATGTTCCACACGATGGATTATGCCGGACGGGACAACTTCAATAACTGGTTGTTGAAAATACTTTCTGTATTCGGTCTGTTTACCGTATTGTCAGGTTTTCTACTGTACACCATTTCATCGCGTACACTTAAAAAGATGTTTGTCAAATAAATTCAACCAAACGTAACTAACATGAAAAGAACTGTAATAATCTTTGCCATTGCACTCCTGTATTCTGTATCAATAAAGGCACAACTCAATTTACCACCGGCCAGTACAGATGCAACGTTTAAACAGCAGATTGGCTTTGGTGAAGTGGAGGTAAAATACTCCCGCCCGAGTGCACGTGGCAGAGTAATTTTTGGAGGGCTTGTTCCTTTTGGAGAGATGTGGCGAACTGGTGCCCACGATGCTACCACGATTAAATTTTCTGAAGCTGTGAAGTTGAATGGCTACGACATTCCCGCGGGCACATACTCCTTTTTCACGATACCCAATCAGAATGAGTGGACAATCGTAATTAACAAGTCTACTGAAATGCACGGTACTTCCGACTACACACAAGAGCAAGACTTGGTGCGCTTTACAGCAAAGCCTGAAAAGTCGGCACGATACTACGAAACATTTACCATTGAAGTAAATGACCTCACCAAAGAAGAAGCGGGATTGTTTTTACTATGGGAGAACACGCAAGTGAAAATCGCAATCAAAATGAATGTAGACGAAAAAGTAATGGCTGAAATCAATGATCGGATTAATGTAAAAAAGGAAGACCGTGCAAGTCTCTTCTATCAATCCAGTGCTTACTATTTCAACAACAACAAAGATATTAAGCAGGCTTATGCCTGGGTGCAAGTGGCCAATAGCAAAACGCAGGATGCTGCATATCTTCAACTGCAGGCAAAAATTGAAGCCGCAATGAATGACTATGCAGCGGCTCTTAAAACATTGAAAGCTTCAACCAATTTAGCCACAACAAAGAAACTCGATCAGGTTATCGTAGCAAACGAGAAACTGCGTATTGAATGGGAAACGAAAACTGGCAAAAAGTAAAATGAAGAAACTTGCATCTATCACACTATTTGTATTACTGTCATTTTCTTCCTTTGCGCAAAGAACCAGTTCCGGGAAAACTGACATCGACCTGAAGCAAAGTAAACTGGAGTGGACAGGTAAAAAATTAGGCGGTGAACACTATGGAGAAATACAAATGGCATCCGGCTATCTCACGTTCGCCAAAAATAAATTAACAGGTGGCACCTTTGAAATGGACATGACCAGCATTACTTGTGCAGATATTACCGATGAAAAATCAAACAGGCGCCTGGTGGATCATTTGAAATCGGAAGACTTTTTTTCAGTAGAACGCTTTCCTACATCGAAGTTTGTCATAACTAAAGTAGACCCGAAGTCAACAAACGAATACACTGTGACGGGCAATTTAACCATTAAAGAAAAATCAAATCCAATCACATTCACGGTAAAAGTGACTACTATGAACAAGCAAACCATTGCCGAAGCCACGCTGGTGTTTGACCGAAGTCAGTATGATGTGAAGTTTGGATCACAATCGTTCTTCGAAAACCTGGGCGACAAATTAGTCTACGATGACGTGGATATGACTGTAAAACTGGTATTACGTTCAGAGTAAGTAAAATATTTTAACACCTAATCTTTTCATGATGGAACATCAACACGGACATCAGCAGTTCACTTGCCCCATGCACCCCGAGGTGGTGAAAGACGCACCCGGCAAATGCCCGAAGTGTGGAATGGACCTGGTTCCGCTTTCGAACTCGAAAGGCGAACATGCGGAGCATCAACATCATGTTCAACATGAAAATGAACACGCACATCATCACATGAAAGTTGAAAAAAGTACCGGAGATGAGCATCAACACTCTGGTCATTCAAGCCATGCTCACCATGAAGGAATGATTGACGATTTTAAAAAGCGATTTTATATCGTACTGGCGCTTACTATTCCAATCATGGCATTATCGCCAATGATCCAACATTGGCTCCAGTTAAACTGGTCGTTTACAGGATCATCGTATCTCCTCATGACGCTTGCGACTGTTGTTTATTTTTATGGAGGATGGCCGTTCCTGGTTGGATTGAAAGATGAATTAAAAGCGAAGGCACTTGGCATGATGACACTGGTTGCCGTAGCGATTACCGTAGCCTACGTGTACAGTGTAGCCATTGTACTCGGACTAAAAGGAATGGATTTTTTCTGGGAGCTGGCAACATTGATCCTGATTATGTTATTAGGCCATTGGATTGAAATGAAATCAATCATGGGTGCTTCACGTGAGCTTGAATTACTTGTGAAGCTTATGCCTTCCGAAGCACATCTTATAAAAGGTGACCAAATAACAGATGTAAAAACAGAAACGTTAAAAGCGGGAGACATTACCCTTATTAAGCCAGGAGAAAAAATAGCGGCTGACGGAATTATCATAGAAGGAACAAGTTACCTGAATGAATCCATGCTGACCGGTGAGTCGAAGCCGGTGGAGAAAACAAAAGGAGAAAAGGTAATCGCAGGTGCAATCAACGGGAATGGTTCAATTAAAGTGGAAGTCTCTCATGAAAGTAAAGACTCCTATCTCGCACAGGTAATCAAACTGGTTCAGGACGCTCAAAACAGTAAATCAAAAACACAATTGTTAGCAGACCAAGCGGCACGTTGGCTCACCATCATTGCCCTCGTCTCTGGAGCACTTACTTTTGTTGTTTGGCTCGTTGTTGGAAAAGACCTTGCGTTCGCGATGGAGCGAATGGTAACGGTAATTGTGATTTGTTGTCCGCACGCATTGGGACTTGCTGTTCCATTAGTCGTGGCAAGATCAACAGCTATTTCTGCACAGAGCGGATTACTTATTAAAAACAGAACTGCATTTGAGAATGCGCGAAAAATAACAACACTGGTTTTTGATAAGACCGGTACACTCACGTTGGGAGAATTTAAAGTAGTACGCTTTGAATCGTTCATCGAAAAGTTTGATCGTAATCAGGTATTGATATGGGCAGCCGCACTGGAACAAAATTCAGAGCACCCCATTGCCACAGGTATTACAGAGAAAGCAAAAGAGCTTAAACTGGTATTACCTGCGATCAATGAATTCAAAGCCCTTACGGGTAAAGGGATACAGGCCATCATTGATGGCAAGTCAGTGAAGGTCGTAAGCCCCGGTTATTTAAAGGAGAATAATCTGCAAGCTTCAATCACAACGTCTACCCAAGCTGAAACCGTTGTATATGTTTTACAGGACGAGCAAGTAGCGGGTGTCATTGCGCTGGCGGATGAAATTCGAAACGAATCTCCGGAGGCAATCAAAACACTACATGCCAACGGAATCAAGACTTTGTTACTCACGGGTGATAATAAAGAAGTTGCAAAACAGGTTAGTGATTCTCTGGGGATGGATGGCTTTATGGCAGAAGTACTCCCCCATCAGAAGTTGGAAAAAATTAAAGAGCTTCAATCGAAGGGAGAGTTTGTTGCCATGACAGGCGATGGTGTGAACGATGCGCCTGCGCTGGCACAAGCGAATATCGGAATTGCGGTTGGCTCAGGTTCAGATATTGCAGCAGAGACAGCAGGTATTGTACTGGTTAACAGCAATCCGCAAGATGTAGTAAACCTTATCCTCTTCGGAAAGGCGACCTATAGAAAAATGATTCAAAATCTGGTTTGGGCAACAGGCTATAATGTGATTGCTCTTCCGTTGGCAGCAGGCGTTTTATATACATATGGAATTACGCTGAGTCCGGCAATGGGTGCAGTGCTGATGAGTGTGAGTACAGTAGTAGTAGCGATTAATGCAAGAGTTCTTAAAGTAAAGTAAACTGCTGTTCTTATAAGAATTAAGATGTGGGGAATAATTGGAAAGGATTGTCGACTTCACTCAACAATTACCGCAAGGTGAATTAACTAATAAATGCCTTAGGTTCGTTTCTGGACTATCAGGTCACCTTTTATAGCCCTGTTCCATCAGGCACAAATATTGGACTGGATGATTAAAAATAAATCCACCAATATGAGTCACGAAAAATTTAAAACCTGCATTGATGCCTGTAATGACTGTGCATCAGAATGCGAACACTGCGCAACTTCATGTATCCATGAGAATGACGCCACCATGTTTACAAAATGTATTGAGTTAGACCGCTATTGCGCAGATATGTGCCGTATGGCCGCATCCTTCATGGCACGATCCGATGAGCATACAATAGAATTCGTCAATAAGTTCTGCGGTCTTTGTGCTGAAATTTGTGATGCCTGTGCCGAAGAGTGTGAAAAACATTCTCACATGGAACATTGTAAACAATGTGCAGAAGCCTGCCGCGCTTGTGCTGAGGAATGCAGAACAATGTCGGAACTGCACGTATAACACCTTCATCTAATCCTTGCCGTAACCGCGCAGGGATTATTTATTTCTGTATTATGAAACTTGCTTTCTGCATACTGTTTTGTTCGTTGACTGTCTATAGTTTAACCTATGGTCAACACGAACAGCACCAGACAAAAAAAGATACATCCGGTCAATCAGAAATGGATGTGTCTATGGATCATTCCAAAATGAAACATAGCATGGACTCCAGTATGTTGCCGATGTCTCACTCTTTATCTCTAAATCTTCCAATGAATAGAAATGGCTCAGGAACCGGTTGGCTTCCTGATGCATCGCCTATGTATGGGTATATGTTACACACAAAAAAATGGATGTATATGATTCATGGAAACATCGTATTGAGATACAATAACCAAGATGTAGGAAATGAAGGCTCTCGTGGTAATACAAAAGTAGATGCCCCCAATTGGTTTATGTTTATGGGGCAGCGAAAGGTAGGAATGAAAGGATTATTTCATTTCAACACGATGTTTTCACTCGATGCTATCTTTGGCGGCAACGGATACCCTTTACTGTTTCAAACCGGAGAATCGTATAAAGGCAAACCGCTTGTTGACCGGCAACACCCACATGACCTGTTCTCTGAACTATCAATTGCTTATACACAATCATTCACCAAAGATATTGACGCCTTCATTTACTTCGGATATCCCGGAGAACCAGCTTTAGGACCGGTGGCATTCATGCATAGACCATCCAGTATGAATAACCCTGATGCTGCACTAGGACATCATTGGCAGGATGCAACACATATAACCTTCGGTGTAGCCACTCTGGGTTTCCGCTATGAGATATTTAAACTGGATGGTTCAATCTTTACCGGGAGAGAACCAAACGAACATCGCTATGATTTTGATAAGATGAAATTTGATTCTTATTCTTATCGCTTAACAGTAAATCCTAATCGCTATCTTTCGCTACAAGTATCCCAGGCTTTTATAAAAAGTCCTGAAGAGTTAAATCCGGAAGAAGATATTTGGAGAACGACTGCCTCTATCAATCATACGATGCCATTAATAGGCGAAAATCACTTTCTTACTTCGGCAGTAATATGGGGTTATAATGATAGTGGTGAAAATCACAAGGAGAATTCACTCACATTGGAATCTAATCTTCAACTGGACAGGTTTGCAGTCTATGGCAGATTTGAATATGTCGAGAAATCTGCTTCTGAACTTTTACTGAATGAATTCAATGAAGATCAAATTTTTAACATCAATGCCCTCACTGTGGGACTGAATTATACTATCCTTCGCAAAGTACAAACAAACTTTTCAATAGGAGCTCAGGCCACTTTATATAAACCGGACAATGCCTTGAATACAATCTATGGTAAAAATCCATTTGCTGCTGAGCTATATTTGCGCGTAAGTCCCGCCTTAATGAAGATGGCCAAAATGAAAATGTAAGCTGATTTTTCGCTTAAAAAGCCGCATTTCTGACGAATTAACAATTTCTTCATCCATAAAGCTTGATTTTCATTTTCAATATAACGTAATATTGCATTATTACGGTACTGGAGAATGTATTCGCAAACAAAACATACTTTCAGATTCATTTTAATGGCGGGAGCACTCTGTTTGCTCTTATCTACTGCGTACACGCAAGACACCGACTGGCACCTGGTCGAAGGAAAGGCGATTGCTGAAAAGTCACTTACGTTACCAGGAAAGAATTCAACGCAAATCTATCGGGAAGTGAATCGCTGGTTAATTAAGGTTTACACAAATCCGGAAGATCTCCTGAAAGCCAAATTAGATGACGAATACCTGCGTGGTATTGGATACGTTCCTAATTGTATAAAGTTTGGCACCATATCAAGTGCCGGGTTGCAATACACATTCACGTTTGACATCAAGGACGAGAAAGTGGTATTCAAGATTTGTGACGCTTTCCTTATCTACGGTTATACACAGGATGATGAAGGAATTTACCCGGTAGAAAACTATATTTTTATTAAGACCGGTAAGAAGAAGAAAGAACGTAAAAACAATGATTCCGAATTGGTACTAGCCTCGCTCAACGATTTTTCAGAGTCGATGTTTAAGGGGCTGGAAAATCATTTTGCTCCAACGAACTGATTTTCTGAAAAAATGAATGTTTTAGCGTAATATTGCGTTATTAGAATTATATGGGAATAACCAAGTCAGAACTGTTCAAAAAACGTCAGAATAAGGTCGCCACCCTGGCCAAGGCGTTTGATCACCCGGCACGCGTAGCGATTCTTGAGTATCTATTGGATAATAAGACTTGTATCTGCAACGACCTGGTGGATGTATTACCTTTATCGCAGTCCACAATAACCCAACACTTGAAAGAGCTGAAGCAAATCGGAATTATCAAGGGAGAAGTGGAAGGCCCAAAAGTGAATTACTGCATAGATGAGAATGTGTGGGAGGAAGCGAAAGATATATTCATCAATATGTTTTCGAAGTATGTGAAGAAAAATGACTGCTGCTAAGTCATTTTTTTGCTTAATCATAACGTAATATTACGATAATACAATATCATAAAACCATGAATACAACAACGGAAGCATCAGAACAACTCAAACAAATTGTGAAGGAGAAATACAGCAAGATTGCGGAGCAGGATAAAGAGTTGAATGCTTCAAGTTGCTGCGGGGCTACAAGTGGTTGCGCCACGGTAGATTATAAAATCATGGCCGATAATTACTCCAGTCTGAAAGGATATGCTGCTGATGCGGATCTCGGTCTGGGCTGTGGACTGCCCACGGAATTTGCACAGATAAAAGAAGGTGATGTTGTGGTTGATTTGGGATCGGGTGCTGGCAATGATTGCTTTGTTGCTCGATCGATAGCCGGGGACAAAGGAAAAGTGATCGGCATCGATTTCACCGATAAGATGATTGAGAAGGCAAGAATCAATGCTGATAAACTTGGCTACAACAATGTTGAGTTTCGCCAAGGTGATATTGAGAACATGCCGCTGACCTCAAATGTAGCGGATGTGGTCGTGAGCAATTGCGTATTGAATCTTGTTCCAAACAAGAGACAAGCCTTTGCTGAAACGTTTCGTGTGTTGAAAAAGGGAGGACATTTCAGTGTATCGGATATCGTGCTGGTGGGTGATCTCCCCGAAGGTTTACAGAAGAGTGCAGAGATGTATGCCGGTTGTGTTGCCGGTGCTATTCAGAAGGACGAATATCTGTCCATCATTCAGCAAGCCGGGTTTACGAACATCACAGTGCAAAAAGAAAAGCGGATCACGCTGCCGGAAGAAATTCTGAAAGACTACTTATCTCAACAGCAGATACAAGATTTCACCACAGGGAAAACCGGAATTTTCAGTGTGACCGTATTTGCTGAAAAGCCAGCCAGTTGTTGCCCTCCGGGATGCTGTGATTAAACACACTCAACACAACAAGGCATCTAAAGAATTATCAGTTTAAAATGGAAACAATAAAAACACTCATCATCGGCTCAGGGCCTGCGGGCTATACCGCTGCTATCTATGCAGCACGTGCTAATCTTAAACCTGTTATGTACACAGGCATGGAACCTGGTGGTCAGCTTATGACAACCAACGATGTCGAAAACTTCCCAGGATATCCAGATGGCATCATGGGACCACAGATGATGGAAGATTTAAAAAAACAAGCCGAGCGATTCGGAACAGACATCCGCATGGGCATTGCAACCGCAGTCGATTTCTCAACCTACCCTTTCAAGGTTGTTATTGACGAGCAAAAGGAAATCCTGGCGGAGAGTGTGATCATTTCCACCGGAGCATCAGCCAAGTGGTTGGGCATCCCCTCCGAAAAGCGACTCAACGGTGGTGGCGTTTCAGCCTGTGCCGTTTGTGATGGATTCTTTTATAAAGGAAAGGATGTCGCCATCGTAGGTGCCGGTGACACAGCTTGTGAAGAGGCACTATACTTATCCAAGCTTGCCAGTAAAGTTCACATGATCGTGCGAAAAGATGAGATGCGCGCTTCAAAGATCATGCAGGAGCGCGTAAGGAAGACTTCTAATATTGCCATTCACTGGAATTCTGAAACCGATGAAATTTTGGGCGACACTGTCGTAACAGGTGTGCAATTAAAGAACAATGTGACAGGTGTTGTTACCGAAATTCCCATTGAAGGTTTTTTTGTTGCCATTGGTCACAAACCAAATTCTGACATTTTCAAAAAATATCTTGACCTGGATGAGCAAGGTTACATCATTACCGAACCAGGTTTCACACGAACGAATATTGAAGGTGTATTTGCTTGTGGCGATGTACAGGACAAACATTTTCGTCAGGCGATAACTGCGGCTGGCACCGGATGTATGGCCGCGCTGGAAGCAGAACGATTCCTTGCCGCAAAGGAACACGAGGTAGCCATTCTCTAAAACTAACTTTCAAATCTAAAACCCATATGAAACGGATTATTCTATTAACCACTTTAACTGCATTACTCATGTCATTTACACTTGAAAAGAAAGCAACCTTCTACGCTCCGGTAGAAAAAAACATTGAATCGTATAAAAAGGAATTTGATCAGATTCCTGAAGAGCGTAAAAAAGCACTGAAGAAACTTGCCCTGTTTGTTGAAAGTAAAGTGAAGGCTGGAGAAAAGGCCGAACTCATTTTTATATGCACACATAACTCTCGCAGAAGTCATATCTCTCAGGTTTGGGCGCAGGCAGCGGCAGCGTATTACGGCATACCAAACGTGATCACCTACTCAGGCGGAACAGAAGCAACAGCTTTCAATCCCCGCGCTGTGAAGGCAATGGAAGAGGTTGGTTTCAAAATCAAGAAAACCAGTGAGGGCACAAATCCGGTATATGAAGTTCGTTTTGCCGATGACGGTGTTGTCGTCAAAGCATTTTCTAAAAAGTATGATGGTGATGGGAATCCGAAAAACGGATTCGGAGCTGTGATGACTTGCTCTCAAGCCGATCAGAACTGTCCAGTAGTCGTTGGTGCTACTGTTCGCATTGCCACTCCGTATGACGATCCTAAAGACTTTGACGGAACACCGCAAGAAGCTGCAAAATATACTGAACGTGTTCACCAGATTGGCCGCGAAATCCTGTACGCATTCTCTCTGATCAAAGCATAATTCGTAATGACCTCAAAGAGAATCTTTTCATTTTTCTTATTAATCATTTTCATCAGTTTACCAGCCTGGGTTTTTGCCCAGGCTGGCATTGCTGAAATGAATTCATGGATAGAAGGAAAGCTGGCCGGGGATAATACCTCAGTGGCTTCATACTTCTTTTTATTCTTAGGTGGGCTTCTT
>Ga0164241_10006145_pt1 | contig 11004 bp, 7 predicted proteins | sample OricomyardsoilBY_FD_108780 | JGI IMG/M metagenome (GOLD analysis project Ga0164241, IMG submission 108780) | Backyard soil microbial communities from Emeryville, California, USA - Original compost - Back yard soil (BY) | ecosystem: Environmental > Terrestrial > Soil > Unclassified | place: USA... | reverse complement strand
TGATACAGGCCGGCGCCGACGTGAATCTGTGGGACATCTACGGCCAGACACCGCTGTATGTGGCGGTGGACATGAACACGCTGCCGGTGGGACGCCGCGTGGAATTGCCGTCGATGGATCCGACCACGGGCACGCAGATCGTGCAGCTGCTGCTCGAGCGCGGCGCCAATCCCAACGCGCAGCTGAAGCTGCGGCCCAAGTACCGCAACATTCCCAACGATCGCTATCGCGATCCGCTGCTGGTGTGGGGCACGACGCCGCTGCTGCGTGCCGCCAAGGCTGGCGATCTGCCGGTGGTGAAGCTGCTGCTGCAGCATGGCGCGCTGGCGAACCTGGCCAATTCCATCGGCGTGACGCCGTTGATGGTGGCGGCCGGCGACGGGCACATCAATGATCCCACGCGCGGTCGCTATCGCACCGAAGACGATGCGCTGGAGTGTTATGCCATGCTGCGCGCGGCCGGCGCCGATGTGAATGCGCGCACCACGCGCGGTCTCGCGGATGCGGATCTGAAAATCTGGATGGCCGGCGATCGCACGGCGCTGCACGCGGCGGCCTCGCGCGGCTGGAATCGCCTGGTGCGGCGCCTGGTCGAGGACGGCGCCGAGCTGGATGTGATCGATACCAATGGCCTTTCGGCCATCGATTACGCGCTGGGCCGCTTTCCGAAAGAGTTCAATGCGCTGGCGCCCGAGCCTTATCCCGAAACAGTCGCGCTGCTGCATTCGCTGGGCGCCACGCGCGAAAATCCCAAGGCCACGTTCTCGCCTGGCACGACGCCCAAGATCCAGCCCCTGGTGCCTTCCATCGCGCCGGCCATCTCAGCGGCCGGTGCGGTGGCCAGCCCGTTGGCGATAGTGCCGGAGTAAGCTTTTCCGATTGCGGTGGCGGGCATTTCAGGCCAAGCTCGCCTTCCGATCAAGAACGCACTCAAGCGCGCGGGGGAATACAAACGGCATGGACCGGAGAGACTCGGCCTTCGATGCAGGCATGGCCGTCCGGCGCGACATGTTTGGCGCCGCGGGCGCTGAACAGCGTCTGGCGCAGGCCACCGATTTCAACCGCCCCTTCGAGGAGCTGGTCACACGCTATTGCTTTGGTGACACCTGGGCGCGTCCCGGACTCGACCGCAAGACGCGCAGCCTGATTACCCTGGCCGCGCTCACCGCGCTGAGCAAACCCAATCAGCTCAAGGTGCATGTGCGCGGTGCGCTGGCCAATGGCGTGTCGCCGGAAGAAATCCGCGAAGTGCTGCTGCATACGGCCGTTTACGCCGGCATCCCCTGCGGTGTGGAAGCCTTCAACGCCGCCGCCGAAGTGCTGGCCGCGCACGCCGCCGACACGGCGCGCTGATTCATGCGGGTAGGGTTCATCGGTCTGGGAAACATGGGCGAGCCCATGGCCGCCAACCTGCTGCGCGCCGGTCATGTGCTCACCGTGCACGATCTGGATCAGGCGCGCGTCCGCCATTTCGTCACGCAGCATGGCGGCACGGCGGCCGCGGCGCTCGCCGATCTGTCCGCCTCCGAGTTCATCGTCACCATGCTGCCCAATGGGCATGTGGTGCGCGATATCTTCCTGGGCAGCGGCGGGTTGGCCGCGACGTTGTCCCCGGACTGCATCGTCATCGACATGAGTTCGTCGGATCCCGCCGGTACGCGCGCGCTGGGCGCGGAGCTGGCGCCGCGTGGCGTATCGCTGGTGGACGCGCCGGTGTCGGGCGGAGTGCCGCGCGCGGTCAACGCTACGCTGGCCATCATGATCGGCGCCGACGATGCGGCCGTGCGCGAACGCGCCAAGGGCCTGCTTTCGGCCATGGGCAATCGCCTGTTCGATACCGGCGGGCTGGGCACGGGCCACGCCATGAAGGCGCTGAACAATTTCGTTGCGGCGAGCGGTTATTCGGCCGCGGTCGAGGCCTTGATGGCGGGCAAGCGCTTCGGGCTCGACCCGACGCGGATGCTGGCCATCCTCAACTCCTCCACGGGCCGCAACTTCAACACCGAGGTGGTGCTGCAGGAACACGTGGTGAACCAGCGCTATGCCACCGGCTTCTCGCTGGGGCTGCTGGCGAAGGACGTGGCCATCGCCGCCGACCTGATGAAATTCGTGGGCCTGGATGCGCCGCTGGCGGCGCTGATCGAAAGCCGCTACCAGCAGGCGCTGGCGCAGCTGGGCGGGCAACGTGACAACTCGGAGGCCATCCTGGCCTGGGACAACGACAGAAAAGAGAAATGAGCGTGGATAACAAGAAAACAGTCGACGTTGGGGCGGTGATCGATTCCGCGAAGTATTTCTGGGTGCCGTTTGCCATCACGATCATGATGATCATGATCATGGCCACCGATGGCTACGATCTGTTCCTGATGGGGCAGGTGGGACCGAAGATGGATGCCGCCTGGAACATCACCGCGGCGGCCCGTGGCCCGATCAACACCTGGGCACTGATCGGCATGGCAATCGGTTCGGTGGGGCTGGGCTGGCTGGGCGATCGCATCGGTCGCAAGCGTTCTTACTTTGCCTGCCTGGTCTTCCTCTTCATCGGTTCCGTCATGTGCTGGCATGTGGCCACCGGCGGGACGCCGGAAAACGCCACGGAGACAGTCAGGCAGGTGACCATGTGGCGTTTCGTTACCGGTCTGGGGATGGGGGGCATCACGCCACTCGCTACGACACTGATCTCCGAATGGACTTCCTATCGTGTGCGCAGCGTCGTGGTGGCCCTGGTCATCTCATCCGTGCCGGTGGGTGGTTATCTCGCACGCTTCGGCATCAAGCATATGGCTTGGGAGACGATGTTCCTCGCGGGCGGCCTGGTGCCGCTGGCGCTGTTTATCCTTTTCGGCTTCCTGCTGCCGGAGTCTCCGAAGTACATGGCGCAGCGCCCGCATCTGCATGGGCGTCTGGCCAGTGCCTTGAACCGACTGCTGGGAGAAAAGCGCTTCGATGGTACCGAGCAGTTCGTGATCCACGAAGTCGGCAAGCGTTCGAGCAACTGGCTGTCCACGATCTGGAACAGCTTCTATGCCCGTTCCACCTTCTTCATCTGGGTGGCGTTTTCATTCAACAGCTTCGTGCTCTACCTGTACACCAACTACCTGCCCACGCTGCTGCCGCGTGGCGGAGTGGCGGCGGACGTGGCCAGTGAGGCGTTGGGCCAGTTCTCGATCGGCGCCTTTTTCGGCTCCATTGGCGGGGCATTCCTGATCCGCTGGCTGGGCTCGCGCTATGTGGGTTCGCTGCTGGCGTTGCTGGGCGTGGCGGCGACAGCCGTACTCGGGGTGCTGGCACTCAAGACCAATCCGAGCGCGACGAACGTGATCGTATTCAGCTTCCTGGCTGGCGTCTCGTTCAATGGTATGCAGGCATTCATGTATGCCGTCGCGGCGCATTCCTATCCGACGGAGCTGCGCGGGTCGGCAGTAGGGCTTGCACAGACAGTATCCCGTATCGGTGCGGTAATGAGTCCGATTGTTGCCTCGTATTACCTTGCGATGCAGCCGGACCCCGGTGTGAACAAGTTCTTCTGGTTCGCCGCAATATGCGCGCTGATCACGGTTTTGAGCTTCTTCCTCATTCCGTCACACATTCCCAAGCACAAGAACTGAAGAGTTGTAATCGCCGGGTTAAGCATTCTTAACCCGGCTTGCCGCGGCGCAATGAACATTGTCGCCGCGTAGAGACTCCCTCACCTGTCAACCGCGGGCGCACAGTTGCGTTTCCGTCAGCAGGTTCATACCAGGGAGCGCTGCCATGTCGCCCGCCAATCGCGTTGATCACGATCGTCCCTTCCTCGCCCAGGCTTGCAATGGCTTGAGGCAGGCCGCGCTGGCCATGCTTGCCGTGCTGGTCACCGCTTGCGGCGCGGATGGATTGGTTGCCGTAAACGGCGGCGGCCCGTCGCCCGGCACCGGCGCGTGCGATTCGGGTTGCGGCTCGGCCATGATCACCTTCACCGATGCCGCCGGTGATTTTCTCGACTACACCGTCGATGTCACCTCGCTGCGGCTGAAGAAGGCCAACGGCACGGTGGTACAGACGTTGCCGGTGACCTCGCGCATCGACTTCACGCAGCTGGTCGATCTGAACGAAGTGCTCAGCATCGGGCAGATTCCCAGCGGCGACTATGTTTCGGCCACGGTGAATGTGGATTTCACCCACGCCACCATCGTGGTCGATGATGGCACCGGCACAGGCGTCGATGTGACGCCGGTGGACGCCAGCGGCGCGCCCCTCACGCAGGTGACGCTGGATGTGCAGCTGGATAATCGCAACCGCCTGGTGGTCAGTCCGGGCCACATCGCGCATCTGTCCTTCGACATGAACCTGGCGGCTTCCAACACCGTGGACATGACGGCGCACACGGTAACGGTGAGCCCATTCGTCGTGGCCAGTGTGGTGCCACCGGACAGCCGCGCCACGCGGGTGCGTGGCCGCCTGGCGAGCGTGGATGCATCGGGCGGCAGTTATACCGTCGACCTGCGTCCCTTCCACGAGCGCAGGCATTCGCTGGGGCAGGTCGTGGTGCACACCACTTCCACCACCAGTTTCGAAATCGATGGCGCGATATTCGCCGGTGCGGCGGGCCTGACGCAGCTCGCCACGCTGAGCAACCAGCCCATGACCATCGCCTTCGGCGCGCTCGACACCGCGGATCACAGCTTCACTGCACGGCGCGTGCTGGCCGGAACCAGCGTGGAGGATCAGCGTCGTGACATCCTGAGCGGCAACGTGCTGTCGCGCACCGGCAATACGCTGCTGGTGGGCGGCGCCCGACTGGACATGGGCGATGACGACGAGGCGTTCGAGCGCGGCCAGGTGACGTTGATGGTGGGCACCAGCACGCGCGTGACGCGGGCCGGCCAGGGGTCAGGCAGTTTCAGCATCGCCGACCTGTCCGTCGGTCAGCGCATCCAGGCCTTCGGAGATCTGGTGCGCGATTCTTCCGGCCACGGCACCCTCGACGCGACGGCAGGGCTGGTGCGCCTTGATTACACGCGGCTGTTCGGAACGGTGACCAACCAGGCCAGCGGCGCCGTGACACTGGCGCTGACCAGCATCGACGGTCGCTCGCCCGCGCGCTTCAATTTTGCGGGCACCGGTAGCAGCTCGACCCAGGACTCGGAGCCGGCCAGCTATGAAGTAACCACCGGCGCACTGGACACGACCGGCCTCACCGCCGGCATGTATACCCGCCTGTCCGGCTTCGTGACGCCATTCGGTGCCGCGCCGCCCGATTTCCGGGCCGAGACGCTGCTCGACTTCAGCGCCACGCGGGCGGGTCTGGGAATCAGCTGGGGTGTGAGCGGGGCGACCGCGCCGTTCTCGGCGGTCTCGGCCACCGGCATCACGGTGGATCTGGCGGCGTCATCGTTGCGCGGCGGTATCGAATTGGGCGGTCGGCTCATCGATCTGCGGTCGCTGACCACAGGTCTGGCACTGGTGCCGGCTACGCAGGGCAATCTGGCCTTCGCCATCGCGCACCGCGGCAGCCATGCCATCGACAACTTCAGTGCATTCGGCGACTTTGCCACACGGCTCAGCTCGGCCATGACAGGCTCGGCCGTGCTGCGTCTGGTTGCCGATGGGCAGTTCGATTCGGCGGGTGGTGTCTTCAGTGCCCGTCAGCTGCTGGTGGTGCTGAGCGACTGAGCGATGCGCGGCGGTTGCGTTTGCATCTGCAATCACGCGGCAGAGGTATTGCAGAAAGACGGAACTGACACCCATCGCCCGCAGGGCTATCCTCGACCGGGGTCAACATCATCCGAAGTCGGGGGTATCATGCGTCACTCGAACGTGTCTTGCGTCGTGCGCCAATTGATGTGGTCCACGGCCTGCGCACTGGCAACCGATGCTGCAATTGCCGCCGATGCAGCGCAGGACCAGGAACTGGAACAGGTGGTGGTGACCGGCTCGCGCCTGGCTCCCACTGGCTTCTCCACGCCCACGCCGGTGACTGTGCTGGGTGCCGATGCCATCGAGGAACTGGGCATCACCAACATCGGCGCTGGCGCGAATCAGCTGCCGGCATTTCGCGCCACGACCACGCCCACCACCAATGGCTGGGGCAGCTTCAATGTGGGTGCGCAGATCGTGAACCTGCGCGGGCTGGGTGTGACGCGCAACCTCGTGCTGGTGGATGGACGCCGCTTCGTACCGGTGACGCGTGAAGGCACGGTGGACCTGAATCTCGTGCCCAGCGCCCTGGTCGAGCGTCTGGAAGTGGTGACGGGCGGTGCTTCGGCGGCCTACGGCTCCGACGCCGTGGCGGGCGCGGTGAACGTCATCCTCAACAAGAATCTGCAAGGGATCAAGGCGCAGATCGATTACGGCGTCACCGATGAAGGGGACGGGGACAACTACCACTTCGCGCTGGCGGGAGGTTCGGCTTTCGCTGGCGGCCGCGGTCACTTCATCCTGGGCGGTGAGTACGCCAGGCAGGATGGCATCGGCGACTGCTTCACTCGCAGCTATTGCAAGCCCGGCGTGATCGTGACGAACGCGGGGGCGGGCGCCGTGGCGGGACTGCCGAACCTGTACCGCGTGCACGACTCGGGTGGGTTCATTGCCAATCCGCGCGGCGTGATCACGGCGTTGAACAACAACGGCGCGCCGGGGGCGGGTGTGGTGAGCGTGCCGACGGCTACCGCCATCCGCAATCTGTTCGGCACGGGATCCATCAGCTTCGATGCCGCGGGCGCGCCCGTGCCTTACACGTTGGGCGCGCCAGCCTCGGGCATCACCACCGTGGGTCCGGATGCCACGCCGTCATTCACCACGGCGCAGCTCGAGGTGCCGGTGGAGCGCTTGGCCACATTCGGGCACGCCTATTTCGACTTTACCGACAATGTCCAGGGTTTTCTCGAAGGGTCGTACGGACACGTCAACGGGTTCGTAGACCAGTCCCGCTATTTCGGCGCGGCGGTTCCGATCTTCGCGGACAACCCTTTTGTTCCCGCCACGATCCGCGCGTTGCTGCCCGCTGCGTCGGCGACACCCAGCGGCACACGCCCGGCCACCGCCAACTTCAACCTCGCGGTGCTGGGGCAGCGACGCGGTCATTCGGCCTCCGAGGCCGATTCCACGCGCGTCACCACTGGCCTCAAGGTGAAGCTCAGCGACAAGTGGAGCTGGGATGCTTACTACCAGTTCGCCCATACCGATCGCTTCCAGTCGGTGCAGGACAATCTCGTCACCGGCGCCTCGCGCGTGATCAACCGTCCGGGCAGTGGCGGGGTCAGCAATGCGGCCTCCTATGCCTACTGGAGCTGGGCGAATGATCCAGTGTACGACCCGGCTGACGCGGCGCTGCCCGCGGCGCAGCGGCATATCGTCTGCCGCGCGACCATCAGCACCGATGCGGCGCTGCGTGCCGCCGCGGCCGGCTGCGTGCCCTTCAATCCCTTCGGTGAACAAGCCAGTCCGGCGGCCCTGGATTACGTCTACCGCACGCTGACCGAGGATATTCACATCGCGCAGCACGTGGTGGCCGCGAACCTGCAAGGGGAGGTCGCCCAGCTGTGGGCGGGTCCGCTGTCGATGGCCACAGGTGTGGAATATCGCCATGACTCCACGTCACTGCAGCACGATCCACTGTCGAATTCCTTCGTCTATTTCCAGAACTTCGGCGCGGACTACAACGCCGAGCAGGATGTGACGGAGGCCTACCTCGAGACCGAACTGCCGCTCCTGCATGAGCTGCCCCTGATACGGGCGCTGAATTTCAACGGCGCGGTGCGCCGCACGCACTACGACATTGCGGGATTCGGCAGCTACAACCAGGCGGCGGCGGCGAACAAGTTCAACGCCACCACCTGGAAGCTCGGCATGGTGTGGGAGCCCCTGGACTGGATGCGCCTGCGGTTCACCACCTCGCGCGACATCCGTGCGCCCAACTTCAACGAGCTGTTCCAGGCCAGCGCCAGCACCTTCGGCTCGGTGGTCAACCGCTTCGTGGGCAGCACGCCGCAGTTTCCGGTGACGCTCACCGGCGGCAATCCGGATCTGGGTCCGGAGACCGGACGTACCACGACGGTGGGCCTGGTGATGCAGCCGCAGTTCATCGAAGGCCTGAGCGTTTCGCTGGACTACTACCGCATCAAGGTGAAGGACTACATCGGCACGCCGGGTGGCGCGCAGAACATTGTCGATCGCTGCTCGTCGCTCAACGATGCGCTGCTGTGTCCGCTGATCACCTTCGGTGCCGGGCAGTCGCTGTCAGAGATCCGCAACGTCAACGTGAACCTGCAATGGTTGCGCACCAGTGGTCTGGACATCGAGACGGTTTACAAGTTGCCGCTGGCGCGCTTCGGTGATGTACCCGGCACATTGAATTTTCGTCTGCTGGCCTCGCGCACCTACGAGCTCGCCACGAATCTGTTCGGCGTCGTGACGGATCGCGCGGGCGAGACGGGAGGGCTCGGCGGTACCCCGACCTGGCTCGCCACCTTCAACACCGGCTATTCCAACGGCCCGTTCACCGGCACGCTGACCACGCGCTATATCCGAGGGGGCAAACTCAATGCGCTGGATTTCGGGCCTGATGACCCCGGCTACAGCCTGACGCGCCCCAATTCCATCAACGACAACCATGTCGGCGGCGTCGTGTATTTCAACCTGAACGGCAGCTGGAACTTCGGCAAGACCGGCGCCGAGTTGTTCGCGCAGGTGAACAACCTTGCGGACCGTTCGCCGCCATTGGCACCGCAGCTTCAGTATCCGAGCAACCCGGTGTTCTTCGACCTGATCGGCCGCTCGTACCGGGTGGGGGTCCGGCTGAAATTGTGACGAGAGATGGTGGGCGGTACAGGATTTGAACCTGTGACCCCTGCCGTGTGAAAGCAGTGCTCTACCGCTGAGCTAACCGCCCTTTTGAAGGGACCGCAAGTCTACGCAGCAGGCTATGGAGAGGCAAGACTGGCGCTGACGCGCGGCTGCAGGGACGCAATGGCCGCCATCGCACGCTGACGGCGCAGTGCGGACATGGGTCGCATCTCCTGCAGAATATGTGAGGGTCGCGTGGAATCGACGCCTGAAGTCCGCACCTGGCGCAGCTGCGCGTCCGGGTTGGTCAGCAATCCCGCCAGCCAGGCCGCCTCGGCGGGCGTCACGGCATTGGCCGACTTGCCTAAATAGCGCTGGGCCGCGTTCTCGGCGCCGCAGACATCCTGGCCCCACGGCGCCAGCGCCAGGTAGAGCTGCAGAATCCTGGCCTTGCCCAGGGTCTGCTCCATCTCGACGGCATACAGCAGTTCACGCAGCTTGCGCTGCGGGGTGCGTTCGTCGCCGGTATACAGCAGGCGGGCGAGCTGCTGGGTGAGTGTGCTGGCGCCACGAAAGGATGCGTCGGCGTCGTTGCTGCGCAAAGCGGCGTGGATCTGCCGGGCGTCGTAACCCGGATGGCTGCGGAATGCCTGATCTTCGGCGGCGATGACGGCAATGGGCAGCCAGCCGGTTATCGGGCGCCGGGTTGGCGCGCCGCATTGCGCGGGCAGCGCGGCGTTCAGCAACTTTTCGGTTCCCAGTCCGGTGACGTGAAATTCCTCCGCGGTCCATTGGGTCTGCAGTCTGCGTTCCGGCAGGTGCAGCCGCAGCTGCATCGACAGACGGCCGCTGATGTTGGCGATTCGGGTTTCGGGCAGCTCGTGGCCCAGTACCGCGATGAACTTCGCGATTGGCAGTCCAGCGGCGGTGATGTCGACGATTGCACGTTGTGAGTCCACGAAGCCTCGCCACGGAAAGCTGACCTCATCCATTCCGGCACGCAATCGCACCAGCCCGGAGTAGCCACCACGATTCGGTTTCAGGCTCACCGATACGCTGTCCAGTCTGACGCGGCCCGGCCCCAGCGATCGATGTGACAGGACGCAGGGTTCGCAAATCAGCGTGGTTTGCTTCTGCGCCGCGTTGATGCGCCATGTGCCCACTGCAGTGCGTACGCTGCGACCATCGAACAGTGATGCGATGCTGTGGTGCGCGGCGAGCCGCAGGGCTTTTTCGACGCTGACATGCAGCGTGAAAGCACCCAGCTGCACACTCTGCTGCCAGCCCTGCGCAGCAGGCCGAAGCCACACCAGAAAGGCGATGGCCGCCAGCGAGAGCAGCAGCAGCGCGGCGCCGCAGGCTAGCAGCAGCGGCGCGCACCAGACGCCGTGCGGGCGCGTCTTCATAGCGGCCGCGCCTTGGTGACGGCCAGCCACGGGCCTTTGGATCTTCCCAGCACGGCGGCCCAGTACCAGGCCGAGGTGTCGGTGAATGCCGCGCCATCGCGCGCCTGGATACGTTCACACACGCGCACGGCCTGGCCATTGCGCCAGGCCGTGAAGCAGCGCCACAGGCGCGCGTGTTCATCGTGTTCAAGGCGGGCATCGCGGATGCGGTAGCCCAATCCCTGATAGCAATCGGCCGCCGGATGCAGCATGCGTGTCGGGCGTTCCGCGACGCGCAATGTGATGATATCGGCCTCGGCGCGGAAGCGGCCGATGCGTCCGGGAAAATGCGCGGCGAAGCGCGCTTCGACATCACTCAGTGCCAGCGGCTGCAGCGCTTGCCCGTCGAGTTCCAGGGGCCACTCGGCTTGCGTGCGCGAAGTGGGCTCGCTGCCATTGGCGCCGCCGCGCAGCAATGGCAGCACTGCGCAGCTCGCCAGTGCCAGCAGCAGCGCGCATTTCCAGGTATGCGACCCGGCCAGGTCATGCAGTCGCGATGACACGCGCCACCTCCTTTCTCATCAGGGTGAAGACCAGCAGGCACACGGCCGCCAGCACGAGCAGGCCGATGGCCTGATGCCAGAGTTCTCCCGGCGCGTGGCCACGGGCTTCCCACGCCACCAGGATGGTGTTGCGCAGCGTATTGCCCGTGAGCACCAGCAAACCGACCAAGGGAAGCCGGCGCAGCAGGATCCGGTCATGTATGGCATGCGCGGCTGCCGCAGCAAATGCCGCGAAATACGCCATCCAGGCCATCTGGATACCTGAGCAGGGGGCGTCAACGATGACCAGTTGA
>Ga0164241_10006144_pt1 | contig 11004 bp, 10 predicted proteins | sample OricomyardsoilBY_FD_108780 | JGI IMG/M metagenome (GOLD analysis project Ga0164241, IMG submission 108780) | Backyard soil microbial communities from Emeryville, California, USA - Original compost - Back yard soil (BY) | ecosystem: Environmental > Terrestrial > Soil > Unclassified | place: USA... | reverse complement strand
TCCTGTTTCAGGGCGGGCGCGGCGATATTTTCGAGAAATATCTCGAAACCTTCCGCCATTGGCACGCCCAGGGATGGACGATCACCTCGTTCGACTGGCGCGGGCAGGGCGGGTCGGGCCGGCTGACCGAGGCCGGCAATTGCGGGCATATCGAGGACTTTGCCGACTATATCGCCGATTTCCGTGCCTTTTACGCCGAGTGGGAGGCCGCGACTCCGGGACCGCATGTCGTGATCGGCCATTCGATGGGCGGGCATCTGGTGCTGCGCGGGCTGATCGAAGGCGCGGCAAGGCCCGATGCGGCGGTGCTGGTCGCACCGATGCTCGGCTTCCACGCGATCGGCGGCGCGCGATTCGGCGAATGGCTCGCCAGGACGATGGGGGGTGTCGGCGATTCGTCGCGGCCCGCCTGGAAGACCAACGAGAAGCCCTACACCACCGAAACCCGCCTCAACCTGCTCACCCATGACCGCGACCGCTATGCCGACGAACTGTGGTGGAAGGAGCAGAAGCCCGAGCTGAGCACCGGCTCCCCCAGCTGGAAATGGGTGATCGAGGGCTTCCGTTCGATTCGCGAGATGCGGACCTCGCCCCGGCTCAAGAGCATGACCGTGCCGGTGCTGATGCTGATCGCCGAGGCCGATGGGCTGGTCGATCCCAAGGCCGCCGCTGCGATCGCCGCGAAGTTGCCCGACGCGCGCGTCGTCAAATTTGGCAAGGAAAGCGCGCACGAAATCCTGCGCGAGGTGGACAAGGTCCGCAACCGCGCGATCGGCGAGATCGACCTCTTTCTGCAGGCGAGGGCGCCGAAGAAGTGAGCCGTTACGATATTGCCGTGGTTGGGGCGGGGATCGCGGGTGCAAGCCTCGCGGCCGAGCTCGCGCCGCATGCGCGGGTGCTGGTGCTCGAAATGGAGGATCAGCCCGGCTATCATTCGACCGGGCGTTCGGCGGCCTTCTGGTCTGAGACCTATGGCGGGCCGTCCATCCAGCCACTGACCACCGCATCGGGTCCGTTGCTGGCAAATTATCTCGAACCGCTCGGTTCGCTCCACATCGCCCGCAGCGGCGAGCGCGCCGCGATCGATGCCGAACTGGCCGCGTTTGCCGCAAGCGGCGTGACGCTCGACCTGGTCGATCCGCGCGAGCGTATCCCGGGGCTGCGTGACGACTGGACCATGGCGATCTGGGAGCCGAGCTGCGCCTATATCGATGTGGGCGGGCTGCATGGGGCATACCTCAAGGCGATCCGGCAGGCGGGGGGTGAGATCGTCACTTCGGCTGGGCTCGAGGCCGCAAGCCATGACGGCGGCTGGACGCTCCGGACCCGCGCCGGCGCGTTCGAGGCCGATCTGCTGATCAATGCCGCCGGTGCCTGGGCCGATCCGGTCGCGGCGATGGCGGGCGCGCGCCCGATCGGCATCCAGCCCTATCGCCGCACCATGGTCCAGCTGCTGACCGATCCCGCGCCGCCCGCCGATCTGCCCCATGTTGGCCATGTCACCGGCAGCTTCTACTTCAAGCCCGAGGCGGGCGGGCGGCTGTGGCTGAGCCCGCATGACGAGATCGCTTGCCAACCCTGCGACGCCCAGCCCGAGGATATCGATGTCGCCATCGCGATCGACCGGCTCGAACAGGCAGTCGATTGGCGCGTGGAAAAGCTCGAGCATAAATGGGCCGGCCTGCGCAGCTTCGCCCCCGATCGGCTTCCGGTCTACGGCTTCGATCCCGGGGTCGAGACCCTGTTCTGGTGCGCCGGGCAGGGTGGCTTCGGCATTCAGACCGCCCCCGCCGCCGCCAAGCTCGCCGCGGCGCTGGTGCTGGGCCGCGCGCCCGACCCGGCGGTCGCGCATATCGATGCGGCGCGCTATGCTCCGGGCAGGTTTGGCGGCTGAGGGAAGAGGCGATGCGCGTGGGATTGGCACTGGCCGCGCTGGCGCTCGCTTTCCCAGCACAGGCTCAGCGCGCGGTGCAGCCGATCATCGGCGTCAAGCGCACCGTCGAGGCGCTCGCCTTCGATCCCGGCCTGTTCTTCAAATGGTCCTGGGCCGACAAGGTCCGCATCCGTTACCGCGGCGACGATTGGGGCTGGCCGGTCTATTCGATTGCCGTCCAGAATGGCTGCGAGGACGAGAAGGCGCCGCTCCCCGCCTGCACCGAGCGGCGCGTCGCGCGGATGGTGCGTGCGCCCATCGGCCCGCGCGGGACCGAGCGACCGCGCTGGCGGGGCACCGATCTGGTTGAGCGGATCTTCAGATCGGGCGCGCGCAGCGAGCGCGCGATCAAGGCGCAGCTCGACAAGGCAGGACTCGAATGGCTCGAAGCCGATTTGCAAGCCTGCCCCGGTGCGATGGCGATGCTCGCCAGTGCCGAGGCCGCGCAATGGGGGCCATACACGCGGCCGCCCAGGCCCGATGGCGCGATCGTCGTCACGCTTCACGCCGATACGATCGAAGTCGGCTTCGAAGTCCCCGATGGCCGCGTCACCTGGTCGGGTCTCGGCCGCGAAGGGACGCCGGCGCGCTGGGCCTATGATTTCGCTGCGCTGCTCGAACCCTGCTGGAAGCCCGCGCCCGCGCCCACGCCGTGGCGGCGCATTCCGGCGACGTACTGAGCGATCAGCCGCCGGGGTGATCGATGACGCATCCCGGCGCTGCCGCGTCCTTGTCGAATCGATCATAAAGCTGCGCCATCTGCGTCGCCCAGACTTGGAACGCCACTTGCGTCTTGGGTGCGTGCGGCTCCTGCACCCACGCAGCGGCGAAGGCATAGCGGAACGCCTTGGGATTGCAGAAATGCAGGCTGATGTCGGTCTCACCGACTTCGACTCCGCCGACGGTGTCGGTGCGGTAGAACAGCATCATGCCGAGCCCGTCCTTGGCGAGGCTCTGCTCGCCCCAGGTGCCGATATAGGACCATTTGCCAGCGCTCCCCATCACGACGCGCGTACCCTTGTGGCGGATGATCCCCGCGATCATCTCAGGCACCGCGCCGTCCACCGTCGCCTCGACATCGGTGATGCGCGACCCCGGCTCGATCGAATAGGTCGCGGTCAGATTGGCCGGGCCGTCCTTGCCCGCGAACCCCAGGCTGGTGACTCGCACCGACGAACGCCCGGGCGCGTTGACCACGCTCGCGCTGATCCGCGAGCGCCCCAGTTGCGTGACCTTGCCGCGCCACACCCCGATCCCGCCCGCGCCGAGCGTCTGATCGACTTGCAATATATCCATCCCCCAATCGGCCATCGAATGATAATCGTCCTTGCCCTGGCCGATGCGCGGCAGGATCGGGCCGGGGAGCTTCTTGCCGTAAATGTCGGGGACGTTGCGCTCGTCGAGATAGAGGCGGTACGCGACCAGACCGCTCTCCCAGCCCGGCCCCTCGAACGCGATCAGCGCATCGCGCGGCCCATGTTCAGCGGGCGCGTCGAAGCGCTCGACCAGATGGAAGGCGCCGCCACGATAGACCCCCTCGGCATCGCGCGTGCCGCCTTGCTGCACGTTGAGCGTGGCGAGTGCGTAAGGGGCGGGGGCGTCCTGCGCCGCCATCAGCAGTAGCGGCAGAGCGAGGATCAGCGCGGCCTTCATCATTTCGTCTCCAGATCGAGGATCGCCGAACCGGCCAGCAGGAAGCCCCCGGTGCCATAGAATTGCGTATCGCTGGCCGCGACCGCGTCGGGGCGGTCGCTGACCTGCTGCACCCAGCCGAGCCGCCCGTCGGGCTGGATCGCGCGATTGAGCGCCGCCCAACCGCGCGTCACGGCGGGAAAATAGGTCGCGCGGTCGAGCAGCCCTTCCTTGATCCCCCACGCCATGCCGTGGACGAAGAAGGCAGTCCCGCTAGTCTCGTCGGTGGACTTCAGCGGATCGGCGAGCAGCGAGGGCGGCCAATAGCCGTTGGGCCGCTGGAGCGTGACCAGCCGCGCGGCCATGCGGCGGAACAGGTCGACATAATAAGCCCGCCGGGGATCGTCCTTCGCGATGTACGGGATGATCCGCGCCAGCCCCGAGAACACCCAGCCATTGCCCCGGCTCCAGAACAGTTTCTCGCCATGCTCGCCCTTGCGCGTGAAGAAGCGGCTGTCGCGGAAATAGAGGCTCTCGGCCGGATCGAGCAGATAGGCGGTGGTCGCCCGGAATTCGCGGTCGGCGAAATCGGCGTAGCGGGGGTCGCCGGTGACCTTGCTCAGCGCCCACAGAGTCGGCGGCGCCATGAACAGCGCGTCACACCAGCACCAGCGATCGGTACATGCCGAATCGCCGCCGCCGGGCTCGCGGGGCACGAACTCCAGTCCCACGGTCGCGGGTGCGGCGAGCATCCGGTCGAACTGCGCGCGCATCGGCCCGAGCACTTCCGGCGTGTCGTGCCGCGCGGCCCAGATCCACGCGGCGCCGATCAGATGATCGTCGGCATGATAGAGCCGGTCGCCGAGCCGCCAGTCAAGCGCTTCGCCGGTCGCCAGGATCGCGCTCCGGTAACGGACATTACGGCTCTGATCCGCGAGCGCCGTCAGTCCGACCCAGAACGTCGCCGCCTGCCAATCGCGCGCATCGCGCGGGCGCGTCCATGACGGGCCGGAGATGTAGCCCGGATCGAGATGCGCGAGCTGCCAGTCGGCGAGCCGCTCCATCGAGGCGAGGACTGCTGCACGCGGTGGCAGCGGCTGGGCGAGGGCGGGCACGGCGAGCAACAGCGCGGTTAGCGCGGCGATGATCCGCAACATCGTTCCTCTCCTTTTATCTGCCCCATCCGGAGTTCTAACTTCACACTAACTTCACACTGATCGAGGGGTGCCGCCCGATGGGCCTCCTGCCGTCTCACTCAGCGTAAATGCACCCCGGCGATACGTCCGCCGGGGATAGTGTCGCAGGCAAAATCCAACATTGGAAGGGGGCTAGTCAGGTCACCACCTTCATCCGTCATCCCAGCGAAAGCTGGGATCCAGAGCCCGGGGCGAGATCGTTTGTAACTCTGGATCCCAGCCTTCGCTGGGATGACGACAGAATTTTTGATTGTACCTAACGCGCCGCCACCGCCGCGTCGCTGGCGAGCTTGTCGGCGCGGTCATTGTCGGGGTGGCCCGAATGGCCCTTCACCCATTTCCACTCGACCTGGTGCGGCCGTGCCGCCTCCAGCAGGGCGAACCACAGGTCGCTATTCTTGACCGGCTTCTTGTCGGCGGTCTTCCAGCCATTCCTGATCCAGCCATGGACCCATTTGGTCAGCCCATCCATGACGTAGCGGCTGTCAGTGGAGAGCGTCACGCGGCACGGGCGCTTGAGCGCCTTCAGCCCCTCGATCGCCGCCATCAGCTCCATGCGGTTATTGGTGGTATGCGCCTCGCCGCCGGACATTTCCTTCTCGGTCCCGCCCATCCGCAGCACAACACCCCAGCCGCCGCGCCCGGGATTGCCCTTGCACGCGCCATCGGTAGCGATCTCGACCAGTTGCATATCGGTCATGCCGGACTCTCGGTCACGCCAGAGTCCCGATCATGAAAGCGTCCGCATGTTGAAATATTCCACCAGATTGGGGTCGTAGACCTTGATGCGGCGCCAGAAGGCCAGCGGATCCTTGCGCGTCACGAGGGCGTCGGCCGGAGTATTGAGCCAGTCCCATGCCCGCGACAGGGTGAAGCGGATGCACGCCCCGACCGCGAGCCGGTTGAACACGGTGCGTTCGAGCGCGGTCAGCGGGAACGTCCGGGCATAGCCGCCGATCAACGCATCGCCGACCGCGGCATCATAAACCCGGCCGGTCGAATCGAACGACCATGCGGCGTGAGTCACGGCGAGGTCGTAGATGCGGACATCCGAGCAGGCGAAGTAGAAATCGATCAGCCCGGCGACGGCGTCGCCACGCATCAGGACGTTGTCGGGGAACAGGTCGGCATGGATCGCGCAGGTGTCCAGCCCTTCGACAAACCAGCCGTTGCGCGTGTCGTCCAGCGCCGCGTCGATGTCGCCGTAAAGACCGGGCGCGATCTGATCGAGGCTTGCCCCGCAGCGCTCGAACAGGGGCTGCCAGGTCTCGAACCCCATCGTGTTGGGGCGTTCCAGCGGGAAATCGGCCACGGCCTTGTGCATCAGCCCCAGTGCCTCGCCCGTGGCATAGGCCTGTGCGGGGGTGGGGTGAGTCACCGAGACCCCGGGCAGGAACTTGATCAGGCAGGCCGGGCGGCCCTCCAGCTCATGGATTTCGCGGCCCTGACGGTCCTTGACCGCGGGCGGCACGGGCAGCCCCTTGGCGTCGAGATGGTCGAGCAGCGCCATGAAATAGGGCAAGTCGTCCGCCGCGACGCGCTTTTCGTAGAGCGTCAGGATGAAGCGGCCCCCGGTGGTGTCGACGAGGTAATTGCTGTTCTCGACGCCCTCGGCGATGCCCTTCGCCGAGACGAGTTCGCCGACGTTGAAACCCGAAAGGAAGCGCGACAGCGCCTCGGCGGAAACCTGCGTATAGACTGCCATCAGGCGGCTTCGAGCCCGCGAGGCAGCTTGAACACCACGCTCTCCGCCACCGTCTCGACTTCGCGCTCGGTCACGTCGAAGCGCTCGGCGATCCGGTCGACCAGCTCGCGCACCAGCAATTCGGGGGCCGAGGCCCCGGCGGTGATGCCGACAGTGCGCACCCCCGCGAACCATGCGAAATCGAGATCGGCGGCCCGCTGGACGAGTTGGGCCGGGGTGCCGTTGCGCTCGGCGACTTCGACCAGCCGCACCGAGTTCGAACTGTTGGGCGCGCCGATCACCAGCACGAGGTCGCACAAAGGCGCGATCGCCTTGACCGCGCCCTGGCGGTTCGAAGTGGCGTAGCAGATATCGTCGGGCCCGGGCGCGAGGATCGCCGGGAAGCGCCGCTTGAGCACGCCCAGCACCGCGGCGGTATCGTCCACCGACAATGTCGTCTGGGTGAGGAAGGCGAGGCTTTCCGGATCGGGCGGCGTCACGCGCTCGGCATCGGCGACGGTCTCGACCAAAGTCATCGCGCCTTCGGGCACCTGGCCGAAGGTGCCGATCACTTCGGGATGCCCGGCATGGCCGATGAACAGGATATGCCTGCCTGTATTCACCAGCCGCTCGGCCTGGCGATGGACCTTGGAGACGAGCGGGCAGGTGGCGTCGACGAATTCGAGGCCGCGCTCGCTGGCCTTGGCGGGGACGGCCTTGGGCACGCCATGCGCCGAAAACACCACCGGCACGCCGTCGGGAACCTGATCGAGCTCGTCGACGAAGATCGCGCCCTTCGCCTTCAAACTGTCCACGACATATTTGTTGTGGACGATCTCGTGCCGGACATAGACCGGCGCGCCATATTTCTCGATCGCCAGCTCGACGATGCGGATCGCGCGGTCGACGCCCGCGCAAAAGCCGCGCGGGGCGGCGATAAGGAGGTCGATGGGCGGCCTTATTCCGGACATGGCGCGTCCCTACGCGATTGCTTGCACCGGCGGAAGGCGCTTCCTATGGTGCCGCGCGTGTTTCGGACCGGGCGCGAATTCGGCCCCGGTCCGCTGTTTTTGTTGAAAGGTCTTGCCGCTCGTGACCGTCGCCAAGTTTGCACTGCCTGCCCTCGCCCTGTTCCTCCTCGCCGGTTGCGCGAAGACCGGGGAAATCGAAACGCAGGGCGGAGTCGGGATCACCTCGCTGCGCTCGCCTTGCCCGCGCGTGGGCGTGCCCGCCGGGACCGGCGACGTGACTCTGTTCAATCCGCCCGCCAGCCGCGAGGCGACGGCGATCGACGTCAACGCGGTGATGACCAACGTCGCTTCGACCTGCGACGATTCGGGCGAGCAGGTGATCACCACGGTCACGTTCGACGTCTTTGCCCGCCGCGCCAGCGCCGATGGCCCGCGCGACGTGACCTTCCCCTATTTCATCACGGTCGTGCGCGGTGGATCCTCGGTGATCGCCAAGCGGGTCGGCCAGGTGACTCTCCACTTCGAGACCGGCCAGCTGCGCGCCAGCGCCAGGGGAAGCGCCAGCAGCAGCGTGGCGCGTTCGGCCGCGACGCTGCCCGCCGATGTCCGCGAGCGCCTCAGCCGCAAGCGCAAGGCGGGCGGGCAGGACGCCGCGATGGACCCGCTCGCCGATCCGGCGATCCGCCAGTCGGTGATCGCCGCGACCTTCGAGGCGCTGGTCGGCTTCCAGCTGACGGACGAGCAGCTGAAGTATAACGTCACGCGCTGATCCGTCCGGAGTGCGATGCGAAGGGGCCGGGGGGAAACCTCCGGCCTTTTCTTTTGTCCGGCGTGCCGCGGTGCGATTGACTCGAATCGGAGTGCTCTCCAAGACCATCCTGTCTGCACGGTTCGCCGGGCGGGCGCGCGCGGGAGAGTGTCGGGCTTTTAGCCTGGCCGCCGAAGGAGCAACCGCCCCGGAATCTCTCAGGCATCAGGGACCGCGCGCGTCAGGACACTCTGGAAAGCGTTCTCCCGCGCCCTTGGGGCTACGGCGAACCACCGAAGGGGTAATCCGCCATAGCCTCGCGCGACGGCGGAGAAAGCTCTCAGGTTCCCGTGACAGAGGGGGCGATGGTTCGACAGGCGCTTCGGCGCGTTGGAGACCCGTCGATTCCCTCGAATCCGGAGCGCCGCGATGAGCCAGGACCAGACCGCCGAAACCGCCGGCGACAGCGACGTCGAAGAGATCGCGCTCGAACAGCTTCCGCTCGACCAGTGGCACCGCGATCACGGCGGCCGGATGGTGCCGTTCGCCGGCTATGAGATGCCCGTCCAGTATGAAGGCATCATGGCCGAGCATCTGTGGACGCGCGAACATGCCGGGCTGTTCGACGTCAGCCATATGGGCCAGCTGATCTTTTCCGGGCCCGGCATCGATGCCGCGCTTGAGGCGCTGATGCCCGCCGATCTCGCCGCCGCGAAGCCGGGCCATCCGGTCTATTCGCTGCTGATGGCGGAGAATGGCGGCATCCTCGACGATCTGATGCTGACGAAGCGCGACGGCGGCAGCGTCTACATGGTCGTCAACGGCGCCTGCAAATGGGACGATATCGCCCATTTCCGCGAGCATATGCCCGACGAGATCGACATCAACTACATGGGCGACCAGGCGCTGCTCGCGCTTCAGGGGCCCGAAGCGGTCACTGCGCTCGACCGGCTGATCCCGGGCGTCGCGGCGCTGGTGTTCATGCAGGGCGGGCGGTTCCAGTGGCAGGGCCACGACCTGTGGATCAGCCGCTCGGGCTATACCGGCGAGGACGGGTTCGAGATTTCGGTGCCCGGCGAGGCCGTGGAAGCGCTGGCCGACGCGATCACTGTCCAGCCCGAAGTCAAGCCGATCGGGCTCGGCGCGCGCGATTCGCTGCGGCTTGAGGCCGATTTGCCGCTTTATGGGCATGACCTGGATACCGAGACCACGCCGGTCGCCGCCGCTTTGGGCTTCGCGCTGAAGAAGCGCCGCCGCGAGGAAGGCGGCTTCCCCGGCCACGAACGCATCATGCTGGAGCGCGAGAACGGCCCGATCCTCAAGCGCGTCGGCCTGATCGTCGAGGGCCGCCAGCCGGTCCGCGAGGGCGCGATGGTGGTCGATGGCGAAGGCAGCGAGGTCGGCCGCGTCACTTCGGGCGGCTTCGCGCCGACCGTCCAGAAGCCGATCGCCATGGCCTATGTGCCGACCGCCCTCGCCACGCCGGGCACGAGGGTCACGCTTGCCCAGCGCGGCAAGATCCACACCGGGGAAGTCGTGGCCATGCCCTTCGTCCCCCATCGCTACGTCAGAAAGGGAGCCTGACCCATGAGCCGCTATTACACCGAAGATCATGAATGGGTCGAAGTCGATGGCGACACCGGCACCGTCGGCATCAGTGACTATGCGCAGAGCCAGCTGGGCGACATCGTGTTCGTCGAAGTCCCCGACGAGGGCAAGCAGATCGCCAAGGGCGACGACGTGGCCGTGGTCGAAAGCGTCAAGGCCGCGTCGGACGTCTATTCGCCGGTTTCGGGCACCGTGATCGAAGGCAATGCCGCGCTCGCGGACGCGCCCGAGACGGTCAACGAGGATGCGGAAGGCGAAGGCTGGTTCTTCAAGCTGACGCTGAGCGATCCGAGCGAAGTCGAGAGCCTGATGAATGAGGCCGCCTATGCCGAGTTCGCGAGCAAGCTTTGACCTTCTAATTCCCCTCCCGCTTGCGGGAGGGGTTAGGGGAGGGCGCATCCGCAGGCGGTGTCCTCTCCATCGACAGCCCCTCCCCCGACCCTTCCCGCAAGCGGGAGGGGAGAAGGAAGATAGATGCGCTATTTGCCCCTTACCCCGTCCGACCGTAGCGAGATGCTCTCCGTCATCGGCGCGAAATCGGTCGATGACCTCTTTGTCGATGTGCCCGAGGCCGCGCGCTTCGATGGGCCGATCCCGGGCCTGCCGCTCCATGCCAGCGAACTCGCGGTCGAGCGGCATATGTCGGCGCTGGCGAAGAAGAATCTCGCGGCGGGGGATGCGCCCTTTTTCCTCGGCTGCGGCGCATACAAGCATCATGTGCCCGCGAGCGTCGATCACCTGATCCAGCGCGGCGAGTTCCTCACCGCCTACACGCCCTACCAGCCGGAGATCGCGCAGGGCACGCTGCAGATGATGTTCGAGTTCCAGTCGCAGGTGGCGCGGCTGCTTGGCTGCGATGTGGCGAATGCGTCGATGTACGACGGCTCGACCGCGTGCTGGGAAGCGATCGTGATGGCGCGGCGGGTGACGCGGCGGGGCAAGGCGATCCTCTCGGGCGGGCTCCACCCGCATTATGTGTCGGTCGCGCGAACCATGGCGAAGTTCACCGGCGACGTGCTCGACACGCGCCTGCCGACGCTGAGCGCCACCCCCGACACCAACGATCTGATCGCGCTGATCGACGACGACACGTCATGCGTGGTCGTCCAATATCCCGACATTCTCGGCCGCATCGGCGACCTGTCGAAACTCGCCGAAGCGTGCCACGCGAAGAAGGCGCTGCTGGTCGCGGTGGTCACCGAGCCGGTCGCGCTGGGCGCGATCAAGTCGCC
>Ga0164241_10006143_pt1 | contig 11005 bp, 7 predicted proteins | sample OricomyardsoilBY_FD_108780 | JGI IMG/M metagenome (GOLD analysis project Ga0164241, IMG submission 108780) | Backyard soil microbial communities from Emeryville, California, USA - Original compost - Back yard soil (BY) | ecosystem: Environmental > Terrestrial > Soil > Unclassified | place: USA... | reverse complement strand
CGATTTTTGAAATGGTCCGTGATCGCGCCCCAGAATTCGGAAGCGAAACTTTGGCCCGACTTCGCGCGCTGTGGCTTTCTATGCGCCGTGCGACCCCCCCGATTTTTGAAATGGTCCGTCATCGCGCTCTTCACGCTCGTTCCATGGCTCGCAGGCGCTTCGATCGCGCACGCGGCTGACGACGACGACAGCTCGCTCGACGGCGCGCCCGTCGCCGACGCCGAGCCGGCTGGCGACACCGACGTGGGCGCGGCCGACGTCGAGGCCCCGAAGAGCGAAACGCACGCGCACAAGAAGCAGGCGCACGCGAAGAAGCAGAAGTCCGACGCGAGCCACGTCGCTTCGAAGAAGACGAAGTCGAAGAAGGTCAAGAAGCACAAGGCCCCGTCCACGAAGGTCGCCTCCAAGTCCAAGAAGAAGAAGGACAAGGCGCACGACAAGACGTCGACGACCGCCAGCCACAAGGTCTCTGCCGACAAGGCCGCGAAGGACAAGAAGAAGAAGACCATCGCGCTGTCGAAGCCTGCGGCCGACGACGACGACGCCAAGGCCAGCGCGACCAAGGCAGAGGGCGGCGACACGAAGCACCGCCTTCGCAAGAAGCTTCACCGCCGGAAGAAGCAAGCGCAGGAAGCCTCGGAGTAGGCTCCTCGCCTCGGTCGAACGACCCGGTCTCGCACGACAGCCAAGCCCCTCTTCGGTCCCCGAAGAGGGGCTTCGTCGTTCCGTACGGCCGAGTGCGCAGCGCGCCGCAGCGGTGGTCGCGACGTCCTGGCGCGCGAGCAACATGCAATCGGCGCGAGTCTGCGCACCAGCACATGCGGTTGGTCGGCGCGCTCGAACAGCGCCACGCGCCCCCACGACAGCGGGCCCACGCGAAAGCGGGCGACGCTCTCGCGCCACCCGCTCTGCTTCTCAGACCCGAGACCCACCGTGCGTCGCGGCAGCGTCAGGCGCGTGCTAGCCCGCCAGAGGCGGTCTCACTGAATGGCGTCGATGAGCCACGCTTGTCCGCTGACCAGGACCTCTTCCGGCGTCGCGCCGCCCTGGGTCGCGGCGCCGGTCGGCCAGCCGTTCGCGCCGTGCGGGAGCACGAAGCCGTGATCGCCGAACACGTACGCGAGCGTGCGCGGAGGCAACGAATCGAAGAGCTTCACCAGGAGATCGGAGACCTCGTCGGCGATCGCGTCGAGCCGCTCGTCGTAGCCTGCGCCTTGCGCGCGGAGGCGTGCCTCGACGACGTCGAGCTTCAAGACCTCGCGTCCCCCGAGTCGCTCGCGGCGAAACGTCGCCACGGCGCGACCGCGCGAGATGTCGGGTTGGCTCGCCGGCGGAGCTTGAGGATCTTTCAGACCCTCTGCGCCGCGCGCGAGAAGATGCAGCTGCGTCGGCGTCGTGGCCGGGAGCGCGGCCCAGAGCGTGTTCTTCTCGACGAGCGCGGCGCGCTTCTCGAGCGCGGCTCCGATGCGCGCGGCCACGCGCTCACCGATGTCGAAGCTCATGCTGTCGATGAGGACGAGCTTGACGCTGCGTGCGCTGGCGAGACGAGCGATGCGGTGCGCGATCTCGGGAGCATCCATCACCATCGGAGGACGCTTGCCCGTCACGCGCAGGCTGCTGTACGCCGCCTCGTAGCTCTCGGCGAACGACTGACGCCACATGTCGGAGATCGTTCGCACGCTCAGATCGGCTTCGCCGCGCGCGATGGCGCCGACGAGCGGGACATAGCGTGTCGCGAAGAGCTTCTCGATCACCGAGACCGGGCGGGGGCCACGCGCTTCGTCGAGCTCGCACGCGTACGTGCGCCACTGCGCGGCCTCGACGAGTCGCGCGGCTTGGGCGCGCTCCTCGGCTTCCTCTTCGGCCACGCGAAGCGCCTCCGCGGCCTCGATCTCGATCGCGGCAAGCTTCGCCTTCTCGAGATCCGCGTAGGCCGAGTCCTCGAGCTCGAGCGACGGCGTCGCGATCACCCTCGAAGCAGGCGGTCGCATCGTGGGGATGAGCGCCACCGGAGTGGCCGCGTCGGCTTTCGCGCGTCCGCCGCCGCGAGCCGCAGACGCCGGCTCATCCATGAGATCGGGGACGTTCGGCGCCGCGAGGTCCTCGTCCTCCTCGTCGCGAGCGACTTCGCTGGCGATCGCCGTCTCGAGCGCCATGCCTTCGTCGTCGGACGACCCCTCGTCCGAGTCGGACGAGCTCGAATCGGTCGCGACCGCTTCTTCGAGCCGATCGTCGTCCGAGCTCGAATCCTCGCGGGTGGTCGCCCGAGAGGCGGCCGTCTCGGAGAGCGCGAGCTCGGCGATCTCGTCCTCATCGAGGCCCTCGGTCACGTCGAAGACGCGTGTCCGAGAAGGAGGCGGCGTGCTCGATGGCGTGTCGCGCTCGAACGAATCGACGCGAGCGATGCGCCCGACATCGAGCCACGCCTCGAGCGACCGCGGGACGCGCACGGAGAGCGTGCGGTCGAGCGCGTCGAGCAGCACGACGAGCCGAAACCGTCGCTCACGACGCGCCGCCTCGATCCACACCGAGAGGATCTTCGCGTCGACCTCGGCGATCATCCCCTCGTCGTCGCGGCTGAACGTCGGCAGCGCGAGGCAGAGACCGCGCACCGGGAGGGACGCGGCGCGGAGGAGCTGGTCGGCGACAATGTCCACGTACGAAGCATCGGTCGGTGCGGCTGCCGGCATGGCGCCACGCACCGCGAGCGCGGACTCGAGATCGGCGTCGATCACGCGCCGAAGCTCGCCGCTCGGCGTCGTCGGTGGGCGAAGAACGATGGCGCGCGCCCGCTCGGCGTCGGAGCAGACCCGGTCACGCTCGAAGCCCTGGACGAAGCGAACGGGAGGCGGAAGCGACCGACTCTGCGAGATGGGCGCGCGGACGATGGAGGGCTCGGCGGGTTCGTGAACGGCCGAGGTGGCGAGGCTCATGACGACGTTCGGTGCCAGAAATTCACCGAATGCGCGAGTTTTCGGCAGTCCCCAAAAGCTCGACCAAACGCCCTTTTTGGACCTTTCCCATCGCATTTCGCGGCAACGCGTCGATCGGACGAATCTGCTTCGGGACCTTGAAGGGGGCGAGTCGACTCTTCGCGAACGCTCGAATTTCGTCCGGGTCGATCGGCGCGTCCCCGATGCCGACGACGAAACCGACGACGCGATCGCCCCACTCCGCGTCCGGGACCCCGACGACGGCCACCTCGCCGACGGCGGGGTGCTCGCGAAGGACCTCTTCGATTTCGAGCGCGGAGACCTTCTCGCCGCCGGTCTTGAGGATGTCGCTGCTCTTTCGTCCGAGGAGGCGGATCGCTCCGTCGGGATCGCGCGAAGCGACGTCGCCCGTCTTGAACCACTCGCCATCGCGATCTTCTGCCGGGTCGCGTCCGATGTACCCGGCGAACACCGACGGACCACGCACCCAGACCTCTCCCGGGCCGTCGGAATCTCTACCTGCGTCGTCGACGATTCGAACACGGACGGACGGAAGCGGTCGCCCGACGAAACCGCGCCGTCGAGCGGTTGAATCGAGTGGGTTCGAGAGAGCCATGCCGATCTCGGTCATGCCATAGCGCTCGAGCGGGATGGCGCCGGCGAGCGTCCGCCAGCGTTCGGCGAGGACCGCGGGGAGCGCGGCCGAGCCGCTCGTCGCGAGTCGCAGGCCACGCGCGGCGCTCTCGAGAGCCCGGCGCTTCGTCGGCTCCATCGCGTCTGCGAGATCGACGAGTCGTTGGTAGAACGTCGGAACACCCATCCACACGGTCGCACGTCCGAGCTCCTCGGTGACGCGCGTCGCCTCGAAGCGCGGGAGCATTCGGATCGCCGTCGGCGTCAGGAAGTGGTGAAGAAACGCGACGACGATGCCGTGGAGGTGATGCATCGGCAGCGCGTGCAGCAGGACGTCGTCGTGCCGTGTGCCCCACGCCTCGCGAAGCGCGTCGACCTGCGCCGCCAGGTTCGCGTGCGAGAGCGGCGCGCCCTTGGGCTTGCCCGTCGTGCCGCTGGTGAACAGGATCAGCGCTGCGCGCTCCGCGGGACAGTCGAGCATCGCCACCTGCGAGGCGATCGCGTGCGAGTCGGACGCGCCGATCGCCCTGCGCGGAGCGACGACCTCGAGCTTTTCCGGGAGCGAGCCCACGAACGCAGACTCTGCGATCGCGAACCTCGGGACGACGACGCTCGCGACGTGCGCGACCTCTGCGGCAGGCGCTCCCAGCGGGATGGGGGCCGCAGCCGCACCCGCGAACAGCACCGCGAAGAACGCGCGGATCCAGCCGTGCCCTGGTGTCACGGCGAGGAGAACGGCCTGGCCCGAGAGATCTCCGAAGATGCGGCGATACTCGACGGCGTCTTCGAACGCGCCCGCGACAAGCTCATGTGTCGTCGCGCTCGCGCCGGCTCCGAGATCGTCGATCGAGCGCGGTGGGTGCGCGAGAACGCCTTCGATCTGCGACAAGAGTGGCGAGCGCACGATTCGACGATACCCAAAAAGATCAGATGCTGCCTGGAGCGACTACACTCCGCCACGATGCTGCGTCGCGCTCTGTTCCAGTCGAGCTTCGGGACCCCAACCATCCTCTTGGGCGCAGCGCTCGCGCTCGCCGCATGCGGCGACGGCGAAAAACCCGGCGGCGCATCCGCGACGGCGATGGCGACGCAGAGCGCGAAGCCTCCCGCGACGAGCGCGGCGCAGGAGATGCCCCCCGTCACGGTCGACGACAAGGGGCCGTACATCAACGGCGAGCGCATGAAGCTGAAGGAAGCAGGCGGCCCCGAGAAGCTGGCCTCGGTCGTCGCGGCGCTGCCGATTCAGGGCAAAGAGGTCACGCTCGTCGTCCTGAAGAACTCGAACAGCGCCGACGTCGTCGCGGTCGTCCGCGAGCTCGGCCGTGCGGGCGCTCCGACCGTGCGCATCCGCCACGAGACGCGGCCCGATCTCCCGAAAGAGCTCGTCGTCGTTCCTCAGTCGCAGCTCAAAGACACAGCGCCGCCGTGCTCGATCGTCGCGATCATCACGCCGAAGCTCGAGACCGACGTGTGGAACATCGGCGGCGGCAGCACCGGAAAGAAGCACGTGAAGGGCTTCGCCGGCCCCGACCTCTCGAACGCGGGCGAGACGCTGCAAAAGGACCTGAAGAAGTGCGACTCCAAGATCGCCTTCTTCAGCGCAGACGACTCGCTCGAGTGGGAGGTCGCGCACATGATCGGCGGCGCGATCATGGTCAACGACACCGAGAAGAAGCTCGAGAAGCTCGTGCTCCTCGACGAGGTCCCGGTCGCGGGCCGCCCCGTGAAGCTGACGCCCTAAAACGCAGCGCCCCGCGCTCGTCGCTCCGTTTGGCGGAGCGAGGGGCTCGAGGGAATGTCGCCGCGCTCTCGCGAGCGCGCGGCGACGCGGCTGCGTCACTTCTTCGCGCGACCCTTCGTGCTGGCAGCCCACGTCTTGCACTCGCCGACGTGTGGCCCCTTCGCCTTCTCGACGCACGCAGCGAACGTGTCGTACGCCTCTGCGAGCTTGCCCTGGTCCATGTACGAAGAGCCGACGTACATGTAGATGAGCGCATCTTCGGGGTCGGCCGCGAGGGCCTTCGTTCCGAGCTCGATCGTCTCTTTCGTCGCGCCGCGATTGATGGCCGACGTGACCTTCTTCTTCAGGTCTTTCAGCTCGTCCGCAGAGACCGCAGAGGTCGCGTCCGCGGCCTTCTTGTCTTCCTCGGCCTTCGCGTCGGCGGCCTTCTGATCTTCTTCGGCCTTCGCGTCGGCGGCCTTCTTGTCTTCTTCGGCCTTTGCGTCGGCGGCCTTTGCGTCCGCAACTTTTGCGTCGGCCGCCGGGTCGGTGGCCGGCTTCGGCGCTTCGGCCTGAGACTCGGCCGTCGGCTGCGGCATCGCTTGCGTAGCGACCGCGTGGGTGGGCGTCTGCGCGTCTGCGGCCTTCGATCCGAAGAGCGCGCGTCCGACCCCGACGACGAACACGAGCGAGGCCGCGACGACGACGCCGCCGACGACCTTGCGAAGCATCTGCTTGCGACGAAGCACCTCTGGGGACGGCGGGGGCGGCGGCGCCGCCGCGAGCACGTCGTCGTCGAGATCGTCGTCCATCGCGACCGGCGGCGGTTTCGTAGAGAAGAACTCGAACGCGTGCTCGTCGTCCTTGAACGCGGCGTTGAACTTCCCGCTCTCGCCGAGGTTCTTGTGCTTGCCGCTGTCGCCGAGGTTCTTGTGCTTGCCGCTGTCGCCGAGCGCTTTCGCGGCGTCGGTCGTCTTGGCCTCGAGGACCGGCTCTACCTTCGCGGCGGCTTGCGGAGGGACGCTCTGCGAAGCAGCCTCTTGGCCCTTCTTCTTTTTCTTCTTCTTTTTGCCGCCGATCGACGTCGGCGCAGCCTCGATCTTGGCCGGAGGCGTCGCCGGCGCGCGCGGCGCTTCGACGGGCGCCGCCTCGACGGGCGCCGCCTCGACGGGCGCCGCCTCGACGGGCCCCTCTTCGATTGGCGCTGCCTTCGCAACGACGGGAGCGGACGCCACCGAGTTGGACGACGCTGCCGGCGGTTCGGGAAGCGCGACCGGCGGCGGCAACAAGATGGCTTCCTTCGGAGGAGGCGCCGCCTCGACCGCGGGAGCAGGCTCGACCGCGCGCGGCTCGACCGGCGGCAGCGACTCGCTCGCGGCGCCGATCTCGAGCGACTCGCGATCGTCCGAGGACGACGGCGCTTCGGACGGCGGCACGCTGCCCGGGTTCGATGCCCGAGCGGCGCGCGGACGAAGGAGGCGGGGTTTGGCCGAAGGACGGGAGTTGCGGAACCGCTGCGACATCGTGCGTGACCTCCGTTACGACGCTAACGCCAGGTGAGTGGTCGACGCCCTCGATACACATTTCGGGCCGACGCTGGCGCGTTCGAAACCAGCGGGAATCATCACCGCTCGCTTCGGAAGAATCGCACGCCTAGCCGTGCGAATTGGAGAACATTCGCGCGAAGCGAACAAGCCATCATCTAGCAGGAATCGCGTTTCGTGCTCGGCTCCGCGCCCGGATTCGATCGACGTCGTGTCACCGTGTGCCGCCGCCGCGATCGGGGTGTCCCTAGGGCGCCTGGTCGGGACGCGGTCGTTGCGCCGGCTCAGCCCTCGCGCTTTGGGAGAGGTTTGCCGAGCTGTTTCAGGACAGCCTGAAGATCCGACCAGACCTGCCCGCGCACCTCTCGCGTCGGCGTTCGCAGCACGTACGCGGGGTGAAACGTCGGCATGAGCGGCGTCTCACCGCGATAGACCTTCCAGTTGCCCCGCGCGCGCGTGATGCCTTCGCCGTCGCCGAGGAGGCCCTTCAGCGCGGTGCTGCCGAGCGCGACGATGACCTTCGGTCGCACGAGATCGAGCTGTTCGTTCAGGTAGGGAATGCAGCTCGCCATCTCTTTCGGCGTCGGGACGCGGTTGTTCGGCGGCCGACATTTGACGATGTTGCAGATGTAGACGTCGTCTTCGCCGAGGCCCATCGCGCCGATCATCTTGTCGAGCAGCTGGCCGGCTTTACCGACGAAGGGCTTACCCTGCGCGTCCTCGTCGGCTCCAGGCCCTTCTCCGACGAACACGAGCTCGGCGTCGGGGTTGCCGCGAGAGAAGACCGTCTGTTTGCGCGCGGCATGGAGCTCGCACTTCGTGCAGGCGGCGACGCGTTCGGCGATGACCGACAGGCGCGTGCGAAGCTCGTCGCCGGTGATCGCCGGCAAGTCCGTGCGCTTCGCGACGATCGGCGGCGCAGGCGCGGGGATCGGCGGGCGCGGGCGAGCGTCTTCGGGGCGCATCGCTGGCCCCGGCGAACGCTGCGCAGTCGCGTCGTTCGCCGAGCCTGCGCTCCTTGCCGGCGGGGCGGCGGCCGGGCGATGCGAGCCCGACAGCATCGCGAGGATCTCGTCCGGCGACGCGTCGGAAGGAAGGCCGTCGAGCCCCGAATCCTCGAGCCATTCGATCGCGGTGCGCGCCTCGCGTGTGAGCTCGCAGAGCTCGCTCCTGGCGTCGTCGGTCATCTCTTCGCGCTCGCGGCTCACGACGCGGATCGCTCCGCGTCGAAATCCCTCAATGACCCATGCCGATGTAGCGCTCGGCCTCGAGCGCCGCCATGCAGCCGGTGCCCGCCGCCGTCACGGCCTGGCGGAAGACCCAGTCCTGCACGTCGCCCGCGGCGAAGAAGCCAGGGACGTTCGTCTGCGTCGTGCCGGGCGTCGTCTTGATGTAGCCGTTGTCGTGCAGCTCGACCTGACCCTTGAAGACGTCGGCGAGCGGCGTGTGACCGATCGCGACGAAGAGGCCGGTGACCTTCAGCTCGTGCGAGTCGCCGCTCTTGAGGTTCTTCACGCGCAGGCCGCGGACCGAGTCCTCTTCGACGCCGAGGACCTCTTCGACGGTGTGGCTGTAGAGCACCTTGATCTTCGGGTTCTGCATGACGCGATCTTGCATCGTCTTGCTCGCGCGGAACTCATCGCGACGGTGAATGAGCGTCACCGACTTGCACAGGCCCGTCAGGTAGTGCGCCTCTTCCATCGCCGTGTCGCCGCCGCCGACGACCGCGACGTCCTGGTTGCGAAAGAACGCGCCGTCGCACACGGCGCACGCGCTGACGCCCTTGTTCTTCAGCTTCTCCTCGCTCTCGAGTCCGATGTAGTTCGCGCGCGCGCCCGTCGCCGCGATGATCGTCTTCGTCTTGAAGAAGTGTTCGTTCCCCTCGGAGTCGAGGGCCCACACCTCGAACGGTCGCTTCGAAAGATCGACCTTCGTCGCGTCGCCCGTGATGATCTCCGTGCCCTGGTGGACGGCTTGATCGCGGAAGCGCTGCATCAGCTCTTGGCCGGTCACCTTCTCGGGGAAGCCGGGGTAGTTCTCGACCTCGCTCGTGAACATGAGCTGTCCGCCTGGAATGAGACCCCCCGCGTTGAAGCCCTCGATACAGAGCGGCTTCAGGTTCGCGCGCGCGGCGTAGACAGCCGCGGTGAGGCCGGCCGGGCCGGAGCCGATGATGATCACGTTGCGGACGTCACTGTCGCTCATGGAGTCTCCTCGAAGGGTCGTGTTCGAAACTTACCGTGGGTCGAGAGCGGAACCTGATCGCGGTCAGAAGCGCAGCGTGGCGCCGAGCGCGACCTCGTTCAAGCTCGACCCGAAAGAGCCGCCGTTCACCGACTGCTGGCTGCGGAAGCCAGTCGAAGCGTCGCCCGAGAGGGCCTTCACCTCGCCCTTGCCGCCGTTGTCGAGCGTTCCGTAGAAGACGTGCTGGAACGCGAGCGACACGTCGACCGGCCAGAGGCGCACCGTGCCGCCACCGGCGACGCCGAGCTTCCAGCCCATGTCGAAGTCCAGGTTCAAGAGCCCATCGCGTTGCCCCTGCGACTCGAAGAACGTCCCGGCGCGGAGCGAGAAGACGTTCGGCAGGACGGTGACCGCGCCGCCGACGCGCACGCCGAGGACATCGAGCCACTCGTGGGGGATGTCGCCGTTCTGGGGGATCTCGCCCGGCGTCCCCTTCACCTTGATGCCCGCGTTGTTCTGAATGTGGATCGCATCGACCGCGCTGTTGTGCGCCCAGGTCAGATCGGCCTCGACGTCGAAGCGATCTTGGCTGAGCGGATCGCGGACGTAGCCCTCTTGCTTCGACCAATCCGGCGCCTCGCTCACGGTCTCGAGCGGAAGGTGGAAGCGCACGCCAATCTTCGCCTCCATCGGGATCGTCAGCTCGAGCGAGCCCGCGTCCTCTGCGACGGTGTGGTTGCACTCGGGATCCGAGGTCGGACACGGCTTGTCGGCCTTCGTGCCGCCGGATTGCCAATAGAGGCTCGTCAGATCGAGCTTCGTCCTCGAGCTTACGGAGTCGGAGAAGCGATACCAGGCGCCGAGATCGATGAATTTGTTCGCCCGCCATGCGGCGCTCAGGATGAAGCCCGGGACGAAATAGTCGGCCGTCGTCAGGTTGACCTTCACGTCGCGCGTGAAGTCGTCCTGCGCGGTCGTCGACGTCGATTCGGTGAACGTCGTGAAATCCGCCGACGCGATTCCCCAGATGAACGACGCGCCGAACGACAGCTCCGGAAGGACGGCGTAGCTGACCGAGAGCGTCGGGTAGATGAGCAGCGACGACTGCGAGATGAGCAGATAACGATTCGGTGCCGGCTGCGTACGGGTCGTCCCGTTGCGATCGTAGGACACGCTCTCCGGCCACTCGAAATTGCCGACGGCGTGTGGGCCCAGGACGGCGGCGCCAATCGCGAGTCGATCAGTCAGACGAAACGTCGCGGCGAGCTGGGGGTTCGGAAAGAAGCCACTCGCGCACGTCTCTGCCGGAGGTCCACCGTCGGCGCCCGGACCGGGGATGCTGTTGCCGGGAGACACCGGCGCGCCGTTCTCGTCGACGCGCGTGAAGCACGACGACTGGAACATGAGATGCGCGCCGAGGTGGATCCCGTGCGACAGGAAGCTCATCGCCGCGGGGTTCATGTATGCGGCCATCGGATCGTCCGCGAGCGCAACCCACGCGCCGCCGCGACCGACCTGCTCGGCGCCCGCGTCGGGTACGTCGAGCCCGTTCGAAGCGTGGGCTTCGGAGGCGACGCCTAGGGCCGCGGCGCCGGCGGCGAGACAGGCGACAAGACGACGGCACGCACGGGACCGCTGAAGATCGCTCGGCACGCGCCGAAGCTACACCAACGAACGGGGCTTCGTAACCGGTGTGCGCGTATCATCGCGCCCTCGTGTCGCTCGCGCCCGGGACCATCATCGCGACGGACTACCGCATCGTGTCGCCTTTGGCGCAGGGCGGCATGGGAGAGGTCTACGTCGCCGAGCAGCTCTCGACCGGCAAGCGTCGGGCGCTGAAGCTGATGAAGAAGGACCTCGTGCTCGTCCCGGGGCTGCTCGCTCGCTTCGAGCAAGAGGCGAAGATCGGCGCCCGCATCGAGAGCGAGCACATCGTCGAGGTCGTCGGCGCAGGGGTCGACCCCACCCACGGCATGCCGTGGCTCGCGATG
>Ga0164241_10006142_pt1 | contig 11005 bp, 7 predicted proteins | sample OricomyardsoilBY_FD_108780 | JGI IMG/M metagenome (GOLD analysis project Ga0164241, IMG submission 108780) | Backyard soil microbial communities from Emeryville, California, USA - Original compost - Back yard soil (BY) | ecosystem: Environmental > Terrestrial > Soil > Unclassified | place: USA... | reverse complement strand
CGCCGGTCCTGGTGACCCACCTGGCGTTCCAGCTGATGGTCGCGATCGGCTCGCTGCTGGCGGGCGTGTCGCTGCTGCTCGGTGTGCTCGCGTGGCGCAAGAAGGCGCTGCCCGTGCACCCAAAGCTCTTGATGTTGATCATGGTGTGCGGGCCGCTCGGGCTGCTCGCGGTCGAGGCGGGCTGGACCGTGACCGAGGTCGGGCGGCAGCCGTGGGTCGTGACCGGAGTGCTGCGCACGGCCGACGCGGTGACGCCGATGCCCGGGCTGATCGTGCCGTTCCTGATGTTCACGCTGCTGTATCTCGTGCTCGCCGTGACCGTCGTGGTGCTCATGCGACGCCACGTCTTCCAGGCGCCGGCCGGGGGCACCGATGCTGGCTGATCTCGTCGCGCTGGTGATGCTCGGCGCGCTCGTCGCATACACGGTCACGGGCGGCGCGGACTTCGGTGGCGGGGTGTGGGATCTGCTCGCGAGCGGGCCGCGCAAGGAGGCGCAGCGCGCGCTCATCGCCAAGGCCATCGCGCCGATCTGGGAGGCCAACCACGTCTGGCTCATCCTGCTCGTGGTGGTGATGTTCGGGGCGCTGCCGACGGCGTTTTCGGCGCTCATGACGGCGCTGCACATCCCGCTGGTCCTCGTGCTGGTAGGCGTCGTCCTGCGCGGCGCGGCGTTCGTCTTCCGGACCTACGATCCGAAGCGTGGCGGCGGGGCCGAGCGCTGGCGCCTGGTCTTCGCGATCGCGTCCGTGGTGACGCCGCTGGCGCTCGGTGTGTCGCTCGGCGCGCTCGTGTCCGGCGGCATCCACCTCGACTCACACGATGGCATCGACTTCACGCAGACGAGCTTCACGTCGAGCTGGGCGACCCCGTTCGCGCTCGGCACGGGCGTCTTCACGGTCGTGCTCTTGGCCTACCTGGCGGCCGTGTACCTGACCGTCGAGGCGGAGGAGCGCGCGCTGCAGGACGACTTCCGGGTGCGCGCGCTGGTCGCTGGTGTGGCCTCGGCGATCGTCGCGCACGGGCTCTTGTTTGCTGGGCTCGGGCCCCGGGGAGGGTGGGGGATCGTGGTCGAGGTCGTGGTCGCGCTGTGCGGCGCGAGCGCATTGTGGCTCTTGTGGACGCGGCGCTATCGCGTCGCGCGCATCATGGCGGCGGCGCAGGTGGCGGGCGTGGTGGTGGGCCTCGGGCTCGCGCAGTACCCGTATGTGATCCCGCCGGACCTGACCTTCGCGCGGGCGCTCGCGCCGGACACGGTCGTCGAGGCGATGCTCATCGCGCTCGCAGTCGGCGTCCCGATCCTGTTCGCGGCGCTCGTGTGGCTCTATCGGGTCTTCAAGGAGGCCCCATGAACGTCAGGTGGATCGGGCGAGTTGGCTACGAGGCCGGCGTCGAGCTGCAGACCGAGGTGCGCGAGCGGGTCATCGCCGGCGCCGACGACGAGTGCCTGTTGCTCGAGCACGACCCGGTCGTGACGCTCGGCAAGCGCGGCGGGGTAGTCGATCGCAGCGCGCTCGAGCGGCTCGCGACGCCGGTCATCGCGACCGAGCGCGGCGGCTTCGCGACGTGGCACGGGCCAGGCCAGCTGGTCGCCTACCCGATCGTCGACACGCGGCGGCTCGGCTTCGGCGTGCGCGACCTGGTGACGCGGCTCGGCGAGGTCATGATCGGCATCGCCGAGGGCTTTGGCGTGCGCGGCGTGGTGTACGACCTCGAGCGCCCGGGCGTGTACCTCGACGGCAAGAAGCTCGGCAGCATCGGGCTGCACTTGACCCACGGCGTCAGCATGCACGGGCTGGCGATCAACGTGTGCAACGGGCTCGAGGGCTTCGGCGCCATCGACCCGTGCAGCCTGCAGATCCAGGTGACGACCATCGCGCTCGCGTCCGGTCGACCGGCCTCGGTGGAGCAGGCCGTGGAGCTGGCCGAGCCGCTCTTGCATCGGCTGCTGCGCGCGAAGGCGACCTGACCCGACGCACGACGCGTCAGGCCAGGCGCGTTTGTGAACGGCCATTCGGTAATGGCGCTCACGGACCCTCTGGTGCTCAGAGGCGGGTGGTCTTCTTCGGTGCCGGCGGGGGCGCGGGGATGTCGCCGATGACCTCGGCGGCCTCGACGTTCTCGAGGCGCGCGAGGCCGGCGAGCGACTGGCGCACCTCGGCGATGCGGCTCGCGTCGCTGCCGCTGGCCTCGAGGTCGGCGACGAAGCCTTCGAGGTCGCGGGCGCCGTTGGCGATGGCGAGCGCGCCGAGCAGCACGTCGATGATCGACTTCGGGTCCGAGATGCGCAGGATGTGCGCCTTGGGGATGACCGAGGCCCAGGCCGACAGCACCACGTCGTCGCTGTAGTTGGCGTAGACGTCCTGCTTGGTGGTGGTCGTGGCCTGCGGCGCGAAGTCGAACTCGGCGATGGTCACGTTGCTCTGCGCCTTCGTCTCGCCGCGCGGCGAGATGTGGCCATCGACGTGCTTGATGTCGCCGTTGACCTCGAGCTCGACGCGGAACGGGGTCGGGTGATCACCGGGTCCGGCGCGATCGGTGTAGTTCTGGACGAACACGCGGTAGCGGCCCGTGGGCGCCTGGCCCTTGGGCCAGCGCACGTTCTCGACGGGCTTCTCGGTGTCGCCGCCGATGTTCATGTCGACGTCGAGCCAGCCGCCGCAGGCCGACTGCTTGTGGCCGTAGAAGACCTCCTCGCCGGACGGCGGCACGACGTGCAGGTCGAGGTCGGAGCGATTGTTCCAGAGCAGCGAGGCGCGGATGTCGACGTTGTCGTACTGGCCCCCGGCGCGGGTGACACGGGCCTTGATCTCCGCGTCGATGTTGACCTTGCGCTCCTCCATCGTCTTCTGTGGGTAGATGAGGAAGACGTTGAACTTCTCCTGTAGGCGGCGGAACGCCTCGCTGGCGGGCAGGTCGTCGGGCAGCTCGTCGCCGATGATGCGGCGCACGTGCATCTTGTCGAGCGTCGGGTAGAAGCCCTCGTCGCCCGTGAAGAAGAAGTAGCCCTTCTTGCCGGTGCCCTTGGCCAAGCGCACACAGTTGGTGCGCGCGTAGAACCAGGCGGCGAGCTCGTAGCTCTCCTGGCCGGTGCCTCCACCGCCTTCCTCGATCCAGATCTTCTCGAGGTTCTTGTCGATGCGGTTGTCGCCCTCGAACTGGCTGACCTGCAGCGGCGCGCGATCGGCGTCGGCGTCGCCGACGGCGCACACGCTGATGCCCGGGCCGGAGACGTAGCCGTGCAGCTCGATCTGGCCCATGAGCTGGGGGAGCTTGTCGTACATGAGCTTGGTGTCGTCGCCGCGCGAGCGCGTGACGTCGAGCGCCACCACGATGGGCGTCTCGTTGTTGACCTCGCGCACCTTGCCGAGCGGGTCGAGCACTGGGTCGGGGCCCATACGGACCCCGGGGGCGCCTGGCGCGTAGGCGTCGAACTGGAAGGCGCCGCCTTCGCGGTCGGAGGAGCGCAGCGCGCGCGCGATGTCGAGGGAGTAACGTCCACCACCCATACCAGGACTCCTTACAGTGAGAGCTCGACGAAGGTGTGCTCGCCCCAGAGCTGCGCGCGCAGCTTGTCGACCTGGAGGTAGAGCTGCAGGGCGTCCTGCGGGCGGCCGCGCGGGCTCTCGGTGACGAGCCACTTGAGGAAGCGCGCGAGGCGCTCGTCCATGTCGGGCAGCGTCTTCTCCACCGGGTCGCCGCCCGCGACGAAGAAGAGGCACTTGCCGAAGGCGTAGATGTCGCTCGCGGGGATCGGCGGCTTGCGCTCGGCGACCTCGGGCGGGCTGTAGGTCTCGTTCTTGGCCTTGAAGCCCTGGCCGGTCTGCGCGGGGTTCTGGATGGACCAGCACCAGTCGACGAGCCAGACCATGTGGTCGTGGGGGCGCACGAGGATGTGCGCGGGCTCGAGGTTGCCGTGCAGGATGCCGCGCGCGTGGGCCCAGCCGAGCGCGGCGAAGACGCGGCGCATGAGCCAGATGAGGTGGCGCGGCGCGAGGCCGTGCTCGCCGCGGGCGGCGAGGCGGCGGCGGAGCTCGACGAGGTCGAGGCCGTCGAGGCGATCGAAGACGGTGCCGACGCGGCCGTCGCCGGTCTTGAAGGTGTCGCGGGCGCGGGGGAAGTGGCGGCTCGGCGCGGCGGGATCGGGGTCAGCGAGGGCTGCGAGCACGTCGACCTCGTGCTGCATGAGGTCGTTGTCGGCGCGGTCGTCGACGAGCTTGAGCGCGACCAGGTCGGCGCCGTCGCGGGCGCCGTAGACGGTCGCGAGGTCGCCGCGCGCGAGCGTCTCGGAGGCGTGGTAGCGGCCGCGTGAGGTCGTGATGGTGAAGTCGATCGACGCGAACGTCGGGCGCTCCGGGAGCGGGGCCGGGGCAGGGCGGGTGACGGGGCGGAGTGTGAGCGGCTGCCAGTCGCCGTCGCCGAGCAGGCCGCCGGTCGGGAGCGCGCCGAAGGACGAGCGCGAGTTGTCGATGACGCGGGCGGCCGACTGGTCGATGGTGATCGAGACGGGCTGACCTTCGCCGCCGACGCGCAAGTAGACTGGACTGATAGTCCAGTGCACATCGCCGGTGACGATCTCGCCGGCGAGCTCGTGGAAGCCCGCGGCGTCGGGGGTCCAGCCGGCGGTGGCCACGGTGGAGGCGAACGGGGCGAGGGTGGGGGCGGCCGTGGAGGGCAGCGGCTGGCGGTCGAGCGTGAGCGCGAGCGTGGCCTCGGTGGCGGTGCCGGAGCGGTTCTCGAGGCGCAGGCGCAGGAGGCCGCGGGCGTCGACGACGAGGTGCTCGAGGGTGGCCTTGTCGAGCGACAGGCCGAGGTCGATGGTGGCTGCGCCGCAGCTGCCACAGAAGGTCGCGCCGAGGCGCTGCGGGGCGCCGCAGCGCACGCACGCGAGGGTCTCGTCGGCGGCCGCCATGAGGTGGGTCTACCGCTGAAGCGAGGGCGACGCAACGCGCGCTCGGGCGACGAATCGACCGCGCATCGAAGAAAGGCGGATCAAAACGCAGGGTCGGCGGAACAAGGGGGCCATGAGTGATCCAGTCGAGAGGCTCTTGGGGACGGTGTACTTCATCACGCGCGTGTGTGAGCGGCACGAGTGCCGGCTGACCCCGCACGACGACATGATGGCCGCGTTCGCGGTCGCGTGGCGTGACGCCGAGGTGCGCCATGGCATGAGGACGGCCGCGCTGTGTGTGGAGCCGACGCACTATCACGCGGTGGTCATCGATTCAGCGGGGCGGCTGTCGGACTTCTTGCGCGACGTGCACGCGACGGTGGCGCGCTTCGGTAACGCGGTCGAGGACGCGCGGGTGAAGTTCTGGTCGCTGGAGGGGACGCACGTCGTGGAGGTGATGGACGCGCAGGCGGCGGTCGACTGCGTGGCGTACGTGCTGGCGAACCCGGTGAAGGACCGGCTCGTGCGGGCGCTGGCGGAGTGGCCGGGGATCCTGACGAAGGTGGACGACATCGGGCGGGATCGTGGGGCGCGCTACGAGCGGCCGGCGGCGTTCTTCGCGGTGAACGGGCCGGTGTCGTCCGAGGTCGAGCTGGTGGCGGTGGTGCCGGCGATGGCCGTGACGGCGTTCGGGGTCGATGGGTACCGTGAGCGCGTGCGGCGGGCGGTGTGGCGGGTCGTCGAGGGGTCGCATGCGGAGGCTCGGGCGGACGGGCGTGGGTTCATGGGGGCGACGCGCGTGAAGGCGCAGTCGGTGTGGTGTCGGGTGAGGGGGCCGGAGGCGCGTCGGGCGGGGACGCGGGCGGAGCCGAAGCGGCGCGTGGCGGCAGCGGCGAAGGCCACGGTGGAGGCGACGCTGGCGCGGATGAAGGCGTTCCGGGAGGCGTATCGCGCGGTGCGGGCGCGCTGGGTGGCGGGCGAGCACGGGGCCGAGTTCCCGCGCGGGACGTGGTGGCTGTGGCGCTTCTGCGGGGTTGCGCGCGTCGGGTCGGAGCCGTACGCGCCGAGCGCCTGAGCGCGCTTGCGCGGCCGCACCCGAAGCCTCGTCTCAGCAGTGACCCCGAGAGCGCATGGAGCGCCACGGCCCGCTATTGCCCAATGGCGCCCAAGCGACCCTCACCGCCCGGCCACCCCGCCTTTCTTTCGGTATGGCTCGTGTGGCGCTCCTCGCTGCTTTCTTGCGGAGGGGGACTCGCGCTGGGCGGCTACCTGCTGCTACGCTTGCAGCATGCCGCACACAGCGCCTTGCCCCCGTTGCCAGCACCCCAACGACACCGGCTCCCGCTTCTGCGCCGAGTGCGGCGCCTCGCTCGCGCCCGAGATCCACTGCCCCAGCTGCAACACGCTGAACCCGCTAGGGAATCGCTTCTGTATCCAGTGCGGCTCCACCCTCGCGAACGCCGGCTGGGCGGGTCCCGAAGACGCCGCCACGGGTGCCGTCGCCGACGGTGTCTGGGAGCGCGGCCCTGGCGAGTTCGTTCGCCGCGTCGACCCCGAAGACGCCCGCCGCTTTCTCGGCAACCGCTCCGTGCGCGTCCCGCCCGGCACCGTCGGCGTCGTCGTCGTCGACGGCAGCGTCGACCGCGTCCTCCCACCCGGCGAGCGCACCACCCTCAACCTGTTCGAGCGCATCGGCGACTTCTTCCTCCGCCGGCCCGGCAGGAGCGCCTTCTACCTCGTCGACCAGCGCCCCATCCCCATCCCGTTCATCGTCCAGTCCCGCGCCATCGGCGCCGGCGACGACGGCGCGCGCGTCGTGCGCACCCAAGTCCTCGTGACCTTCTCGCTCCCCCGCGGCGACAAGGCCGCGCTCGGCGCCTTCCTCACCAACGTGCTCGGCGACAAGCCCGGCTTCGGCGCCGCCGAGCTTCACGCACTGCTCCGCCCCGACGTCGTGCGCATCGCCCAAGAGTCCCTCGAGCGCCTCGCCACCGAGACCGCCCGCAGCGACGACGAGCTCTCCTTCGCCGAAGCCGAAGCCCGCATCCGCAAGGCTCTCCAGGACCAGCTCGGCCCCCGCTACGGCCTCACGCTCGACGTCTCCGTCGCCCCCCTCACCACCCTCGCGAGCCTGTCCTTCCACCTCGGCCAGGTCCCCGCGCCGCGCGTGCGCACCTGCGTCGCGTGCCGCCACGAGCTCCCCATCTCGCTCAAGTTCTGCGACGCCTGCGGCGCCAAGCAGCCGACCGTCACCGTGCCCGACGACGACCAGCAGGGCAGCGCGCTCTTCACGCGCGACGGCCAGCAGCTCGAGCTCGACCTCATCGTGCGCGTCCAGGGCCAACACGAAGACTTCCAGCCCCGCTCCATCGAAGGCGCGCTCGTCGGCGCCGCCGCGGCGCACCTCCGCGACGCCGCCTGGGCCGGGCTCGCCAGCGCGTCCGGCTTCGCCGCGCTCGAAGCCGCCATGCAAGGCCCCGCGAGCAGCGCGCTCGAGACCCACGGCCTCCAGCTCGTCTCGCTCTCGGTCGTCGACGTGCGCACCAAGACCGGCCAGTGGCTGCTCTCCGCGCGCGCCGATCTCGAGCGCGCCAAGGAGGACGTGAACCTCGGCCGCGACTGGCTCGGCCAGCGCGACACCGAGATCGACCTCGAGGCCCTCACGCTCCAGCAGGCCCTGCGTAAGCAGTCCGTCGAGCGCGACGCCAAGCTCGCCGAGGCCAACGCGCAGCTCTCCGATCGCGAGGCGCGCGAAGACCTCGCGAACCGCGCCAACGCGCTCGAGCAGGCGGCCATCGAGCGCGGCGCCGCCACCGATCGACAGCGCGCCGACATCCGCCGCACCAACGAGGTCGACGAGTCCTCGCACCAGACCACGCTCCAGAAGCAGCAGCTCCAGCGCGAGGCCGATCGCATCGCGCTCATGCAGTCCGTCAAGGACCAGGACGAGCAGCGCCAGATCGAGAAGCTGCGCGCCATGGCCGCCATCGATCGCGAGTCCAGCGCTGCCGAGCACGCCCAGACGCTCGAGAAGCGCCGCCAGCTCGAGGCCCTCGACGCCGATCGGATGATCGCCATCCAGGCCGCCGAGCTCGCCCAGAGCGCCGGCGGCGCCGCTTGGGCCGAGGCGCTCGCCGCGCGCGCCGGCGCCGCTCACGAGCAGCGCCACAACGAGCAGCTCGGCGAGACCTACCAGCGCGCCATGGACGCCATGGCCAAGGTCGCGACCTCGCGCGCCGAAGGCGCCCCCGCGCCCGTCGTCGCCGTGCAGAGCGAGCCCGCCATGACCGCCTGCAAGGCCTGCAGCGCCCCGCTGCGCGTCGGCGCCAAGTTCTGCGGGACGTGCGGCACGACCCAGACCTAGCGCAACCCATGGCGCTCGAGCCCGCGCTCGGGCAGTGTGGCGTGATGGTCGCCCGTCACATCGCCCTGTTCGCCGTGCTCTCCGTGGCCGCCTGCTCCGACGACGCGCAAGCTCCAGCCGACACGAGCCGAGCGACCGACACGAGCGCGCCCGACACGACGGCGCCCGACCTCACCGACACCCTCGCTGACTCGACCGCAGCCGCCACGACCGCCCCGGAAGACACCAGCGTGGCCCCCGACACCACGCCCGACAGCACCGTCGCCGACACCTTCGTCCCCGACGTCGACGCGGTGGAGGACGCCGCAGAGCCCGGCCCCGTCACCGTCAGCCGCACGCACTGGCGCCTCACGTTCGAGGACGACTTCCGCGGCAAGCCCACGAACCCCACCGAGCGCGACGACTACTGCTTCGACACGCTCGCGCCGCAGTGCCACGTGTGGGCCGGCGCCAGCCACGACTGCGACCTCACCGGCGTCGGCGGCGCGGGCTTCTACCCGCCCACCAAGGCCAACATGATCGCCGCCATCAAGACCATCGACCCGGACCACGACTTCGCGGCCATGGGCGACGACGACGTCAAGGCGCTCTACGGGCAGCTCATCGCCGATCGTATGGCCGACTTGGACAAGTGCCACTGGACCCTCTACGAGATGGTCAACTGGATGGCCACCGACTACCAGGGCAGCTGGTCGGCGCGCTTCGACGCCAGCCAGGTCGCCGTCGACGCTCGCGGCAAGGGCACGCTGCGCCTCTCGGCCACCTACGCGCCCGTCGACGCCAAGTGCATCTTCGGTGGCCAGGGCGGCGACCCCAACTGCCAGCTGCATGCCTTCCAGCCCGGCGAGCTCACACCCGGCGTGAGCTACTGGGTCGACCCCAACCCCGCCTATCCCGGCGTCTACTACGCGCCGACCAACGGCACCTGCCCGCACGGCGGCACCTTCAGCGGCGTGAACTGCACCGTCATGGGCTTCCCGCCGAACGTGCTCGAGGCCCACGGCGTGAGCTACTGGGTCGACGCCGATCCGCGCTGGCCCGGCGTCTACTACGCGAACCGCACCTACGCCTGCCGCGACAATATCGACTACGCGCCCGACCTCGGCTTCAGGAACCTCACCTGCCCGATCCTCGACGGCGGTCTCATGAGCTATGCCATGACGAACACGCCCAACGCGCGCGGCGCGATGCAGTACCAAGGTCGCTTCGAGGTCAAGGCGCGCCTGCCCAAGGGCGTCGGCGCGTTTCCCGCCGCGTGGCTCATGCCCGACCACGGTGGCTGGCCCTACGACGGCGGCGAGATCGATATCATGGAGGCGCGCGACAAGGCCGACGAGGTCTACCAGACCTTCCACAGCGGCAAGTGCTACGACCCCGCGACGGGCGCCGAGGTGGACGCCACCGACTCCGCCGACTGCGCCTCCAAGGGCTACCAGAGCACGCACCTCTCGAAGGGCTTCACCACGCGCCAGGCACAGGCCGACGAGTACTCCACGCGCGACCACCTGTTCGCCGTCGAGTGGTCGCACGACAAGCTCGAGTACTTCATCAACGACACGAAGATCGGCGAGATCGCCGTCGGCACGCTCGGCACCATCGACAGCGGCGCCCCCAGCGGCCTCGCCGGCTTCGAGAGCTCGAACTTCCCGACCAGCCCGTTCTACTGGATCCTCAACCACTCGACCTACGTGCCGCCAGACAAGCAGGCCGCCTTTGTGCAGCAGGTCTACCAGGTCGACTACGTGCGCAACTACGTCGCCTGCGGCACCGATCCGCTCGAGTACTGCCCCGACGGCGGTGTCTTCCGCGAGGGCATCGGCTGCCAGACGGCGAGCGGCATCGCCCCGAGCCCGTGCCAGCCGAACAAGCGCCAGTGCGTCAACGGCGGCGTGCCCGCGGGTGGGCGCTGCCGCGTGTGGTCGTTCACGGACGGCCAGCTCGAGGCCGGCGTCGACTACTGGATCGACGCCGACGTGCGCTGGCCCGGCGTCTACTACGCCAAGGTCGGCGGTGCGTGCCCGTACGGCGGCAGCGGCGAGATCAACTGCGAGCTCGTGGGGCTGCCTGCCGACGTGCTCGAGACCGGCGTCGGCTACGTCATCGATCGCGTCTCCGAGCCCGACGGTATCTTCTACCAACCCTGACGTTCAGCCGCGCACGGCATAGCGCTTGAGCTTGTCGAGCAGCGTCACGCGGTTGATGCCGAGGCGCCGCGCGGCCTCGCTCTGGTTGCCGTCCGCGGCCGCCAGTGCCTCGACGATCAAGCCGCGCTCGAACGTCGCGACGCGCTCCTTGAGCGAGCCGTCGTCACTGGGAGTCGACGCCAGTGGATCGAACGGATCGTCGTCGATGAGCGCACCGTCGGACAGCGCCACGAGGCGCTCGATGGTGTTCTCGAGCTCGCGCACGTTGCCCGGCCAGGCATGCCCGCGCAGCCGCTCCACCACACGCTCGGAGAGGTGCACATCGCCGACCCCGAAGCGCTCCGCGAAGCGCTGCGTGAAGTGCTCCGCGAGCAACACGATGTCGTCTGGGCGCTCGCGTAGCGGCGGCACGCGCAGCTCGACCACCTTGAGGCGATAGTACAGATCCTCGCGGAAGCGCCCGGCCTTCACCTCGGCCGCCAGGTCGCGGTGCGTCGCCGCGATGAGGCGCACGTCGATCGGCACCGAGCGCTCCTCACCGACCGGCCGCACCTCGCGCTCCTGCAGCACACGCAGGAGCGAGCCTTGGGTACGTGGATCCAGCTCGG
>Ga0164241_10006141_pt1 | contig 11005 bp, 9 predicted proteins | sample OricomyardsoilBY_FD_108780 | JGI IMG/M metagenome (GOLD analysis project Ga0164241, IMG submission 108780) | Backyard soil microbial communities from Emeryville, California, USA - Original compost - Back yard soil (BY) | ecosystem: Environmental > Terrestrial > Soil > Unclassified | place: USA... | reverse complement strand
GCCCTGCGTCTTCCAAAAAATCAAATCATCGCCTACAGCGAACTGCTGAGAGAGAATCTGCCTGACAAGGCGTGAGCGACCTTGACGATCTTGAGAAAATTGGAGCTGCCGCTCGGCAACTGCTCGAAATGATCGAGACTCGCCTCACCAACGAGCATTTCAAAACTCCGGAAAAGTACGGCGCCACGTCGGAAACCTCCGCCTCTCTGCGGGATGAGCGGCTCAGGACCGCCGTGCGGTTTGCTGCTTCCGCATCAGAGTTAAAGCCCGGGGTTGCCGGGCGAGTCCTTGTGGTGGATGACCAGCCGGAAAATCGCGACGTTCTTGTCAGACATCTCGAGCGTCAGGGGCACAGGTCAGCCCAGGCCGAAAACGGCCGCCAGGCCATCGAAATGCTCCGCCAAGAGGCGTTCGATCTTGTGTTACTCGACGTAGCCATGCCGGAAATGGATGGTTACACGGTCCTTGGGCAGGTGAAGGCCGACCCGACGTTGCGTCACCTCCCCGTTATCATGATTTCCGCGCTCGACGAGATCGAAACCGTCGTGCATTGCATTCAGGCGGGGGCTGAAGACTTTCTTGCGAAACCCTTCAATCCGACGCTCCTTCGTGCACGTATCGGAGCAAGTCTGGAGAAAAAATCCTTCCGCGATCAGGAGCAGGCTTACCTGCATCGAATTGAGGAGACTCAAAAACGTCTCGAGGAAGAGCTCAGCGAAGCCTCGCGCTATGTCGTTTCGACCCTTCCGCCGCCTATGCGAGAACCGTTTGAGATCTCGTGGGCGTACGATCCGTCGACCGAGCTCGGCGGAGATTCTTTCGGATACCATTGGATCGACGACAGTCACTTTGCGATTTATCTGCTGGATGTCTGCGGGCACGGCGTAGGTGCCGCGCTCCTCTCGGTTGCCGCCATTAACGTTATCCGCTCCGGATCTCTTCCAAGGACGGACTTTCTTGACCCAGCGCAGGTTCTATCCGGCCTGAACGATGCCTTTCAGATGGAGAACCATAACAATATGTTCTTCACCATCTGGTATGGGGTTTACGATCTCGTTGCACGCTCCATCCGGCACGCCTCGGGTGGTCATCCTGCGGCGCTCCTGCTCAAGTCGAGCCCTGACGGGATTGACGTTGTCGAACACCTGCGCTGTCCCGGCATGCTTGTCGGCGCCATGCCCGCCATTTCGTACAAGAGCGAAACAACGTCTGTTCCTGAAAACTCGCGCCTTTTCGTTTTTTGTGATGGAGCGTATGAGATCGCGCGACCTGATCACACGCGACTCGACTTCGACGACGAATTTATTCCCTTCCTTGTGAGGAATGGCCGTAACCCGAACGTCCCGCAGGACGTGCTGGGCTGGGTGCGTTCTGTTCACGGCTCGGACGTGCTGACCGATGATTTCTCCTTCATCGCCATGGACTTTCCGCGATAGTCAACGCCTTAGTGCAACAACTTCGCGGAGTGCTTGACTGGCCTTATAGACTTCTGCCAGATGACTCTCACGATTCTAGAAGACACCAACGACCTGTTGTTCCTCGAACTCGCCGGGCCTCTTGATATTTCAGGCACGCGGGAAATTGAAACGCGGTTCCTTGCTCATGTGGCCTCCGCCACACGACCGGTGATCGTCGACCTTTCGCAAGTAACGTTTCTTGCCTCATTCGGGATGCGAATGATCTTCGATGCGATCAAGTCACTTGATAGAAAGGCAAAGAAGCTCGTCATGCTCAATCCCCAGCCTGCTGTAGCAAAAGTTCTCGAACTCGGCGGCGTAAACGAAGTGGCCGTCATCTCATTCGATGAGGCTGACGCGCGCGCCAAGGCGCTCTGACTACCTTTCTGCCTCTGCATGGCCGCTTCGGCTCTCGAACTCTCGGGCCAGATCAAAGAGAAGAGCGTCCGCCCATGCTTGAGCAAAGAACGTTACGCCAAAGGGAATATTGTCGGATCGAAAGCCCGCTGGGACTGCGACCCCGCAGAGGTCCAGCAGATTCATAAAATTGGTGTATCTGCCAAGGTTCGTATTGAGCTGGATCGGGTCCGCCATCATCTGCTCGATCGTGTAGATCGTTCCTGCGGATGGTAGCATGAGCGCATCAAAGGAATGCCAGATCCTCTCGGACTTCCTCGCCAGATGCGCGAGGCGATACTGAGCTTCAAAGGCATCAACTGCAGAGAAATTCCTGGCGCTCAAGATGACCGCACGCACCACGGGATGGACGGCATTCGGATTTGTTTCAATAATCGCTTTGGTGGCCGAATAACGCTCGGCAACCCATGGACCGCTATACAACAGATTCGCCGCTTCGCGAAAGGGGCGATAGTCAAATTCGCTGACGCTCCATCCTAGTGCAGCGGCTCTTTCCACGGCACGACCGTATAAGCGAGCATACTCGTCGTCGCCGAAGAACTCTCGCTCATCATTTGGTAACACGCCAATTCGACGCAACGCCGGCGGAGCAGCGTCCAACGGATTGCGCGAATACGGGTCGGCTGGATCGAAGCATCTTGCGACCCGGTCGATCTGAATGGCTGCATCAAGGGTCTTGGCCAGCGCCGTGATGCAATCAAGAGTCCGGCACGCGGGGACAAGGCCATTCGTAGACCAGCTGCCGCGAGTCGGTTTGAACCCCACAAGATTGTTGAAGGCCGCCGGGATACGGCCGGAACCTGCCGTGTCCGTCCCTAAGGCGAAGTCCACAAGCCTCGCCGCAACGGCAATCGCGGAACCCGAACTCGAACCTCCGCTTATGTAAGCAGGGTCATAAAAATTGCACGGAAAGCCATAGGGTGAACGTGTTCCATTCAGACCCGTTGCGAACTGGTCGAGGTTCGTCTTTCCTATAGGTACTGCACCGGCATCGATCAGCCGTCGAACGACAAATGCGCTTTCGGAGGGCGTGTACGCAAAAGCTGGACATGCAGCCGTTGTAGGCAGGCCGGCGAGGTCAATATTATCCTTGATGGCAAATGTCTGACCTTTCAGCGGGAGTTCGCGCGAATCGGTCTCGAGCTCTTCGGCGCGCTTCATGACCTCCTCCTCGGGTACAAGAGAAATCCACGCTCCGTCGTTTCCGCGTTCGAGTATGCGCCTGAAGGTTTCTGCGATTTTCGACCGTAGCGTGCTCATTTGCCGATGATGATTGCAATGGTCTGTCCGGGCATGACCATCTGACCCTCAGTGCACCGGATCGAATGAACGGTTCCGGTGACCGGCGAGGCGATCGCCATCTCCATCTTCATAGCCTCGAGAATTACAAGCGTCTCACCTTCGACAACCTCCTGACCTGCCTTCGCGGAAACGGTCCAAACATTCGCCGCGACGTGTGCATCAACCGCGTGACCGCCTGCAGGCATCTCCAGCTCAGGCTCGGGTGCGTCTTCCTCCGGTGGAAGCAGAGCCCCGCCGTCCGCAGCTCCTGAGAGCGCCCATCGCTCGCGCTCTTCGTTAAAAGCTGCTTGCTGAGTGGCTTTGAACACGGCCGACTCGGCAGCGATTTCCGCAAGGAACTCACGGTATCTGCGCAAACTAAATATCTCTTCCTTGATATCCAATTTGAATCTCCCGGCGGGAAAATCCTTACGCAGCTTGACGAGTTCGTCGGCGTCGACGGGATAAAACTGAATCTGATCGAAATGCCTTAGCAGCCAGGGCTGCGAAAAATCTTCCGTCTTGCGCCACCGATTCCACATTTGAATCGTACGGCCCACGAATTGATAACCACCAGGACCTTCCATTCCATAGACGCAAAGATAAGCGCCGCCGATGCCAACCGCATTTTCCGGGGTCCATGTGCGCGCCGGATTGTATTTGGTGGTAACGAGTCGGTGTCGCGGATCGAGCGGGGTGGCCACCGGGGCACCGAGATAGACGTCACCAAGTCCCAAGACAAGGTAATTCGCGGAGAATACGATCGCCTTGACCTCCTGGACGGAGTCCAAGCCGTTGATCCTGCGAATGAAGTCTATGTTGCTCGGGCACCAGGGAGCATCCTTTCGCACCGATTGCATATACTTCTCGACGGCGAGTTGCGTCGAGGGATCGTCCCACGACAGAGGGAGCCTGACGATGCGGGTGGGAACTTCGAGGTCATTCAGCGCGGGCATCGACGATTCTGCATTGACGAGCGTCTCAAGCAGGCGGCCGCGCGGCAGGACGCGACTGTCGTAGTGAACCTGAAGCGAGCGGATTCCCGGCGTCAGGTCGATGATTCCCTCCTGGGGGTTCCTTAGCAACCAATCCATCAACGCGTGGGCGCAAAATCTCAACGTAAGATCAAGGACGGGCGGCCCGTACTCGACCAGAATGTATTTGTCGCCTGACTGTCGATAGACGACCTGCGGATTGTCACCTGCCGCGGCCATACTGTGAAGAACAGGGCTCTTCTCTGACGCGATTTCACGCATCTCGCCATCCGTCTCCTTGTTTCGCGGACGGACCCGCTGGGGGTGGGCTCCTTCAATGAAGATGTCCTGCTCCAGTTCGCTCGCTACAGCATCTTCCTCGCTCCAGCAGACAAAGCGCAGAAGATCGCCCGGGCGAAGCTGTCCAATCTTCCAGAGCTCGGATTGAACGATTGTCACCGGGCACACGAATCCTCCGAGACTTGGTCCATCAACGGCAAGGATAACAGGCATATCGCCGGTAAAGTCCAACGCTCCGATCGCGTATGCGTTGTCGTGAATATTCGATGGGTGCAACCCGGCTTCGCCACCGTCCTCGCGCGCCCATTTGGGCTTTGGCCCAACGAGTCGAATGCCCGTGCGTGAGGAGTTATAATGAACCTTCCAATCCGTCGCAAAGAGCATCTCGATGTCTTCGTCCGTGAAAAACTCCGGAGCGCCGTGCGGGCCGTAGAGGACGCCGATTTCCCAGCGGCTTTCGTAGCGTGGAGGGTGTTCGAGCCTTCCAACTTGGCCGGAAAATCCGGGCTGCGCCAGTTTCAACACGTCCCCGGCCCGAAGAATCCTTCCGCCGTGGCCGCCAAACTTTCCCAAAGTAAATGTCGCCTGGCTTCCCAAATACTGCGGGATGTCAAAACCTCCCCCGACGGCAAGATAAGTGCGGCAGCCCCGCCCATTGATGCTCCCTAGCCTAAGCGTGTCGCCAGGCGCGACTTCGAAGGCTTCCCACATCCTAAGCGAGCGCCCGTCGAGCTCGGGCTGCATGTCCGCTCCGGTCACGCAGACGATCGAGCGATGGTGAAACTTCAGCTTTGGACCCGACACCGTGAATTCCAAGGCTGAGGCGCCTTCTGGATTTCCTACGAGACGATTCGCCAGTCGCAATGCCAGATGATCCATCGGCCCGGAGGGAGGCACTCCGATTTCCCAGTAACCGATTCGGCCGGGATAATCCTGAACCGTCGTGTGCGTTCCCGGCTCGATCACCTCGATCGTTCGGGGATGAAAAACAAAGTTCGAAAGGTATTTTGTAGTGATGCCTCCCTCCTTGAAAGCTTCTCCGTCGAGGATCGCGAGCAGGTAGTCGAGGTTGGTTTCGATCCCGTCCAGACGAGTCGAGGCAAGGGCCGACCGAAGTCTTGTCATTGCTTCCTCGCGAGTCGTCGCATGGGCAATCACCTTTGCGATCATCGGATCATAATACGGACTCACTTCGGTGCCGCGCTCAACCCATCCGTCCACTCGCACATCAGCGGGAAACTGCACCTCCGTGAGCAATCCGCAGCTGGGCTGAAAATTCCTGCCGGGGTCTTCCGCATACACGCGGGCTTCGATGGCATGCCCGTTTGGACTATGACAAAAATCGGCAAGCGGAAGCTTTTCACCCGCCGCGAGCCGCACCATCCACTCGACAAGATCGACTCCGGAGACTTCCTCTGTTACGCAATGCTCGACCTGAAGCCGGGTGTTGACCTCGAGAAAATAGAACTCTTCGGATTCCGCGTCGTACATGAACTCGCAGGTGCCCGCGGAACGATATCTGGCCGCTTGACCCAACCTGCGCGCTGCCTCGTGAAGTCTCTGACGGACGGGGTCTGTGAGGCGGGGAGCAGGCGTTTCTTCCAGAACCTTTTGATTTCGGCGCTGGGCTGAGCAATCACGTTCGCCGAGTACCGCGACAGTCCCTCTTCCATCCCCGAAGATCTGCACCTCCACATGGCGCGCCGAGACGATGAACTTTTCAAGGAACAAGCCGCTTGCCTTGAAGTTGCTCTTGGCCAAACGCTGAACACTATCAAACTTTTCCGCGAGCTCGCCGTCATTTCGTGCCAATTGCATTCCAATCCCCCCACCTCCGGCCGTGCTCTTGATCATGACCGGAAATCCGATTCGTTCGGCTTCTCCGCGTGCCTCATCCAGAGAACCCAGAAGGCCTGAACCCGGCGAGACCGGAACGCCGCTCGTCACCGCAAGCTCTCGGGCCGTATGCTTCAGACCGAAGTCGCGCATGTTCTCGGGCGTCGGCCCGATGAAGGCGATCCCCTCCCCTTCACATGCCTCAGCAAACTCGGCATTCTCGCTAAGAAATCCGTATCCCGGGTGAATCGCCTGGGCGCTCGTTTGTCTGGCGGCTGCGAGGATATTTTCGACCTGCAGATAACTCTGCGCGGCCTGCGGCGAACCTACACATATGGCCTCCCCGGCCATTCGGACGTGTGCCGCATGAGCATCAGCCTCCGAATAGACGGCTACCGACGCGACCTTCATCCGATCGAGCGTTCGGATGATGCGGCACGCGATCTCTCCGCGGTTGGCTATTAGAACCTTGGAAAGCATCTTCCAGCTATACGGGGAAACAGGTCAACCCGGAGGCTTGACACCTGCTTCGGGAAAGGTCCGCCCCTGTCCCCAATCAGTCCCATACAAGCACTTCGATCGGAGTGGGATTATATGCGTTGCACGGATTGTTAAGCTGCGGGCAATTCGAAATGAGACAAAAGACATCCATCTCGGCGCGCATCTCCACATACTTTCCCGGCTCGGAAACTCCGTCGGCGAACTGCAGACCGCCTTCTGAAGTGACCGGAACGTTCATGAAAAAGTTGATATTGTGAGCCAGGTCGCGCTTGGTGACGCGATGGCCGGATAGGGCCATTTGAAGAAGGAATGTATCGCGACAGGCGTGCATGAAGCGCTTGTCGAGCGAATACCTCACCATGTTGCTTTCGGCCGCACACGCTCCCCCCAACGTATCGTGCCTGCCGCAGGTATCAGCCATGATTGTGAGCATTTCACGGCACAAATTTGACATCAGCTTCGTGCCGGTGGTCAGATAAATCGACCCTTGCTCGCGGATCGTATCCTGAGCGCTATAACGCTCCGTTACATCAGTCGCGCAGAAGAAAAAAGTGTCCGCAGCCTGGTTCCCCTCCAAGTCAACGATACGAAGAATCTGGCCCTTGCCAATGCGGTGGAACCAACCGTCACCGGCCGGAACCGTCAGTTTGAATGACGCATCCTGCGGTTGGAGAATGCTCTCAGTATAAACGAGCGTGCTCATCCCTGGGAATCGAACAGTTCGGACTCCGGCTCCGGTGTGAAGGAAATCTCGGCTGTCATAAAAAGAGGCGCTCTGTTAGGGCCAGAGTACGTCCGCATTCCGGACGGAAGTTTCTGCAAAAGTCGTCGTTCCCTGGCGGGTCACTCGGAAAGATCTCAACCTCCACGCGAGCTCGCGGATACTCGCCGGAAGGCGCGAGGGGATGAGGGCAATTCGCAAGAACGAGAAGGATATCCATTTCCGTGCGCAGTCCGACGCGCGCCCCAGCCGGACAATGATGCGGAGCAAACGCCATGCGGCCCTCGGCGTCCACTACAACCTTGCTGAAGAAGTTCACGTTGGCGACAATGTCCGCAAGACCCATGCCATGCTTTGAGAGTTCGATGAGAAAGTTATCGCGCGCGTTCCGATGGAAATCGTTGCGAAATTGCTGATAGTTGTGCCTGCCATACTTGGAAGCAACCATCGTGGAGGTAATGTGTCCCCCAAGCGGATCGTGCCAGCCGAGGCTGTCCTCGACAATTGATGCCAGGCTGTTGCCCATATCCGTCATGAGGATATGACCGCGCGTCAGCTTTGCCGTATGCAGCGCCTTGAGGGTATCCGGAACGTTGAGACGATCGAGCGGATCGTGCGAATTGTAGAGCAGGGCCGAGAGGTTTGCTCCGGCATCGAGAGCAGTGAGGCAAACGAGGCGCCTGCGGGGAATCCGCATCGACCACATAGCACCTCCGGGAAGGATCTCGGAATATAACGCGGCAGATAGGAACTGGCTCATGGCAGCTTGGATCTCATTTTCAACTTTCGTGCGGAATTGGACGTCACCCGACGACCGGTCGGCGCCGAGTGCACCTGAGGAATAATGATGTCGGTGAGGGTCAACTTGCAGGAGATTACGCCCTTGCATGAGAGGATCCTATCTGTGATCTGCTTTAGTATTCGCACCGGACCTTGCACGACGACGCCCTCCATACGGTGGTCGTCCTCAAGCTGAACTTGCAGGGAGCTGACCACCTCCTTTCGATACTTCCTTTCCAACTCGAAGAGTCTTTGCGCCAGCCCGCCCCGGCCCTCGTCGTAAACAAGGGCGATCATGCCGGCCATCACCGGGTCGTCAGCCGTCTCGCGGCGCGCAAGAACAAAGTGCGATATCATCTCGGCAATGGCCTTGGAGCGATTCTCCAATCCTCTCTGAGCGACCATCTCATCAAGCTCCCGAAAAACCCCCTCCGGAAGCGATACACTGATTCGCCGCACGCTTCCGCCGCGGCGCCTGCTGCCGAACTTGCCGGTCGTTCTCAGTTCAGGTATCATCCAGTAATACCAGAAGCGCAAATAGTAGTACTGCCGTCAAGTGCGGAATCATTCCACCTCGTCGCCCACCATCGTCATCTTGATCACCGGCAGACGATCCTCCTCAGCGCCTTCCGTCGGAGTGTGGATCAACTCGTCCAGTCGATGCTTCAGGGCCAGGAATTCCGGAGTGAGAAACTGTTCCGGCGTCCTCGGGCGTGGAACCGGATTCTCAATGAACTCGCGGATTCCGCCGGGATTCACTCCCAGAACAAGAATGCGATCTGAAAGATAGACGGCCTCGTCGAGGTCATGTGTGATGAAGAGGATCGTGATGTCCACCTTCTTCCAGATTTGGAGGAGATACGCCTGCATCTTCGCCCGCGTGAGTGCGTCCAATGCGCCGAAAGGCTCATCCATGATGAGAATACGCGGCTCATTTGCGAGAGCGCGCGCAATGGCGACCCGTTGCTTCATACCGCCCGAGAGTTCGTGCGGATACGATTCTTCGAAGCGACTTAAGCCGACCATGTCGAGCCACTCTCGCGCCGTACCTTCTGCATCCGCGGAGCTTTTCCCCTGCATCTCGAGTCCAAACATCACGTTTTCCTTGACCGTTCGCCAAGGAAACAACGTGTAACCTTGAAACACCATGCCGCGGTCCGGCCCGGGTCCAGACACAGGCTTATCGTCCAGGAGCATCTTGCCTCCCGTGGCCTCATCAAGACCTGCCACGATGCGTATGAAGGTAGACTTTCCGCAACCGGAAGGTCCGATAATACACACGAACTCCCTCCTGTGAATGTCGAGCGAAACATTGTCGAAAACGATGTGCTGGTGTTCTTCGGGGCCGAAGGCTTTTTGGAGATCCTGGACGGAGAGCACGACCGGGCGGTCGCGAATGCGCTTGAAGCGCTGCGCGACCTGAGGATCCTGCTTGTGGTAATCAGGAAGTTCGAGTGAGGCGATCATAAGTCAGGACTGCAGAGGATTCGCGCCAGCGTCACGCGCAACGGGCGGCTCCAATCTGCCGAAGTTCTCGAGGATCGGGGAAGGTGCCACCTCCATCGGCTTTGATTCTTCACCTTCTTGTTTCGCCGCCACGGCAAGGGCGGCCTGCTTTTTGGCCCGGCGCTTGCGCTTCCAAGGGAAGAGAACCCTGCCAAGCCAGGCCAGTGCCATGTCGGTAGTTAGCCCAATGATGCCAATCATCATGATCGCTGCATACACATTGTCGAAATTCCGGTATCTGGCCTGCTGGATGATGAAGAACGTGACGCCGCACACATTGCCGACCACTTCCGCGTCGATGAGAAATATCCAGGCCCAACCGAGCAGAATGCGCATATCGGTATAGATGTCGGTGATCGAAGCGGGAATCACGACCCGCCTCACCAGGCGCAATCCTCGCGCTCCAAGCGTCTGCGCTGCTTCAACGAGAGCCGGATCCACCTTGCGGACGGTATTCGCTATGACGAGAACTTGCTGGAAGAACGTTCCGATCACAATGATGGCAATTTTGGGACCGTCGTCGATTCCCAGTATGGCTACGCAGAGCGCGCCAAAGGCGGGAGCTGGCAAGTAGCGAAAGAACTCGATGAACGGTTCCTGGAGCCGGGAGAAAAGCCGGTAGGTTCCACAGAGGATTCCCAATGGCACGCCGATCATCGAAGAAATCAAGAATCCAAGGAAAATCGTTCGAATGCTGTGTCCCAGGCTCTCGTGAAGCCACGGCTCGTTCGGCAGCCGCGGTGGGGTGGTAAATGCTGTGAAAAATGCCCGCAGCACGTCATGCGGCGGAGGCAAGTATACCGGATTCACCCTCTCTCCTTTTGGAGGATCCCCATCCCCGGCAATCGTTGTTTGAAGTTGCCTGGCAAATTCCGCGTTCGGGACTTCCATGCCTTCCACGAAATACTCCACGCTGCCCGCATCGCTAATGCGGGTCAGCGGATGCCAAAAAAACGGCAGATAGCTCACAGCGCACCAGACGGCCAAGGGCACCACAAACGAGAGAGCTGTAAGGATCAGCCGTAGCCTTTCCGGCAATTCCGCTTTAAGACCAAGCCAATCCCGGTGAGCCACGTCCCTTTCCCTTCCCTCTTCTTCTACAGCCCCTCAACGATGCTTGGCGCAAGGTAACTGGAGGGCTTCTGCGATTCCGTGTAAACCTTATTATCCAGATTAAACTGGTTGCCGATTATCATCGAACCATAGAGCGACTCAAGCCCCTCACCCTTCTT
>Ga0164241_10006140_pt1 | contig 11007 bp, 9 predicted proteins | sample OricomyardsoilBY_FD_108780 | JGI IMG/M metagenome (GOLD analysis project Ga0164241, IMG submission 108780) | Backyard soil microbial communities from Emeryville, California, USA - Original compost - Back yard soil (BY) | ecosystem: Environmental > Terrestrial > Soil > Unclassified | place: USA... | reverse complement strand
GAACGCGGTGATCATCGGCAGGTTCCGCCGCAACACCCGCCACCGGCCGCGCAAGACGATGACCGACGGCACCAGCAGCACCAGGGCCGCGATGGTCACCCGCGCGGTGACGGCCGCGGCCGGCGACCAGCCGGCGTCGATCAGCGATCGAGCGAAGGCCCCGGAGGTGCCGAACGCCGCCGCGGTCAACAGCGCGAGCAGCAGACCGAACCGGGCTCGGCGCGGCGTGCTCGTGGTGTTGGTGTGGTCGCGGGTCATCGGGACACCTCCCTGTCGTGAGCAACGGTCATGAGTCAAGTAGCACTACACTGATGACACTAGGGCCCGCCGCCGTCAGGAGTCAATGTGGTCTTCGCCCATGACACCGAGGTGACGCTGGCCGCGGCGGCGGCGCTGGTGAACACCGCTCCCAATCCCGGAACCGGGGACGAGGAGGAGTTTGCGACCGTCGATGACCTCGACGCGTTCGTCGCCGCCTGGGGGTGGACCGCCCGACGCCGCCGGGGCGAGGACGAACTCCGACAGGTGCGGGAGCTGCGGCCGCGGTTGCGCCTGATCTGGGAGGTCGACCAGGACGAGGTGGTGGCGATCGTCAACGGCCTTTTGCAGGAGTTCCGGGCGCTACCGCAACTGGTCAGGCACGACGAATGGGACTACCACCTGCACGCCGCCCCGCCCGACGCGTCCCTTGCCGCCCGCCTGGCGGTCGATACGGCCATGGCGCTGGTCGACGTGGTGCGCGCCGGCGAGTTGGCACGCCTGCGCATCTGCCAGGCCCCGGACTGCCAGGACGTCGTGGTGGACCTGTCCAAGAACCGGTCGAAACGGTTCTGCGACTCCGGTTGCGGCAACCGGATGGCGGTGGCCGCCTATCGGGCGCGTCGACTGCAGAGCGTCACCGCCGGCGCGAGGGAGGATTCCCCCCATCCCGAATAATCCGTTGATCACCGCCTGGACCTGGGTCGATAGTGGGGGCGTCTGAGCCATCGCTGCCGGGGGAAAGTCAGCGTCAGGGGCCCATTGTCGTGCTCGGACCTGCCTACGGCGCGGACCTACGCGTGGAGGCGCACCGATGAACGACGATCGTCAGAATGACAAGGACCCGACCGCCTGGGACAGCGGCAATCCGGTCGACCGGATCGAGGGAACCGGCCGGAACCGGGGCAACGCCATCCAGTTCAGCTGGTGGAATCTGCTGCTGGTGGTCCCGCTCGCGATGCTGATCACTGCCGTGTACAACCGGGATGAACCGCGGCTGTTCGGGATGCCGATGTTCTACTGGTATCAGTTCTCGTTCGTCGCGGTCGGTGTCGGCTGCGTCGCGATCGTGTATCTCGCGACGAGGAATCGGCGCCGGCCACCGTCCGCCACCGGCTCGGGTGCCGACCTGCAGGACGTGACCCGATGACCGGCATCAATACCGTCGAATTGGGCGTCTTCACCGTGCTGTTCATCGGCGTAGCCGTCATGGGGTTCCTGGCCGCCCGGTGGAAGTCCGGCTCCACCATGGACCACCTGGACGAATGGGGCCTGGGCGGCCGCAAGTTCGGCAGTTGGGTCACCTGGTTCCTGGTCGGCGGCGACCTGTACACCGCGTACACCTTCGTCGCGGTTCCGGCTCTGGTCTTCGGCGCGGGCGCCATCGGATTCTTCGCACTGCCCTACACGGTGATTCTCTACCCGATCGTGTTCCTGCCCGTCCTGCGACTGTGGTCGGTGTCCCGATCGCATGGGTACGTCACCCCCGCGGATTTCGTCCGGGGACGGTACGGCTCGCCCATCCTGGCACTGATCGTCGCCATCACCGGCATCGTCGCAACGATGCCGTACATCGCGCTGCAGCTGGTCGGGCTGGAGGCGGTCCTGCGCACGATGGGCATCAACGGGTCCGGATTCATCGGTCACCTGCCGCTGTTCATCGCGTTCCTGGTGCTCGCCCTGTACACGTACCGGTCCGGGCTCCGCGCACCCGCGCTCATCGCGTTCGTCAAGGACGCCCTGATCTATCTGGTCATCATCGTCGCGGTGATCTACCTGCCGGCGGCCTTCGGCGGCTGGGGCACGATCTTCGATTCGGCCGCGGCCAAGTTCGACGCGACGCCGTCACCCGCGGACGGAATACTCCTGACATCCAACAACCAGCTGCAATACGCGACGCTGGCGTTGGGTTCGGCCCTTGCGTTGTTCCTCTATCCGCATTCGGCGACCGGAATCCTGGCGTCCCGGGGCCGGGACGTGATCAAGAAGAACATGATCGCGCTGCCGGCCTATTCGCTGGTGCTCGGACTGATCGCCCTGCTCGGCTACGTGGCGATCACCGCGGGGGTCAAGCCGATCGTCAACGAATCGACGGGCCGACCCGACGGCAACACCCTGGTGCCGGAGTTGTTCAACACGCAGTTCCCGAGCTGGTTCGCCGGTGTGGCCTTCGCGGCGATCGGGATCGGCGCACTGGTGCCGGCGGCGATCATGTCCATCGCGGCGGCGAACCTGTGGACCCGCAACATCTACAAGGAGTACATCAGCCGGCACGCCACCGCGAAGCAGGAAGCCACCCAGGCGAAGTGGGCGTCGCTGGTCGTCAAGTTCGGCGCCGTCGCGTTCATCCTGTTCATCGACCCGCAGTTCTCCATCGACCTGCAGCTGATCGGCGGGGTGATCATCCTGCAGACACTGCCGGCGGTGGCGATCGCCCTGTACACCCGCTGGTTGCACTCGGTCGCCCTGATCGCCGGCTGGGTCGTGGGCATGGCGGGCGGCCTGTACCTGTTGTGGACGATTCCCAACCCCACGATCGGCAAGGACCACTTCGGCGGGTCGGCGCTCACCCTGTCCCAGTTGTCGATCTTCGGCTGGCACCCGTTCGGCGACTCCACCCTGCAGATCTACGTCGGCGTGGTGGCCCTGGCCGCCAACCTGCTCGTCGCCGTCCTGCTCACCCTCGTCCTGCGGGCGCTCGGGATACGGGACGGAAGGGATTCGACGAGCGGCCGTGACTACCACGCCGACGAGGGCGATCCGGCACTGCGCCCGGTGGCCGCGCACTGACGCGGTCGAGTCGTGGCCCGCGTGTCACTCGCGCGGGCTGCGGCGATGTCCGATCGCCGCGCTCGGCGGCAAAGCGGACAGAATTGTATGCTCCGGACAGTTGCTCCGGGGAGTAGCGACCGGCTTCACCGTGCATGCCCCGCCCCCCGGATGGGGAGGGCCACGTGTCCGACGCCGGTTCGCCGCCCCCGCTGCAGGTGCGCCACCTGAGCGTCAGGTTCCGCAGCGGGTCCGAAACGGTCACCGCCGTCGACGACGTTTCGTTCTCGGTCGATCGGGGCCGGACCCTGGGCATCGTCGGCGAGTCCGGCGCCGGCAAGAGTGCCCTGGCCCTGGCCATCCTCGGCCTGCACGATCCGACACACACGCAGGTCACCGGCGAGATCCGGGTCGAGGGCCGGAACATCGTCGGATTGCCGGAGAAGTCGATCCGGCGCCTGCGGGGCCGGCAGATGTCCCTGGTGGTGCAGAATCCGCTGTCCGCCCTGCACCCGGCCTACACGGCGGGCCGGCAGATCGGTGAGGCCTACCGCGCGCACCATCCGGGTTGCCGCCGGTCGGACGCCCGGCAGCGCGCTGTCGAGATGATGGCCCGGGTCGGCATTCCGGATCCCGATCGCCGGATCGACGACTATCCGCACCAGTTCTCGGGTGGCATGCGGCAGCGGATCATGATCGCCATCGCCCTGGTGAACGCGCCGGCACTGCTGGTGGCCGATGAGCCGACCACCGCCCTGGACGTGACGTTGCAGGCGCAGATTCTCGACCTGCTCAGGGATTTGCAGCGACAGCACGGCACCACCCTGGTGCTGATCACCCATGACGTCGGGGTGGTGGGCCGGATCGCCGACCGGGTGATGGTGATGTACGCCGGCCGGGTCGCCGAGTTGGGCTCCGTCGGACAGGTGATGATCGGCGGACGGCACCCCTATACGCGTGGGCTGCTGGCCGCGGTGCCGTCCCTGACCGGCCCGGTCGACGCCGATCTGCCGTCGATCCCGGGCGCCCCGCCGGATCTCGCCCACCCGCCGTCCGGGTGCGCCTTCCACCCGCGCTGCCCGGTGGCCGCTCTGGTCGGCGACCGGTGCCGCACCGAGGTCCCCCGCCCGCTCCCGGTCGGCCGGGACCACCTGGTCGCCTGTCATCTGGCCACGGCGGACCGGCCATGACGGAGCCGCTGCTGTCGGTGCGCGACCTGGTCAAGCACTTCCCGGTCAAGGGCGGGACCGTCCGAGCGGTCGACGGGGTGAGCTTCGAGGTGGCCGCCGGCCATTCGGTCGGCATCGTCGGTGAATCCGGTTGCGGGAAGACCACCATCGCGCGGATGTTGGTGCGCCTGACGGATGCGTCGGCGGGGTGCATCGTGTTCGAGGGACGCGACATCACCCAGCTGGGCCGGCGCAGGTGGCGGTCGGTCCGACCCAGGATCCAGATCGTCTTCCAGGACCCGTCCGGCAGCCTGAACCCGCGGCAGACGGTTGGCCGGATCGTGGCGATGCCGATGCGGGTCAACGGGATCCGTCCGCCCGGTGGTCGGCAGGCCCGGGTCCGGGACCTGCTGGCGATGGTCGGGCTGAACCCGGACCACGACGAGCGGTACCCGCACGAGTTCTCCGGCGGTCAGCGGCAACGGATCGGCATCGCGCGGGCGCTGGCCGGCGATCCGCGACTGATCGTCGCGGACGAACCGGTCAGCGCACTGGATGTGTCCGTTCAGGCGCAGATCATCAATCTGCTCCGGTCCCTGCAGCGTGACCTGGGCGTGTCGTTCGTGCTGATCAGCCACGACCTGGCGGTGGTGCGGCAGCTGTGTCATCGGGTGGCGGTGATGCACCGTGGCGTCTTCGTCGAGGCGGGTGACCGTGCCCAGATCTTCGGTGATCCGCACCATCCGTACACCCGTCGACTGCTGGCGGCGGTGCCCGGCGGGGGTCCGCCGCGGACCCGGACCCAGGAGCAGGGCTCATGAAACCCGGCGAGCACCCGCGCGCCCGGACCGGTACCAGGCCCTCGCGGTCCCCTGGCCGGTTGGCCTGGCGGCGGCTTCGCGCGGATCGCACCGCACTGATCACCGGCGGCATCATGGTCGCGCTGATCGCCGTCGCCCTGGCCGCTCCGCTGATCGAAATGCTCTACGGCATCGGTCCTTCGGAGCAGTTCCAGGCCGAACTCGACGACTTCGGCATGCCGATCGGCCCGGCCGGCGGAGTGTCCGGCCAGCACTGGCTCGGGCTCGAGCCGGGGCTGGGTCGGGACATCTTCATCCGGCTCGTCTATGGCCTGCGCACGTCGTTGGTCGTCGCGTTTGCGGCGGCCGTCGTGACCACGGCGGTGGGCGTGCTGGTCGGTCTGCTCACCGGGTTCCTCGGCCGCTGGACCGACGGCGTGATCGGTGCGGTGATCGACTTCGCCCTCGCCATGCCCTTTCTCATCGTGGCACTGACGGTGGTGCCCACTTTGACGCAACGGTTCTACGGTCCGCGGGATGCGGTGCCCGCGTCCTTCCAGGTGTTCAGCCTGGTGCTGGTGTTCGCCGTCTTCGGCTGGGCCATTGCCGCCAGACTGGTCCGCGGGCAGGTGCTGTCGATCCGCAGCCGGGAGTTCGTGGACGCCGCGCGGGTCAGCGGAGCCGGCCTCGGGCACATCCTCGGCCGAGAGATCGCGCCGAATCTCATCGCGCCGATCCTGGTGTCGTTCAGCCTGGCGCTACCGGCCTACATCGCCGCCGAGGCCGGGCTGTCCTTCCTCGGCATCGGCATCCTCGAGCCCACCCCGGATTTCGGCCGGATGATCGACCGCAGCCTGGGCTACCTGCAGACCGATCCGGCGTATGTGCTGTTTCCCGGACTGCTGCTGTTCGTGATGGTGTTGGCGTTCAACATGTTCGGCGACGCGCTGCGGGACGCGCTCGATCCGCGAGCCGAAGCCGGTCCACGGTGATCAGGTTCCTGCTCGCCCGGTCGGCCCGCGCCGCATTGACCCTGGTCGCGGTCAGCATGGTCACCTACGCCATGTTCTTCCTGCTGCCGCAGGATCCGGTCAGCGCAATGTGTCCGAAGAACTGCAACGCCGAGCGGCTGGACCGGGTCCGGCACGACCTGGACCTGGACGGTCCGACCGTCGACGGCTACCTGGGGTACATGAAGGGCATCTTCGTCGGACGCGAGTTGGACAGCGCCCAGGGCGGCTATTGCGAGGCCCCCTGCCTCGGCTACTCCTACGTCAACAACGAGCCGGTGAGCCGGACCATCGGCCGGGCCCTGCCGGTGACGATCAGCATCGTGATCCCGGCCGCCGCGCTCTGGCTGGCCTTCGGTCTCGGGCTGGGCCTGACATCGGCGTGGCGTCCCGGCTCCGCCCTGGACCGCGCCGCGGTGGCGGTGAGCCTGGCCGGGGCATCGCTGCCGCTCTACTTCGTCGGCGGGCTGCTGCTGTTGATCTTCACCTACCGCCTCGGCGTCGTCCCGGTGCCGCATTACACCCCGCTCTGGCGCAGCCCGGTCGACTGGGCGAGCGGGCTGGTGCTGGCGTGGCTCGCGCTGGCCTTCCTGTTCGCGGCGATCTACGCCCGGCTGTCCAGGTCCCAGATGCTGGAGACGATGTCGGAGGACTTCATCCGCACCGCACGGGCCAAAGGTCTGCCGCCCCGGCAGGTGTATGGCAGGCACGCCCTGCGCGCGGCGATCACTCCGCTGATCACGGTGCTGGGACTGGACATCGGCGCGGCGCTCGGCGGGACGGTGATCACCGAGGTGACCTTCGGTCTGCGCGGGATGGGCCGCACCGCGGTGGACGCGGTCCACACGGGCGACCTGCCGACGATCATGGCCACCGTGCTGATCGCGGCCGCGTTCATCGTCATCGCGAACGTCGTGGTGGACGCGACCTATCACCTGATCGATCCTCGTGCTCGCGCACAGTAACCGGCAATGTAGATCGTCCGGCCCTATCGGGATGAAATCCGCATTTGGTAGGAATCAGACAGTAGGCCATGCCTCACTCAGGGGGGAACCATGCGGCGCTCGATTCTGGTTGCACTCTTGGCCACCGCCACGCTCATCCTGCCGGTCGCCGCCTGCAGCCAGTCCGGGTCGACGCCCGGGACGGCGACCGCATCACCCGGTTCGTCGACCATGCCCGCCGAGCAGGCGACGGACGTCATCGCGACGGATCCGGCGGCGTCGCAGGGTCCGGCCGCCGCCGTCGCGGGAGCAGAGCCGGGCGGGACGGTCACCATCCTGCGCAAGAACAAGATCAGCCACCTGGACCCGCAGCGGGTTTACTCGTTCGCCGGCCTGATGAACGCCGGCCTCATCTCCAGGACCCTCACCGGATGGGTGGACCAGGGCAACGGAAAGCTGACCCTGGTGGGTGATCTGGCCACGTCCACGGGTACCAACGTCAAGGGCGACTGCACGGAGTGGGAGTTCACCGTCAAGGACGGGCTGAAGTTCGAGGACGGCACCCCGATCACCAGCAAGGAGATCGCCTACGGGATCGCGCGCTCGTTCGACCCCGACCTCACCGGCGGGCCGACCTACCTGCAGGAGTGGCTGGCCGGCGCCGACTACGACACCGCGTGGGACTTCAAGGCAAACATGACCTCGCTCCCACCCGGCCTGACCACGCCCGACGCCAAGACCATCCGCCTCACCTTCGACCAACCGCGCTGCGACCTGCCGTACGCGGTGTCCCTGCCCGCGTCGTCACCGGTGCCGCCGGACAAGGACACGGGCGTCGACTACGACAACCGGCCGGTGTCCTCCGGGCCGTACATGATCACCGACAACACTCCGGGCGTGCAGCTGGTCCTGGACCGGAATCCGAATTGGGACCCGGCCACCGACCCGATCCGCCACCAGTACCCCGACCGCTTCGTCTGGTCCTTCGGGTCCGACAGCGACGCCGCCACCAACCGGATCATCGCCGACAGCGGCGACGACCAGACCGCAATCGCCTGGGACGGCGTGTCGGCCGCAATGGTGTCCACCACGGTGAACGACCCGGCCCTGCAGTCCCGGTCGCTGCGGGCCGACACACCCAGTTCGAACCGGCTGACCATCAACACCGAACGGGTGACGGACCTGAAGGTCCGGCAGGCGTTGAACTACGCCATCAACCGGCAGGGCTTCGTCCAGGCACTCGGCGGGCCCACCGTGGCCAGTCCGACGACCACCATCATGCCGCCCGGCACGATCGGCTACCAGGCCTACGACGCCTACCCCGCCGGCGCGACCGGCGACCCCGCCAAGGCCAAGGAGGTACTCGCCGGGGCGACACCGAGCCTGGTGCTGGCCGCCGGCGACGATTCGTACGGCCAGGAGACCGCTGCGCAGCTGAAAGGCAACCTGGAGCAGGCCGGCTTCACCATCACGGTCAAGACCATCCCCGCCGACGACAAGCTCGACGAGACCAAGAAGCGCGACAACCCCTGGGACATCTGGCTCGACTCGTGGGCCGCGGACTGGCCCAGCGGCGCGGCGATCCTGCCGGTGCTGTTCGACGGCCGCACCATCAAGGACGCGGGCAACTCGAACGTCTCGCTGCTCAACGACGACGCGCTGAACGCCGAGTTCGACCGGATTCAGGCGCTGCCGCCGGCCCAGCAGGCGAGCGAGTGGGGTCCGGTCGACCAGCAGATCATGACCGACTTCGCGCCGGCCGTCCCGCTGTACGTCGACGAGGCCTACTACCTGCACGGCTCCAAGGTGGGTGGGTTGTTCGTCTCCAGCGTGTTCGGGAGCCCGTCGTTCGTGAACGCGTACGTGAGCTCCTGACTGTCGGTCGGCGCCGGCACCAACCCGAGTAGCGACCCTGACCCCCGTCAAGAACATGGGCCGGTGGATGGAACACGGGGATCGCTTGTCCGGCGGCGTGTTCGGTGTCTCGAAGGTTCGGCAAGCGAAGCCATGCCGCCCGGAGTAGCACAACTCGACTTCTGAGCGCGTCTGTCTGGGGTCTGATCTTCAACCCGCACACCGGGCGGTCGCGTGGTGTCGTTCACAATTCACTCGTTGGGTGAGTGCTCCGTCGTTCGGTTTCCGTTGGTGACGTTCGGCAACGGCTGTCGCCGGAGACCGAAGCTTCTGTCGGTCAACCGGTGTCGTGGTTTGTTCCCCGGTCGGGGTGAGCTGATCGTGTGAATGTGCGGCGGCACGAAGGTGTCGGTGCGGCGATCTTTGGTGTCGTAGCGAGTGTTTCGCACTGCTAGCGGTTGGGTGGGTGGTGGTCCGTTCGGGTTGCCGGGGGCCGGTCGCCGTGGGTACTTGTGAGCTTCCTTCGTGTCGACTGTGGGGTGGGGTCATGGCAGGCAGGCCGCGGGCTTCGGCACGGGTGCGGGTGTTGCTGGTGGGGTTGGTCGCGGTGTTGGCGGTGACGTCGGAAGGGGTGGCGTCCGCGGTACCGGCGGCGGCGGTCGTGGCGGCGGCGCCCGCACCGGATGATCCGGGGTTGACGCCGCAGGAGCTGGCGCCACTGGCGGAGGCGGCGGCACATCCGGAGGTGGGGTCGGCCCCGGAGGTGTGGGGCGAGTTCGTCGACGACCCGACCGCCGAGGTGGTGGTGGCGCCGCCGGTGACGCAGGTCCCGGAGTACGCGCGGGACGTGCAGGGGTTCGAGCCGGGCCGCTCGCAGGTGGCGCAGCGGTACGAGAACGCCGACGTGTACGCCAATCCGGATGGTTCGTACACGGTGCGGGCGGCGCCGGGACGGTTGAACACGAAGGACTCCTCGTCAGGTGAGCTGGTGCCGATCGACACGGCGGTGCGGGCGGCCGACCCGGGCCTGGACACCCCGGTGACCCGGGACGGGCAGGGACGGCCGGCCGCCCGGCAGGTGCCGGCGTTGACCACCGGGGCGCATCCGTTGCGGCCGGTGTTCGGTGCCACCGCCAAGGGTGGGGCGGTGTCGGTGGTGGCCGGCGAGGCGTCGGTGCTGGTGACCCCGGTGGATGCCCAATGACGACACTCGGGGTCCCCGGCTGGTCGACGGGCAGGTGGTGTTTGCCCGGGCGGCGGGCGGGTCGGACCTGGTGTACGAGGTGACAAAGGACTCGGTCAAGGAGACGATCATGCTGCGGGGCCCGCCCGGTGCGGAAGGGGTGACGGCGTGGTCGTTCTGGTTGGACATCACAGGGGGCCGCCCGACCCTGGTGCGCTCGGGTGCGATCGAGATCATCGACGAGGCCGGACAGCTGGCGGTGGCCCTGCCCGTGCCGTATGTCACTGATTCCGCCGGAGTGGCCGGCGCGCGGGAACCCAACGACATCAATGGCCGGTATCTGCTCGAGCAGGTCGACGGCCGGTGGCGGGTGACGGTCGAGGTAGACCGGGAGTGGCTCAACCGCAAGGATCTTCGTTACCCGGTACATGTGGATCCGACCCTGTCCACGGCGTCCTACGGGTCCGCGTCGGCGTACAAGAACAACGGGGTGGTGGTGCAGGACGGGCTGCTGCGGGCCGGCAGCCCGAACGACGGGGCCGGCGGCATGTGGCGGGGCATCGTCAATTTCAATTTCGGGTACCTGCTGAACCAGAACTTCCAGTTGGTCGACGCCGCCGCGCAGATGGGCCTGTACGACGGGACCGCGAACTCCTACCCGTCGACGATGCACCACGCGGGCTCGTTCAGCTACGGCGGGGTCGGCGGCCAGTTGGGCTCGGCGAACTTCGGCACCTCGGTCACCTACCAGGGCGGGTCGCTGACCGGGTTCCTGCGGGCGGCGTTCGCATCGAACGACCCGACCGCCTACTTCATGTTCCGCGGTGACGAGTCCTCGACATCCACGTACACCTACAAACGGTTCACCGGCGAGATGTACCTGACGGTGAACAAGCCGGCCAACGCGGCCACCCTGAGCCAGCCGACCAACCAGGCCACCCAGGTGTCGGTGACCCCGCTGATGACCGCGGCGGCGACCGACCCCGAGGGTGACCCGGTGCAGTACAAGTTCCGGATCGG
>Ga0164241_10006139_pt1 | contig 11007 bp, 6 predicted proteins | sample OricomyardsoilBY_FD_108780 | JGI IMG/M metagenome (GOLD analysis project Ga0164241, IMG submission 108780) | Backyard soil microbial communities from Emeryville, California, USA - Original compost - Back yard soil (BY) | ecosystem: Environmental > Terrestrial > Soil > Unclassified | place: USA... | reverse complement strand
TGGGCGTGGACTGCATCAGCCCGGCGCGCCACGGCGCCTTCGACACGCCGATCGAGATGCTGCAGTTCATCGCGCGGCTGCGTGAACTCTGCGGCGGCAAGCCCACCGGCTTCAAGCTGTGCATCGGCCACCCGTGGGAATGGTTCGCGATCTGCAAGGCGATGCTGCAGACCGGCATCGTGCCCGACTTCATCGTCGTCGACGGCGGCGAAGGCGGCACCGGCGCGGCGCCGCTGGAGTTCAGCGACCATGTCGGCGCGCCGCTGCAGGAAGGGCTGCTGCTGGTGCACAACAGCCTGCAGGGGCTGAACCTGCGCTCGCGCATCAAGATCGGCTGCGCCGGCAAGGTGGTCAGCGCCTTCGACATCGCGCGCGCGATGGCGCTGGGCGCCGACTGGTGCAACGCGGCGCGCGGCTTCATGTTCGCGCTGGGCTGCATCCAGGCGCAAAGCTGCCACACCGGCGCTTGCCCGACCGGCGTGACCACGCAGGATGCGCAACGGCAGAAGGCGCTGGTGGTGCCCGACAAGGCCGAGCGGGTGTTTCGCTTCCACGAGAACACCCTGGAAGCGCTGAAGGAACTGGTGCAGGCGGCCGGGCTGACGCACCCCAACGAGATCAGCGCCTTCCACATCGTGCGCCGCGCCGCCGACCACGAGGTGCGGCTGCTGGCCAATGTGCTGCCCTATGTGCAGCCCGGTTCGCTGCTCGGCCCGGCGGCCGGCGACGGCGAATGGCCGCACAACGTCTTTCGCCTGTACTGGCCGATGGCCCGTGCCGACAGCTTCGCACCGCAACGCCCGCGCGATGGCGCCGCGACGGCGGCGCAGGTGTCGAACTGGGGCTTGCTCGCCTGAGCGCCGCTCAGGCCGCCGGCGGCGCGGTGTCGATGAAACTCTGCCGTGCCGACAGCTTGTCGTGCAGCCGGCCGAGGTTGCTGTGGCTGTCGCGCCAGTCGATGGCCGGAAAGCGGAAGTCCAGGTAGCCCAGCGCGCAGCCGACGGCGACGTCGGCCAGCGTGAAGTGGATGCCCATGCACCACGGCTTGTCGGCCAGGCCGCGGGCCATCGAGGCCAGCGCCGCGTGGACGCGGCTCATCTGCCGGTCGACCCAGGCCGGCGAGCGCTGCTGCGCGCTGCGGCCGCCCCAGGTCTGCTCCAGCCGCGCCAGGATGCTGGCGTCGAGCACGCCGTCGGCCAGCGCTTCCCAGGTGCGCACCTCGATGCGTTCGCGCCCGGCCGGCGGAATCAGCTTGCCCACCGGCGACAGCGTGTCCAGGTATTCGACGATGACCCGCGAATCGAACACCGCTTCGCCGCCTTCCATCACCAGGCAGGGCACCTTGCCCAGCGGGTTCGACTTCAGCACCGCATCGGTGGCCCACACGTCTTCGAGCACCAACTGGAAATCGAGCTTCTTCTCGGCCATCACGATGCGCACCTTGCGAACGTAGGGGCTGGTGAGCGATCCGATGAGTTTCATTGGCATGACGGGGACCCTGAAGCGGCGGATTCTAGCGAAGGCAGGCTGCGCCAGCGGCCCGTAGACGCGGGGTGGCGCGGCCACTGGGCCAAGGGCTGCCGAAGCCACTGGAAATGGGCGTCGGCTGTCGCGTCCGTGCAACGTCGCAACACCGCGTGCACCCTCAGCTGCCTGCGGCAGCTGAAGTTCATCGCCAATCAAATCGCGCCATGGTTCGCCACCGCCAACCCGTTCAGCCCCTGACGACGCCGGCGCGCTGCAGCATCACGTGCAGCAGCACGTTGCAGCCGGCCGCGAGGTGCTCGGGGCGGGCGTCTTCGATCTCGTTGTGGCTGATGCCGTCCTTGCAGGGCACGAAGATCATGCCGGTGGGCGCCAGCCGCGCCATGTACACCGCGTCGTGGCCGGCGCCGGACACCACCGGCATGTGGCTGTAGCCCAGCCGCGCCGCGGCCTGCGCGACCGCGGCGACGCACTCGGGGTGGAAGGCCTGCGCCGGGTATTGGGAAACCTGCTCGATGGCGATCGGCAGGCCGCTGCGCGACGCCAGTTCCGCGGCGACCGCGCGGATGTCGGCGTCCATCGCATCCAGCCGCGCAGCGTCGGCGTTGCGCAGGTCGATCGAGAACTTCACCTGCCCCGGGATGACGTTGCGGCTGTTCGGAAACACCTGCACCTGGCCGACCGTGCCGCGGCCGTGCGGGCCGTGGCGCAGCGCACAGGCCACCACCTGCTGCACCAGCGCCGCGGCCGCCTGCAGCGCGTCGCGGCGCAGCGCCATCGGCGTCGGCCCGGCATGGGCTTCCATGCCGGTCACCGTGCAGTCGTACCAGCGGATGCCGAGCACGCCGCCGACCACGCCGATGGTCACGTCATGGTCCTGCAGCACCGGGCCCTGTTCGATGTGCGCCTCGAAGTACGCGCCGACCGGGTGCTCGCCGGGCTCCTCGTCGCCGACGTAGCCGATGCGCCGCAGCTCGTCGCCCACCGAGCGGCCCTGCAGATCGGTGGCCGCATACGCCTGCTGCAGCGAGAAGGCCTTCGCGAACACGCCCGAGCCCATCATCACCGGCACGAACCGCGAGCCCTCTTCGTTGGTCCACCACGCGACCTCGAGCGGCGCCGCGGTGCGGATGCCGTGCTCGTTCAGCGTTCGCACCACTTCGAGCCCGGCCAGCACGCCGTAGTTGCCGTCGAACTTGCCGCCGGTGGGCTGGGTGTCGATGTGGCTGCCGGCGACGATCGGCGGCAGCGCCGGATCGCTGCCGGCGCGGCGCATGAAGCCGTTGCCGATGCGGTCGATGGTCACGCTCATGCCGGCTTCGCGCGCCCAGCGGCTGACCTGGTCGCGCCCCTGGCGGTCGAGGTCGGTCAGCGCCAGCCGGCACACGCCGCCCTTCGGCGTGGCGCCGATGCGCGCCAGCTCCATCAGCGAGCGCCACAGCCGGTCGCCGTCGATGCGCAAGGCATCGATGTCCACCGCGTCGTTCATCGTCATCTCCTGGTCCGGGGGCCCGTGGGGTTCTTCGTGCCCATTGTCCGCTGCGGCGGCGCACTAAAATCCGCCGGCTCTTCGCTCTGTCTGCGCCTGTGCGCACCGCCGCTGCCATGAACCTGTCCGCCATTGGCGCGTTGTCGCCGCTGGACGGCCGCTACGCCGCCCGGGTGGCGGCGCTGCGGCCGCTGCTCAGCGAATACGGGCTGATGCACCGCCGCGTGCAGGTCGAGGTCGAATGGTTCATCGCGCTGTCCGACGCCGGCCTTGCCGAATTCAAGCCGTTGAGCGCCGCTGCGCGCCGGCTGCTGCGCCGGCGCGTCGCGCAGTTCGGCGAGGCCGACGCCGAGGCCATCAAGCGCATCGAACGCAGCACCAACCACGACGTCAAGGCGGTCGAGTACTGGCTCAAGGCCGGCTTCGACGGCGACGCCGAACTGCGCGCCGCGGCCGAGTTCGTGCACTTCGCCTGCACCAGCGAAGACATCAACAACACCAGCCATGCGCTGATGCTGAAGCACGCCCGCGCCGAGGTGATGCTGCCCGCGCTCGACGCCCTCGTCGCCAGGCTCGCCGGAATGGCGCAGCGCCTGGCCGCGGTGCCGATGCTCAGTCGCACCCACGGCCAGAGCGCCAGCCCGACGACACTGGGCAAGGAGGTCGCCAACGTCGTCGCGCGGCTGCGCGGCGGCCGCCAGCGCATCGCCGCGGTGCCGCTGCTGGCGAAGATGAACGGCGCGGTGGGCAACTACAACGCCCATCTGGCGGCCTGTCCGGACATCGACTGGCCGGCGTTCAGCCGCAAGCTGATCGAGCGGCGCCTGGGCCTGGGCTTCAACGCCTACACCATCCAGATCGAGCCGCACGACTACATGGCCGAGCTGTTCGACGCCTTCGCGCGGGTCAACACCATCCTCATCGACTGGTCGCGCGACGTCTGGGCCTACGTCAGCCTGGGCTACTTCAGGCAGCGCCTGAAGGAAGGGGAAATCGGCAGCAGCACGATGCCGCACAAGGTCAACCCGATCGACTTCGAGAATGCCGAAGGCAACTTCGGCCTGGCCAATGCGCTGCTCGGCCACCTCAGCGCCAAGCTGCCGATCAGCCGCCTGCAGCGCGACCTGAGCGACAGCACCGTGCTGCGCAACATCGGCGTGGCGCTGGGCTACACGCTGCTCGGCTACGACAGCCTGCTGCGCGGGCTGGACAAGCTGCAGGTCGACGAGGCCGCGCTCGCCGCCGACCTCGACGCCAGCTGGGAGGTGCTGGCCGAAGCCGTGCAGACGGTGATGCGCCGCCACGGCCTGCCGAACCCCTACGAACAGCTGAAGGCGATGACGCGCGGCAAGGCCATCACGGCGAAGTCGATGCGCCGCTTCATCGACGGCCTGACGATTCCCGCGCCAGACAAGCAGCGCCTGCTGGCGATGACGCCGGCCGACTACACCGGCGCGGCCGCGGCGCTGGCGCGCAGCATCTGAACGAGGCCCGGCGCATGACCTTCACCGACGCGCTGCGCGACGCGCAAGCGAAGCACGATTCGATGCTGTGTGTGGGACTCGACCCGCAGGCGTCGCGATTCCCCGCGCGCTGGCAGGGCGACGCCGCGCGCGTCTTCGATTTCTGCGCCGCGATCGTCGATGCCACCAAGGATCTGGTGTGCGCCTTCAAGCCGCAGATCGCCTACTTCGCGGCGCTGCGCGCCGAAGCCCAGCTGGAACGGCTGATGGCCTACCTCCGCCGCGTCGCGCCCGACGTGCCGGTGATCCTGGACGCCAAGCGCGGCGACATCGGCGCCACCGCCGAGCAGTACGCGCGCGAAGCCTTCGAGCGCTATCGCGCCGACGCGCTGACGCTGTCGCCGTACATGGGCTTCGATTCGATCGAACCGTATCTGCGCCACCGCGACAAGGGCCTGTTCCTGCTGTGCCGCACCTCGAACCCCGGCGGCGCGGACCTGCAATCCCGCCCCGCCGGCGATGACCTGCTGCTGTACGAACACGTGGCGCGGCTGGCCGCCGGCGACTGGAACCGCAGCGGCCAGCTCGGCCTGGTGGTCGGCGCGACCTTCCCCGGCGAAATCGAGCGGGTGCGCGCCGTGGCCCCGGCGCTGCCGCTGCTGATTCCCGGCGTCGGCGCGCAAGGCGGCGACGCCGCGGCCACGGTGCGTGCCGGGCTGGGCGGCGCGGCGACCGGCCCGCGCGGGCCGATCATCGTCAACTCGTCGCGCGCGGTGCTCTACGCATCGGGCGCTGCCGATTTTGCCGATGCGGCCCGGCGTGTGGCGGATGTCACGCGGCGCGAGCTGAACGCCGCGCGCGCGCACAACTGACCGGTGTTTGCCGGGCAATCGCCGGCGCCGGGCGGCGTCGGGGGCGCCACACTCGAACCCTTCCATTTGCTCGCCAGGAGTCGACCGTCGGGGGCATGAAATCCAAGCTCAGTGCACTGACGCCGAACGGCACCGAGCGCAGCACCATACGGCGTGAGGTGCGGCGCGACGTGGCGCGCCAGTTCTACGCCGGCGCCGCCGTTGCAGCGCTGTGCCTGGCGGTGCTGTTCATGTTCGTGCCCACCGCGCTCGATCACGCCAGCCGGTTGTCGCTGGTGCTGACGATGCTGGCCCTGAGCGTGCTGGCCAGTGCGTCCATCCGCAGCCGCGCGCTGTCGCAGCGCGCCTTGGTGCTGTTGACCGCGCTGGCCGTCACCGCGGCAATCGTCGCCGGCAGCGCCTACCTGCAATGGGGCATCAGCGCGCCGGGCCTCGGCCTGCTCGGGCTGCTGACCTGTCTGGTCTACGCGGTGGCGGGCCGGCCGGCCGGGGCGGCGATGGCGGCGCTCGGCGCGGCGCTGGTGATCGGCATGGCCTGGGCGCAGTACCGGCAGTGGCTGCCCGCGCACGGCGCGGAATCGACGCTGGAGGCACTGGCCCTGCGCACGTTGATCCACCTCGGCGTCATCACCGCCGGCTTGGGTGGCGGCGCGATGGTGGTGCGCGTCACGTCGCGGTATCTGGCGACGACCGAAGAGCGCGAACAGCGCTTTCGCGGCCTGCTGGCGATCGCCACCGACGCGTACTGGGAAATCGACGCCCAGTACCGCCTCCTCACCTTCAAGCGCCATGGCGGCGAGGACGCGGCGCCCGAAGGCATCGGGCAGCTGCCGTGGGAACTGCCGCCCTTCGCCGTCGACGACGACACGCTGGACCTGCTGCGCGCGCAGCTGGAAGCCCGCGAAAGCATCCGCGACCTGCCGGTGCGGTGGGCCGAACCCGGCGCGGGCGAGCGCCACTACCTGATCAGCGGCGAACCGCGCCTGACCGCGAAAGGCGCCTTTGCCGGCTACTGGGGCGTCGCCCGCGACGTCAGCGACGACGTGCAGGCGCGCCAGGCGCTGCTGGCCACCGAGACGCGCTACCTGGAACTGTTCACCCGCATCCCGACGCCGCTGGTGCTGCATTCGCATGCGCGGGTGCTGGACGCGAACGCCGCCGCCTTGCAGTTGTTCGGCCATGACGATCTGCATTCGATGCTCGGCCAGGATCTGCTGGCCGCCTTCGAAGGCGGCGACTCGCGCGAGCGCGCGCGCCGCCGCATCGAGGAGCTGTCGGCGCGCCAGCCCGGCGACGCGCTGCCGGTGGCCGAATTCCGCATCGTCAGCCGCGACGGCACCCGCACCGTCGTGCGCGCCACCGGCGTGCGCGTCGAGTCCAGCGCCGGCCCGGCGGTGCTGTCGATCTTCGTCGACGATGCCGAACGCAAGAAGGCCGAAGACGCGGTGCGCCGCTCCGAGGCGATGCTGTCGCACCTGGTGGCCACCAGCCCCGACGTCATCACCTTGACCGACCTGCAGACCAACCGGCTGGCGATGGTCAACAAGACCTTCGAGCGCGTCGTCGGCTGGCGCGCGGCCGAGGTCGAGGGCCGCAGTTCCGGCGACTTCGGGCTGTGGCACCGCCAGGACCAGCGCGAGCGCTTCGTCGCCGCCCTTCGCGAGCACGGCCGCGTGCGCGACCTGCCGGCGGAATTCGTCACCAAGTCGGGGCGCGTGATCTCGATGCTGGTGTCGGCCGCGCGCTTCTCGATGGACCGCCGCGACTATGTCGTCACCAACGCGCGCGACGTGAGCGAGAGCGAACGCGCGCGCCTGGAACGCGAGGCGATCCTGGAAAACGCTTCGGTGGGCATCGCGGTGACGCGCGACAGCCGCTTCGTGCTCGCCAATCCGAGCTTCGAGCAGATGTTCGGCTGGCCGCGCGGCGCGCTGCTGGGCCAGCAAAGCCGCTGCGTGTGGAACAGCGACGAGGACTACCGCGTCATGGGCGAATCGAGCGGCCCGGCGCTGGCGCGCGGCGAGCAGGCGGAATTCGAGATCATCGCCCGCCGCCGCGACGGCAGCACCTTCGTCGCGCAGGTCGGCGCCAAGGCGATCGACCGCTCACGCCCGCTCAACGGCGGCACGATCTGGATCGTCGACGACATCACCGAACGGCGGCAGGTGCAGCAGGCGCTGGCGCGGGCCCGCGATGCCGCCGAAGCCGCCAACCGCGCCAAGAGCGCGTTCCTGGCCAACACCAGCCATGAGCTGCGCACGCCGCTGAACGGACTGATCGGCCTGGCCCGGCTGGCCGCCGCGCCGGATGCCGACGAGGCCTTGCGCCAGCAGTACCTGCTGCAGATCGGCGACACCGCGCAGGCGCTGGCGGCCATCATCTCCGACATCCTCGACCTGTCGAAGATCGAAGCCGGGCGGCTCGAGCTCGAAGCCCATCCGTTCGACCTCGGCGAACTGCTGGATACACTGCAGCGCACCTACGGCACGCTGGCCGAAGCGCGCGGCCTGGCGCTGACGCTGCACGTCGGCCCGGGCGTGGCCGCTGCGGTGCTCGGCGATGCGCTGCGGCTGCGGCAGATCCTGAACAACTATCTGAGCAACGCGTTGAAGTTCACCGAGCGCGGGCAGATCCGCCTGGTCGCCACGCGGCTGGACACGCAGCGCGTGCGCTTCGAACTGCACGACACCGGCCCCGGCATCGAACCGGCGGTGCAGGAGCGGCTGTTCAAGGCCTTCACGCAGGCCGACGAATCGACCACCCGCCGCTACGGCGGCACCGGGCTGGGATTGTCGATCTGCCGCGAACTGGCGACGATGATGCACGGCACCGTGGGCGTGCACAGCCGCAGCGGCGAAGGCAGCTGCTTCTGGGTCGAGATCTCGCTTCCCGCGGCCGAGGACGGCGCCGCCACGTCGCCGTCGACCGTCGACGGGCGCACGCTGCAGGGCGCGCGGGTGTTGATGGTGGAGGACAACCCGGTGAACATGCTGATCGCCGTGGCATTGCTCGAACAATGGGGCGTGCAGGTCGAGCAGGCGCGCGACGGCGAACAGGCGGTGCGCGCCGTGGAGCGCGGCGCTGCAGGCGGCCGACCCTTCGACGCGGTGCTGATGGACGTGCAGATGCCGTTGATGAGCGGCCACGAGGCGACGCGGGTGCTGCGCCAGACCCATGACGCGCAGTCGCTGCCGATCATCGCGCTGACGGCCGCCGCACTGGTCAGCGAGCGCGAACACGCGCTGGCCGCCGGCATGAACGACTTCCTCACCAAGCCGATCGATGCCACCCGCCTGCAGGCCACGCTGCAGCGCTGGATTCATCGACCGTCGGGCTGAAGGTCGGCCCGACCCTTCAGTCGAGCGTGATCTCGGTGTGCACCGCACCGGCGCGCTCGGCATGCGCGCTCAGCGACAAGCGCGTGCCCTTCGCGGCGCGAACCACCCATTCGGCGACGGCCCGGTCGCCGGTGATCGCCGGGTTGGGGATGAAGGCCTGCAGCGAGACCTTCGGTGCATGTCCCTCGAGCTGCGGGCCTTCGATGCGCTGCAGCCCCTGCACCAGGCTGGCGCCGTCGGCCAGATGGATTTCGAAGACCACGCCGCGCACCGCCTTGCGTTCCAGCGCGCGCTTGCTGATGTACGCCGGCAGGTAGCCGGCGTTGGCCACGGCGAAGCGCACCCGCCAGTTGTCCTCGCCCAGCGCGCGCACCTCGGTGCGCAGCAGCTGCAGCCGCGGCAGCGACAGCGCGATGCTGGCCAGCCAGGCGGGGAACCGTGCCACTTCGCGTTCGCGCAGCGGCGGCGGCGGGTTGCGCCAGAAGTTCATGCGGTCCCAGCCGCCGAGCTCGACCGCCCCCAGCTGCGGATGCTGGAACGCATACCAGTCGACGTGGGCCTTGCCGTCGCACTGCTCGTCGCTCCACTTCAGCAGTTTCAGGTCGTCTTCGGGCGGGTGGTCGCGGTACCAGTGCACCCAGTCGTAGTCGGTGATGCCGGCTTCGCGGTTCGGCGCCCACAGCTCCACCGTCCAGAACAGCGCGCCCAGGTGCTCGTAGATCCAGTCCTGCGTGCCAGTGATGATCTCCTTCGGGTGGTACTTGAAGTCGTGGAAGATGCTGATCGCCGGATAGCCCGACAGCTTCGTGCCCATCTCGCTGAAGCGCTTGTAGACCCACAGGTCTTCGGGCGTCATATCGGCGTCGCTTTGCGTGCCCATCGGCCGCAGGATCACGCCGCTGTGGGTATGGAAGCTCACCGCCGCGCCGATGTTGCGGTGCCTGACGATGAAGTCGACCATCGCGCGCACCTCGGGCTCGCTGGTCGGGTACGGGCCGGCGCCGCTCTGCTCGAACTCCTGGCGCCAGTAGGCCGGGAAGTTGCGGTTCAGATCCAGCCCTTCGCGGTTCGGGTTGAGCTTGATGCTCAGGCCATCGTAGTTCTTCAGCAGCCCTTCGGGCATGACGCGGTAGTACTCGCCGCCGAATTCGCCGGGCTCGCGCGGCGTCATCACGCGCGGCTGCTGCGGGTGCTTCTTCCAGCCGCCGTGCGGGTCGGGAATGCGCATCGACAGCATGCGGCCGTCGCCGTCGATGTCCTCGACGCTCAGGCCCTCCACCACCGGCTCGTCGAACGGGTACGGGCGCGTCGACGAGCGGATGTGCCTTGGTGAGTCGGCCAGCGCCAGCTCGGCACCGTCGGGATTGAGCCGCGGGCAGATGTAGACCACCCGCGTGTCCAGCAGCTGCGTGATGCGCCGCCCTTCCTCACCGTCGCCGCCGTGATGGCTGACCAGGTGATGCAGCCAGTACAGGCAGGCGGTGCTGGCGGTCAGCTCGGCGGCGTGGATGTTGCCGTCGACCCAGAACGCCGGCTTGTCGGTGTCGGCGCCGGTGTGCGGGTTGGTCACCACCAGCAGCCAGATGTCGCGGCCCTCGTAGCTCTTGCCCAGCGAGCGCAGCTCGACCAGGTCGGGCCGCGCCGACGCGTAGTCGTTCAGCAGGCGCGTCAGCTCGTCGTAACGGTAGAACTGGTCGAAGCGGGGAACGGGAATGTCAGGCATGGCGGCGTGCGGCTCGATGGCAAAAGGCCATTGTGCCGACCCGCACCGGCCACGCCAACGACAGGGCGGACATCAGCCGTGCGCCGGCGCGCCGTCGATGAACACGCGCAGTTCGCCGGGCGCGATGGCGGCCCACGGCTCGCCCTGCGTCAGCGGCTCGGTCGCGACCACGGCGACGCGGTCGCTGGGCGTGGTCAACGCGGCGAAGTCGACGCTCAGGTCTTCGTCGGCCAGGGTCGCCGAGCGAAACGGATGCTGGCGCTGCAGCCAGTACAACTTAGTGCTGCCGTGCGCCCACAGCGCCTGGCCGTTGGACAGCAGCATATTGAAGGTGCCGTGACGGTTGAGCTGGGGCATCAGCTCGGCCAGGGTGCGGGTCAGCTCCTCGGTGCTGGGCACGCCGTGGTGGGCCTTGGCCAGCTCCTGCATCAGCCAGCAGAAGGCGCGCTCGCTGTCGGTCGCGCCGACCGGGCGAAAGGCGCCGTGCAGGCGCGGCGCGAAGGCCTTCAGGTCGCCGTTGTGCGCGAACACCCAGTAGCGGCCCCAGAGCTCGCGCTGGTAGGGGTGGGTGTTCTCCAGCGCGACGCTGCCCTGCGTGGCCTTGCGGATGTGGGCGATGACGTTGTCGCTCTTGATC
>Ga0164241_10006138_pt1 | contig 11007 bp, 9 predicted proteins | sample OricomyardsoilBY_FD_108780 | JGI IMG/M metagenome (GOLD analysis project Ga0164241, IMG submission 108780) | Backyard soil microbial communities from Emeryville, California, USA - Original compost - Back yard soil (BY) | ecosystem: Environmental > Terrestrial > Soil > Unclassified | place: USA... | reverse complement strand
GGCGCCGCCGAGACGTGAGGAGTCGCTTCCGAGCGCGGCGAGGACCACAGCGCGAGCCCAACCGCCGTCGCGATGGCGCTCGCGCCTCCGAGCGGCAGGAGCAGGCTGCGCTTGCGGCGCTCGGTCACGGTGACGGGAACCGCGCTCGTCGGCGCTTCGCCCACGAGCCGGCGCTCGGTCGAAACGCGCGGGTCACCCGCGGCACCCGGCGAGGTGGACGCAAACCCAGAAATCGAGCCGAAGGACGGCCGACTCTGCCGATGACCGGCGTCGCCGCGGCGCGCGAGCCATTTGGTTTCGATCGCACCGCCGGCGGCGTCCTCGAAAACGCCCTGCTTCAGGAGCCAGCGCGCGAGTTGCTCGCCGAGCTCCTGCATCGTCTGCCAGCGCACGGCGCGATCCTTCGCGAGGCCCCGTTCGACGAATTCGGAGAGCTCGCTGTCGGCGGCGCGCATGTCGACGAGCGAGAGCGGCTTCGTCTCCACGATGGCCCGCAGGAGCGCGTTGTAGTTCGGGCCTTCGAACGGGGGCTGACCGCTCACGAGTTCGTAGAGGAGCACGCAGAAAGACCAGATGTCCGCCCGCTGATCGATGTCCTCTTCGCCGCGCGCCTGCTCGGGCGACATGTAGTCGGGAGAGCCGACGATCACGCCCTTTTGCGTGAGCTGGGAGTCGAACTCGCGCGCTTGCAGCTTGGCGATACCGAAGTCCACGAGCTTCGGCTGGACGCTCGTCTCGTCACCGACGAGGAACACGTTGTCGGGCTTGATGTCGCGGTGGACGATGCCCTTCGCATGAGCGACCCGGAGCGCGTCGGCGATCGGCAAGAGGAGCCGCACCGCTTCCGTCGCCGTGAGCCGGTGCTCACGCACGAGCCGCTGATTCAGACTCTCGCCCTCGAGGAGCTCCATCACGATGAACGGGTCGCCGTCGCCCGTCTGCCCCACGTCGAAGACGCGCACGATCGCGGGATGACCGAGCTTGGCGGCGGCGCGTGCTTCCTGGAGCAGCCGGGGCCCCATCTCCTGCCGGTTCGTGCCGGCGCGGATGAGCTTGACGGCCACCATCGTGTCGAGCGCGACATGGTAGGCCGCCCACACCGAACCCATCCCGCCCTCCCCGAGCTTGCGCTCGAGACGGTACTTGTTCAGGACGACCGTGCCCGCCTCGTATTTGGCCGAAGGGGGCAAGGAACCCACCATGAACACTTAGCACCGCCCCCGCCAGGCGCCCGCGGGCTCGGGGCTCCGGGCGGGCGCCGGCGTGAAGCCCGGCGGGTGATGAGAAATGCCCCTGGTACGATTGGGCAAACGGTGCTTTTCTCGGGCGCATGCTACGCGCGGAGTTGTTTTTGGCGGCGGCGTGTGCGGTGGGAGCCGGTTTCGGCTGTGGTTCGTCGGCCCGGCCCGGCCTGGACCCGAACACGGCCGCGGCGGCCGCCCACGACATCCAGGTGAAGGCGAAGCTCGCGCAGACGCACCTCGAGGCGTGCAAAACCGACAACACCCAATGTGACCCGGTCTCGGGCGACCTCAAGGCCATCCAAGATTCGAGCTCGAGCCTCGCGCAAGCGGCGGTCGCCGCCGGCGCCACGAGGTAGGGGCGCCGGGCGCTCCGCGTGCGCACGCCGGACGCCGCCCAGCACCTGAGCCGCGCCGTCTTCTACTACGAACGGCGCCGCTACGCAGAGGCCCTCGGGGCGTGCCTCGGTGCGCTCGCGAACGACCCCCAGGACAGCCGCGCAGCGACGCTCGCCGCCTGGTGCGCGGTCGGACTCGAGCAGTGGCAGAAGGCAAACACCTTCGCGCGTCAGGCGCTCGCGCTCGCTCCCGCGAACGACCAGGCGCACGCGGCCCTTGCCGTCGTCGCCGATCACGAGCGGCGTTTCGAGGACGCCGAACGGCACATCGCCGCTGCCATCGAGCACGCGCCGGAGCACTACCTGCACCGCGTGACGCGCGGTTACATCTGGGTGCGCGCCGGGCGCGTGGAAGAAGGCATCACCTCCGCGCGCCAGGGACTCGAGCAGAACCCCGAGAGCGGCGCCGCGGCCCTCGCGCTCGCGAGCTTCTACCGGCTCAACGAGGAGCCGGAGCTCGCGGCGCGTTATGCACAAAAAGCGCTCGCTACCGAGCCCGAGAACGCCGCGCACCACCTCGAAGAAGGCTTGCGCCTGCTCGGCACCGGCGCGCCCGCCGCTGCGCGCGCCCGGTTCCTCGAGAGCCTGCGCCTCGACCCCGCGGACGGCTCCTCGTTCGAGGCGATCGCGCACCGGACGGTGCAAAATCATTGGCTGTTCCGGCGCGCGGTCTTCCCGCCACGGCGCCCCGAGCTCGCCGTCGTCGCGGCTCTCACGCCCGTGGTCTGGTACCTGCTCTCGCGCCTGTGGCAGCCGCTCGTGTGGCTCGCCGTGGCCTCAGCCGTGGCGCTCGCGACCGGTTACCTGCTTTGGGGCGCGTTCGTGCTCTGCCGCTACCTCGTGCTGCGGCGCCTGCGCGAGGGCAGGCTGTGAGGCCGCGTGCGGCGTGAGCAGCGCCGGGTCGATATCGTTCTTCATCTTGGCGAAGCTGAACGACAGGCGCCCTTCCTCGATGCGCGCGACGCGCCACTGGCCGTCGCGATGCGCGAAAATCCAAACGGATTCGAAGGCGTTGTCGACCGCCTGGTTGCCCTTCAGGATCTTTTCTGACCGAAGCTCCAAGAGGTAATCCGTGACGCGCGCGTGCACGAGGACGGCGACCGTGGAAGACGCCCCGCTCGACTCCGTTCGCACGTAGAGCGGGAAAAGCCGCCGCACGGAGTGCAGCTTGACGACGTTCTCCTTACCCTCGTCCTTCCAGCGCTCGAGCAGCGCTTGTTGCGAGGCGAAGTACTCCGGCGTCATCCGATCCGCGACGTCTTCGAGCGCGCCGGCTTCCCAGCCATCGTAGACGTCCTCGATCGCGCGCCATGCTTCGCGCTCGATCGTCTCCCACGCGAACTCGGGGCGCGTTCGCGCGAGCAGCGTGAGCTCGCGGCGCGTCCTCCGGATCCCGAGCTCTTGCCCGATGAACACGTAAAGAACGAGCGGCAGGAACACCACGCCGAGCACGCCGAGCACGAGCTGACCGACGACCGTCTTGGCGGCGGCTTTGACGAAGATGCCTCCGGGCCCGGCCCAAGCCACGCGCGCGTCCAGTGCGGCGAGGGCGAGGCCCACTGCGATGAGCAGCAGGAGCAGGGCCCACCGGCGCTTCGAGCACATACGCCGAATGGTAAGCGAGGTTCCCACTGCGCGCCTAGGGCGCCGGGTATCACCCCGCGCGGATTTCGCGCGCGTCGCACCTATGATTACATTTACGCCCTCATGGCGAACGAGGAGGTGATTCGTGCGCTCGAAGCGGCCGTCGCCGCGGCGCCGCATGAAAGTGCGCTGCGGCTGCACCTTGCCGAGCTCTTGTCGGGAGCGGGCGAGCACGGTCGCGCGCTCGAGCACGTGCGAGCCCTGCTCGCGAGCGATCCCGGCAACGTCCCTGCCTTGAGACTATTTGCCGCCCTGAACAGCGCGCTCGGCGGCCAGGCGCTCGACGCCCCTTCGGCGAAGCCGCCGGAGGCGGGCGTGTCCGACCCGCAGCGAAGTCGACCCGACAACGTCGTGCAACTCTCCGTGCTCGCCGGCGGACGGCGGGCCCACGACGAAGACTCGCCATTCGCGAAGTTCGAACGCCCCGCGCTCACGCTCGCCGACGTCGCGGGCATGGAGACCGTCAAAGAGCGCTTGTGGCTCTCGTTTCTCGGTCCGCTCGAGCAGCCCGAGCTCCGGCGCCTGTACGGCAAGAAGCTCCGCGGCGGTTTGCTCCTTTACGGGCCTCCCGGTTGCGGCAAGACGTTCATCGCGCGCGCGGTCGCCGGCGAGATGGGCGCCCGCTTCTTCAGCGTGAGTACGGCCGACGTCCTCAGCAAGTGGGTCGGCGAGAGCGAACAAAACGTGCAGCAGCTGTTCCAGCTCGCGCGGCGCAACGCACCTTGCGTCGTCTTTCTCGACGAGATCGACGCCATCGGACACAAGCGGGGGAGAGACAATGCCGCGCACTCGGTCGTGAACCAGCTCCTCACCGAGCTCGATAGCGTCGATAAGGACAACCAGGGAATTTTCGTGCTCGCCGCGACCAATCACCCGTGGGACGTCGACGCCGCGCTACGCAGGCCGGGGCGCCTCGATCGCGCCGTGCTCGTGACGCCGCCCGATCGCACGGCGCGCCAACGGATGCTCGAGCTGTCGCTCGAGACGCGGCCCGTCGAGGGCGTCGACCTCGGCGCCATCGCCGACAAAACCCCGCGCTACTCGGGCGCCGACCTGGCGCACCTGGTCGACTCCGCCGCCGAGCTCGCCATGGCGGACGCCATCGCGAGCGGGCGCGTGCGACCGATCGGCAAGCGCGACTTCGCGCGCGCGCTCGAGGAAGTGCGCCCGACCACGCAAGCCTGGTTCGATACCGCCAAAAATTACGCCCTCTACGCGAACGACGGCGGGCAGTACGACGACCTCTTGTTGTATTTGAAGCGGCGCTGAGCTCGGGCGCGGGGGCTCAGTACTTGAGATTGACGGAGCTTGGGCCGCTGTCGTCCGTGCCGGCCGTGACCACGAAGAGCGGTCCGCCGTCGCCGCACGTGTAGCTCTTGGCCGTCTTCGCGGCGACGTCGCCCGCGCACGCGGCATCGAGCGTCGAGGCTTTGACCTCGCCTTCCGTCGAAGCGCGAGCTTGAACCGCGAAAGACGCGCCGCTCGGGAAGCTGACGGTCACGTCGCCGTCCTCGCTGCGGACGGTGCCACCGCCCGTCGACGCGAGCTCGGCGAGCGTGACGGCGATGTCGCCGCTCAGGCCCTTCGAGGCGATGTCGAGCTGGTCGGCGACGTTCTTCACCGTGATCTTGCCGTCGCAACGGGCGGTCGTCAGCGTCACGCTCGGCGCGCCGGCCACCGTGCAGTCACCGAGGCTATCGGTGGAGACCTCCACGGAAACGGCGCCTCCGACGTAATCGGCGACGACGTTGCCCGGGTTCAACGGCCCGTCGCTGTCGTTCTTCAAGACGAGCGCGGCATCGAACTCCGGCGGCAACCAGAGTGTGATGTCGGCGCCGAGGCCGTTCGAGCTGTCGTGGCGACCGCTCGCGGCGAGGATCGACCCCGTGTCCTCGAAGACGTAGTCGAATTTGTTCTCGAGCTCCTCGCGGGCCGCCGCTTCGGCGTCGTGCGCGCGGTACGTGAAGGGGTCGAACCTGACGCTCACTTCACCCGGGTTGCCTTCGACGACGCGAATCTTCCCGTAGACGCCGTGCACGGTCACGTCCGTGCCCGCGGTATACGGCAACGGAGCCGGCTCGATCTCGCCGTTCTCGATTTCGTAGCGTTTCTCGGACTTGAAGCAGGTCGCGTCCTGGCCGTCGCCGTTCTTACACGACTGAACCTCGCAACCGCCCGTCCCGAACAGCGCGACGGCCCCGAACGTTATCCACGCCGACTGTTGCAACCAAGCCATGCTCGAACCTCCAAAGCCTATTCTACGCGCGTTTTGGTCCGCGCCTTCCCGGGAAACGGTGATGGGGATGCCTCGTCGGTCTACGGCTCCGCCGCTGCGATGGGCACGGGCTCGGGAGAGGTCGACCTCGAGTCGTCGTCCGCTGGCGCGTTTTCGCGTGGTGCGTTTTCGCGCGGTGCGTTTTCGCGCGGTGCGTTTTCGCGTGGTGCGTTTTCGCGCGGCGCGTCCTCGCGGGGCGCGGGGTCCCGCAGCGGAGGAGCCACGTCGTCGTCATCGTCGCGCGAGCTCGGGGCCTTGGCGCCGGCTCGGTTGGAGCCCGAGTGCGCGCTGCCCTTCATCGCTTCCACGACACTCTCGGCGATCGCGTCGAGATCGGAGACGCTCGGCGAGCTGCGCGCAAAGCGTGGCGTTTTGGGTCGCTGGCGCGGCGCCTCCCCGGGCCCGGCGTAGTCGATCCACTGCATGGCGCCGTCGCGCACGTCGAGGTGCACGAACGAAGAGTTCGGGTAGAAGCCGACGCCGACGTTGTCGAAGAGCAAAAGATACTGGCGCACGACGACGTTCGGGACGCCCACGATACTGAAATCGACCGCCGAGCTGTGCTTGTGCTTCGAATCGGCGAAGTAGGAGCTCGTGCGGTAGCCGCTCACGATCCAGATCGGTCGGCCGCCGAAGGTATCGCTCACGCGCACGAGCAGGCGCAGGAGTCGGTCGGGAACCGGCGGACGGTCGCCGTGCACGCCGAGGAGCTCCGAGACGGAGCGGCGTCCGGTGGCTGAAAGCTTCCCTTTCTCGACGACGAGCCCGCGAAAGCGCGCTTTGTACGTCATGAGGTCGAGCCGCCCCGGATGCTCGGGCGGACGCACGTACTTGAGCCAGTCGTTACCGCCGCCGGGCCGCGCGATCTGGGGGATCACGAGCTCCTGGCCCGTGCGAATGATCTGCTCGCTGCGAAGGCCGTTCGCGGCCGCGAGGGCCTGCACGGAAATCCCGTAGCTTGCCGCGATGCCACTTAATGAATCGCCGCGCACGATGGTGCGGGTCCGAAAGACCACGCCGTCCTTGCCGGGCGTGGCTGGCCGCTCCAGGGGCGACGCGGCGCGCGTGCGATGCACGGCCGTTGCCGCGGTGGAGGCCTGGCGCGAGCGAGTCGAGCTCGATTTTCGCTCGCTACGCGACGTCGTCGACGAGCGGTGCGCCGTCGCGACGTTCGCAACGAGCAGGCTCGCGAGTACCAAAGAGACGCGATGGAGGTCACGCATCGCGCCCAGGGCTGCCACAGGTGCAGCAAGAGCCCCAAAATATCGGCTCTCTTCGTCACGAATTCGCCACGGCTTATCGAAGCGCCGGCGGACGGCGCTAGTTCCAACGCGCGCGGCTCTTCGGCGTGGGCTCGAGCGCGTCGACCTGCGCTTGCAGGCGCTCAGCGACGAGCCGCAACCGCTCGCCCGGATCCGGTTCGCACAGCAATGCCTGGCCGAGCTCGGCATCGCCCGCGAAGACGGCGCCGAGGCGATCGGCCAGACGACCCGCCCCCTCGACCCCGCGGATCACCTGCCCGAGATCACGCAAGCTCTCGGGCAGCTCGGGGCCCAGCGTGCCCCAGAGCTCGCGGATCTTGGTTTCGAGCGCCGCAGCGACGCCGGCGTCGAGCACGGAATCGTGGATGACCTCGCCGTGCACGACGCGGTAGAGCGTTGCCGGCGGCAGCTCGCGCACGATACGCACGCGGGCGAGCCCCTCGAGCAAAATGTCGTAGCGACCGTCGCGGTGCTCTCGGTGCTCCAAGATACGACCCGCACCGCACACGTCGTACACCGGGGGCCGTCCCTCGTAGTCCGACTCGAATCCCGGCTTCAGCCGCGCGACCGCCAGCGTCTTCGTCTGCGCGAGAGCGTCGCGCACGAGATCGCGGTAGCGCCGCTCGAACACGTGGAGCGGCAAGACGGCGCCAGGGAGCAGCGTCGCGGCCGGCAGCGGAAAAATCGAAAGGGCGCGCACTTCCTCGGCGCTGAGCGGGTCCGCGGCCATGCGCCACATCTTGTCACGAAGCCCACGCGCCGGAGGCCGCGGGCGTCCCAGCCGTCCCGGAGGGAGAGCGCGTCCCTAAAGGGATCGGCTTTCGAGCCGTTCCCCGGGAGGATTCCCATGCGTCGAGCGCTCACCACGATTTCACTCGTACTTTCCGCGAGCGGCTGCGGGAAAGTGGTCGGTGACGCGCGCGCCGACGAGCCCGCCCAGGCCCGGACGGCGCCGACGCCCTCCGCAGCGCCGGCGCATGCTTCGGCGCCGCCGGCCAAGGCCGCACCCGTCGATCCGCGCGACGCCGGCAAGCGCTACGGCGTCCCTTTCGGCTGGGAGCTCTCGAACGACGACCCCCTCGCCAAAGCGCGCGGCTACCTGGGCGAGATGCTCGAGGACAACGCGGAGATGGTCGCGCTCGGCAAGAATCACTTCGCGCCTTTCGCCGACAAGCAGTCGCCGCGCGCGACGGTCGTGACGTGCTCGGATTCTCGCGTTCAGTCGAGCGCCTACGACTCGACGCCCGAGAACGACGATTTTACGATCCGCAACATCGGCAATCAGGTCGAGCGCGCCTACGGCTCGGTTCAATACGGCCTCGAGCATCTGCACACGCCGGTACTGCTGATCTTGGGGCACACCGGCTGCGGCGCCGTGAAAGCGGCCCTCGGCAAGCTCGAGGACCTGGACCCGCCCATCAAGGCTGAGCTCGCGGGGATGAAGCTGCCGCGCATGGATCCCAAGCTACCCGAACGGCGCGCGTGGGCTGACGCCGTGGTCGCGAACGTGAATCAGCAGGTGGAGTTTGCGGTCACGCATTTCGGCGACGCCCTGCGCGAGCAGCGCGTGGTGGTCGTCGGCGCCGTCTACGATTTCCGGAACGATCTGGGGCGTGGGTACGGACGCCTGAGCGTCGTCAACGTGAACGGCAACGTCGAGCCCGCGCGCATGAAGGCCTTCGAGTCCTCGCTCGCGACCGGTTCGGCGCGCACCAAAGAGGCCGACTTCCCGGAGCTCGCGCGCGCGAACGGGAGCGAGTCGGTGCTGGCCGCGCTGCTCCGCAGGCAGAACGCGGGACCCGCTCCCGACGCTCGAGACGAGCACGCGGGTCACGACGGCCCTTCGCGCTAGCGACGACGGTCACTCGCTACGGCGCACGGCGCGCCGTAACGAGGACCGAGCGGTCACGGCGAGATCGTGACCGAGCCGGCGTCGAGCGCGAGCTCGTAGTAGCCGTGCTCGTCCCACTCGAGCTCCGTCCCGCATTGCGAGACGGTGCCACCATCGACCTTCACGCGCAGGTAGCGGCCGGGCGGGAAATGAGCCGGCAGCGTCCAGGAGTACACGATGTCGTCGCCTTGCACGGTAGGCTGCACGCTCGACACGGCCTTCTGCCCGCGCCAGTAAGCGGCGACGTTCACGAGGCTGTCGACCCACACGTCACCCACGTCGCGCGCGTACGTCATGGCGGCGACGACCTCTGCCGGATCGACCGGGTGGTAGCCGTCGTTGTTGCCGAGCGAATGGTTGAGGATGATGCGCCACGATCCGTTGGTGCGCACCGAGTCCGTCACGGCGTTGAAGCCGCCGACCGCCTGAACCGCCTTCTCGCCTTCGTCCGCGATGTGGCAGGGGAGCTCGAAAGGGTTCGTTCCGTCGTTCGGACGCACGCCGAGCGCCGTGTCGGCGACGCCCCGGTTCGCGAGAAAACGCTGGCTGGCGGGGACGTCCCAGTTCGCGTCGCCCATGGGCGACGCCATCGTGTAGACGCCGGGCACGCCGAACGCCGACATGAGGTGCTCCGTGCACTGGTCGATCTCCGCGTCGACGCCGAGGTAGGTACCGCCCCAGCAGCCGGTCTGGCCGTTGGCCATGCAGTGGTGCACGGTGTGATTGCCGAGCTCGTGACCGTCGGCCGCGGCCGTGGTCCAAATCGGGTTACTGCCGTCTGCGGAGCACACGAGGTAGAACGTCATGCGGACGCCGACGCCGTTGAGGAGCGCGTAGTTCGAGACCTGGCTGCCCGTGTTGTCGTCGAACGTGAAGGTGACGGCGCCCTTGAAGCCGGCCCAATTGAGCACTTGCAGATTGCCCGGCGTGCCCGCCGGTTTCTCGATGCCGCCGTCGCCGGGAGCCCGCCACGGCAGATGGCCGCCCACGACGGCGGTATCGCACGCGTTCGGACCCGTATTTTCGCCCGCGCTGCCTTCGCCGGCGGCGGCGCCCATACCGCCTTCGCCGCCGAGCGCTCCCGCGGCGCCGCCCTCGCCCGCGTCGCCGCTGGTCGTGCCGCCGGTCGCGCCGTCGCTGGTGCCACCCGTCGCGCCGCTGCTGCTGCTGCCGCCACGACCGCCGCGCGCGCCCGTGCTGCTACCGCCTTTGGCGCCGGTGCCGCCCTTCGCGCCGCTGCCACCTTTCGCGCCCGTGGCGCTGCCGCTCGAGCCGCCGCTGCTGGTAGCGCCCTTGCCGCCGCTCGCGGAGCCGCCGCCCGTGCCGAGGCCACCTGCTCCCGCGGTGTCGTCGGGCAGCTTGCGTGGCGGATCCAGGCAAGCCACGAAGAACATCGCCGCAACCGTCGCCTCGATCGCCCGAGAAGTCAGTTTAGTACCCACGCTCGAATGCTCAGATTAGCACCGACCCGAACGCGCAGAGTCTCGCTTCGCGAAGATCGGCACGAATTTTTGCGACCCGCTTTCGGCGGCGGGGAGAAAAATGGGGGGTGCGGTGGGAACGTCTCGCACCCTCGCGCACACCGTTCTCTGCACGTACACTCGCGCTCTGGTGCGATTTCACCCCGCTCGTCTCACTGGTTCTTCGCTCGCGCTCGTCGCGCTCGTGGCATGTGCATTTCCGGCACACGCCGCGAAAGTGGCGTGCGTCGGCGACAGCATCACGTTCGGCTACGGCCTCGGTAATCCGAGCACGGAGAGCTACCCGGCCCAGCTCGCGGAGCGCTTGGGCGCCGCGCACACCGTGCAAAACTTCGGCGTGAGCGGCGCCACGCTGCTCAAGCAAGGCGACAAGCCGTATTGGAACGAATCGGCGTACGCCGCGAGCGGCGCCTTCGATGCGGACGTGGTCGTCGTCATGCTCGGCACGAACGACGCCAAGCCGCAAAACTGGTCGCGCAAGGCCGAATTCGCGCCGAACTACGCCGAGCTCATCGAGCATTACCGCGCGCTCGGCGCGCTCGTCTACGTCGCGACGCCGCCGCCCGTGTATCCACCGGGCGCCTTCGACATTCCCCCGGACGTCGTCGCCAACGAGGTCGTGTCGCTCGTGCGCAGCATCGCGACGGACGAAAACACGCCGCTCGTCGACGTGTTCACGGCGCTGAGCGGCAAAGCCGGCGACTTCCCCGACACCGTGCATCCGAATGCCGCAGGCGCCGGGCTCATCGCCGACGCCGTGAAGGCGGCGCTCGACGAACACGGCCTCGGCGGTGCCAGCGGAGCGGCGGGCGCGG
>Ga0164241_10006137_pt1 | contig 11010 bp, 6 predicted proteins | sample OricomyardsoilBY_FD_108780 | JGI IMG/M metagenome (GOLD analysis project Ga0164241, IMG submission 108780) | Backyard soil microbial communities from Emeryville, California, USA - Original compost - Back yard soil (BY) | ecosystem: Environmental > Terrestrial > Soil > Unclassified | place: USA... | reverse complement strand
GGGGCCGCATCGATCCAGGCAAAGGATGCGAGGAACTACTCGAGTACTTCCAGCATTACACCAAAGACGGAGGGGACGGATCCCTGCTGCTGATGGGCACGAAGCTGATGCCGCTGCCGGAAGATCCGCGCGTGCGCTTCGCCGGCACGCTGCCGGACGCCGAACGACTGCACGCGCTCGAGGCCGCCACCGTGGTCGTGGTGCCGTCGCCCTACGAGAGCCTGTCGCTGCTGGCCCTCGAAGCCTTCGCCGTAGGCACGCCCGTGCTCGCCAACGCCCGCGCCGAGGTGCTCGTCGAGCACTGCCGCCGCAGCAACGCCGGGTTGTACTACGAAGACCGGTGGGAGTTCACGGAGGCGCTCAAGCACCTGATGCGCGACGAGACGCTGCGGCGCGCCATGGGCGCGAATGGCCGCGAGTACGTCAATCGCCACTACCGATGGAGCCTGATCCTGGGCAAGTACGAACGCATGTTCGCGCGCCTGGGCGGTCAGGTGCCGGCGCCCCGGCGTGAGGAGCGTGACCGACCGCGCCCTGTCCAGGGACGCGACCGCGCGCGCGTGCCCGAGCGCGGGCGGCGGCGTCCGGAGCGCGACCGCGGTCAGCGGGGCCGCGACGCGCGCCCGCGTCGTTGAACTACTCCTCCTCGCCGTCGCCTTTGCGTCGCCGCGGACGGATGTCGTAGCGGCGAATCATCTCGTTCAGCGTCGTGGCCTTGATGTGCAGAAGTTCCGCGGCGCGCTTCTGCACCCCGCCGGCGGCTTCGAGCGCGGCTTCGATATAGCGGCGCTCGTGGCCGACAATCACTTCGCGGAACTGGATGCCTTCCGGCGGTATCGACACGTGCTGCGTCTGCAACCGCGGATTGGCGCTGACCTGGTCCGGAATCAGATCCGTTCCGATTTCCCGATCGCCGCAGAGCACGACGGCCCGCTCGACGACGTTCTCGAGCTCCCGGATGTTGCCGGGCCAGTCGTACGCCATCAGGCGATCCATGGCCTGTGGAGTGACGACCATCGGCGGCTTTCGACTCTCCTCGATGAACTTGTCCAGAAAGTGCTGCACGAGCAGCGGGATGTCTTCCTTGCGGTCGCGCAGGGGCGGCAGCTGAACGAGAATGACGTTGAGCCGGTAGTAGAGATCCTCACGGAACTGCCCCGCGTCCATCATTGCCCGGAGATCGGCGTTGGTCGCCGCGATAATGCGCACGTCGACCTTGATGGTTTCGACACCGCCAAGGCGCATGAACTCGCGCTCCTGGATCACGCGCAGCAGCTTCGTCTGCGTCTCGAAGGGAATGTTGCCGATCTCGTCGAGAAAGATCGTGCCCTTGTCGGCCTGATCGAACAGGCCCTTCTTCGGAAAGACCGCGCCCGTGAACGCGCCCTTGACGTGCCCGAACAGGTTCGACTCGAGTAGATCGGGCGGCAGATTTCCGGAATTGACGGTAATGAAAGGCTTGTCGGCCCGCGCCGAACGCCGGTGCAGCGCCCGGGCGACCAGCTCCTTGCCGGTCCCGCTCTCGCCCTGAATCAACACCGTCGCACGGCTCGGCGCCGCACGCGCGATGAGGTCATAGACGGCGCGAATACGCGGGCTGCCGCCGATAATGTCGTCGAAGCGGTGCGATCCCGATGTCAGTCGCGCCCGCAGTTCGCGGTTCTCGAGCACGAGACGGCGGCGCTCGATCGCGTTCCGGAGAATCGCCAGCACTTCGTCGTTCTTGAAAGGCTTCGTGAGGTAGTGGTACGCCCCGAGCTTGGTCGCGGCGATCGCGCTCTCGATCGTGCCGAACGCCGTGACCATGATCACCGGCAGTTCATCGTCGAGCTTGCGGATGTCGTCGAGCACGTCGAGCCCGTTGCGGTCGGGAAGCATGAGATCGAGCAGGACGACATCGAACGAGCGATCGCCCAGACGCTCGAGGCCCTGGCCGGCGGTCGCCGCGGTCTCCACCGCGAAGCCCTCCAGGACGAGCAGAGCCTCCAGCGCCTCGCGGATGATTTCTTCGTCGTCGATGATGAGGATCGATGCGGTCGGTTGAGCCATCGGATGTTCGGACGAGTGCGGAGGTCAGCGGCTGGAGCCAGCGGCTTCCGCGGCCGTGCGACGCACGAGGGGCAGCACGAGTCTAAAACGCGTGCCATGGTTCGTGTCGCTCTCGCAGGTGAGCGTGCCACCGTGCTCCTGGACGATACCGTACGTGACGGACAACCCGAGGCCGGTACCCCGTCCTTCGAGTTTGGTGGTGAAAAACGGGTCGTAGATGCGCGCGAGGTGTTCCGCGGGTATGCCCACGCCCGTGTCCGTCAGCTCGACGATGGCGTCGTCTCCGTCGACACCGGTCATCACGGAGACCCAGCCGCCCTTGGGCATCGCATCGCGCGCGTTCAGCAGCAGGTTCAGAAACACCTGCTGCAGCTTGTACTCGACACCGCGCACGACCACGGGAACGGGCGCAAGTTCACGCCGTACCTGGATGCGGCTCATCTTGAACTGATGCTCGAGGAGCGCGAGGACGTCCGCGACTGCGGCATTGAGGTCGACCGGCCCCATCTCGCCGCCTGACGGCCGCGCGAGGTTCAGCAGGCTGTTGACGATCTTCGCCGCGCGGAACGTCTGCCGCTCGATCTTCTCGAGCAACTGTGTTCGCGGATCCTGCGGGTCGGCCCTGTCGAGCAGCATCTGTGTGAAGCTGGAAATTCCCGTGAGCGGCGTGTTGACCTCGTGCGCGACGCCGGCGGCGAGCAGTCCGATGGCCGCCATCTTCTCCGACAGTCGGAGCTGCTCCTCGAGGTTGGCGCGCTCGGTAATGTCCTCGATCACGATAATCCAGCCCGCCTGGACGTGCTCGTCCGTGTGGAAAGGCAGGACGGCTACATTGACGAGCAGCGCGCGCTTCGCTCCGGCGTGGCCGCCCTCCATCGGAACCCGGAACAGCGTCGCTCCGGTGGGAGATTCACGCTTGGCGGCCTGCAGCGTTTCAAGGAACGGGCCGGTGAACAACGTGTCGAGACGCCGTCCCTGCGCATCCAGGCGCTCCACGCCCGACAGCGTCTCGATGCTGCGGTTCCACCGCCGCACGCGGTCGTCGAGGTCGACGACGATGAGCCCGTCGGTCAGCGACTCGACGACGCTGTCGCTGAACTGCCTGAGCCGCTCGATTTCGTTCGCCTTCGCACTGAGTTGATCGTACAGCCGGGCGTTTTCCAGGGCCGTCGCCGCCTGCGCCGCCACGCCCGCCAGCAGTGTCATGTCCTCACTGCTCAGCGGCTCGCCGTGCGCCCTGCGTCCGATGGCGATGACGCCGATGGTCGTCTCGTTCGAGACGCACGGTACGAAGCTGTACAAGCCGAGGTCGCGCCACTCGACGGCCTCTTCGCCGCTGAGCCGGCGGGCGGGCAGCGGATCGTCGATCGAGACCGTCTGACCAGTCGAGAGACGGACGCCGAGGGGAGACGCCGTGTCGAGCGGCCGCTCAGGCGGTTGGACGAACCCCGCGGACATCACCGGCGAAAACATGCCCGGCTCCCGTGCCAGATACAAGGCGAGGTGATCGACGCCAAGCGTGTCGTGAATCCGCTCGATGAGCCGCGTGCTCAGTCGTGTGAGGTCCAGATCGCTATTGAGCTCACGCGCGAAGTTCACGAGCGCGCGCCGGTAGTCATAGCGATCGCGGTAGTACAGGCGATCGAGCGCGGCCTGGATCGCATTGCGCAGCCACGGCGAGACGAGCGCGACGATGAGCGTCGCGAGCAGCGCCCAGAAGCTGCTGCTGTTGTTGTTCGGGCCGATGACGAGCCCCACGAGCCACAGTGTCCCGGCATAGATCACGGTGAGGCCCAGCACGACGGCAGCCGCGCCGAGCCCTCGCTTGATGATCACCTCGACGTCCATCAGCCGGTAGCGGACGATGGCCGAGGCAAATGCGAGGGGGATGCAGCCCAGTAACACGGCCGTGTACTCCGCGTAGGGCGGCACGCGGCCCGCCAGCAGCGGCACCACGTACAGAAGCACGAAGGGCACGGCGCCGACCGTCGACCCCCAGACGATCCAGCGCAGTTGCCGGCGCGCCGTGACGGATCGCAGACGTCGCAGTGCGCGGACCATGAGCAGCAGCCCGCCCAGAAGGCAGACGGCGAGATAGGCGTACGCCGCCCGCTCGATGCGTTCGAGTCCGAGCGATGCGTCAATGAACGGCAGGTGGCCGGTCAGCAGGAGTACGCGGCCGACGCCGAGCGCCGCGGCAGGCAAGTACAGGAGCGGCAGCAGCCGGCTGCCCGTCGGCGTCCGGACCCACGGGAGTGGCCGATCGGGAAAAACGAGGGCGAAGTGGAGGAAGAGGGGCGGGAGCATGATGCGCGCGACGAGATCCGCCCAATCGAAGAAGTAATCCAGACGGTCATACCGTCCACTCGGCGTGAAGGAAAGCACCCCGAAGAAGGCGACCGTCAGCCAGAAGAAATGGAGCGTCGCAGGATCGTGCGGCCGGCGCAGACGAACGGAGGCGCCCACCGCGATGGCCAGAATGCCTACCAGGGCAAGCGAGAAATAGAGACCCTGGACCGCATTGACCGGAGCCTCGGGCGCGACGGGGATTGTCTGTTGCGCGCCGCCGCGCGTGACCGTATAGACCAGCGGCCGGCTCGGCGCCGTCGCGTGCAGGAACATCCACACGTCTTCCGAGCGGGTGACCGGCTGCCCGTCGATGGCGACCAGGACGTCGCGTGGCCGGATGCCGGCGATGGCACCAGATCCAGTCGCCGCGATCTCCAGGGCGACCACGCGACCGCTCTCCTCGCGCCAGAGCACGCCGTCCTCGGGGTCGCCGCGCCACGTCTTGACCAGGGCAATGTTGATGATGGCGAGGCAGACGAGAACCGCGGCCACCGCCACCGGCAGCGCCACACGCAGCAGCGGGCGAAGAGGACCGACTGGCAACTAGAACCGCACCTGAAGGCCGCCGGTCATGCGCGCTGGCGGACGGGTCGTGAGCAGCTCGTCGTAGATGGAGCCGCGATCACGATCGTGCATGAGAGTACGGAACGTGAACAGCAGGGTCCATTCACCGGAATGGCGAGGCTGATACGGCAGCTGCTGGCGAAGCTCGACGTTGATCCGGCCCGTGCGGATGGCGCGCGCCCTGACAGGCGGGTCCTGCCGGGCAACACTGAGCCGGTAGTCCAGGGACAACGACGTCGAAGTTGCCGGGACATTGACGGCCAGCGAGCTTTGCAGATCGGTGACCGCATCCGTGCCGCGCCGCACGAGTGCCGGCGCTTCTCGACGCAGCGTCAAGCCGGCCCCGGACCTGGGCATCCATTCCGCGCGTCCCGACACCAGCGCCAGGCTGCCACGCACGTGCCCGTGAAGATCTCCGGACACGCGCGCACGCCAGCCGGACATGCGCAGGCTGCCTGGCGTGGCGACGTAGTAGTGGCCAATCTCGCTCGCGGCGTCCAATCCGAACAGCGTCGCCAGTTGATCGGTCACCTGCTGCGAGAACCACTCGACCCGCGCATGGCCGTGTGCGGTGGCACCGAACCGCTGCTCGACGCCGGCAGCGACGGTCCGCACATCCTCGGGCTTCAAGCCGTCCCGAAGAGACAGGGGCGAAAACGTTCGCGTCGGAGGGATCCACGGCCCCGGAGCCGACGGCGGCCGGAACTGGTCGGCGCCGGGAGCCACCATGTCACGCGACATCCCCACCACCAACAGCGTCTGCCGGGCCATGCGCGCACCCACGTTCACATGCCCACCGGCCAGCACGGGCTGCACGAGGTAGTCGTACCGATCGATCCGCCCGCCGTAGCCGACTTCGAGTCGTCCTCCGTCCGTCCCCCAGCCATCGGACATGCGCACGCCGCCCGCGCTGCGACGTGACGCGGTCAGGTTCCGGGCAGGGACGACCGGTCCGGTGACGTAGTTCTGGGCGCCGTATGAAACGCCGAGACGCACCCCGTGTGTCGGGCCCGGCCGCGCGCGATAGTCTCCAACCAGCGTCCACGAACCGGCGTCGTCCGAAGCGACGGCGGCCCGGACCGTCCAGTCCCCCGCCGTGCCCACCGGCGCGCCGATGACCACGTCAGCGATGCCTCGAGACGCGGCGGCAGGCATTGCGCCCGCCGGCGACATCGCGGCGCTGACCAGCAGATTGACCTGCCCGGTGAAATCCGTTTGCGTGAAGAATGACGCCGTCTGCCTGACCGATTCGAGAAAGAGGCGGTCAGCGAGGGAGGCCGGACCGGCACCCGGGCCAGAAGTCGCGGACGTGACCGGGTCACGCGAGATCTCGCGGAGAACCGTGCGCGGGAGGTGACGCAGGCGCCACGCGATCTCGCTGTGGCTGTCGCCGGCACGCGCGGCAGTGGCCGCTGTATCGGCCGCCGGGGCAGGCGAAGCGGGCGCCGCGGCGACGCCATCCTCGCGCAGGATGGTGATGCGGCGTTCCGTCGTGGTGCGGGGCCTCACGCGCAGGACCTGTCGCGCGGCCGGCGTGTAGCCGTCGCGCGTGGCCTGGAGGACGTAGTCGCCCGCAGGCAGGGCGAACTGGAAGCGCCCCTGGCGATCGCTGACATCGACGGCAAGCGAAGTGCCGAACGCCAGGACCGTGGTGCCCGGCATCGCCAGGCCGGCGTCGTCGACAACAACGCCCTGAACGATCCCGGATACTGACGTGAGATGAACGACCTGGCGAGATAGGGTTGAACGCGGCGACTGGGCAGCCGCATCCGCGGCAGCCAGGGCAAGCAGCGCGGCCAGTCCGGACGACAGCAGAAGTCGGAACATGCAGCCTCCCGACGGTCAGGTCGACCCGAAGGACGGGAACGCAGGTCATGTTAGCACCCGCGTTGACGTCCGCTCCGCGCGGAAAAGCCGGAGAAACCGCGTGATATCATGCCGGGGCCCTCGCCGGTAGAGTGCCGGATCGAGCAGAGGCCGGTCGTTTGCGAGCTATCCCCCGCACGGACGCCGGCCGGTTCTGGAGACGATCCTCGTGAATATCCGAAGCGTGCACGGCCGCGAGATCCTCGACTCGCGCGGCAACCCGACTGTCGAAGTCGACGTCACCCTGGAGTCCGGCGCATTCGGGCGCGCGGCGGTGCCCTCCGGCGCCTCGACAGGCACCCGCGAGGCACTGGAGTTGCGTGACGGGGACAAGAAGCGGTACCTCGGAAAGGGCGTGACGAAGGCCGTCGCGCACGTCAACGGCGAAATCGCCCGCGCGCTCATCGGGCAGCCCGCTGATCAGCGCGCGATCGACGCAAAGATGCTCGAACTGGACGGCACGCCGAACCTCGGCCGGCTCGGAGCCAACGCCGTGCTGGGCGTATCGATGGCGGTTGCCCGCGCGGCCGCCGCGGGCTCCGGCAAGCCGCTGCACGAACACCTCGCGACGCTCGTGCCTCAGGCTGCCCGCAGCAACGGGCCGCTGCTGCCCGTGCCCATGATGAACATCCTCAACGGCGGGGCGCACGCCGACTCGAACGTCGACTTCCAGGAGTTCATGGTCATGCCCGTCGGCCTGCCGAACTTCTCGGAAGCGCTGCGCGCGGGCGTCGAGACCTTCCACGCGCTGCGATCGCTCCTGAAGAAGCGAGGACTCAGCACGGGAGTGGGAGATGAAGGCGGCTTCGCCCCCAGTCTCGCTTCCAATCGCGAGGCTGTCGAGTTCGTGCTCGAAGCCGTCCACGCCGCAGGCTACGCGGCCGGCAAGGACATGTACGTCGCGCTGGACGTCGCATCGAGCGAGTTCTTCGACGAGAAGGCCCACCGGTACGATCTGAAGAAGTCCGGCGAGGGCGTCAAGTCCAGCGACGACATGATCCGGATGTACGAGGACTGGACACGCCAGTACCCGATCATCTCGATTGAGGACGGGCTCGCCGAAGGTGACTGGCCAGGCTGGCAGCGTCTGACGGCCGCACTCGGGCAGAAAGTCCAGCTCGTCGGCGACGACGTCTTCGTGACCAACCCCGCCATTCTGCGGCAGGGGATCGAGCAGAAGATCGGCAACGCACTGCTCGTCAAATTGAACCAGATCGGATCGGTGACTGAGACGCTGTCCGCAATGGAGGTGGCGCGCGCGGCAGGCTACGCGAGCATCGTGTCGCACCGGTCCGGCGAGACCGAGGACAGCACGATCGCGGACCTGGTCGTGGCGACGGCCGCCGGTCAGATCAAGACCGGCTCGGCCAGCAGATCCGACAGAACGGCCAAGTACAATCAGCTGCTCCGCATCGAATCGTCACTCGGCTCGTCGGCCCGCTACGCGGGACGCGCCGCCATCAGACAACTGGCGTAATCCCATGTTCAAAGTCGTTCTTCTCAGGCACGGGGAAAGCACGTGGAACAGGGAGAACCGGTTCACGGGATGGACCGACGTCGATCTCAGCCCCAACGGGCTTGTGGAAGCCAAACGCGCCGGGGCGTTGTTGCGCGATGCGGGATTCCGCTTCGACATCGCGTACACATCCGTTCTCAAGCGGGCGATTCGCACCTGCTGGATCGCGCTCGATGAGTTGGACCTGCTCTGGATTCCCATGGTCCGTCACTGGCGGCTGAATGAGCGTCACTACGGGGCGCTCCAGGGGCTGGACAAAGCCGAGACGGCCGCGAAGCACGGAGAAGCACAGGTCAAGATCTGGCGGCGCAGCTACGACATCCCGCCGCCGGCCGTCGCGATGGACGATCCCCGCCATCCCTCGCACGACCCGCGTTACGCCAAGCTCACCCCGGAAGAATTGCCGGCAACCGAGTCGCTCAAGGACACCGTGGCGCGGTTCGTGCCGTACTGGACCGAGACGATCGCGCCGGACATCGAGCGTGGCCGGAGCGTCCTGATTGCCGCACACGGCAACAGCCTGCGTGCGCTCGTGAAGTTTCTGGACGGACTCTCGGATCAGGAAGTGGTCGATCTCAACATTCCCACGGCCATCCCCCTCGTGTACGAACTGGACGAGGGGCTCATGCCGATCCGGCATTACTACCTTGGCGATCCCGAGGCAGCCACGCGCGCGGCCGAAGCCGTGGCCAATCAGGCGAAGAAATAGAAACACCGGGTGTCGCGGTTGACACCCGGTGTCTTACTCGACTTCTTTTTGCGTCGGCTCGTCCGCTGAAATCCGGAGCGACTTGAGGAAGCGGCGGTCGTTCGCGCTCATTTCGAGGGGCGGGCGCTGCACCGCACGCCGCGACGTCGCGCTCTTGCCCTGGCTCGCACCGTTTCGGTCGACGAACCCGACGACGGTCTCGAGCGACACGCGCATGTCGAGTCCGGCTGCACGCGCCTTCTCGCGGATCGCGTCGACCTTCGCGTCGCCGGCCACGGCCGCGGCAATCGCGTCGGTCATTTCACGAGCCAACTGGTTCACGAGTGAATCCATTCGGACCTCCACACTCGGAGCTGGGGAGTACCGGCAGAAACCCGTACGTTATCCAGACACTTCAGGGGAAGCATCGAATCGCGCGAGCCGGGCATCGAGCGGGACATTGATTTGAGGCCTGGAACAGCGATGAACTGCGCCCAATTGTAGAAGCCGCCTGTACAGGGTGTCAAACGGGAATCCGCCATTATGTGTCGTTACTGAGACGCTTTCAGGGTCAGCCCGGTGCCGACGGGTACGGATTTGTCAGTGCGTTTAGAATGCGCTCATGAGCCGCCCGTTCGCACGGCCTGAGGACGTGATCGGTCGTGCGCCCGAAGCGGGCGACCTCGATGCGGGCGTCTTCCCGTACACGCGCGGGATCCAGGCCACGATGTACCGCGACCGCCTCTGGACGATGCGCCAGTACGCGGGATTCGGTACGGCCGCCCAGTCCAATGCGCGCTATCGCTATCTCATCAATCAGGGTGTGACGGGACTGAGCGTCGCATTCGATTTGCCGACCCAGATGGGCTACGACTCCGACCATCCCCTCGCCCTCGGCGAAGTCGGCCGGGTAGGCGTCGCAATCGATTCCCTGGACGACATGGACGCGCTGTTCGACGGTATCCCGCTCGACCGTGTGTCGACGTCGATGACCATCAACGCGACGGCGATCATCCTGCTGGCGATGTATGTCACAGTGGCGCGGCGACGGGGCGTGAGCCACGCGTCTCTGTCGGGCACGATTCAGAATGACGTGCTGAAGGAGTACATCGCGCGGGGCACCTACATCTACCCGCCACGACATTCCCTGCGCATCGTCACGGACATCTTCGCGTGGTGCGAGCGCGAGCTGCCGCACTGGAACACGATCTCGATCAGCGGGTATCACATCCGCGAAGCCGGATCGACCGCCGTCCAGGAAGTCGCGTTCACGATCGCCAACGCGATCGCGTATGTCGACGCCGCGGTGAGCACGGGGCTGAGTGCCGACCGCGTGGGCCGGCGGATTTCATTCTTCTTCGCCGCCCACAATGACTTCATCGAGGAAATCGCCAAGTTCCGGGCCGCCCGGCGCCTCTGGGCGCACGTCATGCGCGACCGGTTTGGCGCGTCCGACGCGCGGGCGATGCAGATGCGCTTCCACACCCAGACCGCCGGCAGCACGCTGGCGGCGCAACAACCCGACAACAACATCGTCCGGGTGGCGGTCCAGGCCATGGCGGCCGTCCTCGGCGGAACCCAGTCGCTGCACTGCAACAGCCGGGACGAAGCACTGGCGCTGCCCACCGAAGCCTCGGCCCGTCTGGCACTGCGCACGCAGCAGATCATTGCGGGCGAGACCGGCGTGGCTAACGTTGTTGACCCATGCGGAGGCGCGTGGGCCATCGAGGCACGGACGAACGAGATCGAACGTGAGGTCCGCAGAATCCTCGAAAGCATCGACGCGGGTGGCGGCACGCTGGCCGCCGTGGAATCCGGGCGGATCCAGCGCGAGATCCAGGAGGCCGCCTACGCGGCGCAGCGCGCCATGGATGCAGGCGACGCGGTGGTCGTCGGCGTGAACCGCTACGTGACCGGCCCCGGACCAGCAGCCATCGATCTCCTGCGCATCGATCCTGCATTGGAGGAGCGGCAGGGG
>Ga0164241_10006136_pt1 | contig 11012 bp, 10 predicted proteins | sample OricomyardsoilBY_FD_108780 | JGI IMG/M metagenome (GOLD analysis project Ga0164241, IMG submission 108780) | Backyard soil microbial communities from Emeryville, California, USA - Original compost - Back yard soil (BY) | ecosystem: Environmental > Terrestrial > Soil > Unclassified | place: USA... | reverse complement strand
CGCCTCGCTCTCGACGGTGGGCGGCGTCGGTCTCGGCATCGCGGCCCGCAGCGCGGGCGCGCTCGGCCTCGCCGCGTTGAGCGCGCTTTACCTCTACGACTCGACGCGCAAGGGCACCAATCGCTACGAAGGCCTACCCGTGAAGCGCTTGCGTGAGGCGGCTTCGCACGTGCAAGCCATCACGGGCGCGGAGACGGTGATCTTCGGGCATACGCACGTGCCCGACGCGAAGGATGGCTATTTGAACCCTGGCTCGTTCAAATACCGGCAGGGCGACGGCCGGCCCTACGCGTACGTCGACGTGCACGGCAAAGCCGAACGGCGCCTCACGCCCTGAATTTACGGTCGAACGACCTGGGTGCCCTTGGGCGGCGTGAAGTTGAACTCGCCCGGCTGCGTCCGCAGGTTCACTTCCGTGTTCGTGAAGTCGAAGCGGTTCTTGTTGCCCTGAGCGTCGAGCAGGAGGACGCGCCGCACCTGGAAGGTCGCGACGTCCACGTAGAGGAGCATCTTCTGGTAGGCAGGTGTCGCTTCGCGCGGCTCGCCCGAGAGGACGTAGCCGCCCTCGAAGTTCATCGCCTTCGGATCGAGCTTCGTGAGCTTGAAGGATTGCTTCAGGCTCCCGCTGCCGACGAGGAATGCGAGCGCCGCGGGGTACGGGCTCTTGTCGAGCGGCTGCTCGTACATCTGCTGGTTTTCTTTTTCGTAGACGCGGATGAGCTTGCCGTCGGAAACGATGCGGTTGCCGTTGTTCTCGTAGCGCCAGCTCATCTTGCCCGGCTTCTCGAGGATCACGTAGCCGACCCCTTCTTTCGTCTTCGCGTAGGCCTTGGCCGTGTAGACCTGCTTGAACTTCGCCTTGAAGGTCTTCGTCTTGTCGTAGAAGGCCTGCACGCGCTCGGCGATCTGCTCGGCCGTGAGAGCCGGCGACGTGGCGGGCGCGGCCGGGGCGGGTTGAGCAGGACCGGCGAACGCGGCCGGAGCGACGGCGGCGGCGGCCGCGCCGGCACCGAGAACGAGGAGGGCGCGACGGGTGAGCATGGTCTTGGAGAGCATACGCTTGAGCCGCCGTAGTTCTTGCAGCTGTGGCCCCCGCTGGCAACGCTGAGTTCAGCGGGGCTGTAATCGCCGGCGTGCCATCGCTTTGAGCGCGGCTTCGGCGAGCGGCGCCTGGCGCAGGTGCGTGAGCGCCAGAGCGAGGGCGTCGGCGGCGTCGCTCGGCGGGGGAGCGTCGAGCGAGAGCATGGCGCGCACGAGGAGCGCGACCTGGCGTTTGTCGGCCGCACCGTGGCCGGTGACGGTGCGCTTCACCCGCGCCGGCGCGTACTCCGCGACGGAGACGCCCGAGCGGGCGCAGCACAGGAGCACGACGCCGCGGGCGTGCCCGAGCTTGGACGCGGCCTGCGCGTCCTTGTGAAAGAAGATCGATTCGACGGAGCTCGCCTCGGGGCGGAACCGCGCGATGACCTCCGAAAGGCCTTCCTCGAGCAAGGCCAGCCGTTCGGCGAGCGGGCGGGCCGGGGGCAGAGCGAGGACGCCGTGGCCGAGATGCCGCAGCCGATTGCCGTCGCGCGCCACGACGCCCCAGCCGAGGCGGCGGGTGCCGGGGTCGACGCCAAGAACGATCACGAAACCATTCGTAGCATTTGGGGGACCTGCGCGGTGCACTACGATGAGCAACCGCCTTGAACGACCCGGACTTCATCGTGATTGGCTCGGGTCCCAACGGTCTCGTGGCGGCGAACGTGCTCGCGCGCCGCGGGCATCGCGTGCTCGTGCTCGAGACCCACCCCAAGCGGCCCGGCGGCGCCGTGGCCTCCGAAGAGCTCACGCGCCCGGGCTTCATCCACGACGTGGGCGCGGGTTTTTTCCCCTTCGGCCGTTCGAGCCCCGCTTTTCGCGAGCTCGCGCTCGAGGACGTGGGCCTGCGCTGGGTGAACGCGCCGCTCGAGAGTTGCCACCCGGCGCTCGACGGCAGCTACGCGTGCATCGCGCGCGATCCGGAGATACAGGCACGCCATTTCGGCTCGCCCGAGGACGGCGCCGCCATGGTGGAGCTCGCGCGCTTCCACGCGAGCGTCGAGCACCACCTGCTCGAGGCACTGCTGCTGCCGTTTCCGTCCCTCGTGCCGTTACTCAAGCTCGGTCCGCTGGCGCTCGCGCGGCTTGCGACGCTGCTCCTGCGAAGCAGCGGCGGCATGGCGCGCGCGCTCTTCCGGAGCGAAGCCGCGCGCCGCGTCATCCCGTCGCTCGGCCTCCACGTCGACGTGGGGCCGGAGGACACGCTCGGCGCGGCGCTCGCGTACGTGCTCGGCCTCACGGCGACGACCGGCGGCTACGCGTTTCCCGTGGGCGGCGCGCGCGCCCTCACCAACGCGCTCGTGACGGCGCTCGAGCAGCACGGCGGGCGGCTTCGGCTCGGCGCGCGCGTCGAACGCGTCATCGTGCGCGGCGGCCGTGCCGAAGGGGTGCGCGTCGCGAACGGCGAGGAGATCCGCGCGCGGCTCGGCGTGCTCGCGGACACGGGCGCGCCGGAGCTTTACTTGAGCTTGCTCGAGCGACGTGACGTGCCGCGCTTCGTGCGGCTGCGCATGCGGCGTTTCCCGCTCGGGTTCGGGACGTTCAAGGTGGATTTCGCGCTCTCGGCGCCCGTGCCGTGGCGCGTGGAGGCGGCGCGCCAGAGCGCCGTCGTGCACGCGGGCGAGAGCATCGACGATTTGGCGCGCTTCACGCGCGAGGTGCGGAGCGGCGCCGTCCCGAGCCAGCCGTACCTCGTGCTCGGCCAGCACACGCTCGTGGACCAGTCGCGCGCCCCGGAGGGGATGCACACGCTCTACGGCTACTCCCGCGTGCCGTCCGTCGCGCGCGGCGGCTGGACCAACGCGGCCGAGCGCTTCGCCGACGGTATCGAAGAGCGCATCGAGGGACTCGCGCCCGGGTTCCGCCAGACGATCCTCGCGCGTCACTTCGCGGCGCCGCCCGATCTGGAAGCGATGGACGCGAACCTGCGCGGCGGCGACCTCGGCGGCGGTTCGAACGCCTGGCACCGCCAGCTGCTGTTTCGGCCGGTATTCCCCTACTTCCGGTACCGCACCCCGGTGCGCGGGCTCTACTTGTGTTCGAGCTACGCGCACCCGGGTGCGGGCGTTCACGGCATGTGCGGCTTCAACGCCGCGCGGCTCGCGGCGCGCGACGCCGAGTGAGCGCGAGCGCGGCGCCGAGGAGCGCGAAGACTCCGAACGGCGACGTTGCGCGCGTCCCCGACACGCTGCAGCCCGCGTGCGTCACGATGTCCTTCGTGCGGCCCGCGCTGCCGTCGCTCCCGCTGCTGCCGGGGTTCGAGCCGCCCGCGTTCATCGTGCCGGTGCCGCCGGAGGTGGGTCCGCCGCTGCCCCCCGCGCCGTTGTCGGAGCCGCCGCTGCCGGCCGCGCCGCAGCCCCCGCCTGGGCACGGTTCGCCGCTGCCCGAGCTGCCGCCCATCGAGAGGGTGCCCGCGACGTTGCCCGTCCCACCCGTGCTTTGGCCGGTCCCCGCCGTGCCGCCCGCGCCTCCGCCCGTGCCGCCCGGCAAGCAGTAGCCAACTCCGATGTCGCTGACGCCGCCCGTGCCTGCCACCATCGAACCACCGACGCCCGTGCTCCCTGACGACCCGGCCGTGCCGGAGGTCCCGCCCTGGGGCGGCAGAGGAGCAGCCTTGCCCGACGTGCCTCCCACCCCTTCCGGCGGAGCGAACCCGCTCACCGTCCCGGCGGTCCCGGTCCCCGCCGTCCCCGTATCGGTCCCCGCTCCGGCCGCTCCCGCGACCCCACCCGTCCCACTCGAGGCGCCGCCCGTCCCACTCGAGGCGCCGCCCGTCCCGAAGTCGTACGAACAATAAAAGCCCGCCGGACATTGCGCGCTCGACGCGCATTGAGTCATCTCGGGCTCGCAGTAGCCGAGCGACGTGCAGTCTTCCGGGCACGTCATCGAGTTCTCCGGCTGGAAGCAGACGCCGTCGCCGCAGAAGCTCGGGACCGACGACGCGCCACCGGTGCCCGCGACGGGAGCCGCGTCGCAGCGGTAGCCTTCGGCGCAGTCCGCTGGCTCGTTGCATTGAGCCGGCGCGCAGTACTTCCACACCATGGGAGCGCCGCAATCGATCGGGCAGCTCGCCTGCGTCTCGTACGGCTGCTGGCAAATCGAGTCGCCACAGATGTAGGCCGGCAGAGCGCCCGTGCCGGTGCCACCCGTGCTCATCGGAGGCACCGGGTCCGACGCGGCGCCCGACGGCGCGCCACCTGACGCCGTGCCCGCCGTACCACCGTTCGAAGGCGCGCCGCTCACACCGCCCGCGCCCCCCATCGCCAGGGTACCGCCCGAGCCCGAGAGCGTGGTCTCGCACGCAAAGCCGTGACCACAGTCCGCGTCGACCTCGCATTCGTTGATGGGCACGTCCGCTGCCGCTCCCGATTGCGCGCCGGCAATTCCGGAGAGTGAGAGAACGAACGCGAGCGTCAGACCGGAACGGAGGGAGTGCGGAGCGAGGGGGCGGAGCATGCTCCTTGAGTGTGCAACGAATGTGCCGAGACGCTCATTTCTTTTATCCCTTGGATTTCGTTGAACTTACATACACCCACTCGGCACCGCGGGAGCCAATCTGTGCCAGCCAGGCACAGGGGGTTTTGCGTGCGATGTCAGGGTGTGCGGCTGCCGGGAGGCGACGGGACCGTGAGCCGTGAGTCAGCCGGGGACACCGGCGGCGTGCCTTCAAACCTTCAAACTGAAGGGAGTGAAGTTGGTGTCGCGGTCGAAGTAGTCCTCGTGCTCGGCGCGCTTGAAGAAGGCGACGACGCGGTAGGTGACCGGGGTCGCGACGACTTCCCAACCGACTTTGATGAAGTAGTTGGCGATCATGATCTTCACGAGCAAGGAGTTGGGCATCCACGCCTCGCCGTAAAAGGCGAGCGGGTAGAAGATGAGGGAGTCTACCGCCTCGCCCGCGATGGTCGAGCCGATGGTACGCGTCCAGAGCAGGCGCCCCTCGGTGAGGACCTTGAGCTTCGCGAGCGTGAACGAGTTCACGAACTCGCCGCAGAAGTAACCGACGAGCGAGCCGAGCGCGACGCGCCAGGTGGAACCGAACGCCCACTCGAGCTGGGCCTGATCGTGGAACTCGGCGGCGGAAGGCAGGCTCACGACCGTGAAGCTCTGAAACGACGCGAACGCGAGCGCCGCGAAGCCCGCCCACACGACGCGGCGCGAGCGCGCGTAGCCGTACACCTCGGTGAGCACGTCACCGAAGAGGTACGCGATGGGGAAAAATAGGTTGCCGGCGCCGAACGCGAAGAGCTCCTTGCCGTTCCAGGCGACGTGCGCGACCTTGCGCACGCCGATCAGGTTACTGCAGAGCAGCACGCAGACGAACGCCGCCATCACGAGGTCGTAGTAGCGGTATTGGCGCACCGGGTGGAGCGGTGAGGCGCTCTTCTGCGTCGCCGCCAGCGTCACGCCGAGGCCTGCTCGTCTTCCTCGGACCACTTGCCCATCGCGGCGCTGTCGAGGCGGGGGCGCCGCTTCTCGCCGCGTTCGGCGCGGGCGAGGAGCTCGTCGACGCAGGCGAAGAGCATCGCGTTGTCGCGCGGCAGGCGGCTGCGGCCGAGCGCCGCTTGGTACTCGGGGCAGCGCTCGAGGAACGCGGCGATGGCGCGGCCGTCGAAACGCGGGGCGGAAGCGCCGTAGCCGAGCGCGTCGAGGTAGCGTGCGTTGAGCTCCTGCTCGTACTGCCCGACCACGGGGATCGAGAGCGTCGGGATGCCGAGCGAGACGGCTTCCGCGAGCAGCGAGAAGCCTCCGCCGCAGACGACGGCGCGCGCCGTGGACAAATCCTCGAGGAACTTCTGCTCGGAGAAGGGGCAGAGCGTGACGTTGCCTTCACTCCCCTCGCGCCCGAGGCCGTACACGCGGAAACGAAACGGCAGTTGCTTGAGCGTCGGGACGAGCGCCTGGTTCGTGGTCTGCGTCTGGTAGACGAGCACGTGCGACTCGGGCTTCCACGTGAGCGCAGCGACCTCGGGCCGTAAGATCGGCGGGATGAGCGTCGTGTACTTCTTGCGCACGGGCGGGAAGAAGAAGCTCGTGACGAGGTAATGGTACGCCTTCGGGATCTTCATCCGCACGGCGAGCCGCGCGAGCTCGAAGTCGAAGCCCTTGGCACGCACGAGGGCCTTGTCGTGCTTGCAGCGGTTGATGATCTGCATGTTGTCGATGCTGATCACGGGGACGCCGTGGCGCGTTGCGTACAGGGCGGCCCAGGATTCGAAGTCGCTGATGACGACGTCCGGCACGAAGCCCGACTCGGCGACGCGCTGGTACACCTTGACGTTTTTTTTGATGCCCTTGGGCGCGTGCTTCAGGTTGGCAAAAACGCTCTGCGTGCGATCGAGCTCGTTGCCGAAGTACTGCAGGGTGAGCCCGTGGATTTCTTCCACGCTCACGTTCGGGTAGGCGGCGAGCTTTTGGACGAGGAACCCGTGCGCTCGGCCGGAGACGATGATGCGGATCTCGTGCCCCGTCTTCGCGAGATGCTCGACGACGACGCGGCTCCGCGTCGCATGCCCCATGCCTTCGCCGACGACACCGTAAAGTACGCGCACGCGGCCCGAACCTTCGCATCAACGGCCGACGGGCGGAAGAGTGACGCGCTTCGACGTGTTTGCTAGGCTCGCGCCCCAATGTCGCCGGCCAAAGCGAAGGCCTCCCCGCCCGTGCTCGATGGCCGCCAGCGCCGCCACCTGCGGGCGCTCGGTCACCACCAAAAACCCGTCGTTCAGATCGGCACGCAGGGGCTTACCCCTGGGGTGCTGCAAGCCGTGGACGACGCACTCGATCGTCACGAGCTCGTCAAAGTCCGCGTCGCCAGCGAAGCGGCCAAGACGGTCGACGAGCTCAGCAGCGAAATCGCCGGGGGGACGCGCTCCGCGCTCGCGCAGACGATCGGCCGGACGCTGCTCCTTTACCGGCCCCACCCGAAGAAGCCTCGCATCGTGCTCCCGCGAGGGGGAGCCGGTGAAGGTGCCGGCAAGAGCGGAGCCTCCGGCAAGGGCGGAGCTTCCGGCAAGAGCAAGAGCGGAGCCTCCGGCAAAAGCGCGGCCGCGGGCAAAAGCGAAGCCGAGGAGGACGAATGAACGACAAAGGCGTGAAGCGGGTGCCGGCGGAGGGCAACCTCGCCTGGCTCGATCTCGAGATGACGGGCCTCGATGCCGACCGCGACGTCATTTTGCAGGCTGCGCTCATCATCACGACGCCCGAGCTCGTCGAGCTCGAGGAATACGTCGTGGATGTCTGGCAGCCCGAGGAAGCGCTCGCGAAGATGACGCCGTTCGTGCGTGACATGCACCAAAAGTCCGGCCTGCTCGGGCGGCTGCGCGCCTCCAAGGTCGACACCTGGGCCGCCGAGCAACGGCTGCTCGAGCGCGTGGCCGGGCATTGCACGTACCCCGCCGTTTTGTGCGGTAACACCATCGGTCAGGACAAGCGCTTCGTCGAGAAGCACATGCCGGGCCTCGCCGGCTACCTTTCGTACCGCACCGTCGACGTGAGCAGCGTGAAGCTCCTCGCGAAAGCCTGGTATGGCTCGGGTGCGGTGTTCGACAAGCCGAAGGACCGCGAGCACGACGCGCTGTTCGACGTGAGGAATTCGATTGCCGAGCTTTCGTACTACCGGAAAACGCTGTTTCGCTGACGGGCGGTGGCTCGGGGCCGGCTCCGGCTCGCGCGGGCTCGTCGCGTTCGCGGCCGGCGCTCTGTTCGTGAACGCCGCGTGCTCACGTTCGGAGCAGCGCGCGCCCGCACCGCACGCCACGGCGACGGCGGCGTCGAGCGCCGCGCCTGCGCCCGAGGGCACCGGCACCGAGACGCCGTCGCCCCAGACGCCACTTGCGGAAAGCCCGAACGGCCCCCCTGCCCCCGCGGCCGGCACCCTCGCGCCGCTCGCCAGCGTGAGCGCCGAAGCGCTGCTCGGCGAGGTAAAACGCCTGGGCGGCAAAGGCACGCTCGTGAACGCGTGGGCCAGCTGGTGCGGCCCCTGCAAGCACGAAATCCCCATGCTGCAAAAGCTTTCGACCCAGCTCGAGCGCGGCGGGGTTCACGTCTTGCTCGTCTCCCTCGACGAGCCGGCCGATCGCGAAAAAGCAGCCGCGTTCCTCACGACGCAAAAGCTCACGCTGACGAGCTACCTCGCCGAACGCCCGCTCGGCCCGTTCAAGCAGGGCATGAACCCGCGCTGGCCCGGGATGCTACCCGCGAGCTTTCTTTACGACGCGAGCGGCGCGCTCCGCTACTTCTGGGGCGGCGAAGCGTTCGAGGACGAGCTCACGCCCGTCCTCGACGCGTTCATCGCCGGCAAACCGATTCAGGGCGAAGCGACGCCCGAGGTCGGGCACGAAGGCGACGAGCGCTGAGCCGCGAGCTGTCGCAAGTCGTCTCGCCCGTCACTCCGCGCGACTGAGAGGCTCCTTGCCGAGCCGGCGCGCGCGGTCGATGAGAGATAGGAGCTCGCGGCGGTCGCCCGTCGCGTCGGCCGTGAGGGCGCTCGCGGCCATCTTCTTGGCGCCCTCGAGCGTTTGACCGGCAACGGCCGGCGTTCCGCGCAGAATTTGGGCAAATTCAGCGACCGCGACGGCGAAGCGATGATCGGCGCTCGCGCTGGCGAACGGCGCGGGGTGGTCGACGACGACCGCCGAAATCTTCTGGCTCGTGTTGCCCTGGGGTGCCTTGTAGCGGACGTTCACGGTGAGCAGCTCAGGACTCGCGGACGCCGCGGCGAGCGTCGAGCCCGACTGGTATTTGAGGGGGCTCACGGGGGGCGCTTGGCCGGCGACAGCCGGAGCGCCGACGGGCACGACCTCGTACAGCGCCGTCACGGAGTGGCCGGCACCCATGTCGCCCGCGTCCTTCTTGTCGTCGTTGAAGTCTTCGGTCGCGAGCAGCCGGTCTTCGTAGCCGACGAGGCGATAGCTCTGCACGCGCGCCGGGTTGAACTCGGCCTGAAGCTTCACGTCTTTCGCGACGGTGACGAGCGTCGAGCCGGCTTCGCGCACGAGCACCTTGCGTGCCTCCGCCGCCCCGTCGATGTACGCGTAGTTGCCGTTGCCCTTGTCGGCAAGGAGCTCCATCGTCGCGTCCTTCAGGTTGCCGTCCCCGAAGCCGAGGACGGTGAGAAAGACGCCGGTTTTGCGCTTTTCCTCGATCAGGCGCACGAGCTCGCCTTCGCTCGTCGTGCCGACGTTGAAGTCGCCGTCCGTCGCGAGCACGACGCGGTTGATGCCGCCTTTCACGAAGTGCTCCTGCGCGACGCGGTACGCGAGCTCGATGCCTTGCCCGCCGTTGGTCGAGCCGCCTGCCTCGAGCGAGCCGAGCGCCTTCAGGATTTCGTCCTGGCGCGCGCCGGACGTCGACGGCAGCGCGAGGCCCGAGGAGCCCGCGTAGACGACCATGGCCACCGAGTCCTGCGGGCGGAGCGTGCGCGTCAGCATCGCGAGGCCGTTCTTCAAGAGCGGCAGCTTGTTCGCGGGCAACATCGAGCCCGACACGTCGACCAAGAAGACGAGGTTGCGCGGAGGGACGTCGGCTTGCTCGACGGGCTTTGCTTTGATGCCGATGCGCACGAGGCGGTGCGAAGCGGCCCAGGGACAATCGGAGACCTCCGTGTGAATGGCGACCGGCGCGTCCCCCACGGGCGGCGCATACGCGTAGGCGAAGTAGTTGAGCCACTCTTCCACGCGGATGCTGTCTTTCGGCGGCAATTGGCCGTCGCCGAGGAACCGGCGCGCGTTGCTGTAAGACGCCGTGTCGACGTCCGACGAGAACGTCGAGAGCGGGTGCTCCTTCACGGCGAGAAACGCGTTTTCGGCGACGGGCGCGTACGCTTCGGTGTTGAGCTCGGCGGGCCGCTCCGCCACGACGGCGCCGCGGGGGCGCATCGACCGCGAGACGGGCATCGGCGCGCTCCGTCGGGCAAGTCCACCCGAGAGCCGCCCGCCGCCACCTGAGCCGATGCCGCTCAGGCCGAGTCCAGAACCGAATCCAATCGCGCTCTTTTTTTCGGACGGCGCCTTCGCCTCCGCCGCCACCGACGGCGCAGGTGCGGGAGGTGCCGCGGGAGCTGCCGCGCGCGTTCCGGTTCCGCCTTCGCGCTCCGCGAGCGGTTCCGTCACGGTCGCCGTCGCCGGCACGCCTCCGGCCTTCGGCGCCTCGCTCGGCTTGCCCGCGTTCGACGGGGTGCGCGAGCAGCCGGCGAGCAGCGCGAGCGTGAGCAGGGAAAACGGCCGAAAAAAGGGCGCACGACGGGTGCACCCGCGCGAAGAGCTCGGTTTCATGACTTCCTCCGGGACGGGAACGAGCTATTCGACGCCCGGCTTACACCGAAGTTTCAAGGCGCCGTCATTTTGCTGCCGGGCCCGCGCCGTTCCGTTGTGAACGAACGCTGCTCGCACCTCTGCCTACGACAGCGCCCCCTGCTCGAGCGACGCGAAGAACGCGCGCACCACGGCGTGGCGCACCTTCGTCTTCTCGGCGCACGCGCCGACGGACAGCTCACCGAGATCTTGGTCGAGATCGAGGCCACGCAGCACGGGTCGCAACGGGCTCCTCTCCATCACGATCTTGGGGACGATGCCGACGCCACAGCCAAGGCTCACGAGCGACAGGATGGCTTCGTTGCCCGGCATCTCGCCGTACACGACGGGCTTCACGCGACGGCGCCGAAAGAAGCGCTCGGCCGCACCCCGACCGGCGCCGAGCGTCGGCAGCACGATGGGAACGCGTTCCCACGGCACCGTGCGCTCCGACACGAGACGGCTCACCTCGCAATCCATCGCGGGCGCGACGAACACGAGCGGCGTCGCGAACAGGACGCGGGAAAACAAGCCGGGCGGCGTGCGCGCCGGCAGCGCCGCGATCGCAACGTCGACCGTGCCGCGCGACAGCATGCCGAGCGCGTCCGTCGCGTAGCCGGTCTCGAGGCGAATGTGGAT
>Ga0164241_10006135_pt1 | contig 11015 bp, 7 predicted proteins | sample OricomyardsoilBY_FD_108780 | JGI IMG/M metagenome (GOLD analysis project Ga0164241, IMG submission 108780) | Backyard soil microbial communities from Emeryville, California, USA - Original compost - Back yard soil (BY) | ecosystem: Environmental > Terrestrial > Soil > Unclassified | place: USA... | reverse complement strand
CGTCGCTGGCCATGGCGGCAACGTTCAACACAACCAGGGCGCTGAGGGCGAGTGCGATCTTCTTCATGAGAGAACTCCTTGTTATTCCTCCCAACCGGGAGAGATGCCGAACAAGAAAGCGAGGGGCGTGCCACGGAGGGGAAGGCCCAAAAATGGCCTTTTTATGGTTTTTTGGGGGTTTCGGAGAGGGTCGGTGAAGACCGGTGAAATACGATAACCCATTTGGGTTATCCGCCTGCACCAATTGGGTTAAGCCCGGGTCAAGAACGGGCCGCTCAGCGGCCCTTCAAGCCGAACTTGAGCGCCCGGTACTGAAAGGTCCGGTAGGTCAACCCCAGAAGCTTGGCGGCATCCGCCATCACGCCCTGGGTGCGCTCCAGTGCCTGCCGCATGAGGTCGCGCTCGAGATCCTCAAAGACGATCCCCTTTTCGGGCAGGTCGAAGGCCGGGCCATCGCCCCGGGGCTTCAGCGACCCTCCCTGCGCGAGCTCGCGCGGCAGGTCACGCAAATGGATCTCGGGCCAGGGCGTGAGCACGCAGACGCGCTCCAGCACGGCCTGCAGCTCGCGCACGTTGCCCGGCCAGTCGTACCGGCACAGCGCCTCCATCGCGTCGGGGCGGATCGTCTTGCGGCGCGAGGGGTGCGCGAGGAAGTGAAGGATCAGGGCCGGCACGTCCTCCTTGCGCTCGCGCAGCGAAGGGATGCGGATCGGGATCACGTTGAGGCGGTAGTAAAGGTCCTCGCGGAAGGTCCCCTTCTCCACGGCATCCTGCAGATCGCGATGGGTCGCCGCGATGATGCGGATGTCGACGGGGATCGGGAACAGCCCGCCCACGCGACGGATCTCCCGCTCTTGCACCGCGCGCAGGATCTTGGCCTGCAGGCTGAGCGCCATGTCCCCGATCTCGTCGAGGAACAGGGTGCTTTCCTCCGCGGCCTCGAAGAGCCCGATCTTGCGGGCGTTCGCACCCGTGAAGGCCCCCTTCTCGTATCCGAAGAGTTCGGCCTCCAAAAGGTTCTCGGGGAACGCCGAGCAGTTGACGCTCAGCATGGGCTTGCCCGCGCGCGGGCTGCGCGCGTGGATCAGCTTCGCGATCCGCTCCTTGCCGGTGCCGCTCTCGCCCTGGACCAGCACCGTGCTGTCGCTTTGGGCGATGCGGTCGAGCGTCTCGAGGATGGATTTCAGCGACGGCGATTCGGCGATCAGGCCGTCGTCGGCGGCGTTCTGCGACGCCTGCCGCCAGCGTTGCGAATCGCCCCGCAAACGGTATTTCTCGGCGGCGCGCTGCACGACGAGCACGAGCTCGTCGCGGTCCAGCGGCTTCGTCAGGTAATCGTACGCACCCTGGCGCATCGCCTGCACCGCGCTGTCGACGCTGCCGAAGGCGGTGAGCACCACCACCTCGGGCGCGGGCGCGAGCTTGCGCGCCGCCTCGAGCAAATGCAGGCCGGTGGGCCCGGGCATGCGCATGTCGGTCAGCACCACTTCGCTGGGCCGCTGCTGCAGGTGGTCGAGCGCCTCGGGCACCGAGCCCGCCTCGCGCACCTCGTGGCCCTCGCCGCGCAGGATGCTCGCCATGATGTGACGCTGCGCCGCATCGTCCTCGGCGATCAGGATCTTAGCCATTCTGCGTCTCCGGTATCCGCGTTTCGAAACAGGCGCCGCCCTCGGGCCGGTTCCAGGCCTTCACGAGGCCGTGATGCTCCTCGGCGATGCGGCGCACCAGCGCCAGGCCGAGGCCGATGCCCGCCTCCTTGCGCGTGTGATAGGCGTCGAAAATGCGCTCGGCGTCTTCGGGAACGATGCCCGCGCCCTCATCCGAGATGCGGATGACCGTCGCGCGCTCTTCGCCCGACTTGAAGGCCTCGACCTGGATGCGCCCCTTGTCGGGCGAGGCCTCGGCGGCATTGAGGAACAGGTTCAGGAAGAGCAGCCGCATCTGGCCCTCGTCGGCACGCAAGGTCAGCGACGCGTCCGCCGCGATGCGGAGTTCGATGCCGCGCGCCGTCAGGTGCTGGCGGATGAGGACTTTCGTGTCCTCCAGCACCGCCGCGAGCGGGAAGGTCTGCAAGGCCAGCCGGCCGGGCCGGCTCATCGACAGGAAGTGATGCACCACGCCGTTGAGATGCTTGACCTCGCCGCGCAGCGACTTGAGGATCTCGCCGTACTCGGCGCGGCGCGCGGGCTCCTGCGGCGCGAACGACTCGTCGAGATGGCCGGCGGTCAGGTTGATCAGGTTCAGGGGATTGCGGATCTCGTGCGCCAGGCTCGCCGACATTTCGGCCACCAGCGCCTGCCGCTCCAGGCTCCGCAGGCGGTCCTCGAGATCGCGCCGCTCCGACAGGCGCTCGACCATCACGTTGAAGGCCGAGTTGAGGCGCGAGGCCTCGTCGTTGCGGCCCAGCGTGGGCAGGCGGACGGAGAGATCGCCGCCGGCCACGCGCTCGGCGGCCAGCGTGATGCGATGCAGCGGACGGCTCAGAAGATGCAGGACATAGGACGAGGCGAAGAAGGCCAGCAGCAGGGCCGCCAGCGCGACGACCAGGTTGCGGACCAAGGTCTGGCGCACCAGCCCGCGGAAGTCGCGCAGCACGATGGCGGTCTGCACCACGCCGATCACCTGATGGTCGCGCAGGATCGGCACGCGCACGAGGTAACGGATGCCGTGCCCCGAGGAATCGCGCTGGCCGAGCTCCTCGTGCAGCACGATCTCGCGGCCGGTCAGCTTGGCCGCGCGGCCCACCTGCTCCGGATTGCTGCTGGCCACGATCTTCTGGTTGCTGCCGACCACGTGCACTTCGCGCACGTTCTTGCGCGCCGACGCGTCGCGCACGAAACTCTCGAGGGTCTGGCGGTCGGCCCCGTTTTCGGAGGAGATGGTCTGGGAGGAAAGGTGCACCGTGTTGCCGATGGCCTGGAGATCCTCTCCGATCGCGCCCATCAACACCCGGGAATTATGCAAATGAAAGTAGACGAGAAAACCCGCGGCCAGGACGATCAGGAAGCTGAAGGCGAGGAGGAGGCGAAGTTGCAGGCTCACGGCAAGCAAGAATATGAAACCGCGCCCCGGGAGGCACGGGAAATCCCATCTTTTTTATACCGGAGCCGGCGCCCTCATTATAGGGAAGCAGCTATTTCATCAACTGGCGCAGCGAGGCCTGCACCTTGCTGAGCTGGCTGCGGACCGCCTTGACGGCGGCCAGCGCCGACTTGATGCGGCGGGTGCGGCGGCCGTCGATCTCGGTCTTGGCGCGGCCGCCGCGGGGCAGCCCCTCGGGGCCGTTCTTCATCCAGCGACGGAGCGCGATGTAGGACACGCCGTATTGGCGTGAGGCGGCCGTGATGCCCCCCCGGCCGTACTTTTCGACAAAGGCGAGAATCCGGCGACGTTCGGCTTCGGAGTAGCGCTTACCCGTGTTCCCCTTTTTCCGTTCGACCTTGGCCATGATTTCACTCCTTTATTTTCACGCAGTTTCACACTACTGCGAAATTCTTTAGTCACCCTGATTTGTGACGATTTATGGGGATAAACACTAACATAATAAAGAATACCTTTATCTCAAAATCAATTATTGGAAACGAGCCTAATGCGACCTGAGAATTTTTTGACAAAATGTTTCGACCGCGGCAACCCGCCCCGCCTGGACCGCTCGAAACGCGCCGGAACCCTGTCTTTAAAGGAGATTCGGGGCCTGGCCGACGCGAATCCGCACGCTTTCGAGGGGGCGCGCGGCGAGGCCGCGCGCGGCCTGCTGCTTTTGTGGCATGATCATTGGGAGGAAGCGCATGCGGTCGCGCAATCCGACGAGGGCGAGCCGCATCACGATTTGATGCACGCGATCGCTCATCGTCGCGAGGAGGATTTTTCCAACGCGGGATACTGGTTCCGCGAGGCGGGCGAACACGCCGCGTTCTCCGCGCTGGCGGCCCGCGCGCGCGCCCTTCTTCCCGAATCGTCTGTGTTGCGCGAAACCGTCCTGCGCGGCGGCGCGTGGAATCCCCAGGGATTTCTCGACGCGGTGAAGGCCGCAAAAAACAAGGCCGAAGGCGAAGCGACGCTGCGCGCGCTGCAGGCCGAAGAAATCATCACGCTGTTCGAGGCGTGGACGAGCGCATCGTGACGCGCCGGATCCGGGCCGCGGGAATCCTCGCGCTCGCCCTGTTCGCGTCCCTCGCCCCGGCGAAGGACAAAGGGCAAGACAAAGGGCATGACAAAGGGCGCGTCCTGCGCATCGCGACCTTCAACCTCGAGTGGCTGACCGCGAGCGCGCACGAGACGCCCATGGCCCCCTGGAGGGACGAGGCGGGGCTGGAGGCCCATCGCCGCGCGCTCGCCCGCATCCTCGCGCACGATGTGCGCGCCGACATCGTGTGCGTGCTCGAATCCACCTCGCGCGCCGCGCTGGACAAGTTCGTCGCCGAACCGGAACTGCGCCGCGCCGGGTATCGCGTGCTTCATCTCGAATCCGGCGACACCGGCACCGGCCAGGACGTCGCCTTCCTCGTGCGGATTCCTTTGGACAGCTTCAAGGGGGAAAAGGGAGACGCGCAGATCCGGCGCTTCGCGGACACGCTGGAGGTCTCCGGCCCGCTCCGGTCGAAGGACCCGCGTCGTCAGCGCCTGACCAAGCATGCGGTCGTGTGCCTCTCCTCTCCTTTGAAGGTCTGCGTGATGGGCCTGCACCTGCTCGCGCATCCCGACGACCGGGGCCGCACGGTCCGGCGCGAGATCCAGGCCCGCATCGCGGCGGGGCTGATCCGCCGGGAGATTGTCGCGAAGGGATATCTCCCGATCGTCGTCGGCGACCTCAACGACTTCGATCCCGATGTGTCGAAGGACTCCGTGACGCTTTCGAAAAAGCGGAACGTCGTGCGCCTCCTGAAGGACTTCGATGCTTCGCGTCCGGGACCGGAACTGTATAATGCGGCGGAAGAGATTGTTCCCGAATCGGAGCGCTATTCGGCCTGGTGGGACAAAAACAAAAACGGCAAAAGGGATTCGACCGATCCCGTGTCGCTCATCGACCATGTTTTACTGGATCACGCGCTGGCCCCCCGGCTCATCCGGGTTCGGATCTTGCATGAATCCCAGGACGGCAGCGTGTCGGACCATTGGCCCGTCGTGGTGGAGCTCCGGACCGGATTATCGGGCGGCTAAAATCGGCCCAGGGGGAAAACGATCGCGGCGCTGATCGACAACCCGATCGCGCTGGTGGTGTCGGCGGTGAGGACGAGCAGGCTGCCCTCGGCCTTGAAATAGACGGGGTTGGTGCGGTTCCAGGGCTGGCGGTGGCCGGTCAGCGGGATCTTGTAGCCGGACAGGATTTCGACGCCGGTCGTCTTGCGCGGGATGCCCGTATACGGATCCCAATGCGGGGAATCCTTCCAGACGATGGGGCGCGACGACGTCGGGATGTTCACCATGTATTTCAGGTTGAGGTAGGGCACGAAGAACCGGTTCTCGACGCCGAAGATTCCCGCGGTCTCGAAGGAGTACCACGAGCGCCCTTGGCTCCAGCCCTGGCCTGTTCCCAGCGTCAGGGCCAGGAAGCGGTTATACCCCGGGTTCCATTTCAGGCGCAGGGCCACGGCGGCCAGGTCGGGAGTGAAGCCCGCTTCCTTGAGATAATCGTGCTCCGTGGTATTATAGGGATTATCGTTCGGGTCATCGGTGTAATCGTCGGTGGTCGCGCTCATCCACGCGCGCGTTCCGATCACGCGCAGGTCGAATCCCCGGCCCAACCCGCGCGCGGCTTCGACGTTGACGGCGGCGACGCCGACGCCGTCCCCCAAAATGCTGCTGCTGATTCCCAGTCCGGTCGCACCGAGGCCGATGTTCATGGCCCCCGGCGGCAGGGCGCGCGGCGAATCGCCCTGGCTCTGGTGCACGGGAGGCACGACCAGCAAGGGCGTGCAGGCGGCGAGGAAAAACGACGCGAGGACGGCGCGCCAGAGATGAAACCGGGACAGGCGAAAGCGCGACATGTCGCAAAAGTATCCTATTCGCGATTCCAGCGCGTCACGGATCGGCAAAAAACCGGAAGATCCTAAACCCCGGTTAACGGAATAGGGGATTACCGCTTCGCGAGTTTCTCGAGCTTCCGCTCCTCCTCGACCATCTTCACCAGCCACTCGCCCGTGTGGGACCCCTTGGTCCTGGCGACTTCGTCGACCGAGCCGTTGGCGATCACGCGGCCGCCCGCCTCGCCGCCCTCGGGCCCGATGTCGAGCACGTAGTCGGAGTTGCGGACGATGTCGAGGTTGTGCTCGATGACGAGCACGGTGTTGCCCTGCGCCACGAGCGAGTGCAGCACGACGAGGAGCTTGCGCACGTCCTCGAAGTGAAGGCCGGTGGAGGGTTCGTCGAGGATGTAGAAGCTGCGGCCCGTGGCGCGGCGCGAAAGCTCCGCGGCCAGCTTCATGCGCTGGGCCTCGCCGCCCGAGAGCGTCGTGGCCGACTGGCCGAGCTTGATGTAGCCGAGGCCCACGTCCAGCAGGGTGCGCAGCTTCGAGGCGATGGGCGGGATGCTGCCGAAGAACTCGAACGCGTCCTCCACCGTGAGGTTCAGCACCTCGGCGATGGACTTGCCCTTGTAGAGGACTTGCAGGGTGTCCCGGTTGTACCGGTTGCCCTTGCAGACCTCGCAGGGGACGTACACGTCGGGGAGGAACTGCATCTCGATCTTGATCAGGCCGTCGCCTTCGCAGTTCTCGCACCGGCCGCCCTTGACGTTGAAGCTGAAGCGGCCGGGCTTGTAGCCGCGCAGCTTGGACTCCGGCGTCATGGCGAAGATGTTGCGGATCTCGGTGAAGAGGCCGGTGTAGGTCGCGGGGTTGGAGCGCGGCGTGCGGCCGATCGGGCTCTGGTCGATCACGATCGCCTTGTCGAGGTTCTCGAGGCCGGTGATCGCCTTGTAGGGGCCGGGCTTCTCGCGCGAGCCGTGCAGCTTCTGCGCGAGCACGCGGGCGAGCACGTCGTTGATCAGCGACGACTTGCCGCTGCCCGAGACGCCGGTCACCGAGATGAAGCGGCCCAGGGGGAACTCGGCCTCGACGCTCTTGAGGTTGTTGTGCGTGACGCCGGTGATCTTCAGGGTCTTGCCCACGTTGTCGAGCTTCGCGCCCTTGCGGACGAGCTCCTGCGCGCCCGACTGGATCGAGGCGCGGTCGATGCGCTTGCGGCCGCTCAGGTAGTCGCCCGTGTCGGTGCGGGCCTTCGCGATCAGCTGCTCCGGCGTGCCGGTGAACTGGATGCGGCCGCCGTGCGCGCCCGCGCCGGGCCCCACGTCGATCACCCAGTCGGCGAGGCGGATGGTGTCGGCGTCGTGCTCGACGACGAGGACGGTGTTGCCGAGGTCGCGCAGGCGGCGCAGGGTCTGCAGCAGGCGGTCGTTGTCGCGTTGGTGCAGGCCGATCGACGGCTCGTCGAGCACGTAGAGCACGCCCGTGAGGCCCGTGCCGATCTGCGAGGCCAGGCGGATGCGCTGGGCCTCGCCGCCCGACAGCGTGCGCGCGGTGCGGCCGAGGTTGAGGTACGAGAGACCGACGCTGACGAGGAAGTTCAGGCGCGCGAGGATTTCCTTGAAGACCTGCTTCGCGATCGCGCGCTCCTGCTCGGAGAGATCGTCCTCGGCCGCCTTGATCTTCGGGAACTTGAAGAACTGGTACAGGTTGGATTCGACGGACTCGTCCCACGCCTTGTCCTCTTCGAGGGCGCGCGTCCACTCGAAGGCCTTGCCGATCGACAGGCCGCAGACATCCATGATGTTGAGGCCGCGGATCGTCACGGCGAGCACGTCGGTCTTCAGGCGAAGCCCCTTGCAGGTGCTGCAGGGCTTGTCGTCCATGTAGACCTCGAGGTCGCGGCGCACGCTCTCGCTTTCGGTCTGCTCGTGGCGGCGCTTGATCGAGGGGATCACGCCGTCATAGCGCGCGTGCCAGGTGTTGGTGTGGCCCGAGGACGCGCCCCACTTGACCTTGTAGCGCTCTTCGCCCGTGCCGTACAGGATGAGGTCGAGATGCTTCTTCGACAGCTTCTTCATCGGCACGGTGAGCGAGAAGCCTTCCTTTTTCGCGATCTGCGACAGGAGCTGGGTGTTCCAGCCCTCGGCGTTGTCGGCGGAACCGGCCCACGGCAGGATGCCCCCGTCGCTAATGGACAGCTCCAGGTCAAGGACGGCGCGGACGTCGACTTCCTTGATGAAGCCCAGGCCGTTGCAGGCCGGGCACGCGCCGTGCGGAGAGTTGAACGAGAAGCTGTGCGGCTCGATCTCGGCGAAGGACTGACCCGTGGCGGGATCCACCAGCTTTTCTGAGAAGAAGATGTCCTCTTTGCCGTCCTTGCTGTCCGCGATGTTGACGAGCAGTTCGCCGTCGCCGTGCTTGAGCGCGAGCTCCACGGAATCGGTCAGCCGCTTCTTGAATTCTTCGGAAGTTCCGGAATCGGACTTGATGGAAAGGCGGTCGACGACGAGGTCGATGTTGTGCTTGACGTAACGGTCCAGCTTGATCTTCTCCTCGAGCTGGTAGACCTGCCCGTCGACGCGCGCGCGCACGAAGCCCTGCTGCAGGTAACGCTGGAAGATCTCCTCGTAGGTGCCCTTGCGGTCCTTCACCAGCGGCGACAGGATCAACACCTTGACCTCGCTTGCCTTGCGGGCCGCAGGGAGGGAGGCGATGGCGTCCACGATTTCCTGCACGGTCTGGTTCTTCAGGCGCTTGCCCGACACGGGGCTGCGGGCATGGCCCACGCGGGCATAGAGCAGGCGGAGGTAGTCGTAGATCTCGGTGATGGTGCCGACGGTGGAGCGCGGGTTGTGCCCGGCGCTTTTCTGGTCGATGGAGATCGCGGGCGACAGGCCTTCGATCAGGTCGACGTCGGGCTTTTCCATCAGGCCGAGGAACTGGCGTGCGTAGGACGAGAGCGACTCGACGTAGCGGCGCTGTCCTTCGGCGTAGATCGTGTCGAAGGCGAGGGACGATTTGCCCGAGCCCGACAGGCCGGTGATGACCACCAGCTTGTCCTTGGGGATGTCGACGTCGACGTTCTTGAGGTTGTGGGCGCGGGCGCCGCGCACGCGGATCTGGTTGTCGCTCATGGAATCAGGATACCCGGATTATGGAATTCCGCAAAATGGCGGGATTCAGACTACTGAAAATTTGAGCAGTAAATATAAGAAAATCAAGGGGCACAGAAACGAAAAAGCCCGCGAAGCTTTCGCTACGCGGGCTCTCGACCCTCCGGATGGGTTCCGTTTATCCGGAGGAATCAGGATCCGGTCAGGGCTTCAGGACGCCCTTGGTGTCGAAGCCCGTCGTGGTCTCGCCGGTCTTCATCTGGATGCGGACGATGTACATGCCCGCGGAGACCTTCTCGCCGGCGGTCGTGCGGCCGTCCCAGGTGATCTGGCCGACCTTCGAGGCGGCAGGGTACACCGTGCGCGACCACAGGCGCTTGCCGTGCAGGTCGACGATCGTCATCTTCAGCTGCTCCGTCGAGGCCAGGGCCGAGGCGGGGATGCGGTACGAGTACGGGTTGGTGCCGTCCATGTGGATCGCGAAGCCGCCGGGCAGCAGGGAGGTCACGCCGCCCGAGGGAGCCGAGGCCGGGCTGTTGCCGACGGAGTTGGTCGCCACCACCGTGAAGGTGTAGCTCGTTCCGCTGGTGAGGCCCGCCACGGTGCAGGACACCGAGGGAGGCGTGGCCGTGCACGTCGCCCCGCCGGGGGTCGCCGTCGCCGTGTACGAGGTGATCGCCGCGTTGCCGTTGAACGTCGGGGCCGTCCACGACACGGTGATCGAGCCCGCGGCCGTTCCCTTCACCGCGGTCACCGCGGTGGGGGCGAACGGGACCACGGGGGCCACGTAGGTGCCGATGTCCACCAGCGAGTTCGCCGGCTTCTGGTTCTCGTACGAGAGCTTCACGTAGTTCGAGTCGCGCGTCACGGCGTCGATGCGGACTTCGTCCATGTCGCCCGCGAACCAGCGCGCGTTCTGCGTGCCGGGGCCGCGGCCGAAGCGCCAGCGCGTGGCCGCGCCGGTGAGGGCCGCCTGCGCGTCGTCGGTGCTCGTGCCGATCAGCACACCGTTGCGATAAAGCTTCCACAGGCGGCTGGTCGGGCCCGTGCTGTCGTACACGCCCGCGAGATGCGTCCACACCGCGCTGTCGGGATAAGCCGAGGCGAGCTGGGGCGACTGGGCGAGGATGTCCGCCGAGCCGGTGTACTTGCCGGTGGTGTACTGGCCGTAGTCGATGCTGCCGCTGTTCTGGCCCATGCGCAGGAAGGTCTCCGCCGACGGCGACGTGCCGTCACGGTTGATGATGGTGCGGTAGTAGGTCTCGTTCTCGGTGCCGTCGAAGTACGTCCAGCGCACCCAGGCCGACATGCTCAGCTTGCCCGCGAAGCTCAGCACGCCGGGCGTGCCCACTTCGATGTACTGGCGGTCGGTGGTGCTGCTCGTGTTCGCGGCGTTGGTGCCGCCGAAGTTGCGCGCCGGTCCCGCCAGGCCCTTGACCGTGGTGGTTCCCGTGTTGGTGCCCACGACCGCGTTGACCGTCGCATCGACGACGTCGCCGGTGGCCTGGTTCATGTGGAACACGCCGCGATAGCCGTTGGCGGTGTCGAACACCACCGCGCTGCGGGAGGAGTCGGCCGCCGCCGGATTGCCCCAGTGCATGCGAATGGCCTGCATGGAGTTGCCCTTGACGGTGTCGATCTTCACCCAGATCGCCGCGCCGGTGCTGTCCCACGACTCGATGGCGTACGGGATCGGCGTGGCGTCGTCGGTCTTGGAGAAGCGGATGTCGGCGCCGTTCGCCTTGGCGGCGTTGCGGATGGAGGCCTCGGCCGAGGTGAGGCGGATCAGCACGGGGAAGTTGGTGACGTTGCCCTTGACGTTCGCGCCCGTGGCGGTCGTGTTCAGGGTGATCGTGCGATGGCCGCTCCAGGCGCCGTACGGCGTCGAGGTGACCGGGCCGCCCAGGCCGATGTCGGCCAGCGTGTTCGCGGCCTT